>Ga0209066_10005995_pt1 | contig 12559 bp, 7 predicted proteins | sample All_14_2_FD_187198 | JGI IMG/M metagenome (GOLD analysis project Ga0209066, IMG submission 187198) | Freshwater microbial communities in response to fracking from Pennsylvania, USA - Allegheny Zone_MetaG_DW_15 (SPAdes) (version 2) ...
GATTCCCGCGTATGGATCGGTCCATCCGCCATGTTCACGAATACGGCGAGCGGCCGGTTAACAGGGAGCGCGTCGCTCGTCATCAACGGCAAGGCAAACTTGAGCGGCAACAGTGATTTCACAGGCGGCACCTCAATCGGGGTTACACTAACCTACGATCCGGCAGTGGTGCCGGTTCTGGTTAACGACCCTCGTGCGCTCGGCTCGGGCGACGTGTCGGTCGTGAAGGGCACAGTCGCATTTCAGACAAATGGCGGCTCATTCGGGCGGGGCCGCACACTCACGATTGGAGCGAGCGGGAGCGTGCTGTTTTTCGTCAACAACGCCATTGACGTCGCATGGCTTGGCGATGTCGACATTCCCAACACCGGCCTCGAACTCCGGCCCCGAGCAAGTTTGTCTTCCTTGACGTTCGGCGAGCCCGGTTGTTCCTCGGAGGTGCACGCAACGTCGGCCGGCGGCCTTTTCGTGCGTGAGGGCGGACAACTCCATTGGTATTCCCGACTCAAACTCGGGGGCGGTTCTTACGTGCAGACAGACGGCAATGTCTCTCACTTTTACGCGACCGGTAACGAATGGTCATTTATGCTCTTGAAGGCGAATGGTGCTGTGTGTCATGCCACCAACACCCTTGCACCGGCCAGACTCTCACTCGGCCAGATTTACGAGGCGCACAAGTTTTATCCCTGGATAGACCTGAACGGGTATGACCAGACGATTGCCGAACTTGAGATGGTTGCGGTGATCGAGGGATCCACCCAGACCATCAGGAGCGACACACCCGCGATGTTGACGATCTCAAACGACACCGATACCGTCACCGCACGTCAAGGGGGCCGTATCACGGGAAAGGTCACCTTACGCAAACAAGGCACCGGAAACTGGACGTTCGGCTGCCGGAACCTGAGTGCGGGTGACTTCATCGTCGAGGGCGGAACCGTCACGCTCGCGGCCTCCGACGCCTTGCCGACCGCTTCCAAGGAGTCGCGTCTGACGATCCTCGCCGGCGCGAAGGTCGCGGTGCCCGAAGGGGTCAACGCAGCGGTTTCGAAGTTTTCCTATCAGGGCGTGCGTCACGCCTCGGGTGTGTATGGCGGCGAGGGGTGCGCGGTGCCCGGTGCCCGGATCATGCCGGAGTGTTTTGCGCCTGGCGCGGGCGCGGTCACCGTGACCCGCGGCGACGGCAGATTCGTGATGATGATTCGGTGACCGGACAAGTTTTTCTCCCGTGAGATTGGGAGGGGTTGCCGAAATTACCGGCGGTCGGGTTGACAGCTCGGGGGGGCCGTGTTAAGGTAACGCTGAATGCTTTTGTAGAGTAATGCCTGTTGAAAAGGAGACGCCATGAAGAGCGAAGCACAGAAAACGGCGAAAGCCGGAATGGTCATGCTCGCCGCCACGTTGTGCATGGGAACGGTCTTGGCCGGCGACGGCTCGGACGAGCCGGGCTTTGTTCCGCCCCCCAAGAGATCGCAGCCGCCGCCTGCGCCGCCGCGGTCCATCTCTTCGGCGGAAACGACGGACCCGTGCTGCTGCTGTCCGGTTACGCCTCAGGCCCGGACAGAGGCGAAGAAGCCGCCGCAGCCGCCGGTTCTCATCACCAAGCTGAAGAGCGAGACCGAAAAGACGAAGTGAGGGCCTGTTCAAGTGGCTGTTGGGCGGCATAGGGCCGACAGCGCGGGCGGTTGATTCACTCGGGGCGTTTTCGTGCGTCAGACTCCTCCGGGACCAAGTCGCCGACAGGCTACATGACAGCGATGTCTCAGCCTGCAGGCGGCTTGTTTTGTATTTGGGGCGGGTGCGAGGAGGCCTGCGGCACGGCGAAGGGGAAATGGGTTATGAAGTGTTTTCTGTTGCGAATGAGTTGGGTGCTTTGGGCGGTGATCGCGGCGTCTGCGCAGGATGATCTGGACTGGAACGCCACGCCCAACGACGTCGACAATCTGCTCAAAAGCATGAAGGACATGATTGACGTGAACTACAGCGTGCAGGTCGCCACGCTGGAGGAAGTGGATGCCGACCCGGCAAAAAACCCCATTCTGTACCGCTCGGGCCATTACAATTTCTCGTACACGGAGGCCCAGCGCAAGCGCATCCGCGAATATGCCCTGGCAGGCGGCATGCTGATTTATAACACGGGCCTCGGCTCGGCGCCCTTTTACCGCTCCGCCGTCAAAGAGCTGGCGGCGATCTTCCCCGAGCAGCCGGTCCAGCGGTTGACCTCCGACCATCCGATCTTTCATTCCTATTACGACGTGGACCGCGTCAAGTATTGCCCGGGCGTGAGGAAGTCCGGCTTCGTCGGGGATGAGCCTTGGTTTGACGCGGTTGAAATCAACTGCCGGGTTGTGGCTCTGGTGTCGCGCTGGTGTTTGGCGGTGGGCTGGGAAGACAACGTCCAGCCGGAGTATCAGGCCTACGAAGCGGAATCGGCGAAGCGGCTCGGGGTGAACATTTTCTCCTACTCGTCGGCGATGCGCGCCTGGGCAAAAAGTCAGGCGCATGCCATCAAGTTCATCGACAAGCCGGAATCGAGCGCCGACAAGGTCGCCATGGTGCAGGTGGTTTATGACGGCGTCTGGAAAACCCGGCACGCGGGGCTGTCTGTGATTCTGCAGACCTTCAATCTGAAGACGGATGTGCCCGTGAAGTACACCGTGAAGGAGATGCGGCTCAAGGACCCGGCCATCTTCAACGCGCCGCTGCTGTATCTGACCGGGCACGAGCATTTCACCCTGAACAAGGCGGAAGCCGAACAGCTCAAAAAGTATCTTGATAACGGCGGCTTTCTTCTGGCGGAGGCCTGTTGCGGGCGCAAGGGGTTCGATCTGGCGTTCCGAAAGATCATGTCCTCCTTGTTTCCCGGCGCGCCCTTGCGCGCCCTTCCCCAAGACAACCCGATTTTTCAGGTGCCCAACGACGTGCAGAGGGTCGGCGTGACGCCTGTGCTGCAGCAGGCGCTGGGCGCGGCGTCCACCCGTCCGCAGCTGGAGGGGCTGGAGCTGAACGGGCATGTCGCCGTGATTTACAGCCCGTTCGGTCTGGCGGGCGGCTGGGAGATGTCGCAGAGCCCTTATGCCAGGGGATATGACGATGTCAGCGCCCAGCGCTTGGGCCAGAACATGCTGATGTATTCGGTTACGCAGTAAGACAAGGGATCGGAGCGAGAGATGACGTGTTGCTTGATCAATCGGACAGTTGCCGTGGCGCTGATTCTGCTGCTGGGGGTCCGCAGCGCCTCCGCCGCGGTCAGGAGCGGGAACGAGTATGCGCTGAGCCTGGTGGAGGCGAAGACGCCTGCCGAGCGAAAAAGCAGCGTCGAAGAGGGAAAAGGCAAACAGTTTTTCTTCAGGTATCTGGAGGTGCTCGAGAGCAAGAAGGGGGAGGCCGAAGGGGCTCCGTTCATCGAGCTGAAGACGCGCGAGCCGAGTTCCGGCGTGGCCGTCAAATTTGTGGTGCGGAAGAGCATTTCATTGTCGGTCCTTCAGCAAGAGCCGGCCACGGGCGTGGGCGACGCCGTGGCCGTCACCGGGGTTGTGGAGAGCGCCGACCCGGTGGCGCGGACGATCACGCTGACCCCGGTCATCGTGCGCTATAAAGACATCCTTGCGCCGCAGGTCGGCAAAGAGATGTTGTCCGAGCGTGACTCCTCGGCCGTCATTTATTCCTTCACGGGGGGCAAGCAGGCGGTGAATGTCTCCCGGCGTGACGCGGACCTGATTGTCAACGAGAAAGAGATGATCAGAAAGCTCGGCAAGGAGGGGTGGGCCAGCTATCTGATCGAGGAGATCGCCAAGCGCGACAAGGCGGCGCGGGCCGAGCGGGACAAGCTCGATATTTATAAAAAGACGACGGGCGACAAGTGAGCTCGACCGGGGGGCGGAGTGATTGCATCCGGCAAAGAGGCGCGTTGAAGTAAAGGATCGGGTTAACGCTGGCTATGGCAAAGAATTCAAAATTGAAGGGGACGGCCGCCGAGAAAACGCCCGGGAAACCCGGGGAGGAAGGGATCAAAGCCTTCCTCAATCCCGAAGAGATGCACAAGCTTAACCGGATCGTGCTGCAGTCCCGGTACGTGGTGGAGGGGAACCTGTCTGGCGCGCACCGGAGCCCCTTGAAAGGCGCCAGCTCCGAGTTTGCGGAGCACAAGGCCTACGGGACGGGCGATGATCCCAAGCACCTTGACTGGAAAGTGCTGAGCCGCACGGACCGCTATTACATCAAGCGCTACGAAGATGAGACCAACCTCCGGGTCTATCTCATCCTTGACCGGAGCAACTCCATGGCGTACGGCAGCGCGGCCGTCCGGAAGTTTGACTTTGCCTGTCAGCTGGTCGCCGCGCTGGGGTACGTGGTGGTCAAGGCCCGCGATTCGGTGGGGCTGTTCGTCTATTCGGATAAAATGGACATGCAGGTGGAGCCGCGGAATTCGGTGAATCATCTGCACAACATGCTGAAGCGGCTGCAAGGGGTGGAGCCGGCTTCCACCACCCATACTGCGGAGACGCTGCACCAGATCGCCGAATCGATTCACAAGCGCGCGCTGGTCGTGCTGGTTTCGGATCTGCTGGACAACGAGAAGGAGATCGTGCTGGCGCTCGCCCATTTCCGGAAGCGGCTGCACGATGTGATTGTCCTGCACGTGCTTGATCCGGTGGAAATCGATCTCTCCCTGAAGCAGGGCTTCGAGTTTGAGGATCTGGAGACCGGGGAGCGGATCACGGTGGATCCCCGTGGGCTGGCGAAAGAGTATCAGAAGGAGTTCGGGAAGTTTCTGGAGCATTACCGGGTATCCTGCGAGGGGATGAAGGTGGACTACCGGCTGGTGAGGACGGACCAGTCGGTGGAGACCTATGCGAGGGCGTATTTAGAAGAGCGGCGGAGGCTGAGATAGCCAGTTATGATTTCTTTCCTTAATCCATTTTTTCTCGCGGCTCTGGGTGCGCTGACGATTCCGCTGGTTCTGCACCTGATTCAGTCGAGCCGCACGGAGCGTTTGCCGTTCAGCACGATCCGCTTCCTCAAGATGGCGCAGAAGCGTTCTTCCAGGCGCATCAAGATGGAGAACTTCCTGCTTCTGTTTCTGCGGCTGCTGCTGCTGGCTCTGCTGGCGTTGGCGTTTGCGATGCCGATCATCCGCACCCAAAGCTTCGGAAATATTCTGAGCCGCACGTCGCGGGATGTGGCCATTGTCCTGGATGGCTCCTACAGCATGAGCTACCATTTGAACCAGCAGCGCGTATGGGATCAGGCCACGGAACTGGCGTCCACGATCATCGAGGGCCTCGGGGACAACGACCGCTTTTGCGTCTATCTGGCGGGCGATCAGGTCACGCCGATCTGCGAGCAGATGACGGGCAAGAAGGACGAGGCGACGACGCGCCTCCGGGCTCTCCCGGTGCCGGTGGGATCGTCCCGGCTGTGCCCTGCGACACTGGCTGCGCTGGCGGCCATGGAGCAGGAGGGACGCCGGGGCGAGCGCGAGCTGCATATCATTTCCGACCACCAGTTGCTGCCCTGGGGCAGCTTCAGCACGAGCGAGGACAAGGGCGCGCCCGCGGGGCCCGCCGCGGCGTCCGGCGGGGGCAAATGGGACCCTTCGGCCGTTAAGGACAACACCACGTGTTTCGTCACGCTGTTGGGGACGCCCGAGCCGGAAAACGCCTCGGTCGTCAAGGTTGATTTGGAGCCCCGGCTGATCACCGCGCAAACGCCTTGCCAGGTGACGGTCCATCTCAGCCGCACCGGGCCTCCGCTGGAAACGGCGGTGTCGATCATCGTGGACAACAAAGAGGTGGCCCGGCGCTCCGTCATGCTGGGAGGGGAATCGGCGCAGAAACTCTCCTTCATGCTCCCGCCGATGGAGGGTGGGGTGCACACGGTGCAAGTCACGACGCCGGAGGACAGCCTCACGGAGGACAACGCGTTTCACTTTCTGATCCGCGTCCGCGAAAGGCTGCCGGCGCTCTGCGTGGGCGCGCCGGACAGCGCGTTTTTCGTCAGGACCGCGCTGAGCGTGGGTGCGGGCGTCGAGGAGGTCTCGCCGGTCGACGTCAAGAGCATCGCTCCCGGGGAACTGGCGGGGGAGAACCTGTCCGCCTATTCCTGCGTGTTTCTGTGTAACGTGCTGCCGCTGGCCGGGCAGCAGATCAGCCTTTTGGAGCGCTACGTGGCGGCGGGTGGCTTGCTCGTCCTTTTCCCCGGCGATGGCGCGGCGATTTCCGACTATGCCCCCTGGACCTGCCTGCCGGCGGTCCCGGCCTCGGTCATCGAGTGGCCGCTGGAAAAGAGGAAACAGCTGTTGACCTGGGACCTGCCGCAGCATCCGGCGGTCTGGGGGCTCGCCGAGGGCGGCGTCGCGCCGAAGGTCGTGATCAAGCGTCAGCTGAAATGCGAGGCGCTGAAAGAGAAAGCGCAAACGGTCGTGTCGACCGCCGCGGGGGAGCCTTTCCTGATCGGCCGCCCCAACGGGCGGGGCGCCGTGATGATGTTCACCGTGTCGGCGGACCGTTCGTGGAGCGATTTCCCGCTGTCGGCCTTCTTCTTGCCGATGGCGCATCAGCTGATTCAATATGCCGCAGGGGTGGGGTCGAGCCTGCCGTACCTGTGGGCGGCGGACAGCCTTTCGCTGGAAGAGTATCTGCCGGAGGCCACGCGCGAGTCCGTGCTCAGCACGCCCGACAGCAAGCCCGTCTCGCTGCGGAGCGCCGTGGTGGAAGGCGTGACCGTGATTTACGCCGAAGGGCTGACGCAGCCGGGCGTCTATAAGCTGAGCACCCCGGGCGGGGGGGGCGCCAAGCCGGCGCTGGCGATCAACATGCCCCGTGCGGAATCTGACCTCGCACCGGTCAAGCCGTCCGACGTCTCCTCCATACTGGGTCTTTCCGCCCTTCATGTGGCGACCGGCAAAGAGGACCTGCTCAAGAAGCTGGAGGACTTCCGCATCGGGCGGTCGCTGGGCGAGTCGCTGCTGTGGATGGCCTTGCTGGTGGCCATGGCGGAGGTGTTCTACGCCAATTATCTCCTGAGGAAAAACACGAAACTGACGGACGTGCTGAAGATTGCCCCCTCCGGCAAGATGAAGGAAAAAGAAGCGTGATCATTTACGACCATATCGCGCCGACCGCGGCGATTGTGGCAGGGGTCTTGGCGGCTTTGGCCGCAACCGGGGCCGGGTACTTCCTGTTTGTCAAGAGGGAGTGGGGCGTGCTGCCGATGGTCCTGCTGCGGGCTCTCTTTTTTCTCCTGCTGGGCTGGTGCCTGCTGCTGCCTGGCGAGCGGACGGTCGAAACGCTTGAGCAGAAGACCCGCTTTCTGGTGCTTGTGGATAACTCCAAGAGCATGACGATGACGCCGGTCAAGGAGATGACCAACCGTTGGCAGGTGGCCCAGGCGGCCCTTCAGATGCCTTGGGTGTCCGGCATGGCCGAAAAATGTGAACTGGAAATTTATGCCTTTGCGGGGGAGGTCGGCCAGAAGCTGACGCTGGACGAGGCCCTCAAGCAGGTTCCGGAGGGGAATGCCACGCTGCTGCGCGATGCGCTGAAGAAGACCGTGGCCCGGTACGCGGGGGTGGACGTGACGGGGTGCCTGCTGCTCAGCGACGGGCTCGACACGCGCGAGGCGTTCAAAGAGTGGGCGATGGAGAACCGCCCGTTCCCGATTTATTCGCTGGCGCTGGAGAAGGATGCGCTCTGGGAGGAGGAGCCCGACGTCCGTGTGGAAACGCTCAGCACCCCGCGCCGCGTCACGGCCGGGTGGCAGTCGGAATTGAAGGTCGTGCTTTCGGGCCAGGGGACCAAGGGGCAGCCTTTCCCGGTCCAACTGTTCAAGGATGACGTTCTGTCGCAGCGGATCGAGACGCAGATCCCCGAGGGCGGCGGGTCGCGGGACGTGGTTTTCAAACTGGATCATCAGGCGGTCGGGGTGAACACCTACCGTGTGTCCGTGCCGCCCCTGCCCAAAGAGACGCAGGTCAATGACAACGACTCCTCGGTGGTGGTGCAAGTGCTGGACGCCAAGAACCGCCTGATGTACGTGGAAGGTCCGCCGCGGTGGGAGTCCAAATACCTCTCGCGCGTTTTGCGCGAGAGCAAGCAGGTCAGCCCGGCCATCTTTCTGAAGGGGCCCAAGGGCAAATTCATGACCTACGGCGTGAGCGGAGAAGTCGCCCCGGACATGCAGGAGGCGCAGCTTGCGGCGTATAAGATCGTGGTGCTGGGCAACCTGAGCGGCGAGGAGCTGGGCGATGCGCGGGCGCGGGCGCTGGTGAAATTCGTGGAGACGGGCGGGAGTCTGGTTCTGCTCGGCGGAAGCAAGGCCTGGGCGCCGGACGGTTTCGCGAAGACGCCGCTGAAAGGGCTGCTGCCGGCCAAACAGTTTTCGGGAAAGGTTCAGGAGGGCGAATACCCTGTGAGCCTGACCGACCAGGGGCGCTCGCATGCGGCCTTCGGGGGAGATGCCGAGTTTTGGCAGAAAGTCCCCTCGGTGCTCTCGCTTTTCCAAGGCGTGGAGCCCTCGGCTGCGGCGCGGGTGCTGGTTGAGGCCCGCACCGCCAACGGGGCGCACCCGATGATTCTGACGCAGGATTTCGGGCAGGGTAAAGTCGTGGCCATTTTCTCGGACTCGCTGTGGAAGTGGCAGCTGAGTGCGGAGGCGCTCAAAAACAATCCCTATCCCCGGTTCTGGCACCAGCTGCTCTCCTGGCTGTCGCCCAAGGCCGACAAAATCGACGGAAGAAGCTGGGAGGTTTTCCTCGACCGCGAAGAGTGTTTCCTGAACGAAGAGATCGAGGTGACCGCCAGATGGGTCGGCGACGACAAGCCGCCCGCCGGAACGGTGGTCAACGCCGAGATCACTTTCCCGGACAAGCGGAAGATCCCGTTTGCGATGGCGAGCCAGGCCGATCAGGTTCTCGCCGGGAAAACGGTTCCCTCGTACAGCGTGAAAGTCAAAGGCGAGGCGGCCGGGATGTTTTCGGTGGCGGCGTTCTCCGAAGCCGGGGGGCGGCGGCTTGAATCCGAGGCGGCGTTCTTCTCGGTTAAACCGTACTCGCCCGAGTCCATACCGCGGCCGCCGGACGTCGCGACGTTAAAAGCGATCGCGGCGAACAGCGGAGGGGCGTTTTTCGAGTCGGCTGTCGATTTGGACCGCACCTTGGCCGCTCTCGCGCCGAAGAAACTGGAGCAGAGCGTCTCCGAGTACAAGACTTATTGGCAGCACTGGGCGATTCTTGGTATCCTGATAGCATTGATTGCGGTTGAATGGGTCATCAGGAAGTTCCGGAATTTGACGTAGGAGGGCCACTTCGGCCGGGAGGGGTGAGTATGAAGCGGATGCAAGGTGTCATCGGGGCTCTTTTGGGTTTGGCCGTGGCGCTGGCTTGCCAAGCCGCGCCGACGGAGACCAACTACTGTTACAACAGCGACTTCACGTCGAGCAAGGGGGCGCTTGACGGATGGAATGTCGATTATGACTGGACCCGCAATAAACAGCAGATGGGCAATGCCAAGAACGCGTCTGTCCTGCCCGAGTTCAAAGGGCGGAAGAACGTGCTGAGAATCGCGGTGCCGAGCGGCTTCGAGTCGAAAGTCGAGACCCCGCTGATCCCCTATGAAGCCGGGGACATGTACCAGTGCACGTTTGATATCTACGTGGAAAAAGTGGTCGTGAACACCCTGTTCCAGGGATACAACCTGAAGCCTGGAATTCCGCCGGGCGAGAACACGAAGCTTCAGGATTTGCGGCGCATGTACAAGGCGGAATATGTTGCGACGAAAGGGCCGATGTGGAAAACCGTGACCGTCGGCATCCCTCATGCTCAGGTTTCGGCAACCGCGTATGGCCACTTGAAAAAAATCCGGTACATTACCGTCCTGATGTATGTGCCGGGCGCGACTTATTTCGAAGACGGCAACTTCTATATTTCCAACGTGCGGATCGCCAAGTTGCCGGGCAAGGTCAAAGTCGCGCAGTGAGGCGGCGGACGCCCTGACGCCCGTCACAGGCAAGGAGGTTTTTTATGGCGCCCTCGACATTGATTGGACAGCTTGAACGGATCGGGAAGCTGCTGAACCGCTGGAAGGCGGAATTCCGTTTGACGGTTGGTCTGGCGCTTTTTCTTCTTCAGGTCTTCTGCTTGGCTGGGGTTGACCTTCTGGCCCGCTACGACCGCAGCGGCCGGTTTGTGGCGTGGGCCTTGCTCCTGCTTGTGACCGGCGCCATGGTGTGGCTGGTCATGAAGGCGCTCTTGCGCCGCCATTCGCCCGAGGCGGTGGCGGTCAGTGTGGAGCAAGCCTTTCCGCAACTCGACAACCACCTGATCAACCACCTTCTGTTTTCCGCTTCCAGCGTGAAAGATTCTTTCGTGGCGGCCTATGTCAAAATGGAGATCCCGCACTGGAGCGCGCTGGATTTCAGCGCGATGAAGGACCGGCGGACGCTGCGCCGGGCACAGCTTGCGCTGGGCGTGGCACTGGTCCTGCTCGTGTTGCCGTTCCCTTTCCTGGGGCGGGCGTGGTCGGTGGCGATGACACGGGTTCTGAATCCGTTTGCTGACCTTACTCCGATCAGCATGACGCATATTGTCAGCGTGAGCCCCGGGAGCGCGACCGTCCTGCAAGGCAGCAGCCTCAAGCTATCGTGTCAGGTTGAGGGGCGCGCCGGGCATGAGGTTGTCCTCGACATCCATCCGGCCGACGGGGAGCTGAAGACCTATCGTTTAGGCTCGCTTAAAGGGGGAGGCGAGGAGGGGTTCAGGCACGAGATTGCCAAGGTTACCACGGAGCTCAAATACCGGTTCCGCGCCGGCGACGCGTACCCGCCTGATTGGAGCGAGATTACTTTGCGGCCGCCCTTGGCTTTCAGCGCGGTCTCGCTGAAGGTGGCACCGCCCTCCTACATGGGGCTGCCTGCGAAAAAATACGATGCGCAGGCAAAGGTCATCGACATCCCCGTCGGATCTGAGGTGGTGGTTTCGGCGGCCTGCAACGCGTCCCTGCGCAGCCTTGTCCTTTCAGGCGTGGGCGAGCCGGTGGAGTTTGACCGGAAGGGGGGCGCTCAGGGCGGGACCGTTTCGGTCATCGTCACGAACGGCGCGTCTTTCACCCTGACTGCGCAGAGCGCGGCAGGCGACACGGCGGAAAGCACGCTGGGGTTCAACCTCCTGCCGGACCGCCCGCCGGTGCTCTCGGTCAAATATCCCCAGAAGCCCGTGGCCCTGCCTCCCGGCTCGTCGCCCTTCATCGACTTCTCGGTCTCCGATGATTTCGGGCTGGGGGATGTCACCATCGAGCAGCTTTCCAAGCCGGATGACCCCTCGGCCCCGGCCAAAGTGCTGAAGACCTACACCCGGGCGGAAATCAAAGGCAAAGAGTTTTCTGAACTTTGGAAGGGCGTTGTCCGCAAGACCTCGGACGCGGGCTCCCTGGTTTTGCGGATCGTGGCGAAAGACAACCGCACGGAAGCTGGCCATGTGACCGTCTCCGGCCCGCTGGTGTTCGAGCTGGAAGATCTGGCGCTGGCGGCAAAAAAGAGGGAAGAGCTGGAAAAGAAAAACGCAGAAGGCTTGGACCGGGTCATTCAGCTTCAGCGTGAGAATATCGCGAAGACCAAACAGCTCCAGGGCACCTTGACGAGCAGCACGCCGGAGCAATGGGGCGAAACGGCCGCGCGTCAGGAGAGCATCCGGCAGATGGTCCGGGCGCTGCTTGAGAACGGGGGGCGGAGTTTGGGAAATCTGGTGCAGCCGGTCAAGAAGCTGTACATGGACGAAATGTCTGAGGTCATCCCTGCGTTGAAAGGCATCCCGTCCGTGAGGGAGGCGGCGGAAAAAGACAGGCAGATCGTGCGCGCCCTTTCGATGGAGGAGAAGATTCTCCGCCAGCTGACCTTTGCAGGGGAGTCGGCAAAGCAGTCCGAAGCGAGCAAGAGCACCAGCTCCCTGATCGGCATCTTGGACGGGATCATCAACGGCCAGGCGAAGATCCTTCAGGTCACCAGCCAGTGTGCGACACAGGGCGTGGCGGTCGCAGCCTCGGTGATCGAGGAGCAGGACGCGCTGAGTTCGGAGGTGACGGTCTTTGTCAAAGCGTGCCAGACCGAGGCGGCGGCGGGCCAGGGCGAAGACAAAGAGCAGTGCGCGTTTATCGCGTCGGTCGCGGCGTACTGCGAAAAGGAAAAGATCACGGGGGATATGCTGCTGGCAGCCGAGCAGCTGGAGCAGAATGCGCCGCGCGAGGCGATCCGGCATGCGCGGAGCGCGTACGACAAGCTTCAGGTCGCGCGCAAGCGGTTTGAGGAAGTCAGGGCGCAGGACGAAAAAGAAAAGCATGAGGAGATGATTGAAGCGCTCCAGATCGCCGAGGCGAAGCTGGAGAAGCTGAAGGCGCTTGAGAAGAAGCTGAAGGCGGAAATGGATAAGATCGAAGAGGTGAAGAGCAGCAACACCAAAGACTTCGACGCGATGGAGGAGGAAGCCGCGGAGATCAAAAAAAATATCGAGGAGGCGATGCTTCAGATCCCGCGGGACTTGGATATTTTCGCCCACCTGAACGTCGGC
>Ga0209066_10005996_pt1 | contig 12557 bp, 13 predicted proteins | sample All_14_2_FD_187198 | JGI IMG/M metagenome (GOLD analysis project Ga0209066, IMG submission 187198) | Freshwater microbial communities in response to fracking from Pennsylvania, USA - Allegheny Zone_MetaG_DW_15 (SPAdes) (version 2) ...
CGATGGAACAGATCCCTGATCGCTCGGTGAGCGATCTCAAGGCGTGGCTGAAGACCAAGGTCTATCCGCCGGCGCCCTGAGGGGCGACCGGCAAGACCCTACAGCATCGACGGCCCTACAGCATCGAGGGAATGACCCGGTCCGGCGGCCTGTGGCCGTCCATGAAGGTCTTCACGTTGACGATCACCTTCTCGCCCATGTCGATGCGACCCTCGACCGTGGCCGAGCCCATGTGGGGCAGCAGCACGACATTGGGCAGCTTCAGGAGCTTGGGATTGATCGCCGGCTCGTGCTCATAGACGTCCAGGCCCGCGCCGGCCAGGTCGCCGCGCGCCAGCATGTTGGCCAGGGCGCCCTCGTCGATCACTTCGCCGCGGGCGGTATTGACCACGATGGCGTGCGGCCGCAGCAGCTTCAGGCGGCGGGCCGACAGCAGATGATAGGTTGCCGGCGTGTGCGGGCAGTTGACCGAGATGAAGTCCATCCGGGCCAGCATCTGGTCCAGGCTTTCCCAGTAGGTGCAGCCCAGCTCCTCGGCGATGCGCGGGCTGACGGGCTTGCGGTTGTGATAGTGCACCTGCATGCCGAAGGCCTTGGCGCGGCGGGCGACGGCCTGGCCGATGCGGCCCATGCCGATGATGCCCAGGCGCTTGCCCCACAGGCGGCGGCCCAGCATCCAGGTCGGCGACCAGCCGTGGAAGCCGCCCGACTTGACCACCTCGGCGCCTTCGACGACGCGGCGCGAGGCGGCCATGATCAGGGTCATGGTCAGGTCGGCGGTGTCTTCGGTGAGCACGCCTGGCGTGTTGGTGACGATGATGCCGCGCGCATTGGCGGTGGCGACGTCGATATTGTCGACCCCGGCCCCGAAATTGGCGATGAGCTTGAGTCGATCGCCGGATCGCGACAGAAGGCGCGAGTCGATCCGATCGGTGATCGTGGGTACGAGCACATCGGCCCGCCCCATCGCATCGATGAGTTCATCCGCCGTCAACGGTTTGTCGGTGACGTTGAGTTCGGTGTCGAACAGCTCGCACATTCGCGTCTCCACCGGATCGGGGAGTTTGCGGGTGACGATGACTTTGAGCTTGCGGGCTGCCATGGGCGGTTTGAAAAGCTCTCTCTGACGGGCGTTTGAAAACCTGTAGCAAAGGGGCCCGATGGGGCCAAGCAACATGCCGTCGAATTGCAAACATCGTTCGTTCGGTATCGCAGCCGCGCTGGTCCTGGCGGGGGTCGCCTCGGGCGCGGGCGCCGCCGGTTCGCCGCGCGTGACGCCGTCGGGTCTTGAGGTGCCGCGCTACGTCTCGCTGAAATACGCGACGGTCAACGCCCGCAATGGCCCGGACGAAGCCCATCGTCTGCTGTGGGTCTATCGGGCCAAGGGCCTGCCGGTGCAGGTGGTGGCCGAAACCCGCGAATGGCGGCGGATCTGCGATCCGGAAGGCGGCCTGGCCTGGGTGCACAAGCGCACCATCGATGGTCGCCGCACCGCCATGCGCCTTCAGCCCCAGCCGCTGGCCCTGCTGGTCAACCCCAAGGAGGGCGCCAGGATCAGCGCCTGGCTGCGGGGTCGCTCGACCGCCAGCCTCGACAAGTGCGAAAAGGGCTGGTGCCGCCTGAAGGCCGACGGATCGTCCGGCTGGGCGCGCGAAGGCGGGATCTGGGGCGCGTCCCCGCAGGCCCAGTGCAAGCCCTGAGCGCCAGCGGACGCGACCCGGGACCCTCGGGCGTTCACAAGCGTTACTGAAAGTAACATTGAGGCGCGACCCGCCGTCGTGCTAGGGCGTGACCATGCAACAGAGCTCCTACACCTACGACGAACTCCTGGCCTCTGGTCGGGGCGAGCTGTTCGGTCCTGGAAACGCCCAGCTGCCGGCGCCCCCGATGCTGATGTTCGACCGGATCACCACCATCACCAGCGATGGCGGGGAGTTTGGCAAGGGCTATCTTGAGGCCGAACTGGATATCCATCCCGACCTCTGGTTCTTCGGCTGCCACTTCATCGGCGATCCGGTCATGCCGGGCTGCCTTGGCCTGGACGCCATGTGGCAGCTGGTCGGCTTCTATCTGGGCTGGATCGGCGGCCAGGGCCGCGGTCGGGCGCTCGGCGTTGGCGAGGTGAAGTTCAAGGGCCAGGTCGAGCCCCATATCAAGCGGGTCACCTACAAGATTACGCTCAAGCGCGTCATCAACCGCCGCCTGGTGATGGGCATCGCTGATGGCGTTCTGGAAGCGGACGGCGTGCCCATCTATACGGCAACCGACATGCGTGTTGGGCTGTTCCAGCCTGGCGAGAAGCCCGTCGAGGCCTGAAACCAGCAAGAACCGCGGTCAACGCGGGCGTTAGGTTAGAGAAGGAAAGTTCATGCGTCGCGTCGTCGTCACAGGACTGGGTATTGTCTCGTCCATCGGCAACACCGCCAGCGAGGTGCTCGCCTCACTGCGAGAAGCCAGATCCGGCGTGGTCGCCGCGCCCGACTATGCGGAACTGGGTTTCCGCTGCCAGGTGCACGCCACGGTCAAGCTCGATTCGTGGGAAGCCCTGGTCGACCGCCGCGCGGCGCGCTTTCTGGCCCCGGGCACGGCCTATGCCCACATCGCCATGGAGCAGGCGATCGCGGACTCCGGTCTCGAAGAGTCCGAGATTTCCAACGAGCGCACCGGTCTGATCGTCGGTTCGGGCGGCCCGTCCACCCGCGTGATCATCGACGCCGCCGCCACGACGAAGGAAAAGGGTCCCAAGCGGATCGGCCCGTTCGCGGTGCCCAAGGCCATGAGCTCGGGCCCGTCGGCGGTGCTGTCGACCTGGTTCAAGATCCGCGGCATCAACTATTCGATCAGCTCGGCCTGCGCGACCAGCGCCCACTGCATCGGCGCGGGCGCCGAACAGATCCAGATGGGCAAGCAGGACATCGTCTTCGCCGGCGGCTGCGAGGAGCTGGACTGGACCCTGTCGAACCTGTTCGACGCCATGGGCGCCATGAGCAGCAACTTCAACGACCGCCCCACCGTGGCCAGCCGCGCCTATGACAAGGATCGCGACGGCTTCGTGATCGCCGGCGGGGCCGGCATCGTGGTGCTCGAAGAGTACGAGCACGCCAAGGCGCGCGGCGCCAAGATCTACGGCGAAGTGGTGGGCTACGCCGCCAATTCCGACGGGTTCGACATGGTCGCACCGTCGGGCGAGGGCGCGGCCCGCTGCATGAAGCTGGCCATGGCCCAGGCCGGCGACCGCACCATCGACTATCTGAACCCGCACGGCACCTCGACGCCGGTGGGCGACAGCAAGGAGATGGGCGCGGTGCGTGAGGTATTCGGCGACAAGGCCCCGCTGATCTCCTCGACCAAGTCCCTGACCGGCCACAGCCTGGGCGCCGCCGGCGCGCAGGAGGCCATCTACTCGATCCTGATGCTCAACAACGATTTTGCCGCCCAGAGCGCCAATATCGAAAACCTCGATCCCGAATTCGCCGACCTGCCCATCCTGCTGCAGCGCTCGGACAAGCCCCTGACCACGGTGATGTCCAACAGCTTCGGCTTTGGCGGCACCAACGGCACGCTGATCATCAGCAAGGCCGACTGATCCCGCGCCGCTGGAGGGTTCCAGCGGCGCGCCGACCCTGATAGCTAAAACCCCAAGATGACGGGTGACAGCGGCCCAGGCGGGCTGACCGTCCTGTCCCAGAGCACGGAGCGCCGACCCATGGCCGACGATTACGCATTCCCCAAGGGCGAGCTGATGCGGGGCAAGAAGGGCCTCGTGATGGGCGTGGCCAATCACAATTCCATCGCCTGGGGCATCGCCTCGCAGCTGGCCGCCCAGGGCGCCGAGATGGCGTTCACCTATCAGGGCGAAGACCTGGAGCGCCGCGTGCGGCCGCTGGCCGAGAGCATCGGCGTCTCGACCATGATCCCGGCCGACGTCACCGACGACGCCTCGATGGACGCGGCCTTCGCCGCCATCGAGGAAAAGTTCGGTACGCTGGATTTCGTGGTCCACTCGGTGGCCTTCGCCAACAAGAACGAGCTGAAGGGCTCGTTCGTCGAGAACACCACGCGTGAAGGCTTCCTGACGGCCATGAACATCTCGGCCTTCAGCTTCGTCGACGTCGCCAAGCGCGCATCGCGGATCATGCCCAACGGCGGTTCGCTGATCACCATGACCTATCTGGGGTCGGAGCGAACCATCCCCAACTACAACACCATGGGCGTGGCCAAGGCGGCTCTGGAGGCCTGCACCCGCTATATCGCCCGCGACCTGGGGCCCAAGGGCATCCGGGTCAACGCCATCTCGGCGGGCGCCATGCGCACCCTGTCGCTGGCCGGCATCTCGGGCGGCCGGGGCATGATCGCCCAGGGCCGCGCCTTCAGCGCCATGAAGGAAGACACCTCGATGGAAGGCGTCGCAGGCTGCGCCCTGTGGCTGGCCTCGGATCTGGGCCGCTCGACCACGGGCGAAGTCGTTCACGTCGACGCCGGTTTCCACATGATGGGCATGCCGGACGACGCCGAGGCCTGATCGCCCCATCGTCCAGCAGAACAGGGCCCCCGCTGACAGGCGGGGGCCTTCTTCTAGGGTGCGTAGGCGCGCATGAACCGCTTGGCGGCCTCGCCAGCGAGGCTGTCCAGCTCGGCCCCGGTCCTCTCGAGCGGCAGCCCCAGCAGGGTCCGCAGCTGGCTCTGGCCCAGAACCATGCCCGAAAAGAACTCGGCGGCCTGCTCGAAGTCTTCGACGTGCAGGCGACCGACGCGGGTTTCGGTCTCCAGATAGGCGGCCAGTTGACGCCGGGCCTGGCGGGGACCGGCCTCGAACACCTCATGGGCGATGTCGGGCATCTCGCCCGCGCCCTGGATGATCACCCGCATGACCGAATAGCCCTTGTTGACCAGAACGGCCTCCAGCATCGAACGGGCATAGGCCTCCAGCGCCAGGCGGGGGTTCTCGACCGCGCCGGGATCGCGCAAGGGCGCCGTGATCCGGTCCACCCGGCGCGCCATCAGGGCCCGGACCAGCTCGGCCTTGGAGCCATAGTGATTGTAGACCGTCTGCTTTGAGACCCCGGCGCGTCGGGCGATCGCCTCCATCGGCGCGGCCAGGCCGCGCGCGCCGATCACCTCGACGGCGGCGTCGAGGATCGCTTCGGTCTTGGCGATGTCGATCTGTCCGGGGATCCTGGGCATCAATGCGCGTCCGAAGGGGGCGGGGCCGGGGTGGCCACGGGCCTGGCGAGAAGCGAAACGAAGGCCGCGCCGAAACAGCCGATCGCCAGGAGGGTGAAGCTGTCGCCGAAGGCCAGCACCGTGGCGTTCAGCTCGATCATCTGGGACATCGCCTTCAGGCTGGCGCTGTCAGGATCGGCCACACCCATCTGCGCCATCCGCGCTGTCAGGCCGGCGATCATGGCCTGGGCCTCGCCGCTGGTCTGCGACAGCTTGGACGTCATGTCGCTGTAGTAGAGCGCCGTCTGCTGGGTGATGCTGGTGGCCAGCAGGGCCAGACCCATCGCCCCGCCGGTGTTGCGCGCGAGGTTCACCAGGCCGGAGGCGTTCTTGACCATATGGGGCGGCAAGGTGCTCATCGTGATCTGCTGCGTGGCGATCATCGCGATCATGACCCCCACCCCGCGGCAAGCCTGAACCCCGGCGAATTCCCAAAAACCCCACTCGGTGGTCACCCCGTGGGCCATGTACATGCCCCAGCCGGCCAGAACGAAGCCCACGAACAGGGGGATGCGCGGGTCTGACCTGCGCACCAGCCGGCCGGCGATCGGGCCCGTGGCGAACATCGACAGGCCCGAAATGACCATCGTCGTACCCACCTCTGATGCGGAATAGTGTCTCACCCGGCTCAGGAACTGGGGCAGCAGGAAGGTGCCGCCAAACAGGCTTGCGCCGGATATGGCGGTCATCAACAGCCCGATCGAGAAGTTGCGATTGGCGAAGGCGCGCAGCTCCACGATCGGGTTTCGGTAGCTCAGCTGCCGCCAGACGAAGACCGCGCCGGCGACCAGGGCCAGGACCGAGAGGCCCAGAATGATATCGTCGTCGAACCAGCCGTCCTTGGCGCCTTCCTCCAGCACAAACTGCAGGCTCATCAGGAAGGCCGCCATGGCGACCAGGCCGAACCAGTCAAAGCCGAGCCTGAGACTGGGGTCGCCCTTGTCGAAATCACCCCAGCGCGCCACGCCAAACAGCACGACCAGGCCGATGGGCACATTGATGAAGAACAGCCACCGCCACGACAGCCACTCGGTCAGGTGGCCGCCCAGGGTGGGCCCGACGGTGGGCGCCAGGGTGACGATCAGGCCCATGATGACGCTGGCCGTGACCCGGCGCTCGGGCGGGAAGGCCGTGAAGGCCACGGCGAACACGGTTGGGATCATGGCGCCGCCGATGAAGCCCTGCAGGGCCCGCGTCAGGATCATCATGTCGATCGACGAGGACAGGCCCGTCAGCACGCTCATGATGATGAAGCCCGCGCACGAGGCCAGATAGAGGCGCTGTGTCCCCCACAGGCGCGACAGGTATCCCGACAGGGGGATCATCACCACCTCGGGGATCAGATAGGCGGTCTGGATCCAGCTGACCTGATCGGCGCTGGCGCCGACGCCGGCCTGGATCTGCGGCAGCGAGGCGGCCACGATCTGGATGTCCAGAATGGCCATGAACTGGCCGATGACCATGGCGCCAAAGCCCAGGAACAGCTTGGTCCAGTCGGCCTGGCTCAGGGTCTTGACGGGGCCGGCAGGGGCGGGAGCCGCCGAAGCGGAGACCCCAGGCGCGGGCGGGGCGGCGTCGGTCATGGCCGGCGGCTAGCGCGCGGCGCCCTGACGGGCGACCTGGGCCGGCGCCTGGCCCGCCTCGGCGAAGGAGGGACCCGAGCGGTCGCGCACATCGACCTTGACCTCGACCGAGAGGCCCGGGCGCAGGGCGCCGCCCAGGCTGGAGGGGTCAACCGCGATCTTGACCGGCAGGCGCTGGGTGATCTTGGTGAAATTACCCACCGCGTTCTCGACCGGGATCAGGGCGAACTCCTGCCCGGTGGCGGGCGCAAAGCTGTCGACCTTGCCGCGGATGGTTTCCTTGCCAAAGGCGTCGGCCTTGATCTGGACCGACTGGCCCACGCGCAGGCGCGAGACCTGGGTTTCCTTGAAATTGGCGACCACGTAGCTCTGGCCCAGCGGAACGATCGACATCAGCACCGCGCCGGGCTGAACCAGCTGGCCAGGGCGCGCCGCGCGGGCCCCGATCACGCCGGCCACCGGCGCCCGCAGGACGGTGCGGTCCAGATCCAGTCGGGCCTGGGCGACAGCGGCATGGGCCGCAGCGGCCTGGGCGGCGGTCTGGGCCCTGGCCGAACCCAGCGACTGGGCGGCGCGGCGCTCGGCCTCGAGGGCCGCCTGGGCGCTGGCCACGGCGGCGGCCGACTGGGTGGCGCTGGCGCGGGTGGTCTGCACTTTCTGCTGCGAGACCCAGCCCTGGTTGGCCAGGCTGTCATAGCGTTCCAGGTCGGCCCTGGCGCGTCCGGCGTCGGCCTGGGCCGACGAGACGCCCGCCGCCCTCTGGGCGATCAGGGCCTGTTCCAGCAGGGCCTTGTCATCCACCGCCCGCACGGCGGCGTCCAGCGCCTGGGCGTTGGCGATGGCCTGGTCCAGGCGGGCCTGGAACGTCGCGGGATCGATCCGGGCCACCACCTGACCGGCTTCCACCCGCTGGTTGTCCGTGACCAGAATCTCGATGATGGCGCCCGCGACCTGTGGGCTGATCTGTACGGTGTCTGCCTGGACGAAGGCGTTGTCGGTCGCCTCGAAGCGCTGCCTGTCGATATACCAAAGCGCGCCGCCGATCATGATCGCCCCGGCGGCGACGCCGGCGACAACCAAGGGGACCAGATTTTTCTTTCCCGGCGCCGCCATGATTCAAAACCTCGCCAAACCTGCCGCTCGATCGCGGATAGAAGGGTCAAGGGCGATCAGCAAGTGATAATTGGACGCAATCGTCCAGAAATCAATGGCCGCGCCTCGGCCGCCTTGGCGGACCGCGCGATGGACCCGCTTGTATCGTTTGCCCCCACAGCGTTGCAGGCCGGGGCGCCGGCGCCCATATGTGACATCTGGTCGCAATTTCATCTTGCGCGAGAATCAGGACTAACTAAAAGCGGTCCCCCTGCTGCAACCAAGCAAGGGGGAGCGCGTATCCCTCATGCGGCTCCGTTGGTCGCGCCCGCTACGCCCGCGCCAAAGGATGCGCCAATGAACGTTCAGCCCCCGCTGGGTCAATCACCCCTCGCCATGTTCCGCCCCGTGCTGTGGCTCGCCGCTGCGGCCTTTGCTGCGGGCTTTGGCGGCTACCTGCTGCTGGGGCTGCGCGCCGTAAACGGCTAGCCAGCTCGCGCGGCTAGCTTGCCACGCCGGTCGAGCCAAACCCGCTGGCGCCCCGGTCTGTGGTGTCCAGGTCATCGACCTCGACCAGCGTCCACTGCGGCGCGGCGGCGATGATCCCCTGGGCGATGCGGTCGCCCCGGCGGATGGTGAAGTCTTCCTCGCCCAGATTGATCAGCAGCACGCAGACCTGACCGCGATAGTCGCTGTCGATGGTGCCGGGCGCATTGGTCACCGTGACGCCGTTCTTGAACGCCAGGCCCGAGCGCGGCCGAACCTGCATCTCATAGCCGTCGGGGATCGCCACCGAAAAGCCGGTGGGCGCCATGCACCGCGCGCCGGGCTTCAGCACGATGGGCGCGTCTTCCGGCACATGGGCGCGCAGGTCAAAGCCCGCCGCGCCGGCCGTGGCGTAGGTTGGAACCGGCAGGTCAGCATTGCCATCCCAGCGCTTGAAACGGACGGTTTGAGCGGTCATGCGGTTGGCTCCTGAAGGTCGGGCCGGCTGGCTGTAGCTGATTTGCCCCTTTGACGACCAGAGCGTCAGGCCAGGGCCTGGGCGATGCGCTCGGCGATGGCGCGGGCCACCTCGTTCTTGGACGCCCGGTCCCAGCGCTCGGTCTGTTTTCGCGTGACCAGCAGCACCGCATTGTCTTCGCCGCCCATGACGCCGGGCTCGGTGACATCGTTGGCGATGATCCAGTCGCAGCCCTTGCGCGACAGCTTGGCGCGGGCGTGCATTTCCACATCGTTGGTCTCGGCCGCAAAGCCGATCACAAGTTTCGGCCGCATGGGACCCGTCGCCGAGACGGCGGCCAGGATGTCGGGGTTCTCGACGAAGGTCAGGGCCGGCGGTCCGCCCTTTTCCTTCTTCAGCTTGGTCCCGAAGGCCTCGTCCACCCGCCAGTCGGCGACGGCCGCCACGAACACCCCGACGTCGGCGGGCAGGGCCGCCTGGCTGGCGGCCAGCATCTGGCGAGCGGTCTCGACATCGATGCGGGTAACGCCGGGCGGGGTGGGCAGGAACACCGGACCGGCGATCAGGGTGACCTCGGCGCCCAGTTGCGCCAGGGCTTCGGCGATCGCAAAGCCCTGCTTGCCGCTGGAGCGGTTGGTGATGCCCCGCACCGGGTCGATCGGCTCGAAGGTCGGACCGGCGGTGACCAGGGCCCGCTTACCCTTCAGCGGCTTGGCGGCGGGGCCCTCAAGCGCGTCCATGATTGCGGCGAAGATCGTTTCCGGCTCGGCCAGACGCCCGGGGCCAAACTCGCCGCAGGCCATGGCGCCCTCGTCAGGGCCGACAAAGCTCACCCCGTCGGCCTTCAGGGTGGCGACATTGCGCTGGGTGGCGGGATGCAGCCACATCCGCACGTTCATGGCCGGGGCCATCAGCACCGGCTTGTCGGTGGCCAGCAGGGTGGTGGAGGCCAGGTCGCCGGCCAGGCCATGGGCGGCCTTGGCGATCAGGTCGGCGGTCGCCGGAGCCGCCACCACCAGGTCGGCCGAACGCGACAGCTGGATGTGGCCCATCTCGGCCTCGTCGGTCAGGGAGAACAGGTCGTCATAGACCCTGTCCTCGGCCAGCGAGCCCAGCGACAGCGGCGTGACGAACTCGGCGCCGGCCCGGGTGAGGATCGGGCGCACGCCCACCCCTGCCTTGCGCAGCAGGCGCGTCAGTTCCAGCGCCTTGTAGGCCGCGATGCCGCCGCCCACGATCAGAAGAACCCGCTTGTCGCTCACGCCGGTTGGTCTCCGCATTGCTCCCGCCCTTATGGCCCAAGCCTGGCGAACAGACAAAGGACAAGCTCATGACGGACTCGACTCGCGTTCCGCTTTCGTTCATTAATCGGTAAGGTTGAATTGATGGGGTCAGGGGATCATGAGGTTGAACAGATTTCACATCGCCGCAAACCGCTGGCGGGGCGCGGCCCTGGCGGCGACAGGCGCGCTGGTCCTGGCGGCCTGCGATGGCGGGGCGTCTGCGGTTCGCGCGCCCAAGGGCGGCGAGCGCGCCGTGGCCAACACGACGACAGAGGCGCCGCCGCCGACTGAAGCCCGACGCGCTGATCCGCGCGACGCGCCCGTCCGTCTGGTGTCGGGTAAACCCTTCTGGGCCGCCAACCGCACCCGCACGGCCGAGGAAAACGCCGAGCGCGCGTTCGAGCGCAATGGCGAGGCCTTCGGCGCCGTCACGGTCGATGACTATGTCGAGGCGGCGCACAGGTTTGTCGCCGATCCGCCCAAGGGCGCCGAGACCCTCAAGCGCGCCAATGGCGACACCCTGATCTATGATCCGGGCGGCAACATTTTCGCGGTGGTCTCGCGCGAGGGGGCGCCCCGGGCCCTGTTCAAGCCCGATGACGGCGCCGCCTATTGGGATGTGCAGAAGGCTCGCGAGAACCGCCGGTCGACAGCGGCGCAGGGCCGGGGCGCGGCCGACAGCGGCTGATCAGCCAAACAGCCGTGCTCCGGCCGTAAAGGCCAGGGTGGCCACCACTGCGCCCGCCGCGAACCAGGCCAGCGGTCGAAGCTTCGGCGGGGCGACCACCGCCACGGTGGCCGCCGGCGCCTCGGCCAGGCGCGCCATGGCCCGCAGCGCCTTGAGGGCCTCGTCGGCGAAGTCGCGCACCCTGGCGGCGGGGGAAAGCTCGCGGGTGATCCAGCGGCGCACCACCGGATCGGCGGCCGACCAGATGTCGTGGGCCGGGTCGATGCGGCGCGCCACGCCCTCGACCGTGACCATGGTCTTCTGCAGCAGCACCAGTTCCGGCCGCAGGGCCATCTCGAACAGGGCGGTGATCTCGAACAGCTGGGCCAGCAGCCGGCCCATCGAGATGTCTCGGGCGTCCAGGCCAAACACCGGCTCGCCGACGGCGCGCAGGGCCTGGGCGAAGGCGTCCACATCCTGGTGGGCGGGCACATAGCCGGCGTCGAAATGGATGCGGGCCACGCGCGGATAGTCGCGGTTCAGGAAGCCGTACAGGATCTCGGCCAGATATTTCCGCTCGCCGGGACCCAGGCGGCCGATGATGCCGTAGTCGACGGCGACCACTTGGGCCGGGGCTGCGACGAACAGGTTGCCCTCGTGCAGGTCGGCGTGGAACAGACCGTGGTCCAGGGCCTGGGCCAGAAAGCCCCGGGTGATGTTCTGCGCCAGCGCCTTGCGATCCAGACCCGGCAGCTCCAGCGCCTGCGGGTCCGACAGCGGCTGGCCCTGCGCCCAGGCCAGGGTCAGGACCCGCTTGCCGACACCCTCCCAGACCACGGCCGGCGCGGTCATGAAGGCGTCCTTGGCCATCACCTCGCCCAGCTCGGCGCAGCCGGCGGCCTCGAAGCGCAGGTCCATTTCCAGGTCCAGGGCCCGGATCACCACCTCGACAAAGTCGCGCGGCTTCAGGCGGCGGGCCTCGGGAACCAGCCGTTCGGCCAGGCCGGCGGCCAGGCGCAGCACGGCGCTGTCCTGGGCGACCTGACGCTCGATGCCGGGGCGAAGCACCTTCACCGCCACCTTGCGGCCGTCCAGCAGCCAGGCCGGATGGGCCTGGGCCAGGGAGGCGGCGGCGACGGGCTCGTCCAGAGCTGAGAACAGGGTCTCGATCGGCCGGCCCAGGCTGCGCTCGATCTCGTCGCGGGCCTGGCTGAGCGGGAAGGGCGGCAGGCGGTCCTTCAGGCGCGACAGGTCTTCGGCAAACGGCGTGCCGAAGATGTCGGCCCGGGTCGACAGGAACTGGCCCATCTTGATCGCGGCGGGGCCCAGACCTTCAAGGGCGCTGGCCAGACGCTCGCCGGGACGCCCCAGCTTCGCTCGGGGACCAGAAAACAGCCGCAGCGTCCGCGCCGCCAGCCGCGCCGAGGGCGGCAGCACCGGATCCAGCTCGCGCGGGATCAGGGCGTCGGCCCGGATCAGCACCCAGCCCGCGCTGATCAGGCGCCAGAACGCGGACATCTGCCCCATGGACTAGACGGCCCAGCCCTGGTGCATCGCCGCGACGCCGCCGGTGAAGTTGGAGATGGTCACCCGCTTGAAGCCGGCGTTTTCCATCATGGTCGCGAAGGTGCGCTGGTCGGGAAAGCGGCGGATGCTCTCGACCAGGTACTGATAGGCCTCGCGATCCTTGGCCACCCACTCGCCGACCTGCGGGATGACCTTGAAGCTGTAGGCGTCATACGCCT
>Ga0209066_10005997_pt1 | contig 12556 bp, 8 predicted proteins | sample All_14_2_FD_187198 | JGI IMG/M metagenome (GOLD analysis project Ga0209066, IMG submission 187198) | Freshwater microbial communities in response to fracking from Pennsylvania, USA - Allegheny Zone_MetaG_DW_15 (SPAdes) (version 2) ...
ACCTTTAACCCTAACCCTTTTTACTATCATCAACCCTAACCCTCTCCATTATTGCCAACCCTAACCCTCTCCATTATTGCCAACCCTAACCCTCTCCATTATTGCCAACCCTAACCCTCTCCATTGCTGCCAACCCTAACCCTATCACTACTCCATTGCTGTTCTCCTACATCCTGCTGCTGTTGTTGCTGCTTTTCCCTTTCTGACTTCCTCATCCTTTTCTTTATAACCTTAAACCTATATGCATGTCTTATCCACCATCTCAATCCACCTCTTTTTCTTTCTTTTTCCACCATGAACCCCTCTGTCCTACACCTGCCCGTCAATAAACCCTAATAAATATCTTAATCTTGATACCTGCTCGTCATACAAAACATACCTATCCTTAACGCACCCTATCCTTCTCTGCTTCCAAACCCTACCAATTCCCTACCCATCTTGCTTTTAAACAATCTCTTAATATATTACTATCATCGTTTATATCTCTTTTGCTAACCTCATTACGTATCAAACATGTACATATAACACCTCCACTTTCCCTTTCATCTAACCGCTGTCACGTCATCAAACGCAAATACGCCATGTAAACATCTCGACGTTTCAATTCACACACCATGTAACCTTATTTACCACTCCGTACTATCTCTTCTATACTACCCACCTCTCCACAAACAACAAACTCATACATTCCGATCGTGAAATCTCGTCGCCATCGTCCTGTCCCTCCTGATGATTTCGCGACCTCAATCCGCACACAACACCACTCAACTAAACCCTTATTGTACCACCACTACCTTCAATAAATTGATTTTCCGTCCTTTATCAATTACACTATCATCTACTCATACGAACAAACATGTTTGTAATCCAATAAATATATGCGTTGTGGTGCTATTGCCGTTTCTACCTGTTTTGATTTTTTACCACCACTTTTATTCGTACCCGACTCTGCAACGCAACACCACGCTTTCTTCACCATCTTGCAAACTCCAATCCGTACCCAAATCAAACCACAAATCTGTATTCCGCCTTATTTAACCTACAATACGGCCCTTCGCATATTGTTGTGCATTCTCTGCATACTGCCCATCCAAAACCCACCTGATCATCACCACCGCTCCGCACCCCTGCGCCCATAATCCGCATTCTTGCTCTGCACTACTGCTTCGAACCCAACATCATACCCGTGCCATCTTTCCTCTACTCCTCACCACCCACCCCTGTCTCCAAATTCCTGTCTTCCTGTTTCCTCGTTCCTGCTTCTCGATTTCCAATTCTCGTTTCCCATTTCTCGACATCCAACGACTGCGCCTCCAACCCGAACCGAATGATTCGTCCATTACGCGCTCCGAAAATCCTTCGCCTTTTGCTCCCCATGTATTTCTATCCGACTGACCCTCTTCTCTCTTTCCCTTCCTCATCGGCCTTTGTCTATACCCCCGCGCCTATTTTTAACTTACCCCACCACCTCTCGCCCTGCTCGTCTCCGCCATGCCTGCATCCGCCCCACCCGCATCCTCCTCAATCTGCTCCACTTCTCACATTTCTGCCCGTCTCGCAAACGCACCGGAAATTTCGAAAATGACCTTTCTACTACTCGCACATGAACCGTACGTCTCTGTCCCTTGCATACATGCCTCCCTATTCATTAATGTTGTGATGCTGACGTGCCCATCTCGACCCTTATCCCCGTCCCACAAACATTCCTACTTAACCATATACACTCTGGCCTTTCGCCTTTAATCTCACTCCCCTTGGTGTACTATGACACCTAATCATAATACACGGCACGGCATTTTTATATAAATTTCCGATGCGGACTTCTGTTACGGACTTCCGAACCCATTTTCCGAAACAATTCACCGAATCCTCCGAACCAATCTTCCGTGTGGTCCTCCACTGTACCATGTCAACGCTACTACAACAAATGATAATCCACTACATTTCACCTCTCGGAACTTACACGAACGGGATCCTGGACTACGGGACTTACGGGCTTCACGGGCTTCACGGGACCTACGGGCTACGCGGGACCTACGGGCTTTAAATCCCAAACGATCATCTATCTACTTCTCGATCCATCCAAATTCATTACTCGTGGCCGCCAACCTCTCTATGCTCCCACTGCCGATTCAACCTTTAATATGTGAAATTCTCTAACCTGCACTAATCTATACTCCGCCTGTCCCCCCCTGCAATGCTCTAATACTTTCGGATATCCACAAAAACTCAAATGCCAAATTACTGCCCTGCAACCCCCCTCTATCCCTTCGCTGCCCCAAATACTCGTCGACTACCTTGCTCGACTCCACATTCACACCGTCTGCTATCAATCGCTTCATCCATGATATCCACACCTGCCTGTATGCATAACGTAAACCAAACACGATCGACGCCATGATTCCATACCATTGGCACTAACCGTGAACTTGCTCATATCCACCTCTTCCATTCTCCCTGTACCGATTACACATACTCTGTGGTACACCACACTTGCCACACGCCGAACAATTCTTGTACTTGACTCGGACTCGACGATCTTTCACCTCGACCGCCGCCGTTATCCCATCCTGCCGCGTACATTTGGTAACGACATGCCCACACCCTTCACCCATCGCATGGCACACGATGCACTTTCCTTTCCACTCCCACAATCGCCTCTCCAATCTCTCTTCTATGTCTGCTTCGTCCATGCGATCTCTCATCCGCCTCTCTCGGGCTAATGTCGCCTGTCTCTCTTGCGCGGCGAACTGCGCCCCTAACGGTATTTCCACTCCACGCTGGTCTCCCTCCTCCTCCTCTGTCCGCCTATCACGATCCTCGGCGCCCTGTTCGTCCCGTTCACATACATCCTCGCTTGGGCGACATAAATCGCACGGTTCCTCATCGGCTCCACACCCGCCCCGCTCCTGATCGCCATCTAAATATGCACCGGGTATCTTCCTTCTACAACCACCCTCACCATCGATATACTCTTGCATCAATGGGTCCACTTCCTCGTCGTACCCGGTGACTAAAATCGCCTGGCTCACCCTCCCATCACGCCCTGCCCTACCGCTCTCTTGCGCATAATCCAACATGTCCCGCGGCTCGTCCGCATGAATGATCCATTCGATGTCTGGTATGTCTACACCCATTCCCAATGCATTGGTTGCAACAATCACTTGCGTCTTCCCCGTCCGAAACGCTTCCAACACGGTTGCTCGTTGGTGGTTATCCATATCGCCGTGAAATGCGTCACATCCACCCAATCCCGCCTTCGTAACTTCTTTCACACGTGTCTTTGCCTTGCAATACACAATCCCCTTGCCATGCATTCCGGCTACCATACTCGCGATGAATTCGTCATGCTCCTTCTTTTTCAAACGACCCCCCGGTTTCACCACTGCATACCGGATGTTCTTCCTCGCGGTCGGCATCCTAAACATCTTCACCTCGTCCGCCGTCCAACTCATGCGCTTCCACAACAACCCCTCCTTACATGGCGGCAATGTCGCTGTCAACAAAATCATCTGTGTTTCCACACGGGCTAACTCGCCTAACTTGCGCAACTTCGGACGAAACCCCGACTCGGCGTTCAAAATGACGTGGCATTCGTCAATGACGATGCGGTCCAACCGTCGTGTCTGCTTCAACCGGTTGATGAACGTGCTCCCATCATCACCCAACGCCGACTCGGGCGTCATCAATACAATACTGGCGGCGTCGGGTGGCGACCGACCGCCTTCCCATTCGGCACATGATATGCCCAACGCATGGCACCGCCGCTGCATGTCATACCGCAACGCGATCAACGGAACGAGTACGACTGTCGTACCACCCGACTCTGCCCACGCCGGCAACATGAACAACACGGATTTGCCGGTGCCCGTTGGCATGACTGCTACCACGGGGCTGGTTCTCGCCTGGATTGCCTCAATGGCCTGCTCTTGGATACCCCGGAATTGGCATTCTTTTGCTTCCAACTTCATCATACGCGCGAACTGCTCTCGCATGTTCATCTGCTGCAACCGTGCCCAACGTTCATACTGGCCTTCGCTCGCCTCTTCCTCGAACGCGTCTCGCTTACGCTTCCGACCTGGCCTCACCTCCACGGCCGACTGGATTGCCAAAAAACGATGCCAATCGATGCTGCTCTGTCGAAACTGCTGCCGCCGACTCGCAACGGCACCATCCATCTCGAAAATGCCTCGCGCATACACCATGCCTGCTACGTGCGAACCATGCCCCGCCTGCAAATCCGCGATGTCGTCTTCCTCGTTCTCATTCCCCTCGTCGCGCTCGTCCTTGCTGAATGCCGACGATGCACGCATGAACCGTCGACTTATCCCGATGGCAACATCTCGGTATGCCTGGATATGTAACGGATGACCCAACGCCTTGCTCGTCGCGCGCTCTAAAACCTGACGTATGCGCCCGGACGTCCACTCGCGACCATTACCATCCCGACAAAACAACCGTGCCGCTGTCGACTCGCTATTCTGGACCTCCTCCACCCCTTCTTTGTATTGACCACCTATAACGGCCTGCAACCGGCGCTCGAACGGCCTGACCAACCACAAATACCATACAACCAACTCGCCTACTTCTCGTGGCAAATATCGATGGATGACTTTGACGTCGCCGCTCAACGCATACCCTTTGTGGTACTTGGTCACGAACACAACCAATCCGTCCTCGATAAATACATTTCGGTGGCCTCCCTTCCATGTGTTGCTATGCCGGATACTTAATGCCTCTGTGCCCCGTTCTGGCGCTCCGCCCGTGAAATGCTTTGCAACGAATAATTGCTCGCGAAATCGGGCGATGCTGGCCATATACTTCTCTACCTCGACTCCATTCAACCCGGTCTTGCTCCCGGCTCGCTCAAACCTCCGCCTAACATCTGCTTGCTGGCCAACACGCTCGAATAACCAACGCTTGCCATCAACGGGCAACCGGGTCCGTTCATCGTCTAAAAAACTCCACCCGGGTGTTGTGTTTGTCGGGTCGTCTCGAATGGTGTTCCATGGGACTTCGGGAACATCGTCTGCCTTTGTCCCACCACAAAACAACAACTCGTCAAACATGATTTGCCGTGCCTCCGCAATCACACCATGCACCATGCCCCGAAACTGCGCCATGTTGAATTGTGCACTCTTGTACAACAATTCATCTCCATTACACCAATCGACGTGGCCCTGGCTCGTCGTGTTGTAATGGATCTTCAACCCGTACGTTCGCAAATCCAACATCCACTGCATCGGGCCCTTGGTGCCTCGAACCATGAACTGGTCCATCATCTCCGTCGTGTACTCCAAACAACTCTTCCTCTTCTTCTCTCGGCGACGCGGCACGGCGGCTGGGCCTCTCGGTGGACTGCTCTGCCCGTACACCGATGAACTCGCCCACGTGAACCGGCTCGGCGATCCTGGCTCGCATGCAACGGGGCTGCTCGACTGCATTCGACACCTTGTTGCTGCGCGTCCCGGCGGACTCGGGCTATCTCTACCGTTGCTCTCGTACCCGCTGTCATCATCCAAACCTGGACCCTGCCTTCCTGCAAACCATGCATCCTCTCGCGGCGCCCCTGCGCGGTTCTGCGCCTTCTGCACGACCATAAACCTGGCGCACTTGACAACGCTTGACAATATCGGCGGATACGAATCGGGCCCTCGCCATCCCATCTCGCTCACGCCCAACACGGCCAACGCACACACGACTACACTCTCGTACTCGTCAAACTCCATCTCCATGTTCAACAACTCCACACAAAAATCCAAACACGCTCGCTGGATCTGGCTCATCCCTCCGACCTGGGTATCTTCTTGCATCTCCCCGCCTACGACGTACTCTGCCGCCTCGATCATCTGCTCGAACTTGTCGAACTGCCGTGGTGTGAACCGGTACGGCGGACTGCGCCACTCGTGCTCCCGCTGGGTGCGCACGAAAAACATCAACATCTGTCGCCACGCTTGTGCTCGGCGGTCTACCGACTCGGGATCCCAATACGTCTCCAACGGCATGTATCGTGTCTGCTGTTTCTCGGTCCGCACCGCCTCCATGCGCACGAACACGCCCGCCTTGGACACGGTCTGCTGACTCATACGTGCAACGTCTGTCATGGCCTCCCAAATCGCTTCCTCGAACGGCTCCGGATTCTCGGGATCGGTGTTGGGCTTCGCAATGGATGCCATCAACTGCTTGTGATCGTATCCCTTCAAATACTTGTGCCATCGTGTTCTGGACAACCACGGGCTCACGTCGTCGTTCTCACCCTCGTCTATCGTTTCCTTCTGCTTCTGTATCTGTTCGTCGTACGCCCTGTTTGCACGCTCGGTGATCTGCTGCCACCAATCGGCACACTCCTGCTCCTGCTCCTGCTCCTGCGGTGACGGCCCGGTGACGCGGATATACTGTGATCCATGGCGGCTCCCAAAAAATCGCTGGCATCGTACCTTCTGGTGGGCATTCTCAAATCGCTGCTGGGCAACTTCTTTTTCGGATGTGGTTAAACGGCGGCCCCTGCTCGGCAATCCTGATACGTTCCATCCATTGTGTTTTTCGTGCCAATGGTCTCGTAACTTCTTATCGGTACGGAAAATGGCTGCACATCCACCCGGCTGTAACGTGCACAAAAACCCATCATGCAACGCTAATTCCGCGATGGGCTCGTTAATCTCAACGGGTAATTGTAACTCGTTGGGCTGCGTGATCAAATGATCCCACGCCTGGATTTCCTGCTGAATCGCGTCTCGCTCGGCCTTCTTGATACGATGATGCCCGCTACGCAAATGACTGTCAACCTCTCCTGGCCATACTGCGTATCTACACTCCTTGCAAACGATCACGCCGTATTCTCGCAATTGGGAAAACATTGAACTGGCTGGAATCGCCATGACTATTTCGTATTGGACAATGGCTTTAATGCAATTCTATCTCCTTCTCGCAATTGCCTCTCACGCATAACGCGCAACCGCGTCCTCACCTAAACACGCGATTGACTTGCTTTTTGGTGATTAATGGGCGCCCCCTGGATCGTGGCTGACCTCGATTATAGCTGTGCTATGCTGAACTCAATTCCCACCTCACGCGGTCTCGCACCATGCCACCTTGACCCCATGAATCTTGTAACCCTAAAACTTCTGCACGCGTTTTCAACCCTCACAATGGGTTTGGAGACTCCAAAATTGGATAGCGGTTATCTCTTGCCTTCTTCTATAAACTGTATGATTTTGGTATATATAAATGCAACGTGCATTGATCGGCATGATCGTGAACCTTTTCATGTCCCTAACCCTTGTGTTGACGCCTAATCAACCTTATAACCCTAGCAGCATCATGTCCTTAACTTGTGGACAAGACCCCATTTTGGATAGAGGTAGAGGTAAAGGTAGATATAGAGGTAGAGGTAAAGGTAGATATAGAGGTAGAGGCGGATATAGTGGTAGTGGTAGACGTAGAGTGTAGATAGCACGCCTACCTAGAAAGGGTAAGCCTTAATATAAGCCCACCTATAAGCATATAATATTAACCTAGAATAACTAAACTATAGAAGAGCTTGTTTACTATAAACAGCTGTGTGACACTAAGGTTAGAGGGATAAGTTATGGTTAGGCTCTTAGGTGCCCTTCTGCCTCCCTTAATATGTACGTGGACGGTCACGTGATCGGCTCACTTCACCTACTATTCCTGCTGCCCATTTTTAGCCCTTCTAAATATATCCTCCTCTGCTATCTCCAATCTCTGGGCCGCTCTTAGTCTGCCCTTTTAGACTCAACACAATCTCTTTCAGCATATCCTCGCTCACCACAAGTAGGTTGCTCCCCGTCTCGTTGAACACCGTCACCCCACATCCAAGCCACTCCATGTAATCGTTCTCCTTTTCAAATCTCCTCTTGGCTACCTTCTCGACATGCTTCCTCCACTTGGCTATCTCAAATGCGCTCCAGCTTAAGGGCATCACGATATCCCGGTATATGCACCCTGATCCTCCTTGTTGCTCGCACATCGTCTGGCTTAGCCCACATCGGTAGCATCCACTATATGTCGCCAACCATGCTTTTCTCCTCCCATCCTTGTCCTTTAGAGCTTTTGCCTTTGCTCTAAAGAACGCTTGCTTTCGATTGCTACGGCAGCTATCCAGGCTATGTGATTTGCCCTGTGCGTCGCCATGTATGAGACACACCACACACAACCCGCGAACTAGGTCCAGGTTCTGCATGAACACAACCTTCCTAGCTTCTCCTTCCATCTGTTGCTCCATAACAAGCTGCGCACCCTTGTCCAGGTCCTCGCCAATCTCCAGAACGGTGCCACCGGTCCTACGGTACTCCTTCTCTTCACTCTCTCTAGCCTCACCACGTACAAGGCCTAGAAGAATACAACGATCGCATGCTGTATTCTTATCTTCACAGAACTGTGCAACTCCGTCCAAGTAGGTACGTAGGACTAGCAGTCGGCACCGTGGACTGTCCAGATATCTTTGCATGGCCGCCACATCGGGACACATCAGCTCTCCGCTCGATGTTCTTATCTTTGGCCTCCAGCCGGTAGAGAGGAATACACATGAGATCGCCCCTTGTCCATCGCGTCCACCCCGTCCTACACCTTGCACAAATTCAATGGCACTATTGCGCGGGTTGATGTGGAATACAAGCCTCACTTGCGGGTAGTCCACGCCCTCGGCAAACGCACTAGTAGCCACAATCACTCGCACATCCCCTCGCATCCAAGCTTCCATTGCTTCGTCCTTCTCCTCTTTGGTTCCGGAGTCCGAGTAGTAGCATAAACCGTTCAAGAGTTTGCCCGCCTCTACCACGTCAGCTCTCGCCTGACAATACACAATCGCTCGTGCCTTAATCTCCTCCTGGAACCAGTCCATGTTCATCGCCTGACCAATGTACTCACAAGCGGTAGAGAACATGTCTGGGCCTGGTATTCGGGTTACTTGATAGTCGATATCCTTGCGAACAGTCAGGCTACGGATCGTCACCGGTTCTGACAACAGTAGTCGTTCCGAAAACTGCATCGACATATGTATCGGCAACGTCGCTGTCAGATAGATCATCTGACAGCCAAGCTTGCGGAAGTCCTTGGTCATCTCCATCTTCTCTCTATACCTTGACGCTGTCACAACCAGGTGACACTCGTCTAGTACGATGCTTCCTAATTGTCCTTCGGAGTGAAGTCTATGCAGGAAGCCCCTAAATGTGATCCCAACTGCCTCGTCAAGACTTACAAGAATGAGTGCATTTCCAATCCCATATGCTGGCTCCTCATTCCAAACCCTACACTCGATGCCAAAGTCCTGACATTTTCGAATCGTATCCTTTTTCAAGGCAAGCATCGGAACGATGACAACAGTAGTTCCGGCTCCCATTAGTCTCTGCTGTAGCATATATGCCAGACTCTTTCCCTCGCCGGTCCCAAGAATAGATATAATTGGAGAGAGCCCACGTACGACCGCCTGTATCGTCTCTTCTTGCTTCAAAGTCTTGTAGCTTGCTAATGGGCCATGAATCTGTTGCAGTGCCTGCCTTGCCTCCTCCATGTTCCATACTCGTCTGCATTGCTGCTTCGGTCCTCTCCAAGTCAGCCTCTTCGCCAGAGGCGGCTGGAGCAGCATATCTCCCGACTTCGCCCGTTGATGCTTGATGCTTTGAAGCTTGACTTCGTCTCCGTGAATATAAGTATGCCACATGTGACTGACACGGATGAACTCCTGGAGTGCAGCATCCGTCATGCCTCCGCGAAAGTTGACCGTACCACCATAGGCTTGGTTTCCAGTTGTAGGTGTGTGGGAAGCTTGCCAATGCAATGCTTCCGGCATAGCACCCCCCAACATTCCCGGCTGATCTTCGTCACCATCTTCGTTGACAGCATCAAGCTGATAGTTCATCCCTGCAAACTTCTTAATCACAACACCAGCTATGATTTGTCTCCAGCTACGGACATCAATCTTTATGCCGACCGCCGTGGTGGTTGCTGAAGTGAATACCCTTGTCATTCGATCCTCCGACCAGATTCCTTCCTCTCCCGCCCATAGATACTCGCTTATCGGTGTCTCGCTCTTTATTTGATGGAGCATCCAAACACGAAGCTGCATGATGAGTACAAGATACTGTACGAGAAGCTCGCCTACTTCTGGCAGCAGCACGCGAACGGGAAATCGTGCAGCATTGGTGAGGTTCAGAGACTTGTGATATGACAGCATAAAGATCACATTCCCATCGTGGATGAAGATGTTTCTCATATCCGCCTGCTTGTTGCACCAGCGCAACCCCAGGAACTCTACCCTTCTCGCTGGTTGTCCAGACCCAACGTGCACGAGGACAGACAAATGCTCCAAGAACCGCTGAACCGCCCTCTCGTATTGTTTGACAGCACTAGACCGCAGATACCAATCACCTCCCGAGCCTCGAGAAAGGAACAACTCTGCCAACTCTGGGTGGTTTGTCATCTTCTTGAACAGCCAGACCATTCCGTCCTTGAGATGTGCGTTGCGGACGTCGGTCAGGAAAGAAGCACCTGGACTTCTGGCATCCCAATTATCAACAATCTCATCCAATGGGTACCGTGGAATATCTTCCAGATCGAAACAAAGATCTTGCTTGAAGATGGACTTCACGAGTGCCAGCTGATGTTGTACTAGATCGCGGATGCTCTGCATAGGAAGCTCGATGTCCTTGTAGATGATCGTCTCGTTGTCTGACTTCCATCGGATTTGCGCAGTTTGAACGGTCGTCTTTGCAATGCGGCCTGCATGCAGCCTCAAGGACAGAATCTCGCTCATCGGCCCATGTGTGTCATTCAGCAGCCACTCGTCTCTGATTTCTGTCAGTAGCTTGGTGAAGTCAGCCGAATCGTCTTCTTCGGTTGCAGTTATGCAATGCTGTAGCAGCAGTAGCTGCACGTCATATGTGATCTGAGACATGTAACTAGTATAGTCACCAACGACCATCCATGTGTTATGCTGCCAGTCCCAAGCTGTGATGGCCAGAAAGGATACAATCGCTGAGTCGAACGCCCTGTGATGAAGCCGGTGTCGAACCAACTCAAGGCCGAAGGCGAGCACCAAGCTGTCCAACTTTCCGTGCAGCCGAGCCACTCTCTCCTCTTCGTCCTCCTCAGACCGTGCATTGGCCTCAACTGACTGGAGACTAGCGCTTGCAGCGTCTGTCACCGCAGTCCAAGCAGTAAGCTGGCTGGCTGTTGGGTTGAACATTGGTTTCTTCTGCAGGTACTGCTGGCTTGTGACCCTCGAGAAGTAACAGAATAGCCTTTGGAACGTTCGAATGTATGTCTGTTTTGACTTACTGTTCTGCAGCGGCTTGATGGGATCCTGCGATGTTTCAGACCGGCGGAATGTGTTAAGAAGCCTGGCGTTGAGCTTGCTGAGCTGTCTCTCCTCTAGCTTGTCGTAATCGAGCACATCCATGGCCTTGCGAAGGACTCGTGCGACGCTGCTGCATATTGCTGAAAGTTCGGGCTGCTCAGCTGCGTCCGGGATCTGGTACACAGCCGGGATATCAGCAAGATCCACACCCTCGAGATGAGCATGGAAGCCTGATTCTCGTAGGAATGCAGTTAGCTCAGAGACGTGCCCAATCTTCTCCACGCTGGTGTAACGCTCCATGTTTTCCTTCTGTGCTTGCTCGAAACCAGATTGGAGAAGACGGGCAGCATCAGTAGATATCATGGTATCAAGGGTAGTTCTTTGATCAATTGGACTGTTTTGTTCATTTGGGGTGAGTCCTTGTCTGATCATCTGCAGGCCGGCGTTGTTTTCGTGATCGCTTATTTTCACAACAAAATAATCGACATTTTTCTTCTCAGCAAATAAAGTCTGCACCTTAACCCGACAGTATTCCAACTCCTTTCGTTCATCTCTTTGAGGCCTCCCCTTGCCACCTGATTTTTTTCCATGCGCGGTTCGCAAGTGTTGCTTAATATTAGGCTCGTGAATCGTGATGTAGCGACAGCCGTCAGCCGGGGTTGCGGTGCATTTAAATCCATTGTAGACAGGAATCCCGTGTATAGGGGTGATATTATCGCTAGGGCGACTGACTTCATCGTGATTGTTTGCAATTTCCAGAGAATCAATGTATGCTGAAGTATTTGAGTCCTTGGTGGAGTGGATGAGGCGCGCATCTCAAAGGTGGCGCTGCAGGTTCAACTTCACGTAGGAAGACTTGTGCTGTGTGCAAACAACAACACGGAGGTCTGTATGCACCACAACAGCAGCTGGCAGTATTTTTGACATTGCAACCATTGAAGTATGATTTGTTCTAACATTCTACACGATTATTTTCACGATCCTCTCCTTAATTAGGAGGCTGGAAGCCACTGTGATGAGAATGCATGTTATGCAGTCATGTTAAGGGGGAAGCGGCCCTAGCGCTCAGCCTTGCTTATCGATAATCATACAAAATAAGTCGTGTTACGGCGTAACACGACGGAACCTATCTGTTAGGCAGGCGTACCTGCGGAACTCCCGCACCATCGTCATCTTAGGGCGGTACTCCAATGCCGTGACCACTAGGTGACACTCGTCCACCATGATGGAGCTCAGTCG
>Ga0209066_10006003_pt1 | contig 12543 bp, 10 predicted proteins | sample All_14_2_FD_187198 | JGI IMG/M metagenome (GOLD analysis project Ga0209066, IMG submission 187198) | Freshwater microbial communities in response to fracking from Pennsylvania, USA - Allegheny Zone_MetaG_DW_15 (SPAdes) (version 2) ...
GCCTTGGCGTCCTCGTCGGGCCGGGGGTGGAAATGGGTATGCAGGCCAAGCCCGGCTTCCGCCGCCAGATCGGCAAGCTTTCGCATCAAGCCCGGCCGGGTATAGGTGACGCCCGTCGGGCCCAGGGCCACACGGCACATCGACAGGGGATCGGCATCGTGATGGGCGGCAATCGCCTTTTCCAGGCGCCGCATCAGCCGGTCTTCATCCGCATCGATCAGCCGGGCGGCGGATTGTTCACCCATCACGCCGGCCAGCCGGGTCTCCAGATCCCCCTCCAGCGTCGGCATGCAGCCGCGATGGAAATGCAGGCGGATACCCATGTCCGATGCCGCTTCCACAAGGGAGGCGGCCAGCGGCCCATCATCGCCGGGCAGCAGATAGGCGCAATCGGCCGCCGTGGTGCAGCCCGACAGCAGCAGTTCGGCGACCGCGGCCCTGGTCGCCGCGCGCAGCATGTCCCCATCCAGCCCGGCCCAGAGCGGGTAGCTGGCATAGAGCCAGTCCAGCGGCCTGGCCCGCAGGGCCGATGGCATGGCGCGGGTCAGGTGCTGATAGAAATGATGATGCGTGTTGACCAGCCCCGGCGTCACCACACAGCCGGAAAGATCGATCCGCTCCACCGGCTCGCCTTCCGCCAGCAGCCCGTCCGGCAGGGCATCGGCCATCCGGCCGAGATAGGCTATGCGATGGCCCTGCACCAGCAGCATCGCATCGCGGATCGGCTCGGCATCGGCCGGGCCGGTATGCAGGGCGGCGATGGAATGCAGCAGGATCACGGTCATCGGTCAGATCATCGCGCTGGTCATGGATTGGCGGGGCAGCACGGTGGAACGCAGCACGGCCGCCAGCCGATCCACCCCTTCCTCGAACTGGGCCGGATCGGTCAGGCCGAAGGCGATGCGGATGCCGCTGGTGGTGCCCGGCGCCAGGCTGAAACTGTCGGCCACGGCAAAGGCCACCCCCCGGCGCACGGCGTTGAAATACAGCTCGCGCGTGTCGGCATCTTGCGGCAGGGCAAGCCACAGGCTCAAACCCCCATCCGGGCGGGAAATCTTCGCGCCGTCCGGTCCCAGCGCGGTGGTCAGCGCCGCATGCAGCGCTTCCTGCCGCCCGCGGTATTCGCCGCGCAATCTCTCCAGATAGGCCGGCCAGTCGGTCTGGCTGAAATAATCCGCCAGCGCCCCCTGCAACAGGGCAGGCGACTGCAGATCGGTCGTCGCCTTCAGCGACAGGCATTCGCGCAGATACGCGCGCGGCGCGATCAGGAAGCCCGTGCGGATGCCCGGGACGAACACCTTGCCGAAACCACGCGTATAGAACACCGCATCTTCCCCGCCCCGCATGGCGCGTAGCGGCAGTACCGGATGGCCGCGATAGCGCAACTCCGGACAGTGGTCGTCTTCAAGGATCGGGGTGGCATATTCATTGGCCAGGTCGACCAGCGTCTGACGGGCGGCTTCGGGCATGACATAGCCGGTCGGGTTCTGGAAAGTCGGGTTGATCACGATCAGCCGGGGGCGATGGCGTCGCAGCGCATCGCGCACCGCATTCAGATCCGGCCCGTTCGGCCCGACGGGCAGCGAGATGGGCTTGGCCTTGGCTGCCCGGATCACGTTGATGATTCCGAAATAGCAGGGCTGTTCGACGATCACGGAATCGCCGGGCTTGAGGCAGAGCCGTGCCACGAGGTCGAGCCCCTGCTGCCCGCCGGAGGTGATGATGATCGAATCCGGTCGTGCCGCCAGCCCATGGGCGCTGAGGAAGGGCAGCAGCGCTTCACGCAGTTCGTCGCGTCCGCCCGGCGGGTCATAGCGGAAGAAGCGGTCCGCATCGCCCTGCATCAAAGTGGCCAGCCCGCACTGGAAGACCGGCGCGTCCGATGCCGCCACGGAAGGGTAGTTGCCGGTGAAGGCGATGACACCCGGTGCGCGGGCCAGTTCGAACAGGCGGCTGGAAATGCCGGGCGGGGCGATGGCAGCGGCTGAATCCGCTTTGCGCCCGCCGCTTCGGCGACGCGGCTGTCCCGGTCGCGCGACATGCGATCCGCCGCCGCGATTGGCTTCGATCAGGCCGCGCTCGCCCAATTCCTTGAAGGCGCGCGCGACGGTACGGGCATTCAGGTTCAGGATGGCGGCCAGCGCCCGTACCGTGGGCAGGCGCATATCCGGCGGAAAGCTGCCTTCCGCGATGCGCCCGGCAATGGCATCGCGCACCCGACCATAGAGGGGTTCGGCAAGGTCGCGGCCGAGTTTCAATTCCTCGACCAGTTCGGCCCAGATTTCCGCCCGCTCAATATCCTTGTGATCCGACTGGCTCATGCGGGCTGGGTAACCGCTGTTTGTTGTAGTGTCAATCTTGTTATCCATGGTCTTGTTGTAGGTGTTCTTCGCAGGCGGTTTGTATGCTCATGGATTGGGCTTTTGAATAAAAATTCCGCATAAAACTTGTGCATCCCTTCTGGCTTTCATAGCCATGGGCACCGCTTCGGCGCATGGTTCCGGCATTCCCGGGAATGGCACGAAACTTGATCTACATCAAATAACGGCGCAAGATTATTTGTTGTAGGAAACAAGATGGATTTCCAGCTCGACCTGTTCCTCGATTCGATCCCGGCCCTGCTGAAAGGGGCCAGGGTGACGCTGGTGATTGCGGTGGCGTCGATCACGCTTGGTGCCGTCATCGGCATTGTCGGGGGCGTCTGCCGCCTGTCGCGCAACCCGTTCCTACGCTGGCCGATCCTGATCTATGTCACGGTGATGCGCGGCGTGCCGCTCTTGGTGACGCTGCTGTTCCTGTATTACGGCCTGCCTTCCGCCGGCATCCTGCTGGATGCGTTCACGGTGGCGATCATCGCCATGGGGGCGGTCAACGGCGCCTATGTGACGGAAATCGTCCGGGCGGGCATCCAGTCCATCGATCCGGGGCAGATGCGCGCTGCCCGTTCGCTCGGCATGTCCTATGGGCTGGCGATGCGGCGCATCATCCTGCCGCAGGCGATCCGCCGGGTGTTGCCGCCGATCACCAACGAGGCGCTGACCCTTTTGAAGAACACCGCGCTGGTTTCGGCCATCGCGCTGTCCGATTTGCTGCGTTCCGGCCTGGAAATCATGACCTGGCATGCCAATACGTTCAGTCCCTTTGCCGGGGTGGCGCTGATCTATTTCCTGATGACCTTGCCGCTGGTCTGGCTGAATTCCCATCTCGAACGCCGGTACCGCATCCGATGAGCATGCAACCGGCCGATCTTCTGGTGACGGATGCCCGGCTGGCCGGGCCTGGCTGGGGCTGGATGCCCCGGCACGGCTGGCTTGCCGTGCGGGCCGGACGCATCGCCGCGCTGGGCTTGGGCGGGGAAGATGCGCCCGGTGCCCTGCGCATTCTGGATGCCAGGGGGGCGACCCTGCTGCCCGGTCTGCGCAATGCCCATACCCATGGCAGCGAGATTTTGTTGCGCGGCATGGCCGATGGTCTGGTGCTGGAAGACTGGCTGGGCGCGATCTGGTCCAGGCTCGACGCGTTGTCGCCGGACGGCATGGCTGCGGCGATCAGGCTGCAGGCGCTGTTGTCGCTGCGCAGCGGCACCACCGCGCTGGTGGATCATCTGCGCCGCACGCCGATGACGGATGCCGTGCTGGAAGCAGCTAGCACAGCCTATGCCGAAACGGGCATGCGGGTCTTGATCGCCGTCATGCTGCGCGACGGGGCCAGGGCCGATGGCCGCCTGATCGGGGCGGGGCATCTGACAACGGTGGAGACGCCGAAGGACCAGCTTGTCCGCATCGCGGCCGCATCGCGGCACCTGTCCAGCCAGCGGATCGGCTTTGCCTTGGGGCCGTCCGCTTCCGGCCGATGCAGCGATGCGATGCTGGACGGCATCGCGGCGCTTTCCGGTTCGGCCGACCTGCCCATCCATGTGCATGTCGCGGAAACCGCGCGTGAGGTGGCGGAAGAGGTGGAGCGGTTCGGCATGGGTCCCTATGCCAGATTGGCGGCACGTGGCGTGCTGGGTCCCCGCACGGCCTGTGCCCATTGTGTCCACGCGTCCGATGCGGATGTGGCCCTGCTGGCCGAAACCGGGGCGGTGGTGGTGCATAATCCGGTCTCCAATCTGCGCCTGGGGTCCGGCATCGCCGATGTGCCGCGCTTTCGCCGCGCCGGCATTCCGGTTGCGCTGGGCACGGATGGATCGGCCAGCAATGACGGCGCCGATTTGTGGGAAAGCCTGAAATTCGCGGCGCTGCTGCCGCGTCGGGCGGGCCTGGATGGTACGGATTTGTCCGCGTCGGTCTGGCTGGATATGGCGGTGTCGGCCGGCGCTTCCGCCCTGTCGCCCGGTGGATCGGATGTACAGGCCCTGACGGTTGGGGCACCCGCCGATTTCTGTGTCTACCCGCCCATCGAAGCCCCGTTGCTGGAGGATGAGAGCTTTCCGGCCGCCCTGCTGCTGTCGGGGCCGCGCCGCCCTTCGCATGTGGTGGTGGATGGGGAACTGCTGCTGGAGAACGGAGAATTCACCCGCCTGGACGAGGCCCGCATCATAGCCGATGCCCGCCAGGCGGCCTTGGAGGTGATGTCATGAAGGAAGAAGCCCTGTTCGCCGGGGTGCAGGCGCCGCCAACCGTGGTGCTGCGCAATGTCTGGAAAAGCTATGGCGAGACGGAGGTGCTGAAGGGCATTTCCCTGACCGTGCGGCGTGGCGAGGTGGTGGCGATCATTGGGCCGTCCGGGTCGGGTAAATCCACCCTGCTGCAATGCATCAACTTCCTGGAACCCTTCGATGATGGGGAGGTGCTGATCGACGGCAAACCCATCGGCCTGGTGCCCGGCCCGAATGGCAAGCGCCTGCGCATGGGGGAAAGTGCGCTGAATGCCCTGCGGCGCCAGATCGGCACCGTCTTTCAGCAGTATAATCTGTTCCCGCATATGTCGGTGCTGGCCAATCTGATGGAAGCGCCGATCCATGTCTCGGGCAAGCGCCGGGCCGAGGCCGAGGAGATCGCCCGCCTGCAATTGGACCGGGTGGGGCTGGCGCATAAGGCCGATGCCTTCCCGGGCGAGCTTTCCGGTGGCCAGCAGCAGCGCGTTGCCATCGCCCGGGCGCTGGCCATGAGCCCTAAGGTGATGCTGTTCGACGAGGTGACATCCGCCCTCGATCCCGAACTGGTGGGCGAGGTGCTGGCCACCATGCGCCAGTTGGCGGAGGAGGGCATGACCATGATCACCGTCACCCATGAGATGGGCTTCGCCCGCGATGTCGCCGACCGGGTGATCTTCATGGACCAGGGCGTGATCGTGGAGGAGGGCGACCCCAAGGCGTTCTTCGCCGCGCCGAAGCAGGAACGCAGCCGCGCCTTCCTGTCGCGCATCCTTCAAACCGGCAGGGACATGCCGGAGGCCAGTGCATGAGTTTTCAACCAGGGAGGTCCCGCGTCCGCCCCTCCATGGGCGACGTTCGAACCAAGCAAAGAGGAGAGAGCACGATGTTGCGTCTGATCGCCAATCGCCGGATTGCCATGCTTGCCATGGCCGCCGGTGCACTGCTGGCCGGCCTGTCCGTCGTGGCCGCGCCTGCCCAGGCCCAGGACACCCTTGCCCAGATCAAGTCCAAGGGCGTGATGGTGGTGGGCAATTCCGGGTCCTATCCGCCCTTCGAAATGATGATCGACGGCAAGCTGAACGGCTTTGATGTTGATTTGGCCGAAGAACTGGCCAAGCGCATGGGCGTCAAGGTCGAATGGCAGGTGGTCGATTTCAAAGGCATCATCGCCGCGCTGAATTCCAAGCGCGTGGACGTGCTGATCACGGCCATGACCTGGACGCCGGAACGGGGCAAGCAGATCCTGTTCTCCGATCCCTATTACAATGCGGGAATCGGCGCGGCCGTGCTGAAGGAATCGGGCATCGCCAAGCCGGAAGATCTGAAGGGCAAGACCATCGGGCTGCAGGTCGGCTCCTCGGGCGAGCGCTACGCCAAGACCGATCTGGCGCAGTATGTGACCGAGATGAAGCTGTATGACGATTTCGTCATGGCGGTGAACGATCTGAAGAACCGCCGGGTGGATGCGGTCATCAACCCGCTGCCCACGCTGCGTCACAACACCAAGAACGATGCGGGCATCGTGACGACGGCGGTCTGGGACGAGCGGAATGTGGGCATCAATGCCCGCAAGGATGACACCGCCCTGATGGCCGAGATCAACACGCATCTGGCGGCAATGAAGGCCGATGGTTTCCTGGCGGCCAATGACAAGAAGTGGTTTGGCGGCAGCGGTTCCTGACCGTTGTATCGGGGCCGGCCATCCTCTTCCCGATTTGGTCGGCCCCGTCCTATTCTGAGTGTTCCGGACAAGGAGATTCCCGATGCAGGCCCTGGTGAATGCCGAAGCGCGCCTAGCCGATCTTGCCGGCGCCATGCGGCGCGAGATCGCCATGCTGGCCTATCCCGCGACCCGATGGGTGAAGCCACGCACGCTGGATGATGGCGGGCGGGTGCTGGATGTGCTGATCGTGGGGGGCGGCCAGTCCGGCCTTGCCATTGCCAACGGGCTGATCCGCGAGGGTGTGGATAATATCCTGGTGCTGGACCGGGCGGAGGAGGGGATGGAAGGTCCTTGGCTGCGCTTTGCCCGCATGGGGGTGCTGCGCACGCCGAAATTCCTGGTAGGGACGGAGCTTGGCTTTCCCTCCCTCTCCATCGAAAGCTATTTCTCCGCCGTTTATGGGGCGGAAGCCTGGGCCGGGATCGACCGGGTGCCGCGTCTGGCCTGGCGCGACTATCTGCAATGGTACCGCCATGTATTGAACCTGCCGGTGCGGAACGGCATGGCCGTGGGCTGCGTGCGCCGCCATGCGGATGGCATCATCGCGGTTGACTGCACCGGCCCCAAAGGTTCGGAAACCCTGTTCGCGCGCCGGGTGGTGCTGGCGACGGGGTATGACGGCATCGGGGAGTGGCGCATCCCGGCCGAATTCTCCAAGGCGGTACCTGCCGACCGGCTCTATCATTCCAATGGGGCGATCCCGTTCGACCGCATGGTCGGCGCGCGGGTGGGGGTAATCGGGCATGGCGCATCCAGCTTCGACAATGCCGTGGCGGCACTCGGCGCGGGTGCGAAACGCGTTGATCTGTGCTTCCGCCGCGCCGTGCTGCCCAAGGTCAACCCGCATCGCTGGGTGGAGTTCACCGGCTTCCTGAAGCATTTCCCGGAAATGTCGGACGCGACGCGCTGGCAGGTGAACCTGTACTTCAAGAAGGTGGATCAGCCGCCCGCGCGCTGGGGCTTCGATGCGGCCCATGCCCATCCGAATTTCGCCATGCATGCCTCCAGCCCGGTCACGCATCTGGCCTGGGATGAGGGGAAGGCTGAGATCACGCTGGAAACGCCGAAGCAGCGCTTTGCCTTCGATTACATCATCGCGGCCACCGGCTCGGCCATTGATCTGTCGCTGCGCCCGGAACTGTCGGAAATCCGCGACAGCATCCTACCCTGGAAGGAGGTTTACACGCCTGCACCGGGTGAGGAGCACCCGGCCCTGGGCAATTTTCCCTATCTGGGGCCGGAATATCAGTACCGCGCCCGCGACCCGAAGGATGAGGGTTTCCTGAACGCGATCCACGCCTTCAACTTCTCCGGCATCATGTCAATGGGGCCGCATTCTACCTCGATCAGTGGTCATAAATACTCCGTGCCGCGCCTGATCCGGGGTCTGACCAAGGGGCTGTATCTGGAACAGGAAAGCCATCTGATGCCCGATATGATGGCCTATGACGAACCCGACCTCGTCTACGATGCCGATGTCTCTTCCGTCAGCGCCGCGGAATGAAGGAGCCTTCCCCATGACCGAACCAAGCCTGATCGACATTGCGGTGGAACCCCTGACGGAGGAGGACTTCGCCCCTTATGGGCAGGTGCTGAAGCCGGAGGAGGATGGCCTGCCCTACGGCCCGCAGGATGCCCAACTCGACCTGAGCCGGGGCATCCCGCGCTTCTATCTGATGAATTTGCATGGCAAGCCGATGCAATTCGACCGCATCACGCGCCACCGGCAGGTGACGCAATGCCTGGCGTCCGTCGGTGGCGGGGATTGGGTGATGGCGGTGGCCCCGCCCGATGCGCTGGAAGACCCCGATGCGGTGCCGGATCTGTCGCGGTTGAAGGCCTTCCGCATCCCTGGGGACAGGGCGGTGAAGCTGCATGTCGGCACCTGGCATGCCGGCCCCTATTTCGAAGGCGATGCGATGGCCTTTTTCAATCTGGAACTGGCCGATACCAATATCGTCGACCACCATACCTGCAAGCTGGCGGAAGCTTTCGGGCGGCGCTACGTCTTCGTGGTATAAATGGTGCGCCGAACGCCGCGAATAGCCCTCCGTGTCGCGCTTCGACTGCTGGAAATATAACTGTGCTCAGAGCGTGGAGATGCTTTTGTCTGAGTGAGCATAGAAGCAGGGGTGCTTGGCGGTGAAACGGTTCGAATCTCATGCGGTCAATATTGTTCAAGCGTGGATCGCAAAATCGAATGTGTCCGGTCTATTACTCGCCTGACTTCCGGTAAAAATCGATCTTCATCGTGCGTCACCAGCCATTGATCGTGATCGAGAGGCTGAATGGATGGGGTTATCTGTTGCAGCGATCTGTGAAAGTTTCCAACGAACGTTGGCAGCACTGCCCGCGCCGCACCAGCAAGAGCCAAGTCGAGCGCATTGCGGGAATTCGTGATTTCGATTGAGGGTTCGCCACCGATATTGTCACTTAGCCAGAGCGCAGATGGTGTCGTGCCAATGACGCGAGCCCAAATTGCAACTTCGCCGTCGAGCGCATACACCGCAAAACGCACTTTTCCAATGCGTCGCGCAGCCAAACCATTTTGCTGTGGCCGACGGTTTCGAACTCCGATCACCGCCTCGCGTCGGCCAATATCGAGCACTTCGTCAGCGGCAATGAAACGTAAAGAGACGGTATTGTCGACATTGAGCTCAGACGCGTTGCGGCATAAAAGGTCTGTCACCCATTGTCCGGCTGATATTTTCACAACGGGCCGGTTGAACTTTGTCGCCTCTGCAAGAGGCGCAATTTTATCCTCGATAGCAACGATTTTGCCCAGAAACGTTCGGCCCTGCTCCGTCAGTTCGTAGCCTTTTGGCAAGCGCCGGAAAAGTTCAAGCCCCAAGCGGCGTTCAAGCGCAAGCATCCGCCGACCTAACGTCGGTGGACTTTTTCCCGTGGATGCGGAAGCAGGCCCTAGTCCACCTTGGCGTGCAACCGCCAGGAAAAGCCTCAAATCGTCCCAATCGAAGTTCATTTCATTCATGAAATGAACATTACACTATAGTTCATGGACGGAACAACCACGTCATGGCCTTCTTGACCAAAGAAGGAGATGCAAATGAGATTGTTTGATACGGAAATCGCGCCCTTGGGCATGGGGTGCTGGCCGATTGGTGGAGCCATGTTTGCGGGACCCGGTTTTGGGGCAAGCGGCTCGATCGGCTATTCGAATGCTGACGATACTGAGTCAATCCGAACCATCCATGCAGCGATGGCAAATGGAGTAACGCTGTTCGATACGGCCGCCGTCTACGGTGCAGGCCATGCCGAGCGTCTTCTTGCAAAGGCCCTGAAAGGCTATCCGGACGCTATTATCGTTACAAAAATCGGAATGGCGATGGACGAGGGCAAGAAGATGGTTCTGGGAATGGAAACGGATCCGTCTTCCGTACCTGTTGCCATAGACCGATGCCTTGCGCGTCTGGAACGAGAGCGCATTGATATATTGCTTCTGCATTTGAACGACTTCCCCGTGACGGAGGCAGAGCCCCTATTCGATGCAATGGAACATGCCGTTCGCGTCGGGAAGATCAGAAGCTATGGCTGGAGTACCGACTTTTCACAAAGCGTGCGAGCCGTCTCTCACCGAAAAAACTTCATCGCTGTTGAACACGGCATGAATGTCTTCTTCGACGCACCCGCAATGAGAACTGCAGTTCATGACAATGCACTCATCTCCCTGATCCGTTCGCCACTCGGGATGGGTGTCTTGGCCGGCAAGTATGACGAGAACTCGCAACTTCCACTGTCTGACATCCGTGCTGCTGGAAACACTGTCACGGAATATTTCAAGGACGGCAGGCCCAACCCGCATTTCCTGAAAAAGCTCGAAGCCGTCCGTGACATGCTTCAGATTGATGGGCGAACTCTCGTGCAGGGTGCGCTTGCTTGGCTGTGGGCCAAATCCGGCAACGCCATACCCGTGCCGGGAGCGCGTACGGTTGATCAGATCGAGGGGATTGCTGGCGCTCTCAGGTTCGGACCTTTGCCCACATCAGTTGTTCGAGAAATCGACGATCTGATTGGGCAAGGTAACGAGGGGGCGGATGATCGGCCAAGATGAGACATTTTTGACAAACGCTCCTATAAAATATCGCTCTGAAAGGCATTCCAACAAAAGATGTTATTTTCTCGGGTAGTACGAATAGCCAGTTCAGGGACTCATGCACGAATAACTCGACAGTCTGAAAACGGCCCATAGTAGATGCATGCATTGCCTGATGAGTTGGGGGCGGCAGGGGTGACTGGACACGCAGGATGTGAACTCAACTGAAAGGAGAGCCGTTGTTTGGCGGGGGCTAGAGCGAAGACGTAGTTCTCATCATCCAGCGCGGCGCGTGTTGGAGTGATCCGCAACTATAATGCGGTCCACGATCCAAGTCCGCGTAGCGCTGCAGTGACCTGCCGACGGCGGCACGGAACTGGTTGAACAAGACCAGGCTGGCGCGCGCCGGGTTCAGCGCGCCAGCACCGCTTCCTGTCGCGTGAGGATGGCCAGCACGCGGTCTTCCACTTCTGCGAAGCTGCGGGGCGGGGAATAGATGTCGGTGGTCTCAAAAGCGCCCAGATAGGCGTCGATCCGCCGCCCGTCGCTGGCCAGCGGGCAGGCCAGCCGATCATAGCTGAACTGGTCGCCCTGGCCGAGGTCATAGACGATCCGGGTCAGCCAGACCGTGGCAAGACGATCCACCGTATCATAGCAGCGTGTGGCATTGCGCCGGGCACGTTGGGGAAGCACATCATCCAGACTTCGGTTGGTGATGTCTTCGGCGAAAAGATCCCGCACGGCGGTGCCCGCCAGCCGGAAGCGCAGCCCGCCATCTTCGAGCCGTTCCAGCATATAGAGATGGGGCAGGATGGGCTTCAGCCGCCCCGGATCAATCTCTCGACGTCCGGGCAGAAGCGGGCCGCCACAAAGGCCGAGCCAATAATCCAGCAACAGCGCAAGCCGGGAATCTCCCAGCGCATCGCGGAAGGCGGGCAGAGAGAGGGCTGGAACCTCTTGGTTGGCTGCGAGGCAGTCCATCGGGGCGTGACTATTCCCTTTCCGAACGGTCGGCCTCACTTGGACGACGCAGCAGGAATTCGCGGCCCGTCTTTACCCGCGCGACCCCGCCATATTCGACGATATCGGCGGTGGCATAGGTTTCCGACCAGCGTTCGGGAAGGAAGCTGCCGGTACCGATCACATCAATCGGGGCCTGGGCCAGCGCCATCACCTTGCACTTGTCCGGTCCGAAGCCCGACGAGCCGACGATCTTCACCTTCGGGAAACCAGCCTTGTCCAGCGATTCACGCATATGCCAGATCGCGGCGGCCGACACGCCCGGCCCGATCAGATGGCGCAGTTCCAACTCCGTCCGATAGCCGCGGATGGAGCGCGGGGCGTTGCGATCCAGCACCGCATAGGAGGCGGCAGGGTCCAGCCCTTCGCAGAACCGCCCACCCATCGTATCCAGCCGGACCGACAGCTTGCCAGCCGCGGCCAGATCCGGGAAACGGTGGCAGACCGCCAGCGTATCGGTCACTTCCAGCCCGAAATAATCGACCAGCACGGTCAGATTCTCGGATGGATGGGTTTCGTGGAACATCTCCGCCGCGCGCACGGTGGAATTGGCATAGCCGATCAGGGCATGCGGCATGGTGCCCAGCCCGCGTTCCAGCCCGAAATAATGGGCGGTGGCGGTGGTGGCATTGCCGATGAAGCCCTTGGCGTCGCCCTTGCGTTGGGCGCGCGCAGAGCCGACCGAGGCGCCATAGGCCATCTGGTCGGCCATCTCCGAGCCCGCGCAATGGCGCGCATCCATGGCCAGGAAGGCGGTTTCCGGCAGATCCATGCACATGGAGAAAGCGTTGTAGGCCGCCACCGATGGCGGACCGACGCGTTGCAGCAGCAGCGTTTCCAGATCAACCAGATGGAAGAAGGAGCCGGTGACATAGAACATCGGCTCGCCCGCACCGACCCATTGGCCTTCCTGGTGCAGAAGTTCCACGTCGAAGGTAACGCCGCGTTCCCGCGCCTTTTCCTGCAACCAGTCCAGCGCCAGCCGGGGCGCGCTGATCACCGGACGGCGCATGAACACCGCATAGGTTACCGTCGCATCGCCGAATTTCGCGATCACCGCCTTGCTGCGGTTGAAATAGGCATCCGTCCAGCGTTCAACCTCACGGTCGCCCTCGGGCACGGCTGCGGGCTGGGATCCATCCATAC
>Ga0209066_10006004_pt1 | contig 12542 bp, 8 predicted proteins | sample All_14_2_FD_187198 | JGI IMG/M metagenome (GOLD analysis project Ga0209066, IMG submission 187198) | Freshwater microbial communities in response to fracking from Pennsylvania, USA - Allegheny Zone_MetaG_DW_15 (SPAdes) (version 2) ...
CCTCCTGCACGCCGCGCCCTTCGACCCCGTGCCCGAAACCATCGAACGTCTCGCCCGGCACCCTTCAAAGGCCCTCGCGCTCATCCGCTCAAACAAACCAAGACTCAAGCCAAAGGAATAAGCCGTGCGCCGAGCCGCAGGGCACCTTGCCTTCCGCTGGCGGCCATGCTATAAACCCCGCTGTTTATGGGGGTGTTTGAACGGACCCGCCCCCCCGATGAAACCGGATGACGCGTTCGGCGTTGGACGTCGAGCGTTTAGCGGAGACCTTCATCATGGCCCTCACACCCCTTCGCTTCCTGCTTCTGTCCGCAGCCCTGACCTCCCAGGCCTTCGCCGCCGACAATCCGCTCCCCAACCCCGGCTTCGAGGCGGAGGACGGCATGTGGGCCGTCTCCGGCTGCGCGCAGCTGCGTTCCGAAGCCGCCCGCAGCGGCGCGCGCGGCCTGCGCGTCGGCGCCGCCGAATACGACGCGGAGGGCTCATCGGTCACCAGCGCGCGCCTGCCCGTCACGCCCGGCCAGCCCGTCACGCTCTCGTTCCAGGTGCGCAGCACGGCCCCGTGCAGCGGCGCCTACCTCTGGCTCTACAACGCCGCCGGCAAGACCGTCAACGCGCCCAAGGGCTGCAACACCGTCTGCTGGATCGCCGAGACGAACAACACCTGGACCGCGCACAGCCTGACGGTCACCGTCCCGCCGGGGGTCGCCTCCGTAGCCGTGTGGGTGCACTCCTCGCCGGGCGTCACCGGCTTTGCCGACTACGACGACTTCGCCCTGTCCGGCGTCGCGCCCGGCGCCGCCGCCACGCCGCCGCCCGCCCCGCGCAAGGCCAAGCCGGTCCCGGCCGTCGACCTCGCGAAGCTGCCGCCGCGCGCGCGCCCCGCGATCATCGTGCTCAAGCTCGATGACGTCAGCCAGTCCCGCAGCGGCACGGTTCCCGCCGCCTGGAAGCGCGTGGACGAGGCCCTCGCCAGCCGCGGCATCAAAGCCTCCTACGGCGTGGTCTGCGAAACGCTTCCCGAGGCCACCCCCGCCTATGTTGAATGGATCACGTCGCGCCAGAAGTCGGGGCGCGTCGAGTTCTGGTTCCACGGCTGGAACCACCGCGCGCACGACGTGGGCGGCGCGCTGCACAACGAGTTCGCCGGCTGGACAACGGAGGGCTTCAAAGCGCTGCTCGACCGGTCGCAGAAAGCCGCGCGCGACAAGCTCGGCTTCGCCTTCGCGACCTTCGGCCCGACCGGCTGCGGCGCGCCCGGGCCGAACCTCGACGAGACGGTGCTCCAAGCGCTGCACGACGACCCGGCCATCAAGGTCGCGCTCTACCCCACGGCGCTCGACGACATGGGCCGGCGCGTCGCGGCCGACGGCAAGCTGACGATCCTCGACCGCGTCTGGGACGTGAACCTCGAAAGTCTGGTGGGCGTGCCGGACTGCAAGCGCCTCATCGCAGGGTACGCCGCGAATCCCGGCCGCGCCTACTTCGTCCTGCAGGGCCACCCCGGCCAGTGGAGCGGCGGCCGCTTCGACGAATTTCTGCGCATCCTCGACTTCCTCCAGTCGCAGCAGGCCGTCTTCATGACGCCCTCCGAATGCGCCGCCGCGCTGAAATGAAAACGCTTTTCCCGCGGCCGGGATACCGTCGAACGTCGGGCGCTTGCCCTGCGTAGCTTTAGCGAAGCAGGATCGGGGCTTGCCCTGCGTAGCTTTAGCGAAGCAGGATCGGGGCTTGCCCTGCGTAGCTTTAGCGAAGCAGGGTCGGGGCTTGCCCTGCGTAGCTTTAGCGAAGCAGGGTCGGGCGCTTGCCCTGCGTAGCTTTAGCGAAGCAGGATCGGGCGCCTTTTTGCCCCCTTTATTTCCAGCGCTTCAAGGGGTGCGAACGGTTAACCAAGGGAAACGCGACTCGCCCTCCTCCCTGGACGCACGATTCAAACACGGCCTGAGTCATCTCCCACGACGTGAGGCCGTCCTGAATGCTGATGGCCGGGCGGCGATTCTCTTCAATGGAGGCAATGAGGTCGTCGGTAATGATTTTGTTGCGCTCCCGCTGCTTGTCTTTCACTTGGACAACGGGTGCATCCGGCAGCGGTTTCCAGTCCGCGCTCTTCCCGCCGGGAGCCCAAGGCGAACCGTCGAACCAGCGCACGCTGATCCCCAAGTCGTCTGGCGGGATGCGGATGGAGATCACGCCGCGGCTTCCATAGATGTCGATGCCGAAACGGCCGCCGTTCCCATCGGGGCTCTTCATGGAGTCGAAATAGCCCACCGTGCCGCCGGGGAAACCATACATCGCATGAATGCGGTCGCCCACGATCGGGCCGAGCGGCTCGTGGGCCTTGGACACGTCGGCAGGCGTTGCCGCGCGTCCGTTCGCCGTGACATCGGCCGCGCACCACACCGGCTTTCCGCCCATGAAGAAGCACATCAGATCGAGCACATGAGCGCCGAGCACGATCATATCCTCGCCGCCGGCCCGGTGGTCCTCTTTGCCGCGGGCGCGCGCTTCCAGCACGGTGCCGATGAGCCCTTTTGCGCGCACCATTTTCCAGGCGTGCTGCACCTCCGGCATGCCGCGAAAAATAAAGGCGATCGCCCACTTCAAGTCCTTCGCCTCGACCGCGGCCACCATTCGGTCACCGCTGGCCAGATCGTCACAGAAGGGCTTCTCGATGAAGCCGTGGGCGCCGACCTCCGCACAGGCCAGAAGGTACTCCTGATGGTTGATGGTGCAACGCGGCCCGATCGCCACCAGGTCAGGCCGTTCCTTCTCAAGCATCTCGCGATAATCCGCGTAGCTTCGCTCCACGCCGACGGCCTTGGCGTATTTGGCCCGCTCACTCTCAACCGGATCCGCCAACGCGACGGGCATCACATCGCTCCGCAGCGCAAAGGCGTGATGGATCCAGTGTCCGTATCCCCCCATCTTGCTGTCGCCAATGATGCAGGCTTTGTATTTCTTCTTTGCAGGCGCGCCCGCTGTCGTAGCCGCCACTGCTGCAGCTGACACCGCAATAAAATCCCGACGGCTGTACGGCATGATCGATCCTCCCGATGAAAATTAAATGCTTCACCAGTATTGTTCTTCGCTGAGATTTGGTCAAGCACATGGACGTAACCACCAGCAATTCTAAATTTGACAGTACGCGTAACGTGAGAAGGCCCTCACGGGCCCACTACAAACGGAAATGCCACAGTTTTGCAAGTGGCGCCGTCAGGCGCTTCGTGGCCAAATTTAGAATTGCTGCGTAACCACGGCCCGCGGGGCGCATTCCCGTTTCATTGACCGACCTATGACGCGGCGGCTCACCGCAGGTTCGCCCTCCATGATACGCATGTTTTACGTGCTGGAGGGCGAGGCTGTGCCGAGCCGCGTGGCCACAGCGTTTTCATAAGCGCGGGGTCGCACCGACGCAACAGACATTATTCGCGCCTCACCAGCTCTTCGGGGCGGCGGGCCGGTTGCGGGGCTTGAGGTCGCGCGGCGTGAGGCCGTTGTTGTCCTTCGCCTCGGCATCGGCGCCTTGGGACACGAGAAAATCGAAGACCGCCTCGTTCTTGTTCTCCTTCGCCGCGTCGTGGAGCGGCGTCCCGCCCTTGTTGTTCTTCGCGTGGACGTCCGCCCCTGCGGCCACGAGGACTTTGCAGACCTCGACGTCCTCGTTCAACCGCGCCGCCAGATGGAGCGGGGTGTTGCCCGGCTTGTTCTTCGCGTTGACATCCAACCCGAGGGAAACGATGTATTTGACGAGTTCGAGGTCTTTCTGTTGCGAGGCCAGATGGAGCAACGAGTTGTTGCTCCATCCTTCCTTCGCCTGGATGTCCGCGCCTTGGGCGATGAGGAATTTGACGATCTCAAAGTTGCCGTTCCAGAGTTGACTGTGGAGCGGGGTACAGCCTCTCTTGTCCCGCGCTTCGATGTCCAGTCCAAGCGACAGGAGGTCGTTGACCATATCAAGCGTGTGCGCCGTATGGAGCAGCGTTTTACCTTCACCGTCCTTCGTACCGATGTCCACGCCCAGAGACAGAAAGTATCGGGCAACCTCGGGATTTCCAGCATCCGACAACGCATTCAGGTAGGCGGTGGCGCCGCGTTTGTCTTTCGCGTTAATGTCCGCCCCTTTGGCAATGAGCAGTTTGGCGACTTTGACGCTACACACCTCAAAGAGCGGGGTTTGCCCGATACAGTTGGTCGCGTTAATATCCGCACCCCGCTCGATCAGGTAGGTGATGATCTCGATGTTGCCGGCATCTGTACCGTCATTCTTCCAGCCTCGACGCACCGCGTCATGAAGCGGGGTGTTGCCGTTGATGGCGCTGTGCGCATTAACATCCGCCCCTTGGGAAACCAGAAATTTGACGGCCTCAATGTTCCAGTCGCTGTTGCGTTCCACCGCCTCGTGAAGGCGCGTGGTGCCCCGCCCGTGCCAACCGGCAATCGTCGCGTTGACATCCATCGAGACCCCTTTTGATATGAAGAACTCGCTGACCTTGACGCTTTTTCCGGATATTGCCGCCTCATCGAGCGGGGTCCGCCCCTGATTGTCTTTCGCATAGATGTCCGCCCCTTGGGACACGACGTATTGGGCGGTTCCGAGGTCCCATACCGTGTGGAGCGGGGTCTGGCCGTCGTTGTCCTTCGCGCGGATGTCCGCCCCGAGAGAAACCAGGTATCGGGCGACTTCGGCGCTCCCTGCCTGATGAAGCGGGGTCTGGCCCTTGTTGTCTTTCGCGTGAACGTCCGCCCCGAGGGAAACGATATATCGCGCGGCATCGACGACTCCCACCCGACCGTCTGCTTTGTGTTCTGTCAGCGTTGCCGCCGCATGGAGCAGGGTCTGTCCATTGACGTCTTTCGCGTGTATGTCCGCCCCTTGGGACACGAGGACTTTCATGACCTCGACATTTGGATTATTCATCGCCGCCAAATGGAGCGGAGTCCTGCCACCATTGTCTTTCGCGTTGACATCCGCCCCTTTGGAGACGAGGAACCGGATGACGTCAACGTCCTGATTCTCCAACGACGCAATATGAAGCGCGGACCAACCGGAGTTGTCTTCTTTCGCGTGAATATCCGCCCCCAGGGATACGAGTTGTTTGACCGCTTCGACTCTCCCGTGCTGCACCAGCTGGTGGATCGGGCACCTGCCTCGTTCGGACCTTGCATGAACGTCCGCCCCGAGGGCCACGAGCAGTTTGATCACTTCGGCGTCCGTCACCGAATGAAGCGGTGTGTTGCCGTATTTGTTTTTCGCTTTGACGTCCGCCCCTTGGGAGACCAAAAATTTGGCGACACCGACATCACGCGCCGAATAAAGCGGGGCAGTGCCATACTCGTTCGTCGCGTTGACATCCGCCCCTTTGGAAACCAGATAGTCAACCGTATTGAGGATAAGGGCCTGCTGAATGTTAGTGCCTGTACCCTGCAGATAGTGTATGAGCGCGGCCTTGCCGTATTTAGCAATCAACGCATCGGCCACAGCCTGCTCCGCCGCGGTCAGCGCGGGGACTGCCGCCGCCGCTGGCCCCGCGGCCTCTTCCGCACCGAGCAAGGGGACGGTCGCAAGGCAGCAGAGGCACGCGGCGAAGAGACCGGACGCCATTCGGCAAGATCGACCAGAGGCTGTTTTCATCATGATATTCCGATTTCGTCCCCTTTATACGCATACATCATTTCATACATGTATACTTTAGACCCAACCCCACGCGCCCGCAAGCGGAAAGAGGCGCGCAAGAGGCGTGCTCAGTTGACGTCGCTTCGGCGGGCGCCGCGAAACAACGGTCGAGAGCCCCGCCCGCTTTTCCAAAAAATCTGTCACTTGAGCGGCGGGCCGGCGACGTCGAGGCGCTGGATGCCGTGCCCGAAGGACAGGTTGAAGATCGCGGGGTCGGCCCGCCAAACGATCTTCTTCTCCTTCGAGATCTCGGCGAACGGGACTTTGCCGCCGGCGTTGCAGATGAAGAGGTTGCCGTTCGGCAGCACCTGGAGCCCCGCGAACCAGCGGATGCCCAGCTCGGGCACCTCGGTGTTCTTCAGCTCCCACACGACCGTGCCCGCCGCGTCGAACTCGGTGATCCCGGTCTTGCCGCAGGTGACCGTGTGGCCCGACGGCAGGCGGACCGCCGAATACGTGGGATAGGGCGTCTTGAACTCCCGCACCAGCTTGCCGTCGGCGTCGTATTCGCGCGCGGCGCGGGCGCTCTCCTCCGCCACGAGGAAGTGGCCGTCGGGCAGCGCGCGCACGTTGCGCATGCTGCTGTGGCCGGCCTTGGCGTTCAGGACCTCGAACGCTTTCACCACCTCGCCCGCGGGATTGACGATCAGCAGCTTGCCCTGCTGCGTGGCGCCGACCAGCGTGTTGCCGTCCGCCATGCGCTGGCACGAGTAGACCTGGCCGTGCGTCCTGAACCGCCAGACGACTCGCTTGTCGGGCGTCACCTCCATCGCGCCCGTCTCGGCGTTGTTGAGGCCGTTGCTGACGCTGTACGGAAAGAGAATGTTGCCGTTCGGCAGCTGCCACACGTCGCGCGCCGTCTCAGCCGGATACTCCCACACCGCGGCGCCGGTCTCGTCGAGCCGCACGATCTTGTGCAGGCCCTCCGCCGTGAAGAGCAGCGGCGGAAAGCGCCCGCCCGCCGGTTCGGCGCCGCACGCCGCGCCGCACGCGAAGGCCACCGCCGCCGCGCCGAACATCCTCCTCCAGCTTCGCCTCATGCGCCCCTCCTCACTGCGGACACGCCCACCCTTCGCGGCTGGCGGACGCGGTCAGCCGCTCCGCCTCGGCGTTGCCGTCGAACCGCGCTTTGCGGCTGTTCCAAGTCAAGGGCCCGTCCACCCGCTGCGCCACGCAGCCGGCCAGCACACACTCCATCAGCGGGCGCATGACCTCCGGCTCGGCGAAGCCCGACTGCCCGTCGCGGACCGCCTGGAGGAACGCCTGCTGCAGCGGCGTCGGCTCCGGAAGCGCCTCGCCCTTGCACGCCTCATGTTTTTCGAAATCGACGACGCTCGCTTCGCCGCGCAGCGCGAGATAGTGGCGCGTCCCGGCGTCATCGCCCACCAGCCAGACGCCGCGGTCGCCCACCAGCAGACACCCCGACCCCGGCAGCAGGTCGAAGGTCGCCGTCACCGGCTCCATCCCGTCCGCTTTGGGCTTGCGGTTGCCGTCGTACCAGTCGAGCGTCACAGGCGGCGCCTTGCGGCCGCGCGCCGCGAAGCCGAAGCGCACCTGGCTGGACTTCGGATAGGTCTCGGACTGGCGCTCGGTCACCTCCACCGCCTCGACCGACGCCGGGGCGGCCAGCCCCAGAGCACGGAACGGCACGTTCAGCAGGTGACAGCCGGCATCGCCCAGCGCGCCGGTGCCGAAGTCGTGCCACCCGCGCCAATTGAAGCGGTGGTAGACGTTGTGCTTATAGGGCCGCAGGGGCGCGCCCGCCAGCCACAGGTCCCAGTCCAGCGAACCCGGCACCACGTCGCTGCCCTCCGGGCGCCTGACGCCCTGCGGCCACACGGGCCGCCCCGTCCACGCATGGATCTCGCTCACCTCGCCGATGATCCCCGACTTCAGCAGCGCGACGGCGCGCAGCGCCTCTGCGGCCCGGCAGCCCTGATCGCCCATCCGCAGGATCAGCCCGCGCGACGCGGCCATCCCGCCGAGCAGCCGGACCTCGCGCAGCGTGCGGGCCACCGGCGGCTCGACGTACACGTGGCAGCCCTTGTCCAGCGCCCATGCCGCCTGCACCGCGTGCCCGTGATCCGGCGTCGAGATGAAGACCGCGTCGAGGCTGCGCTCCGCTTCGAGCATCACCCGGAAATCCTTGTAGAGCCGCACGCCGGGGTTCGTCACCGCGACCTTCTCGCGGCACGCCAGCAGCGCGCCTTCGTCCACGTCGCACAGCGCCACAAGGCGCTCTCCGGACTCGCACACCGCGCTCCAGTTGGCCTGGCCGCGGCCGCCCACGCCGATCATCGCGACGTTCAGCCGCGCGCCCGCCGGCTTGCCCTGCAGCGCGCGGCGGGGAAGCCCCGCGCAGCCGCCGGCCAGAACGGCGCCCGCGCCCCACGTCGTCTGCAGAAACTGTCTGCGTGTCTGTGCCATGTTCACCTCGCCTTTGTTGAACCGCCTCTAGTCCGCGTCCGCCAGCTCGCGCCGCCTGAGCACCCAGCAGCCGGCCCCCGCGAACAGGGCCGGCAGCAGCAGGACGTTCCACAGCGCCGAAGCGCCCAGCACAGGGGCTTCGAGCCGCTCGCCGCGCGTCAGCGCCGTCAGCGGCTGAACCTGCATCGCATGCCGCGTGGTCTCGTGGACGCCCCGCGAGACCCAGATGCCGATCCGGTTGCTCCACAGCTTCTCGTCCTCTTCCGAAACCACCTGAACCACGGAGTTGCCGACCAGCGTCAACGCCAGCAGCACCGTCGCCGTGAAGGCCGCCACCGGCAGCGAGAAGCAGGCGCTCAGGGTCAGCCCGAACGCCGCCAGCAGGGCCAGCACGCTCCACTGCACAAACGCCGCGCGCAGCAGGTTCGCCTCGAACGTCCCGCCCGGCGCGAGCAGCGCCACGTCCTGCCGGAAGCGCAGCATCAGCCCGGCCGCGCGCTTGGCGTCGCCCGTGTGCCGGAAGGTCAGCTCGAACTCGCGCAGGCCGCTCCCGGGCCGGCCGAAGTCGGAGGCGCCTTCGCGGAGGAACGCCCGGGTGTCCACAGCGAACTCGAGCTCGCGCAGCGTGAAGTCGCTCAGCTCCACATCCACCGGCGGCGCCCCGGACTCCAGGCTGCGCAGCCGGCACACGCCGGTCACCTGTTCGCGTGTGCTGAACTCGGTGTCGAACCGGATCCGCACCGTCAGCGGCTCGGCGACACGGACCGGCCGCGCCAACCGGAAGCGCCAGGTCACCTGCTCGCCGGGGTTGATGACGTCGTACTTCTCCATCGCCTTTTCCGTCAGCACGCGCAGCGCGGTCCTCTCGCTCATCCCTTCGGGCATGGCTTTCAGCTCGCGCATCTGGGCGAGCGCCTGCAGCGCCTCCTCGTGCGGCGTCGGCAGCAGCGGCCGCGAGACGTGCCGGCTCGCCGGCCGCTCCATCTCGTCCCAGCCGCTCTGGCGCATCTTCCAGCGCACCTGCGCGTAGACGCCCGCATACGCCGCCAGCAGCAGGCAGGCGTTGAGCAGGAGCAGCGCGAGCCACTTGCCGGCCCAGAACTCGAGGCCCCGCACCGGCTTAACCGCGGAGAGCTGCATGCGCGTGCTGTCGATCTCAGCGGCAAACAGCGCGCACGCCGCCCACAGGGTGGCCAGGCACAGGAGGCCGAAGGCGAAGCCCAGCGTGTAGGTCAGCAGGATGTGCAGCTCGCCCTCGGGCGTGCCGTCGCCTTTGACCACGCCCGGCAGCACCAGCACGCATACGGCGAGCAGGGCGAGCAGCGCCATGACGGTCTTGGTGCGCAGCGAAGCGCGCACCGCCAGAGACGCCACGCCCAGCACGCGCCGCAGGACGCCCGGGACGCCGGTATGGAGCGCGGCCGGACTCACGCGCGCGGCCCCCGGTCCGGCGCCTGCTCCTGGCTGAGGAAGGGCGCCATCTCAAAGGCGCGGGCGTGTCCCTCGCGGTTCACCACCTGCAGGAAATAGGCCTCCAGACTCATCGCGGGATAGTCCTGCTGGACCCGGCGCCCGACGCGCCGCTCGAGCTCCTCGCGCAACGCCGCGGCCGCCGCGTCGTCGATCCCTTCGACCTGGAAGCGCACGGCCTCGGGCTGCCGCAGCAGCTCCGCGATCTTGCCCTCCGCGCGCAGCACGCCGCGCTCCAGGATCGCCACGCGGTCGCAGACGTCCTCCACGTCGGCCAGCAGGTGCGAGGTCATCAGCACCGACACGCCGCCCTTCGCCAGCGCGCAGACGAGGTCCTTGACCTCGCGGCACCCGATGGGGTCGAGGCCCGAGGTCGGCTCGTCGAGGACCAGCAGCTCGGGCGCATTCACCAGCGCCTGCGCCAAGCCCACGCGGCGCGCCATGCCCTTGGAGAAGCGGCCGACCGCGCGGTCGGCCGCCTGTTCGAGGTCGACCATCGCCAGCAGCTCGCGCGTGCGCCGGACCGCCTCGTCGCGGCGCATGCCGAACAGGCTCGCGTAGTACATCAGCGTCTCGCGCGGCGTCAGGAACGGGTGCAGGTGCGAGACCTCGGGCAGATAGCCGATGCGCGACTTGACGCGCGTGTCGTGCGGCGCGGCGCCCAGCACGCGGATCTCGCCCGCCGTGGGGTGCAGCAGGCCCAGCAGCATTTTGATCGTCGTGCTCTTGCCCGACCCGTTCGGCCCGAGCAGTCCGAACAGCTCGCCGCGGCGCACCGACAGGTCGAGCCCTTTGACGGCCTCCACGGTCGGGCGGCGCCAGAAATCGCGGAAGACTTTTTTGAGCCCCCGCGTTTCGATGATGGGTTCAGTGCTCATCGTGATTCAAAGGTCGAAGGCCGCCGCGCCCCGCGCTTCGTCCCGACCGTCTCCTTATCCCAGATCCCGTTCCATAAATGCCAGGCAGCCGGCCGTCAGGCAGAGCACGCAGCAGGTCAGCGCATAGGCCCCGGCTTCCGCCACATAGCTCCACGCGACGCGCCCGCCGCGCGCCACCGCATCGCACAGCCAGAAATTCTGCACGTCCGGCAGCACGCCCGCCAGCAGGCCGCGCGCGGAGAGGAGCGGCGCCTGCGCCAGCAGCGCGTCGCCCGCCAGGCCGAGGATCAAGACGCCGGCGCAGACCGCCAGCGCCGCGCCGGTCTGGAGCCGCGTGGCGAGGGCCGTGGCGAGGGCCGCGAAGACGGCCAGCGCGAAGAACACGAGCAGCGCCGCGGGAATCACGCGCAGGTTGAGCTCCGGATGATACAGCAGCAGCCGGCCGGCCTCCGCGTGCGCATGGCCCGCGCCGCACCCGCTGCAGGCGGCTTCGCCGTGCATGGGGTAGAGCTGGCCGAAGCGGTTGTAGAAGCCCGACAGGAGGGCCACCAGCACCTGCGAGGCCGCCACGCCCACAAACGCCGAGACGCCGAAGCGCCGGCGCCAGGCATAGTGGCGGAAGGCCGCCACGGCCAGCGCCGCCAAGACGCCGGCGAAGCTCAGCGTCAGCGTGAGGGGATCGGTCGCGTAGCCCACGAAATCCGGCAGCGTCAGGAAGTGCGCGGAGCAGCGCTCCGAGACCAGCGTCGCCGCCAGCACGCCGCAGGCGAACACGCCGGTCACGGCGGTCACGCCCAGCCATTTCGCCAGCACGAACGTCACGCGCGACACCGGCTTGCCGATCACCGCCGCCGCCGTGCCGCGCTCGATCTCCTCGGCGACCGAACGGCCGGCGGTGCCGGCCGCCAGCACCAGGCCGAACACCAGCATGCAGGAGAGCCCGCTGTCGCGCGCGAGGCGGCCGTCCTCGCTGAAGCGGTGGAACTGGAACACGGGCACCAGCAGCGTGGTCAGCACGGCCGACAGGAGGATCAGGAACGCCACGGGCTGCTGGATCGCCTCCAGCAGGGTCGTCGACGCGATCGCCGCCACCTGTTTCACCGTGCGCCGCGCGCCCGCGCCGCTCTGGATGTTCAGCATCATGTCCGCCAGTTTACCGCATCGCCGCCGACGCGTCAAAGCCTCCGCCGGAAAACAAAAAGGCCGCCGGTCGCCCGGCGGCCTTTTTCGTTCGCGTCCCTCAGTCCGCGAGCCGGCCGGCGCAGGGCAGATCCGGGCCCTGCATGAAGGCCACCGCGTTCTTGCCCGCCACGGAGCCGACCGCATGCGCGGCCAGCACGTAGATGAGGCCGAGCAGCACCAGCACCGCGGCTGCGGCCGCGACCGTGGAGATCACGGTGAAGACCGAGGACTCCTCCTTGACGGCGGGGAACTCCATCGCCGAGATGGGCGTCATGCCTTCGGGCAGGCCTTCGGCGCCGGCGGAAGCGGCGGTTTCGGCGCCCTCCTCCTTGGCGCCCGGGCGCTTGATCTTCAGCGTCTTCTTCTGCGTGACCGACGCGCTGTCGGCCGCGACGGCGGCTTCAACCGTGGGCAGCGCCGAGTCGGGAATGCGCGACGTCTGGCGCGCCGGAGGCAAGGGGCTCTTCGGCACCGTGGCCGCGGGCGTGGGCGTCGCCAGATCCGACGGGCGTTTCAGGCGGATGGTCTTCGGGCCTTCTTTCTCGGCCCCGACCGGCGCCACGCCGATCGCGGAGTCGAGCGAGATGCGCGAGGTCTTGGACTTGGCGGCCTGCACCTGCGCGCTGGAGGGCGGCTTGGGGCCGTCCGGCAGCGGGTTCGCGCCGGGCGTCGGCGGGTGCTGCGGCGTCAAGGGCGAGGCGGCCGGAGTCGTCGGCGAGGTGAACTGCACCGCGTCCAGCGAGATGGGCACCGTCGAGGAGGCGGAGACCTGCGAGCGCGACGGCGCCACGGCATCCAGCGAGACCGGCACGGTCGAGGAGGCCGGAGAGCGAGGCGGCGTCTGGAACACGCCCGTGGGAGCCGCGACCGGGCGCAGGCGCACCGTGGCGGGACGGATCGCGGCTCCCACG
>Ga0209066_10006005_pt1 | contig 12542 bp, 12 predicted proteins | sample All_14_2_FD_187198 | JGI IMG/M metagenome (GOLD analysis project Ga0209066, IMG submission 187198) | Freshwater microbial communities in response to fracking from Pennsylvania, USA - Allegheny Zone_MetaG_DW_15 (SPAdes) (version 2) ...
ATCCTGACTGCGGTGATAATCGCTGTGCTAACTAACGGCACACTTTTTAACCAACCTTCAGCAATCAGGAATCAGGCCATGGCCTCCATCAACAAAGTCATCCTCATCGGCAACCTGGGCCGCGACCCCGAAGTACGCTACACGCCCAACGGCGCGGCGGTCTGCAACGTCTCCATTGCCACCACGCGCAACTGGAAAGACAAAAGCAGCGGCGACAAGGTCGAGGAAACCGAATGGCACCGCGTGGTGTTTTACGACCGTCTGGCCGAAATCGCCGGCGAATACCTGAAAAAGGGTCGTCCGGTTTACGTTGAAGGCCGCCTCAAAACCCGCAAGTGGCAGGACAAGGACGGCAAGGACAACTACACCACCGAGGTCGTTGCCGAGCAGATGCAACTGCTGGGTGGCCGTGAAGGCGGCGGCGGCGGTGGTGGTGGCGGCTACGGCGGCAACCAGGGCGGCCCTGAAGACTACAGCCAGGAAGCCCCTGCAGCCGCGCCCAGCCGTCCGGCCGCACGCCCTGCTGCGGCGCAACGCCCGGCAGCACCCGCACCCGCACCCAAGTCGTCAACGGGGTTTGATGACATGGACGACGATATTCCGTTCTAGGATTTGCCTTTGCCTGAACGGTAAACAAGAAGCCCTGAGTGATGGTCACTTGGGGCTTTTTTTCTGCCGGGCCCTGTCCACGCTGATGTTCTGTCGCGGGCTCTCGGGCTAGCCACCATGGCGCCCCAGTGGCAGCGCCTTCCCGGAGCGATGCAGGCTCAACCAACGCTCCAGCTCGGCCACGTGCTGCCCTTCCTCGGCGACAAACTCCTGGGCAAAGCGCTTGATCTCCGGGTCTTGGGTCTTGTCCAGAATATCGCGGTAAAAGTTCAGGCCAGCCGTCTCGGCATCCAGCGCCACCTGCAAGGCCTGCTCACATCCGATGAAGGGATCGGTTGCCCAGATGGCCGCCGTCTCAGGGCTTTCAATGTCAGGCCACTCAAACTCAAGCGGGCCCAGTTCAGGTACCTCACGGAAGCCGCTGCGCGCTGTGGCATCGGCCAGGTGCAAGCGAGAAAAATGCGCCAGCCGTTTGAACAGTTGCGCCACCTCTCGGTTCCCGGCGGTCTGCATGGCATCGGCCAATTGCTCAAAGCGAAGGGCTGCTTCCTGCTCAAGGCGCACGGTGTGGGCAAGGAAAATTTCGACGGAATCCATTTCGAGTCCTTCTGACATGTCACCAAACCAACAAAAGCCACAGAGTCCGGACCGATTCGACAGCTGACCATCGCTCGAAGGCCTCCATCCTGAATCCATGCATGAGCCACGCCAGACCAGGCCGCCATGCACGGTTGATAGACATGGATCAATGGCGTGAACAACAGAGGCATGGATGGCCCCTCTCAACGCGTCAAGGCTTGATGCCGGACAAAGTTGAGTATCACGAGGCAGCGCATGGGCCTTGTGGCGGGGTGTGCTGCACCTCAGGCACCACCACCTCTTGGTATGCGTATTGCGTTTTGCTGGGCTCTTTTCATCACCTGAAGGAGGCCATCATGGCCAACGTTACTTTCTCTTCGCCCCTGATGCCGCGCGACATCACGGTGTATGCCGTCGCTGGCGAGCGCGGCACTTTGCTGGCCCTGGCCAAGGCGAACAACATCCCCATTCCGTTTGACTGCGGCGATGGCGAGTGTGGTTCCTGCCTGGTCGAGATCAAGCACTACCAACCCCATGTGCGCTATGGCATTGCGCTCACGGAGAAGGAAAAGGAGATGCTCAAGCAATTGGGCAAGATCACCAAGCAAGAGATCATGGATGCGGAAGTCAACGACATGCCGCCAAGCCACCGACTGGCTTGCCAGTGTTTCGTGCGCAACGAAGACATCCAGGTGACATTCGAAGGCGACGTCACCAAGCCGGTGAAGGGCCCGGCACTGTCACTCGCTGCGGCCATCTACAAGGGTGGCGTAGGCATCAAGACGCTGGACCAGTTCCTTTGTTATGCCGTGAAGGTGGAAGAGGATGCCGCTGTTCACTTCGAACAACTCTCCGCCAAGATGAAGGACTGCGGCAATGACGACGTCGCCGCACTGTTCGCCCAACTGGCAGGGTACTCTCGCCTGCACCTGGCAGAAGCCAAGGCCAAATGTCAGAAGTACGAGGCCGAAGTGAACCTGCCGTCCAGCACCGCCTGGCCTGACAACGTCACCCCGGAAAAGACCTCGTTGTGGGAGGGTGACCCTGCATTGAAGCGCCTGGACGCCCTGCGCGCAGCACTCCAGGGCGAGCGTCGAGGCTACGAGTTCTACTACGCCATCGCGCACACCACCAAGGATGCCGAGGTACGTGCCGTGGCCAAAGAGTTCGTCAAGGAAGAGGCCGAGCACGTTGAAAAGCTCAAGCAATGGATCGAGCAGGAAGAAATGGCTGTGCGCTTGAACAAGGCCACTGCCAAGGCCTGACAGCATCAGGCTGACAAAACAATGCGATGTCGGCCTGGTGTCTGGTTTGAATGGTTTACCCCATTCGCAACGCCAGCTTGTCACCACACGCGGCCAACGGGCTGCGTGTGCGCCGCACGATTGGCCCGCGGCGAGCCCGTTGGCACGGGCACGTTTGATCTGGCTCAATGAAAGCCGCTGACCAGGCACCCTCCACACCATTGAGGCGCACCTCTTGCTGCCCGAAAGAGCGATCGCACGCAAGCTCTCACTCTGCCCCTGTGGTCTTGTTTTGCCAATGCCCAAGGCCAGGAGCAGGAGATGTCAAGTCAGTCGGTTCACGAAGTTCGATCCCATGTCGAGCTGGTCACTGTTTACGAGGTTTGCCGCACCCTGTGCTCCTCCCTGGACATCCGGCACAGCTTCCACGTTGCGCTCAACATCCTCTCCACCCACCTGGGCATGCCACGGGTGATGCTGGCCTTGCCTGATCAACCATCGCAACTGCGTATCCACAGTTCAGTGGGCCTCAGTGAAGAACAGGTCCAGCGCGGCCTGTGGCAAGCCAACGAAGGCGTAGTGGGGCATGTATTCTCATCAGGCATGCCCCTGGTCATTTCAGATGTGTGCCAGGAACCCCAACTGATCAACCGCACGGGTGCATTCAATGCGGACGAGGCGGGGGTGTATGCCTTCGTGGCCGTGCCGCTGAAAATCGAGCAGGCCGTACATGGCGTGCTGGCTGCACGACGCGTCTTGCAAAGCAACACCCGCTTGTTCGACGATCAGCGCATCTTGACCATGATCGCGTCACTGCTGGCCCAGGCCTTGTTACTGCACAAGGCGGTGTCCAGCGAACATGAGCGCTTGCAGCGAGAAGCAGTGATGCTGCACAAGGCCCTGCAGCGAGAGCGTCCGGGCCGGTTCAAGTTGGATCACGTGATCGGTCACTCCAAGCCGATGCAGCGTGTCTTCGCCGAGGTCCACCAGGCTGCGCCGGCCAAGGCCACGGTGCTCTTGCGCGGCGAGAGCGGGACGGGCAAAGAGGTCATTGCTCAAGCCGTGCACAAGTTGTCTCCCCGCAGGGATGGCCCCTTCGTCGCGGTGAACTGCGCCGCCATCTCAGAGACACTGCTGGAAAGCGAGCTGTTTGGCCACGAAAGAGGCGCTTTTACAGGTGCCATTGGCGAGCGCAAAGGCCGCTTCGAGCAAGCTCACCAGGGGACACTGTTCCTGGACGAAATCGGTGACATCTCTGCGGCCTTTCAGGCCAGGTTGCTGCGCGTGCTGCAAGAGCGCGCATTCGAACGCGTGGGAGGCAACAGGACTGTTCACGTTGATGTAAGGCTGATCTGCGCAACCAACCGCGACCTGGAAGACATGGTGCGTCGGGGCGAATTCAGATCTGATCTGTATTTCCGGATCAACGTCATCCCCATCTACCTTCCCGCCTTGCGGGAGCGGCGCGCTGACATCCCGGCATTGGTCGACCATTTCATCAAGCGGTTCAACGACGAGAACCAGCGCCGCGTGGCCATGAGCCCCGAGGCGCTGAACATCCTGATGAGCTGCCAATGGCCGGGCAATGTACGTGAGCTGCAGAACTGCATCGAACGTGCAGCAACCATGGCGCACGGCGACACGGTGCAAGCTGGTGATGTCGCTTGCGAACAGAATCGGTGTTTGACTAAAACATTGAATCACTTCGAGCAAAGGACAGCGGGCGAGCTGGGAGCAAACCAGGCCGCCCCTGATGACCCGCCCCTGCCCAATCAAGCTGACATTGACATGGCCCTTGCGCCAAATGGCGCTGCCCCCGTTGGTGAGCGCGAGCGATTGATCTGGGCGATGGCGCAATGCGGCTGGGTCCAGGCCAAGGCTGCGCGCATCCTGAAATTGACCCCAAGGCAGCTCAGCTATGCCCTGCAAAAACACGGGATAGATGTGCGCAGGTTCTGACCCGTTGATCGCTGGGACCTACTTTGGCTTGTTACGCCACGCCAGCATCAGTGCACCCGCCACCATCAGTGAGAGCGCCGCAGGCTCAGGCACCGCCAGTTGGAAAGACAGGTCCTCCGATCCCCAGCCCGAAATGCGCCATTGGAACGAGTCCGCGGTCATCTGCCAGAAGCCGTTGCCTGTCAACTCACGGGACCCCAGCCACCACCAAACCACATCGGGCTTTCGGTTGAAGATGGACAACCAGTAAGTCGTGTCTGCCTCGGCGCTGAAGGGCTTGTCCAGCGTGTACACGTAGTGATAGACCGGCGCCGGAAAGCTTGACACCCCTTCATAGCTGAGAGACAGCACCCCTTGGCTGCTCTGCAAAATCGGCGCACCAGGCTTGCCACCCTCATCCGCATAAATGGTGATCTCGAAGTCACTGGTGATATCGATGGGGCGGCCATCATGATTCACAACGCCCCACCAGGTCAGCCCCGTGATGCGCTGCTTCGTGGGCAAGGTGAAGTCGTCTGCGGCGCGGTATCGATCCAGTACGCTGGAAAAGGCGGCAAAGACTGTATCGTCACCAGGCACTTGCTCATACACGATGGTGGCGTGGGTATCGAAGGCGGATACCGCGAGCGACAAGCCTGCGATGGCGGCCAGGTAGGTGTTGCGCATGTGAAAGCCCCTTGTTGGATGGTGTGACCGCATCCTGATGCCAGGCACGCTCACAGCCTCGATCTGTAACGGCTTACCTTGCGCAACATCAAGCCATGCCGAAACAACTCACAGGGGCAGCCTGCCCGTCAAGGTCTGCCAGTACATCACCCAGTCGCCCATCAGGCTGTAGAGCGGGTAGGTGAAGGTGGCGGGCTTGTTGTGCTCGAAAAAAAAGTGGCCCACCCAGGCAAAGGCATAACCCAGCACCGGCAGCAGCCACAGGTACACCCAGCTTTGGGTGACCAGCGCATACAGCAACACCGCCAGCACCAGGGTCGAGCCGAGCACATGCAAGCGGCGGCAGGTGCGGTTGGCATGCTGCGACAGATAAAAGGGGTAGAAGGCGCTGAAGGACTGGAAGCGCTCCATGGACGTGGCTCCGTTTGGCATGTTCATCACCTGGCAGCGTGACGCCATGCCGGCACAAAATCAATGCCGGTCAACCCGGCCCATCACGCCACATTGAACGACGAACGCAACAGCGCCTGCACGATGGCCAGCGAATAGTGGCTGGCCACGGCGCTGACAAAGCGTGGGAAGTCGATGTGCGCGGTGTCGTCCGCCCGGTCGGAGATGGTGCGGATCACGGCAAACGGCACGCCAAAGTCGTGGCAGACCTGCGCCACCGCCGCCCCTTCCATCTCCACGGCCAGCGCCCGTGGCAGGGCCTGGCGCAGGGCCGCACAGGTGGTGGCCGCGTGGATGAACTGGTCGCCGCTGATGATCAGGCCCTGGTGCACCTGCGGCAGGCTCAAACCCAGAGCGTCCAGATGCACCGCGCTCAGGGCACCGCCTGCGGCCAGCGCAGCCGGGCTCAACACATCTTGAACCGTGGCCACCACGGCTTGCGTCAGCTCGGTGGCAGGGCGCAGCGTGCTCAGGCCCAGACCAGGCAACTCGAAGCGCGGGAAGATGGGGGACGCGTCCATGTCATGCTGAACCAGCGCATCGGCCACCACCACGTCGCCCACGCGAACACCCTCCCCCAGGCCACCGGCCACGCCAGTGAACACCACCCGGTCCACGCCGAACTCGGTCAGCAGGACGGTGGTGGTGGTCGCGGCGGCCACTTTGCCGATGCGCGATAGCACCGCCACCACCTCGTGCCCAATCAAGTGCCCAACCCAGAACTGGCGCCCCGCCCGGCTCACCATCGTCTCGTCAGGCATCGCAGCCAGCAGGGCATGCAGTTCTTCGGGCATGGCGGCCATGATGCCAATGCGGCCTGAACGAGCGCTCATGATCGGAAAGCGAAAGTGGAAACGGTCAGCATCATCTCAAAAGACGATCCAGCACCGACAGGCCAAAAAAAACCACCCCTGGGGGTGGTTTGTGAAAGCCTGCTGGCACCAAGCCGGACTCAGCCATTTGTACAACTGAAGCCGGCTTGTTCGAACCCTTTGAAAGGCCGAATGCTTATAGAAGTTCCCTGAGAAGGCGCCATGTAATGGATGAATTTGAGAGCGCTCTGCGGCATTGTAAGAGTCGTATTTGACCAAAACGAGCGTAAGTGGCGTTTTGTTACCATTTGAGCAGTTTGCTTTGTCATGCGCCATTACAGTCATAATTGCCTTTGAATCACCCCCACTGATGCCCTCAAGCCACATGGATACCCAGGAGCACCCTGAAGAAGGCACTGGCGCGACAGACCCCATTTCGGTCTGGGCGAGCGCCAGCCTGGGCGCACTGATGGCGCGTCACGGCGTCGTCCACCGTCATCAGGCTGCCCTGATCGCGCAAATTTGCAGCATCTCGGTCAGCCAGGCTCGCCGCAAGCTGCGTGGGGCAGTCTGGCTCTTTGGTGAGGCCGTCTGGCTCTTTGCCGAGGTGCTGGCTGTGTGCCGCCACTTTGGTGAAAGCCTGGATGCGGTTTTTGCGCTCGACGAGACCCCCTCCGTGCTGCGCAAAGCGGCCACCGCTGGCACGGCGACAACACCCTCCTACCCGGCCACCTTGCTGATTGACGGGCAGTCTCTGCCTTGCGACATCCAGTTGGGCGCCATGTGTGGCAGTGCACCGGGCGCGGGCAACGCCACGGGCCTGGTTGCCCTTCATCACCCTGCACAGGGCTGGCTGGTGGGCAGCGCAGCCAAGCTGGACGAGCGGCAACTGGCCGGCGCCCACTATGCGGTGGCTCAGTTGCAGTGGCGACACCCAGCCGAATCCGCCCGCGCACGCATTGCCGTGCTGGACGACGACGCCGGCTCGGCTGGCGCTCTGACGGACTGGTTCAATGAGGTGGGCTATGCCGCACAGGCTTACACCAGCTCGGACCAGTTGCTGGCCACGCCCCTGACGGATCACGATGCGTTTGTCGTGGACCTGATCCTGGCCGGCGGGCAAACCTCGCAAGCCATCGTCGAACGCATTCGCCACGAACAGCCCCAGGCACCCATCGTGCTGCTCACCGGGCAGTTGCGAGACGGCACGGCCTCGGAGGCCACACTGTCCACCATCTTGCGTACCCAGGGCGTCACCTTCTTTGAAAAGCCCGTGCGCCCTGCCGTGCTGACGGCCGTCATCCAGAGCGGCCTGGACCGGGTCGGGCCCAGCCATGCCTGACCTGCCCCGCGTGACCGCGGCGCAAACACTGAGCAGGTCCGCCCCGTCCAGCACGTCGGACGGCATTTCTGGACCCTTGCTGGCCTGGGCGTCCCTGATGGGCTCCATCAGTGCCTTGCTGGCCTGGTACGTGGACGGCAGCAGCGGCCTGCTCACCACCTGGGAGCACTATGCCGCGCCGGCGATCGGCGGCGTCTTTGGTCTGGCCAGCCTGGTGCTGTGGCGGCACCCGCACCGCACACAAGATGTGGCCCGCCTGTGCCTGCTGGCCTCCGGCATCTACTTCCTGGGTTGCGCCCACTTCTCAGTCATCGAGCCAACCGACAAGGGCCTGTATTCGCTGGCTTCCAACGCCCAGTTCATGCCCTTGTTGTATCTCTCTGCTTTCATCGCCATACCCAGGGGCGCGGCCACGATCAGCTGGCTGCAGTACGCCTGTCTTTGGGGCCTGTACCTGTTCCATTACGGCATCGAGGCGCGCAGCCTGCTGCCCCCGGCCGACAACCCCATCGCGCACACCTGGTTCGTGCTGCTGCTGACCCACCCGTGCTACATCCTGGCCTTGCACTACATCACCTCGCTGAGAGGCCGCTTGCAGTATGCCGAGCGTGACTCGCAAGACAGCAAGGAGCGCTTTCTGGCCATGCTCTCGCACGAAATCCGCTCGCCCTTGCAGACCATGCTGGGCTCCATCGACCTGCTCGCGCTGCGGGTGCAAACGCCGCCCGAGCACCGCGCCATCGAGCGCCTGCGGCACGCTGCGGCCCAACTGGACACCCACCTGCGCGACGTCACCGAGTTCACCCGCCTGGAAAACCCGTCCTGGGCCCTGCAAACGGGAGAGGTCGACATGGTGACCCTGGTGCGCGAGGTCTGCGACACCCACGAGCCCCTGGCCCATGCCAAGGGCCTGCTGCTGCACTGTGACATCGCCCCGGACGAGGCCCAGCGCCTGCGCAGCGTCACCACCGACGCCAGGCGCATCCGCCAGATCCTGGACAACCTGATCACCAATGCCTTGAAGTACACGCTTCAAGGCAGCGTCACCGTGCACGTCAAGGCCCATCAAGACCCGGCCAGCGCCCTCACCCTGGAAGTGATCGACACCGGCATTGGCATCCCGGCCAGCGACCTCCAGCGCATCTTCGACCCCTACATCCGCCTGGAAGACAAGCGCACCTCAGGCGCGGAGGGTGCCGGCCTGGGTCTGGCCGTTGTGCGCCGCCTGGTCGACAAGCTGGGCGGGCACCTGCATGTCGACAGCCAGGTCAACGAAGGCAGCTGCTTTGCCGTGACCCTGCCCCTACAGGCGCGACAATAGCGGGCATCCACACCAGCCCGCACAGGTCACGACATGACGCAGTCCACCCCGTCCCCGCTCACCCAGACGTTGCCCATCGGGACCCCCCTGTCCCCTTCCGCCGCGCGCGTCATGCTGCTGGGCTCAGGCGAGCTGGGCAAAGAGGTGCTGATCGCCCTGCAGCGCTTGGGTGTGGAGACCATCGCGGTGGACCGCTACGAGAACGCGCCCGGCCAGCAGGTGGCCCACCATGCGCGCACCATCACCATGAGCGACCCGGCCCAGTTGCGTGCGCTGATCGAAGCCGAGCGCCCCCACCTGGTCGTGCCCGAGATCGAAGCCATCGCCACGCCCGTGCTCGAAGAACTCGAAGCCCTGGGCCTGGTGCGCGTGATCCCCACCGCCCGTGCCGCCCGCCTGACCATGGACCGCGAAGGCATCCGCCGCCTCGCCGCCGAAACCTTGGGCCTGCCCACCAGCCCCTACCAGTTCTGCGATTCGCTGGCCGAGCTGCAAGCAGCCATCGACGCCGGCATTGGCTACCCCTGCATCGTCAAGCCCGTCATGAGCTCATCAGGCAAAGGCCAGAGCAAGATCGATGGCCCCGCCGACGTGCAAAAGGCCTGGGACTACGCCATGGCGGGCGGCCGTGTGAGCCATGGCCGCGTCATCGTCGAAGGCTTCATCGACTTCGACTACGAGATCACCCAACTGACCGTGCGCGCCGCCGGCAACGGGGACCAGGCCAGCCACATTGCCACCCACTTTTGCGAGCCCATCGGCCACCTGCAGGTCAGCGGCGACTATGTCGAGAGCTGGCAGCCCCACCCCATGCACCCCGAGGCGCTGCGCAAGTCGCGCGAGATCGCCAAGGCCGTGACCGACAACCTCGGTGGACAAGGCCTGTTCGGGGTCGAGCTGTTCGTCAAGGGCGAGCAGGTCTGGTTCAGCGAAGTCAGCCCCAGGCCGCACGACACGGGCCTGGTCACCCTGTCCACGCAAGTGCAAAGCGAATTCGAGCTGCATGCACGCGCCATCCTGGGCCTGCCGGTGGACACCACCCTGCGCGCACCGGGCGCTTCGGCCGTCATCTATGGCGGCCTGGACACGCAGGACGTGGTGTTTGACGGCGTCGCCGACGCCCTGTCCGTGCCGGGCACCGACCTGCGTCTGTTCGGCAAGCCCGAGAGCTTCGTCAAGCGTCGCATGGGCGTGGCCCTGGCCGTTGACAGCACGGTGGACGCGGCCCGCGCCAAGGCACGCGCGGCCGCCGCCAAGGTCAAGCCCCGCCAGGGCAAGGGCACGCAGACTTAAGTGCCCGAGGCGCCACCCAGCAGGTCATCGGGCATCGCCATGGACTGGCGCAAGCCCGGATCGACGGTGCCCGCCTTGGCAACCAGCGCGGCCATGTCCATGATCTCGACCTCGGCATAGTGCAGCGACAAGACCCGCTCGCGCTCCAACGCACGCAGGGCCTTGTTGATGGTCTGGCGTGACACGCCCAGCATCCGGGCCAGGTACTCTTGCGGCAAGCGCACATGCCGGCGCACCCCCGCAGACGTGGACTGACCAAAGTTCGTGGCCGAGAACAGCAGCCGCCGCGCGAGTTGCTGCTCGATGGTCAGGGTCGCGTTGTCTTCCATCGCGGTGAGCATAAGCCGCAACTTGCCGCAGGCCAGCCGCGCGATGTCCCGCCAGTGCTCGGGGTGCAGCGAGAGCCACTCTGTCAACTGAGGGCCCGACACCACCAGCACCGTGCTGTCCGTATCGGCGATCGCATCCTGGCTGCGCGGCAGGCCATCGATCATCGAGATTTCACCAAACCAGTGGTACGGCTCCACATACAAAGTCAGGCGATGGCTGCCATCCTTGGGGCTGACCGACCCGATTTTAAGGGCGCCCGCCACCACGCAGCACAGGCTGTCCTGCGCCTCACCTCGCGAAAACAGGGTCTCGCCGGACTTGATATGCCACAAGCGGGAGCGCGCCAGAAGCGCCAGTTGAAAAGCGGGCGGGCAGCTGGCAAACCACAAATGGGTTTTCAGCGCAGGCAACAGGCTGTCGGGTGTGGACTCGGTACGTCTTGCCATGGTTTCATCAAACGGTAAACGTGACTGGTAATTACCCGCACACCCCCTGAAATGGTTAGATGAATCGCGTGTAATTGTCCAAGTATTGACAATGTAGTTGAGACAAAGCTCATAGGATCGAGCCAGTTTCCATGAAAAACCCTTAGTCCTATGAACAACTCACCTGCAGTGCATCCCGGCGCCATCCTCCGTGCCAAGTTCATGGAACAGTACAGCCTGTCCGCCAGTGGTCTGGCGATCAGACTGCATGTTCCGGCACCCCGGGTCAACGACATCGTGCGCGAGCGTCGCGGCATCAGCCCCGACTCCGCCCTGCGTCTGGCCCGATTTTTTGGCACCACGCCTCAGTACTGGATGGACCTGCAGACCGCCTATGACTTGAAAGTCGCAGAGCAACTGGCGGGCGAGCAGATCCGCCGCGAAGTTGCGGTGGTGCAGGCCAAAAACGAACCCGTTCTGGCTGCGGCCTGATATCCAGGCCTTGGCAAGGGGCCCCAAGGCGGGCACCACGGCCAAGCTGGTGCCCGGCCCTCCCAACCAGAAAGTGTTACCCCCAGATACACCTTCTGGATAGGCGCACATTCACTGGAACGCCACTTCGGCAAAGCTGCGCAGTTTGCGGCTATGGAGTTGCCCGGCCATGTTGGTGCGCAGGCGCTCGATGGCCCGCAAACCAATGCGCAGGTGCTGATCCACCCGCTCTCTATAGAACTGGTTGGCCATGCCTGGCAGCTTGAGTTCGCCGTGCAACGGCTTGTCGCTCACGCACAGCAGCGTGCCATAGGGCACCCGAAATCGGAAGCCGTTGGCTGCAATGGTGGCGCTTTCCATGTCCAGCGCCACCGCGCGACTCTGGCTGAAACGCCGCTCGGGCTCGCGCTGGGGTAACAATTCCCAGTTCCGGTTGTCGGTGGACGCCACCGTGCCGGTGCGCATGATGCGCTTGAGCTCATAGCCATGCAGTTGCGTCACATCGGCCACCGCGCCTTCCAGCGCGAGCTGGATTTCGGCCAACGGCGGAATCGGCACCCACAAGGGCAGATCTTCGTCCAGCACATGGTCTTCGCGCACATAGCCGTGGGCCAGCACGTAGTCCCCCAACTGCTGTGAGTTGCGCAAGCCGGCGCAGTGTCCCAGCATGATCCAGGCGTGAGGCCGCAGCACCGCGATGTGGTCGGTGATGGTCTTGGCATTGGCCGGCCCCACCCCGATGTTGACCATGGTGATGCCCGTGCGGTCCCGGCGAATCAGGTGGTAGGCCGGCATTTGCGGCAGGCGCGGCGGCGACGCCCCCAGGGCATCGGCCGCCTCGATCGATTGCCCCACACGGCGCGTGATCACGTTGCCAGGTTCGACAAAGGCAATGCAGTCATCGTCGTCACGCGGGTTCAGCGGGTCGGGCGCGTGCCGCATCAGCTCGTGCCCCATGCGCACGAATTCGTCGATGTAGAACTGGTAGTTCGTGAACAGCACGAAGTTCTGGAAGTGCTC
>Ga0209066_10006007_pt1 | contig 12539 bp, 12 predicted proteins | sample All_14_2_FD_187198 | JGI IMG/M metagenome (GOLD analysis project Ga0209066, IMG submission 187198) | Freshwater microbial communities in response to fracking from Pennsylvania, USA - Allegheny Zone_MetaG_DW_15 (SPAdes) (version 2) ...
CATCCGGCCACGGCTTTGCTCGGTCCACATCCCGAGCTTGAATCACATCCAATCGCCCGCCGGAATCCCCCAAAGGCGATTTTCCAAACAGCCTCTCAGAAGCGAGCGAGAGGCCGGGCGGCCAGGACGTCGATCTCCCCACGGCGGTTCTCGGCCGCCCGGCGTACATTCAGCGTGCCTTTCGGAGTCAGCTCCCCGCGCGCCGGGTCGGGGGCCGTGTCGGACACGCCGATCCAGGCGATCCGCGTCGAGGCGGAGATCCGGCCCGCATTGAACCGCGTCACGCCGGCTTGCAGGGCGTCTACCTCGCCCGAAGCGGCCCACAGTACGGCGCCGACCTCGGTCGATCCGGAACCCACGATCAGGGCTTCACTCGCGTGCGGGGCCAGGGCGGCCAGCAGTTGTTCCCGCATCGGTCCCGCCCGCACCCAGGTCCCGTTGGAGAGTTTGAAATCCTCGACCAGCCGACCGCAGTGGATGAGACCCGCGCTCCAGTCGTCGCGATCCGCGGGCCGGACAGCGTCGCCGGTCAGGAAATAGCCCTCCTCGTCGAACACCTTCCCGTCGACGTCGGGATAACCCGAAAACACATTGGGTCCCTTGGCGCGGCATTCGAACCGGTCATCTCCGTCGTGAGGGACGAGCTTCAGGGTCACTCCGGGAAGCGGGAGACCGAGCAGATCCAGTCGATCTTCCGGCCACCAGGCGAGAGTGAGGATTCCCCCGGTCTCGGTCATGCCGTAGCCGGCACCGAATCGGACCCGGGCGCCGAGGACCCGTTCGCAGAGACGTTGAAACCGTTCCACGACCGCCGGCGACAGCGCGGCACCGCCGCAGCTTGCCGAGCTGAGATTGCGGAGCACGCGGACGGCGAGGGCTTCATCGGCCTCCAGAACGTCTAAAAGCATAGGGTAGGCGGCCGGCACGGAGGTGAAGACGGTGGGGCCAGCGGCCTCCAGCGTCTTGAGCGTGCGCCCAAAATGGTCCGGGGCCGGCAGACCGGAGTCGATCCAGCAGGTTCCGCCCCGGAGCATCGTGGTGTGGAGATTGATGTTGCCGCCATAGGTGTGATGCCACGGCAGCCAGTCCGCCATGACCGGGGCCGCATCGCCGACAAGACACGGCGTCAGGGCGTCGACCATGGCCGCCGACGCTGTCAGCATTGCGTGGGTGTTCAGAACCGCCTTGGGTGTCCCGGTCGACCCCGACGTGAACAGAACCTTGGCGAGCGTCTCTCCCGACAGAGCTGCCGCGGCAAACTCCAGATCGAGACGCGGACCGTCGGCGTCGCCCAGGACCTCCGAGGCGGCCATGGCGGGAACCCCTTCCGGAGGAGCGTCGGTCCAGCAATCGTCGAGCACCACCCAGGACGATCCGGCCTGGGTCACCAGGCGATGCGCCGCCGCCCGTCCAGCGTCGGAGCCATAGTGCAGCGTAGAGAGAGGAACGACCGCGCCGCCCCTCGCCATCACGGCGAAGGCGATAGCGGCGTGGGCGGTGCTGTTGCGCATCAGGATTGCGACGCGGTCCTCCTCCCCCACCCCCCAGGCGGAGAGCCGCAGGGCGGTGGCCCCGACCAGTTCGGCGAACTCGCCATAGGTCGTCGCGTGCCAATGGTCGTCCGCCCACTCGATGAGAAAGGGACGGTCGGCGTAGCGCCCCGCCACACGTGACAACATGGAGACGAGCGTCAGGTCCACGCCGGTCAGGGCGTCGGGATGGGAAAGATAGACAGCGCCGTTTTCCTGCTTAACGCGAACCTCGGCGGGCCTCATGAAGAGGGGTCGATAGACGCTCACACGCGACCCGCGCCTGAGATCGTCGCCGCCGGGTGGCGGTTCGTCAGCATACAACTCATTGCGTCCTCCAATATTGTCGACAATCTAGCAGAACCTGCTCTTGGTTCAACTGGCCAAGTTCTGTATCCGAGAGGGCCAGGCCGCCGACCGCGGTGATCGGGCTAGCGATGATCGCGCATCTGGGCACCGATGAAGGCGTCGATCGGCTGGGTATAGGTGCCGGGCAGTCCCAGGTTCTCATTGATTTCGCGATGCCTGAGGGGCTGAGGCAGGACGAGGGTGCGCACGCCGGCGGCCGCGGTCATCTCCGCGAAGGTTCTGGCCTCCGCGCACGGGTCTTCGGCCCGGCGGGTCGAACAGACGATCATCATCGGCGTCGCGGTCGGCGTCCACTGATCGGCCGGCGAGGCGGCGGACATTGACAGGTTAACCGAGCGAAGTTGAAAAGCCCCCTGCCCCGTCTGATTTCAGACAACGGCAGCCGCCAAGCGGCATCCGCGTCGGCGCGAAAACGGCGAAGGGTGGGTCTGCTGATCAGATGGCGCTGGATGTTGAAGGTGTTGTAGATCGCTGAGTGTGTGGTGAGGAATCTCTGGGCTGAGGCTTGGGATTTGAACCGCTGCTGCTGCCGCTCTCGTCGTCGGATCGGCAAGTGAGAGTTCTCGATCCGATTATTCTCGCGAAGCCGGCCCGGACGATGCAGGTGCCTGAGATCCAGATAATCCAGAACCGCACCATACGAGCCTAGGCTCCAGACTCATTCATAGCCAGAACGCGACGAGCATTGCGATGGCGACGCCGGATACGAAGTTGGCGGCGAGTTTGTCGTAGCGGGTGGCGACGCGGCGGAAGTCCTTGATCCGGCAGAAGGCGTTCTCGACGCGGTGTCGCTCCCTGTATCGGGTCTTGTCGTAGACGATCTGGCGTTTTCGGTTGGACCGGCCGGGGATGACGGGCACGGTCCCGGCCTGGCGCAACGAGCGTCGCAGGGCGTCGGCGTCATAGCCCTTGTCGGCCAGGACGTAGCGAGCGTCGCGCGCGCGAGCCAGCAGGGCCGGAGCCACGGTGATGTCGGAGACGTTGCCGGGCGTCAGGATCAGGGCGAAGGGACGTCCGACGACGTCGGTAAGGGCGTGGACCTTGGTCGTCTGGCCGCCGCGCGACGGGCCGATCGCCTGGATTTTGGCCCCCCTTTTCCGCCGAAGGCCGAGCGTTGGGCCTTGACGTAGGTCGAGTCGATGGCGGTGCTTCTGGTGACTGCGCCGGTCTCCGCCATGGCCTCCAGCAGCTTCAGCCAGAACCGCTTGTGGGACCAGCGATTGAACCGGTTATAGACGGTCGTGGACGGGCCGTAGTCGGCAGGGCAGTCCTGCCACCGGCAGCCGATCTTCAAGACATGGATGATGCCAGAGATCACACGCCGATCATCGACCCGCTGAGCCCCCGACTGGTTCCTGGGAAGATGCGGCTCGACCGCCGCCCATTGCTCGTCCGAAAGCCAAAACAGCACACCCATCGTCATCTCCAAAGCCAGCCTCGGCTATGGAATCACGATTTGCCTATCACCTTCAACTCGCTGATTGAGTTTGGAGCCTAGGCCGTCCGTTGTGATTGTCTGCGGCTCCACTGGCTGGTTGTGAAGGAGCCGCCCGAGCAGCGTCAACGCAGCCTCTGTATCCCGCCGGCGCTGGACCAGGACGTCGAGCACCTCGCCCTCGTCATCGACGGACCGCCACAGAAACATCCGCTTCCCGCCGATGCTGCAGACGACCTCGTCCAGGTGCCAGCGCGGCGACGGTGGCCACCGCCTCTTCTTCAAACGGCGTGCGATCAGAGGTCCAAACTTGATCGTCCAGCAGCGGATGGTCTCATAGCTCACGTCCACGCCGCGGGCCGCCATCAGCTACTCGACGTCTCGAAAACTGAGGCTGAAACGGAAGTACAGCCACACCGCCTGACGGATGATATCGGCTGGAAAGCGGTGACGCTTGAACGAGATCGGCTTCACGAAATATCATCTCCATCAGCGGCTTAGCCGCCCGAAGTGGAGACAGTTTAGCGTCAGACTGATGTTGTGGACGGCCCCTGTGTCCGGCGTCGAGTGCGCCATAGAGTGGTCGTTGCTAACGCGGCCACAGAACAGGAACCGTCCACCATGAAGACTATCACGATCGGGCTCGACCTCGCCAAGACTGTATTCCAAGCCCACGGCGTCGATGACGCGGGCACTGTCACCATTCGCAAGAAGCTGCGGCGATCCGAGCTGCTCACCTTCTTCACCGACCTTCCCGCCTGCCTCATCGGCATCGAAGCCTGCGCGACGGCTCATTACTGGGCAAGAGAGCTAGCGGCCCTGGGCCATGAGGTCCGGCTGATGCCGCCGACGTACGTCAAGGCCTATGTCCGGCGCCAGAAGAACGACGCGGCGGACGCTGAGGCGATCTGCGAAGCCGTGACGCGGCCGACCATGCGGTTCGTGCCGGTCAAGAGCGCCGAGCGGCAGAGTATTCTGGTTCTGCACCGGTCGAGGGAGTTGCTGGTGCGCCAGCGGACCATGCTGATCAACACCATCCGTGGCCACTGCGCGGAGTTCGGCCTCATCGTCGCCCAAGGTGCGCGGCGCGCAATAGAGCTGGTCGACCAGGTCCGCCAGGCAGATGACAGGATTCTGCCCGATCTGGCCCGCTCCACGCTCCTGATGATGGCGGACCATCTTCAGGTCCTGGCGGCGCAGATCCACCAGCTCGAACGGCGGCTTCTGGCCTGGCATCGTCAGGACCAGGTCAGTCAGCGCCTGGCGACCATTCCCGGGGTCGGCATCATCACAGCCACCGCCCTGTCGGCCAGCATCAGCAATCCAGCGCTGTTCCGCTCGGGCCGCGAGTTCGCCGCCTTCTTGGGTCTGGTTCCAAGACAGAACTCTTCCGGTGGCAAGGATCGGCTGGGCCGGATCTCCAAGATGGGCGACGGATATCTGCGCAGGCTCCTGGTCGTGGGAGCGACCTCGGTCATCCGACGTGTTCGAACCGGAGCGTCCCTCGCCTCGGCCTCCTGGGTCCAGTCCTTGTTGGAACGCCGGCCGGCGCGGCTTGTGACCGTCGCCATGGCCAACAAGACCGCCCGGATCGCCTGGGCTGTCATGGCCCGGGGTGAGACCTACAGGATGCCGGTCATGGCCTGATCGAGATTGCGGCGACCGATCCGGTCGTCGCTGCAAACTGGAAGGGGCAAAGGGATGATGGCGATCAGATAGCGGCCGCAGTCAGGACAACCCGAGGTGCTGTCGGAGCCTTGTGCTCGTTGGACTGAGAGGGACCTGACCCGCGGACTCCATCAGGGCCAGCGGTCATCGACACCGCGCAAACAGGCCGAACAGATGACCGCACCCCAGATCGACATCAACCCAAATTCCCCTTGCAGCGATGGGGCCGTCCACAGATGACAACACCGTCCGCGGCTATGGCGTGCGCCTGTCACAAGGCGTAGGCAACGCGAAGCCCGGAATTATAAGAGCCGACATGGCTTTGACAGGTTAACCGGACGAAGTCGAAAAGCGCCCTCCCCGTCTAGGTTCAGGCAACCGCAGCCGCCCATGCGGCGTCCGCATCGGCGCGGAAGCGGCGAAGGGTGGGTCTGCTGATCAGATGGCGTTGGATATTGAAGGTGTTGTAAATCGCCGCGTGGGTGGTGAGGAATCTCTGGGCTGAGGCTTGGGATTTGAACCTCTGCTGCTGCCGCTCTCGTCGTCGGATCGGCAGGTGGGAGTTTTCGATCCGATTGTTCTCGCGAAGCCGGCCGGGTCTATGCAGATGCTTCAGATCCAGCTGGTCCAGAGCCGCGCCGTATGAGGCCAAGCCGTCCGTTGTGATCGTCTGCGGCTCGGTCGGCTGGTTGTGAAGAAGACGCCTGAGCAGCTTCAACGCAGCCTCCGTGTCCCGCCGGCGCTGGACCAGCACGTCGAGGACCTCGCCTTCATCATCGACGGCTCGCCACAGAAACATCCGCTTGCCACCGATGTTGCAGACCACCTCATCCAGGTGCCAACGTGGCGTCGGCGGCCACCGCCGCTTCTTCAAACGACGGGCGATCAGCGGTCCAAACTTGATCGTCCAGCAGCGGATGGTCTCATAGCTGACGTCCACACCGCGAGCCGCCATCAGTTCCTCGACGTCCCGAAAACTGAGACTGAAACGGAAGTACAGCCATACCGCCTGACGGATCACATCGGCTGGAAAGCGGTGGCGTTTGAACGAAATCGATTTCACGAAACATCATCCCCATCAGCGGCTTAGCCGTCCTCAGTGGAGACAGTTTAGCGTTAGACTGACAGCACCGTAAAAATACCCGTGTCCCGCCGGGCGACTTGCGGGTCCCCTGAACGCACAGGAGTCACGAGACGCCTGGACGCCGTCGCCTCGAAAGATCGGTCTTGCCTTCACGAAAGCCCAAAACGCCAGGGAGCGAGCCTGTCGGCACGCTAGGAGACCCGGGACTGGGCGGAGGCCCCGTGGAGGCGGCGCTCGCCACCGGTGGATGGGGCCGAAATCTTTCCGCACTACGGCACGATCGATACAGGTCGCTGTGGATCGCGAGCCTGGTTTCAAACCTGGGCGGTCAGACCCAGGCTGTCGCCGCGGCCTGGCTGATGGCGTCCATCACATCGTCCTCCACGCCCGTCGCCCTGGTTCAGTCGGCGACGACCGGTCCCCTCCTGGTTCTGTCTCTCTTCGCGGGAGCCATCGCCGACATCTACGACCGTCGCCTGGTGATGCTGGCGGCCCAGACCGCCATGCTGATCGTCGCTCTTGGTCTTTCCGTCATGACCTGGCTTCACTGGACGACGCCGGCGCTCCTGCTTGTGTGTACCGCCCTGATGGGCGCCGGGTCGGCAGTCAACGCTCCGGCCTGGCAGGCTTCGGTCAGGGACCACGTCCCCTTTCACGAGCTGGGTCAGGCTGCGGCTCTGAACAGCCTTCAGGTCAATGTCGCACGCAGCGCAGGTCCCGCCCTGGGCGGTGTGATCGTGGCGCTGGCGGGATCGGCTCCGGTATTCCTGTTCAACGGCCTTTCCTACATCGGGCTGATCACCGTCCTGTTCTCCTGGTCCCCGGACAAGCCAAAGCGCCCCAGGCGGAAGCCGTCGCTCGTCGCGACGATCATCGCCGGCCTGCGCTACGTCATGCGGTCGGCAGATCTCCGCGCCGTCGTTCTGCGCGGCGCGGCCATCGGTACGGCGGGCAGCGGGGTCTGGGCCTTGATGCCGCTGCTGGCGCGCGACGGACTGTCCGAGGGGCCGTCGACCTACGGGCTTCTGATGGCGGCGTTTGGCTGCGGCGCCGTGGCGGGCGCCTTCTTCACGACCCCGGCCCGCGCTTCGCTCGGCGACGAATGGACCTTTCGATCGGGAACCCTTGCCCTGGGCGCGTCCGTTATCCTGGCCGGTCTTGCGATCAATCTGCCGCTCACCGCAGTCGCACTTTTCGTGTCCGGCTTCTGCTGGCTCATCACGGTCGGAACCCTGGGCATTCGCGCGCAGCTTTCGGCCTCCAGCGAGTTCGCCGGCAGGGCTCTGTCGATCTTCCAGATGGCCACGTTCGGCGGCGTGGCGATCGGCAGCGGCCTGGTCGGCCTGCTGGCCGAACACACCAGCCTGACCACCGCATTCACCGCGTCGGGCCTGGCCGTCCTCGCTACCCTGGCGCTCTGCCGACGCTACAGGTTTGTCGGCTCCGGACTTTGACATCTGGAAAGTTGAGCATTCCGGGTAGCGGCCTGGCGGTCAAACGACCCCGTTCGAAATCACCGCGCAACGACGCATCACGCGTGGCTCGCGTGTGTCGGCATACGGCATGCCGCGGTGCATGGTCGCCCGATTGTCCCAGATCGCAAGGACCCCCGGCGCGCGCCACTCCAGCTCGTAGACGAATTGCGCGTGGACCGCATGGTTGAGCAGTCGGTCCACCAGCGCTCTCGCCTCCGCGGTCGGCATGCCGATGATTTCGCTTATATGCTTCGCTAGATACAGCGAGCGGCGCCCGGTTTGCGGATGCTCGAGCACAAGCGGTTGTGGCGTGACATAGTCACGGGCCTGTTCGGCCGGTGTCAGGCCAAGGCCGATCAGGCTGCGGGAATACCGCAGGTCATGAACCGCGACCAGCCAGTCGAGCGTACGACGATCGGCCTCCTCAAGCGCCTCGTAGGCGGCATAGGCGTTGCAGAACTGGGTGTTGCCGCCGACCGATGGCACCACCCGCGATGACAGCAGGGTATAGCGGTCCGGAAATCTGCGGAACGACAAATCCGTGTGCCACACCCGACTGCCCTGGGCGATCCATTGGCGCTGGTCGTCCTCGGCGATCAGATTTCCGTCGTCATCGACGTTGCCGGCGGTGCCGATATAGGGGCGACCGTCCACGGCCCGGAGAGGCCCCAGCATCGCTGCGAAGCGCAACTGAAGCTCATCGTCGATCTCCTGTCCTCGGAACACTACCACCGGCGTGTCTCCAAGCGCCTGCAAGACCGCCTTTGCCAGGTCGGGACCCGTGTCCGATCGAAGGTCGACCTCATCGAACTCGGACACGAAGCCGGGAACGACCTGAGTGATCTTCATGGCCTGTCCTCTAGAGGGCTTGCGCGAGAGGCAGGACGACCGTGGCGCTGCCGCTGGAACAGACTGTGCCGAGTTGGTTCTTGCCTTCTATCGAAAGATCGACCGCGCCTTCGGTTTTCGAAGGTGCTGTCAGGGTAACTTCGCCAAGTCGAAAAGCCCCTACCCCGTCGCTATTTAAGCAACAGCGATCGCCCATACGGCGTTCGCGTCGGCGCGGAATTGCCGGAGGGTCGGTCTGCTGATCAGATGGCGTTGGATGTTGAACGTGTTGTAGATCGCCGCGTGGGTGGTGAGGAATCTCTGGGCTGAGGCCTGGGATTTGAACAGCTGCTGCTGCCGCTCTCGTCGTCGGATCGGGAGGTGCGAGTTTTCGATCCGATTGTTTTCGCGGAGCCGGCCGGGTCGGTGGATGTGCCGCAGACCGAGGACATCGAGCGCTGCGCCGTAGGACGCCAAGCCATCGGTCGTGATTGTCTGGGGCTCGACGGGCTGGTTCTTCAGAAGCCGTATGAGCAGCCTCAGTGCCGCCTCTGTGTCCCGCCGGCGCTGGACTACGAGGTCCAGGACTTCGCCTTCGTCGTCGACCGCGCGCCACAGGTACATCCGCTTTCCGCCGATCCAGCAGACCATCTCGTCCAGATGCCAGCGCGGTGTCGGTGCCGGCCGGCGGCGCTTCAGACGCCTCGCGATCAGCGGTCCGAACTTGATTGTCCAACAGCGGATCGTCTCATAGCTGACCTCGATCCCGCGCCGCGCGAGCAGCTCCTCGACGTCTCGAAAACTGAGGCTGAACCTGCAATACAGCCACACCGCGTGGCGGATTACGTCGGCCGGAAATCGGTGACGTTTGAAAGAAAGCGATTTCACGAAACATCATCCCCAACAGCAGCTTACGCCGACCTTGCCAGAGACCTTTTAGCGTTTGCCTGACAGCACCCCAGAGCGAGTGGGCGTGAAGGTTGTAAGAGACGCTCTCGAACGCAAACATCGCCAGCGTTCGTTCGTCGTTCGGCAGCCGGTAATACCGACGCCCGAGCAACGTCGTCCACCCGCGCGTGAGGCGCTGTCAAGGAAACTTCGCCCAGTTGAAGAGGCCCCTACCCCATCTCGATTCAGGAAACGGCGGCCGCCCATGCGGCATCCGCATCGGCGCGGAAGCGGCGAACGGTGGGTCTGCTGATCAGATGGCGTTGGATGTTGAAGGTGTTGTAGATCGCCGCGTGGGTGGTGAGAAATCTCTGGGCTGAGGCCTGGGATTTGAACCGCTGCTGCTGCCGCTCTTGTCGTCGGATCGGGGGCAGCTCAGTGCGAGTTTTCGATCCGATTGTTTTCGCGGAGCCGGCCGGGTCGATGCAGATGCCTCAGATTCAGATGATCCAGAGCCGCGCCGTACGAGGCCAGACCGTCCGTCGTGATCGTCTGCGGCTCCACTGGCTGGTTGTGAAGGAGCCGCCCGAGCAGCTTCAATGCCGCCTCTGTATCCCGCCTGCGCTGAACAAGGACGTCGAGCACCTCACCCTCGTCATCGACGGCGCACCACAGAAACATCCGCTTGCCACCGATGTTGCAGACCACCTCGTCGAGATGCCAGCGTGGCGACGGCGGCCATCGCCGCTTCCTCAATCGTCGGGCAATTGGCGGCCCGAACTTGATCGTCCAGCAGCGGATGGTCTCATAGCTGACGTCGATTCCACGGTGCGCCATAAGCTCCTCGACGTCCCGGAAACTCAGGCTGAAGCGGAAGTACAGCCATACCGCTTGACGGATCACGTCCGCTGGAAACCGGTGGCGCTTGAAGGATATAGGCTTCATGAAATCTGATCCCCGTCAGTGGCTCACGTCAAGAATGCCGGAGACCTTTTATCGTTCGCCTGACAGAACCTAATCTCGCCATAACCCACTGTTTCCACATCGCCTTTCGGCTATTCAGTGGAGACGACCTAGCACCGGACTGACAGCACCTCACTGCGCCGCGCCAATCTGGCAGCAGCGAAGGTGTTTTGCCGCGCCATTCATTCCAGGGCGGCTCTGGACCCGGCTGTCGCGGTTTTCTAAGGAGAGGCCATGGCCTCTCCCCTTGATGCGACCCCCGATCCCCTTCTGACGTTCGAACCCCGCCGCACGGTGACCGTGCGCGAGGCGTTCGGCATCGATGCCGACATGACCGTGCCGATGTTCGACACCGTTGACAGCCACGTGCCGGAGGTCGATCCCAGCTACAAATTCGATCCCCAGACGACCCTGGCCATCTGTGCGGGCTTTGCCCACGACCGGCGCGTCATGGTCCAGGGCTATCACGGCACCGGCAAGTCGACCCATATCGAACAGGTCGCGGCCCGGCTGAACTGGCCCCTGGTCCGCGTGAACCTGGACAGCCACGTCAGCCGCATCGACCTGGTGGGCAAGGACGCCATCGTCCTCAAGGACGGCAAACAGATCACCGAGTTCCGCGAGGGGATGCTGCCCTGGGCCATCCAGCGGCCGATCGCCCTGGTGTTCGACGAGTACGACGCCGGTCGTCCCGACGTCATGTTCGTGATCCAGCGCGTGCTGGAGGCGCAAGGCAGGCTGACCCTGCTGGACCAGAACCGCGTCATCCGCCCCAATAAATGGTTCCGCCTGTTCGCCACGACCAACACCATCGGCCTGGGCGACACCTCAGGGCTCTATCACGGCACCCAGCAGATCAATCAGGGCCAGATGGACCGCTGGAACATCGTCACCACCCTGAACTACCTCGACCACGACGTGGAGGCCGAGATCGTCGCCGCCAAGGCTCCGACCTGGGCCGATGCCGAAGGCCGCCGCAAGATCGCCGCCATGGTCCGCGTCGCCGACATGACCCGAAACGCCTTCATGAACGGCGACATCTCCACCGTCATGTCGCCCCGCACCGTCATCACCTGGGTCCAGAACGCCATCATCTTCGGCGGCGACGTGGGTCTGTCGTTCCGCCTGACCTTCCTGAACAAGTGCGACGAGCTGGAACGGCCCACCATCGCCGAGTTCTACCAGCGCGCGTTCGGCGAGGACCTGCCCGAGGCGGCAACGCGGGTGAAGGTGGGGTAAGACGTCAGTGGGTAAGCCCTACTACGAACTACATGCCGACCTTGAGCCGTTCGCTTCTTCGCATTCGGAAGCAAAGCTCAGCGATGTCGAAGATTTTTTGGCTCTTCTAAACTCGGGAGCAAAAGAGCGCGATTGTCAGAAGTTCATCGAGGCACATCCGGCGCTAATGGCAGCCTACGGGCGAAGCGGTCATGGCGAGTGGGTAATTCCGCAAAAACGACTTGGCTCCGAGTTTGTGCCTGACTTCGTGCACGGGCATGCTCACTCGGGTGGCTATCAGTGGAGTCTGTTCGAGCTCGAGTGTCCGTCCGATATGCCATTCAATCGAAATGGAACGTTTTCGACGCCTCTCCGCGAGGCAATCGACCAAATCGAGCACTGGCGGAACTGGCTTGAATCGAACTTGGACTACGCTCGCCGATCTCGATCACAACATGGACTGGCGCTGTTTGATATCTCGCCGCGATCTTCGGCTTATATCATAATCGGGCGTCGAACTGAGTTTCCTGCTCACTATAATCGACTCCGCGAACAGCTACGGTTCGATAAACATATCGAGGTGATGAGCTACGACCGCTTTCTGGAAGCGCCCAGAAGGCAGGCTGAGTTTTGGGATCGCGACGGTGGCTTGGCTATCGTCGGTAGCGATGGATCGATTAGGTTTTCTTTCGATCCGGAAGATGAAAGACTTTAAGCCGCCCTCGGCGTGATCATCTCCAGCGTCGGCCCGATCTTCCGCCGCTGCTCCATCAGGTCGTGATCCGCCTGGAGCCCGAGGAAATACCCCGCCTTCAGTCCCCAATATCGCGTCAGCCTAAGGTCCGTGTCGGCCGTCACTGACCGCTTGCCCAGGACGATCTTGTTGATCCGGCTTGGTGGCACGCCGATGGCGAGGGCCAGCGCCGCCTGGTTCATGCCGATGGGCTTGAGAAAGTCCTTCAGCAGTATATCGCCCGCCGTCGGGTTCTTCAGCCAAGTCGATGGACCACCGTTCCCCGTCTCAGGGGTCGTCGCAAATTCCGACATCCTCGCCTCCTCCAGTCTCCCGAACAGTTCAAGAC
>Ga0209066_10006008_pt1 | contig 12538 bp, 6 predicted proteins | sample All_14_2_FD_187198 | JGI IMG/M metagenome (GOLD analysis project Ga0209066, IMG submission 187198) | Freshwater microbial communities in response to fracking from Pennsylvania, USA - Allegheny Zone_MetaG_DW_15 (SPAdes) (version 2) ...
ACGCTGACTGAAAAGTCGACCGACAAAGCAGGAGCCTGACCATGGCATGGACGCATGACGAAATGGCGGCGCGCGCCGCATCCGAGTTGCAAGACGGCTTCTACGTCAACCTGGGCATTGGCCTGCCTACCTTGGTGGCCAACCATGTCAAGCCCGATATCGATGTGTGGCTGCAGTCTGAAAACGGCATGCTGGGCATCGGCCCCTTCCCCACGGAGGACGAGGTGGATGCCGATCTCATCAACGCGGGCAAGCAAACGGTGACGGTGTTGCCAGGCTCGTCCATCTTTGGCAGCCACGAGAGCTTCGCCATGATCCGGGGCGGCAAGATCAACCTGTCCATCCTGGGTGCCATGCAGGTGTCTGAAAAGGGTGACCTGGCCAACTGGATGATCCCGGGCAAGATGGTCAAGGGCATGGGCGGCGCGATGGACCTGGTAGCGGGCGTCAAGCGCGTGGTGGTGCTGATGGAGCACGCGGCCAAGAACGGCGAGCACAAGCTGCTGCAGCATTGCACGCTGCCGCTCACGGGCGTGGGCGTGGTCGACCGCATCATCACCGAGCTGTGCGTGCTGGACGTGACCCCCGATGGCTTCAAGTGCGTGGAGCTGGCTCCTGGGGTGAGCATCGAAGAGATCCGACTGAAGACTGGTGCGCACGTGCATTGTTCGCATCTGGCGGGTTGATCTTCACGGCGCACGATGCGGGCACTGTCCGCGTGCCATCCATCCAGCAGGCCGCCTCCGGGCGGCCTTTGTTTTGCACAGCGCCAGGCCTGGGCGCTGCTCTGAGACAATCCGGCCCATGAACTGGATCACGCTGACACTGCTCGCGCTCAACCTCTTGCTGCTGCTCTGGCTGGTGCTGCGGCCCACCCGGCAGAACGACGAGGCCGTGCTCAAGATGGAGCGCGAGTTGCGCGACGAACTGGCGCGCAGTGCGGCCGGGACACGGCAGGAGCTCGGCGGTACCCTGGGGCTGTTCCAGCAGACCCTGGTTGCACAACAGGGAGATGCCACGCGCACCCAGAACGAGCAGCTGGACAGCTTCCGCACGCAGCTGGCAGCCATGCAGCAAGGCCTGGCTGATGCGCTGCGCGACACCACGCACCAGCAGGGCTTGCAGGCCGCCGGTTTGCGTGAGGCCCAGTCCAGTGGTCTGGCTCGCTTCAACGAAGCACAGGAAGCGGCTTTGCGCCGACTGGGCGAAGGCGTGGCCGAGCAATTGCGCGTGCTGTCCGAGTCGAATGTGCGCAGCTTGAGCGAGGTGCGCACCACGGTCGAGACCCGCTTGCAGTCGCTGCAGGCCGACAACGAAAAGAAGCTGGAGCAGATGCGCCAGACGGTGGACGAAAAGCTGCATGCCACGCTGGAAGCGCGGCTGGGCGAAAGCTTCAAGCAGGTCGCCGAACGGCTGGAGCTGGTGCACCGCGGTCTGGGTGAAATGCAGCGCCTGGCCAGCGATGTGGGGTCGCTCAACAGGGTGCTGAACAACGTCAAGACGCGTGGCATTTTTGGCGAAGTGCAACTGGCGGGTTTGTTGGAGCAGGTGTTCACACCCGAGCAGTACGCCGTCAACGTGGAGACGGTGCCGGGCAGCGGCGCGCGGGTGGAGTTCGCCATCAAGCTGCCAGGGCAGGGCGGGGCAGACGACATGCCCTTGTGGCTGCCGATTGACGCCAAGTTTCCGCGCGAAGACTATGAGCGCCTGCTCGATGCCCAGGACAGAGCTGATGCGCCAGGCGTGGAGGCCGCGGCCAAGGCTGTCGAGCAGCGCTTGCGCCTGGAGGCCAAGTCCATCCGCGACAAATACCTGGCGCCGCCGCATACCTCGGATTTCGCCATCCTGTTTGTGCCGACGGAAGGACTCTACGCAGAGGCCTTGCGCCGCCCCGGCCTGGTCGAAGCCATGCAGCGCGAGTTTCGTGTGATGCTGGCAGGCCCCACCACGCTGCTGGCCACGCTCAACAGCCTGCAGATGGGGTTCCGTACCCTGGCGCTGGAAAAGCGCTCCAGCGAGGTCTGGCAGGTGCTGGGTGCGGTCAAGACCGAGTTCGGCAAGTTTGGCGACGTGCTGGCCAAGACCCGCAAGAAGCTGGAGGAAGCCAGCAACACCATTTCGTCTGTTGAAACCCGTACGCGGGTCATGGGGCGGGCGCTCAAGCAGGTCGAAGCCATGCCAGATGCCCAGACGCTGGCATTGCTCCCAGGCGATGGGGCCGGTTCCCAGGAAGACGAGCCGGAAGTCTGACTCAAGGCTGGCCCGCAGCAACCGATATCCAGTAACCAAGTGTCCTGATTACTGGATCTGAGCCTGCGCAGGGCTCACTCGCTGCGTGACATCACTGCTGAAACTCTTTCTGCTGCTGAGCGCCTTGTTTCTGGCCATCCCAACCTGGGCAGGCCCAGACGCTTTTGACGTGGCGCGCAGCGAAGGCAAAGGGCAATGGCTGACGATTGACACCCTGGTATCCGACCAGGCACCCACCGACGCCGGGCCCGCGCATGCACCGCCCGACAACGCCGCATGGCAAACGCGGCGCGAGGGCATCCGAACCATCGGGTTCGAATTCGCTGGCGTCTGGGCGCGCACCGTCGTCAAGAATTCGAGTGACAGCCCGCGCCTGGGCTGGTTGGTCATCTCCGAGCCCTACACCGATTTCGTCGATTGCTTTTTGCTGGCCGATGGCAGTGACCTGACCGTGTTCAGGCTGGGTGACCACCGGCGGTTCGATGTACGGCCCATCCTCTACCCGGGCATCATCGTGCCGCTGAACGTGTATCCGCACAGCACGGTGACCGTGCAATGCCTGATTCGCAACAACGGTTCCACGGCTGCCACCTTCCAGTACTGGGCACCCGAGCAGTACGCGATCATGGAGCGAGAGTTGGCCTTCTCTCGGGCACTGTGCTACGGCGCCTTGGGCTTCACCATCCTCGTGTCCTTGGTGCTGGCCCTCATCAATCGAAACCCCTTGTCCTTCCTGCTGGTAGCTGAACTGCTGCCCGTGCTGGCAGCCACGGCCAGCCGCGAGGGCGATGCCTTCCAGTTGCTGTGGCCGCAGCACCCGGAGTTCAACTTCCCGCCCTACAGCTGGATCCTGATGGGCATCATCACGGCGTCGCTGGTGTTTCGCTGGATCATCAAACCCAGCAAGGGCGAGGACCGACTGATCAAGGTGGTGCTGTGGTCCTCAGGTCTTGTGCTGTTGGTGGCGTTGGCCATGCCGCAACACGCCCCCAAAGTCAGCATGCTTGTACAGGGCCTGTCGGTGGTGTATCCCGCCACCTTGATCTGGATCTGCACGCGGCACTGGCATGAAGGGGCCGTGGCCAAGCTGCTGTGTCTGGGCATGTTCGTGCAACTGGTGGCGCTGGTCATCAACGCCATGGGCGTGCTGGGCCTCTACCACGGGCAGTTTGGCGTGGCCAGCATGTATGCCAGTGTGGTCAAGGCGCTCACGCTGGCGATTGCGCTGATCTATCGCATGAAGATGGACCGCATGGAGCGTGCGCGCGCCCAGTCCGAGCACACGCTGGAGCTCGAACGACGTTTGACCTTCGAGGCCCAGTTGCGCCACGCCGCGTCTCACCACCCCCGCTATGGCATGCCCAATCAGGCCATGCTGGAAGAGTCAGTGCGCGGGGCGGCGGATCGGGCAGAGCAGGGCCTGTCGATCTGGATCATCAAGCTCAACCGCTTTGGCTTTCTGGAGTCGATCCTGCCGCCGGAAACGCTCACCTCGCTGGTTGCGGTGTATGCAGACGAGCTCAGCCACTGGTTTGCCGAACGGCGCAGCATCCGCTTGCTGCCCATAGAGGGCGACCATCGCTTGGCCGCGCTGGATGACAGCACACTGGCTTTTGTCACCATGGGCCCGCCAAGCGATGGCCTGATGTCGGACCTGGAAGCCTTCCTCACCCGGCGCTTTGAATGGCAAGGTCTGTTCGTGGCCTGGGACCCGCATCTGGGCGTGTCCACCGTGACACGCGCGCGCATTGAAGAAGGCACAGGCATCAGCGACGAGGCACGCATTGCCTTGCAGTGGTGCTCCGCCCACCAGCGCGTGGTGACTTTCAACGCCGAGCGCATGAAGCGTGAGCAACTGGCCTACGGCCTGACGCTGGACCTCGAAGGCGCCATCGAACGTGGCGAGTTGCTGTTGCACTACCAGCCCAAGGTCACGCTGCAGTCTCGCCGCACCGACTCGCTGGAGGCCCTGGTGCGCTGGCGTCACCCTGAGCGCGGCATGATCCCGCCGGGTGCTTTCATCGCTGAGGCCGAGGCCACAGGCGCCATCAACCGCCTGACCATGTGGGCGATTGGCGAGGCCGCGCGCTTTTTGTTGACCTTGCCTGATCTGCACGTGCGGGTGTCGGTCAACATCACGGCCTTTGACTTGGGCACCCCACGTTTTGTTGACAAGGTGCTGGAGACCCTTGCGCACGAGGGCTGCCCGCCATGTCGCCTGATCCTGGAGGTGACCGAGTCCGCTGCGCTGAGCGACCGCGAGCGTGCCGCGCAGATCCTCACACGCCTGCGGCAGGCGGGTGTCAAGATCGCGCTGGACGACTTCGGCACGGGGTATTCGTCCTTGGGCATCTTGCAGGAAATGCCTCTGGACGAGATGAAGGTGGACCGCAGTTTCGTGACCGACATTGCGGACTTCAGTCGCAAGCAGTCCGTGCTGCAAGCCATGATCGAAGTCGGCCATCGCCTGGGGCTGACCGTGACCATCGAGGGCGTTGAAGACGAGGGTAGTGTGGCCTGGTTGACCCAGCACGACTGCGACGTGGTTCAAGGCTTCGTGTTCAGCCGCCCCCTTGATGCTGACGCTGCCAGAGGCTGGCTGGGCCTGTCAGGGCCCCTCAGTTCGCCGCGCCAGCCGCCCGCGCCAGCTCGCTCTGGCGTTGCAACTGCGCCGGATCGGCTTGCTGCGACGCCATTGTTGGCCAGCCCTGCAGGTGCTTGGCAACCAACTGACTCAGAGCCTGTATCCACCCCAGACGGTCGTTGAGGCAGGGGATGTAGTTGAACTCCTGGCCGCCGCTGCTGAGGAAGGCTTGCTTGCCTTCCATGGCGATTTCTTCCAGTGTTTCAATACAGTCGGCGACAAAGCCCGGGCAGATCACATCGACCCGCCCCACGCCGGCCTTGCCCAGTTCGCGCAAGGTGGGCTCGGTGTACGGTTGCAGCCACTTGGCTTTGCCAAACCGGCTCTGAAAGGTCACCACGTAATCGGACGCGGACAGCCCCAGGCGCTCGGCCAGCAGGCGCCCGGTCTTGAGGCATTCGCAGTGATAAGGATCGCCCAGATGCAGGGTGCGTTCAGGCATGCCATGAAAGCTCATGAGCAGTTTGCCCGCGCGACCGTGGCTGGCCCAGTGCGCACGCACGCTCTCGGCCAGCGCCTCCAAGTAACCCGGATCGTCATGAAAGCGGTTGATATGCCGCAGTTCGGGCAGGGTGCGGGTCTGGCGCCCCCAGGTGAAGACCTCGTCCATCACGCTGGCCGTGGTCGCGCCCGAGTACTGCGGGTACAGCGGGACGACCAGGATGCGGGTGGCGCCTTCGGCCTTCAAGGCCGACAGCTGCGAGCCGATGCTGGGTTGCCCATAGCGCATGGCATGGCGCACCAGCACGTGGTGCCCTTGCTCGCCCATGAAGCCCTGCAGCAAGGTGGTCTGCTTCTCGGTCCATACCCGCAAAGGCGAGCCCTCTTTCATCCAGATGCTGGCGTATTTGGCCGCGGACTTGGCCGGCCGCACCCGCAGGATGATGCCGTGCAGGATGACTTTCCAGATCAGGGGGGGGATCTCCACCACGCGGGTATCGCTCAGGAACTGGCCAAGGTATCGGCGCAGTGCAGCGGGGGTGGGGGATTGCGGGGTGCCCAGGTTGACCAGCAGGATGCCGGTTTTGGGGACTTGTCCGTGTTGGTAGGCAGGTTCTTTGGCGACGCTCATGGCGCAGGATTGTCGCCTCTCGTGGCCAACCTGCACAGCTCCGTGGTCACTGCCACGATGTCGATGGGTTTGGTCCAGTAGCCGGCAAAGCCCGCCGCCTTGGCGCGCGCGACGTCTTCAGGCATGGCATCGGCTGAACACATGAACGCCGGCGCACTGGCCAGTTCCGGTAGTTTGCGCAGCGCCTGCAGCACCTCGAAGCCAGACATGCCTGGCAGATGGGCATCGAGCACCAGCACATCGGGCGAGCTTTCCCTGGCCATGGACAAGGCCATCTGACCGTCCTCGGCCAGGTTCAGTTCAATTTGCGGATAGGGCCTGAGGGCCTCTTCAAACAGCATGGCATTGATGCGGTTGTCTTCCACATACAAGACCCGCAAGGGTGGCAGCGCATGGTTTGCGTCAGACGTCATCTCGGTTGATGGCAAAGTGGGTTCGGGCTGCTGGTCCGCTTCAGACAACGGCGGGTAGGCGGAATCAGGGGCCTGCTCGGTGGCAAATGGTGTTGACCGACCCACCACGGGGAGCAGGATGCTGACCCGGGTACCGGCCCCGGGTTGACTGCGGATATCCATGCGACCTCCCATGGCATCGATCAACGAGCGCGTGATGATAAGGCCCAGCCCCGTACCTTCGGTATGGCTTGTCTCACGACCCAGTCGCTCGAATGGTTGAAACAGCCGGTTCAACTGCTGAGGGCTCATGCCGGGGCCTGTGTCCTCGATTGTGAGTGCAAGCCAGCTATCGGGCAAGTGGGTCACATCCAGGCGTACCGTGCCTCCAGGCTGGTTGTACTTGATCGCGTTGGAGCCGATGTTCATGATCACCTGCCGCAAGCGCTGTCGGTCGGCCACGATGAGCCAGCCGTCGTCCACCCGGTTTTGCAGTTCAATGTGGCGGCGCTCGGCCAGCGGCACCAGCATGGACAGGGACTGGCGGACCTCCTCACCCAGCGACATGGACTCCAGCTTGAAGTTGAGCACGCCAGCTTCGACCTGCTGCAGGTCCAGCACGTCGTTGACCAGGCCCATCAGGTGGTGGCTGGCATGCAGGATCTGCCCGACATAGTTGAGCGTGCCGGGCGCGGCGCCTTGCTGCGTCAGTTGCAGTTGCAGCAACTGTGCAAAGCCATTGACGGCGTTGAGCGGCGTGCGGATCTCCTGGCTCATGCGCGAGAGGAACTCGGTTTTGGCGGCACTGGCCGCTTCGGCCGACTGCTTTTCGCGCAAGGCGCGCTCGGCCTGCTTGACCGGGGTGATGTCCGAGTGTGTACCCACGACGCGCTGAGGGCGACCGTCCCGGTGACGGTTGACCACCTTGCCCCGCGACAGGATGGACAGATAGTGCCCGCTCTTGTGTTGCAGACGAAATTCGGTCTGATGGATCCCTTCGCCCATGCCGAAGTAATGGTCCAGGCTCAGGCTGACCTGCTCTCGGTCTGCGGGGTGAACGCGGTTGAAGAAGTCCAGCGCCGTGCCCATGATCTCGTGGTCTTCAAAGCCCAGCATCGCCTTCCAGCGCTGCGAGTAGAAGACATGGCCGGTGGCCAGATCCCAGTCCCACACGCCGTCGCCCGCACCTTCCAGGGCGAACTTCCAGCGCTCCTCGCTGAGCTGCAACTCCTGCTGGGCGTGACGCTCTCTCGTGATGTCGCGCAGCGTGGCCATGGCCGCGAAGGGCGGCGCCTCGCTCTCCACGCGAAGCAGGTGGCAAGAAGTCTGCACCCACACGATCTCGCCATCGGGCCTGCGCAAGGCGTTCACGCGGTCCACCACGCGATGCCCCTTGGACAAGGTTTCCGAGATGGGCCACTCCGGCACAGGCAGCGGGGTAACCAGGTCGTCGCGCAACAGGGTCAAACCCAGCAGGCTGGGCGAACTCAAGTTGACCAGTTGGTGGGGCTGCACCCCCAGGATGCGGCTGGCTGCGGGGTTGAGCGCCACCACGCGACCGGACAGCTCGACGATCACCAGCCCGTCGCTGATGGTGGCCGCCACCGACCGATACAGCTCCTCACTGACGCGCAGCTTTTCGGCCGCCAGCTGGCGCTCGGTGATGTCGCGCGTCAGGAACAGGGCCTGGCCTTCAGGCATGGGCGTCATGCGCGCCTCGAAATGCCGCAAGCTGCCATCGGGCATGGTCAGGTCGTATTCAAGGCGCTGGGGCTGGCCTGTTTCCTGAAGGCGCTGCAGCGCCTCCTGCTGCAACTGGGCCGGCTTGGGCGGCAGGAAGTGCCCGATGGGCGTACCACGCAACTGCGCCATCGGGCGCATCAACATCGGGTGGTCGTGGTGCCCGTCGAGGTGACAGCCCTTGTCATCGATGACAAACCACAGGTCGGGCAGGGCACGCAGCACGGCGCCCAGTCTGGCCTTGGTCTCGGCCAGGGCCTTCTGCTGGTCAATGAGCTGCTCTGCATCGCGCTTGCTTTGCGTGATGTCCATGGCGAAATGAACCACGCTCTTGTCGGGCAGTTCGTGGTCCTTGATCAGCAGCCAGCGGTCCTGAAAGCGGATCTCCTGCGGGTGCGCCTGCTTGTGCAGCGACATGCGCCAGGCCACGTAGTCATCCTCGCGGCCCATTGCCTCGGGGTAGGCGCCTGTGCGGATGAGCTTGCGCAAGGTATCAGACCAATACGCGGTCGAAGGGTCATGGAATGCGCGTGTCTGGTCCTTCCAGTGTCGGTTGGCCAGCACGACGCGGCCCAACGAGTCCGTGATCATGAGGCTGATCTGGAAGGACTCGATGGCCTGCCTCAGCAACTGGTCGGCCCGATGGGCTTCTTGCTCGGCTTCGATCTGCCGGGTCACATTGCGGCTGGCACCACGGTAACCCATGAAGTGGCCCTGACGGTCAAAGACCGGGGTGCCGCTGATGCTGACGGTGATGCGGCCTCGCGGCGTTTCACGGTCGCAGATGGCGTCCGTGAAGGGCTCGCGCCGCTGGCGGGCCTGCAACAGCCGCTCCCAGCTGGCACGGGTGTCGTCTCTTGGCGAGTAGAGATCGATGCCCCGCAAGCCGACTTCTGCGGACGGGTCCAACCCTGTGTGCTGCGTGAGCCCGGCCGACACCCATTGCAGCACGCCGTCGCTGTTGGTTTCCCACAGCCAATCGCTGCCAGCCAAGCTGGCCGTGCGCACGCGCGCCTCCATCTTGCGAAAACGTTGCGCCTGGAGTTGCGCCTGCACCAGGCTGGCTGCAGCGGTGCTCAGGTCCTGGAGTTGTGCCAGCTCTATCTGGGTCCAATGACGCGGCACATGGTCCATGACGCAAACCGTGCCCAGCGCCTGCCCCTCTACGATCAATGGCAGGCCGATGTAGCACCGGACATGCGGCGCATCCCTCACCAGCCTGTGTTGCCGCCAATGTGGGTCGTCCTGGACATCGGGCACCTGAAGAGGCTGGGCCTGTGCCACGACCAGATCGCAGAAGGAATCTGACCTGGATGATTGGCGATGTGGCAAACCGATGAGGGCCAGGCTCCATACCCGATGCGAGTCCACCAGGTTGATGGCCGCCATCGGACTGCCCAATAACGTCGCAGCCAGCCTGACCAAAGCCTCAAACGCAGGCGACACCTCTGCATCCAGCAGTCTGGTGGACTGCAACAGGGCGACACGCGCGTCATCGTCTTGGGGAACGGCGGTCAAGGTCATGCTTGCGTCAGCAGAAGACGATCATGACCAGACTCTAGCCCATGTGGCCAGGTGCTGCCACCTCGTCAGTACTGAGGCAATGTGTCGGAAAAGCTCAACACCTCGAACTGGATCTGCGTGCTGGTGGGGTCGTTCGGTGGCGCCCCCAGGCTGATGACGCCGCTGCCGTGCAGCGTGCATGTGCCCCGTCGCAAGGTCAGCACCTGATCGTCGTGGTCGAACTTGACGTGCGTGCCGTTGTAGCTGAGGTCGCTCAGATAGAAGTGACCGCTGTGGGACTCGATGCGGGCGTGCGAGCGTGACACCCGCGAATCACTGACGCAAAAGGAGGCCTGCGGGCTGCGGCCCAGTACCAGCGGCATGCTGGCGGGCGAGAAGACCCGCTCGGTGCCCAGCCAGGTCAGGCGCACACCATCGGGCATGTCACTTGGCTGGGCGTCCATGATCATGGTGGACATGGTGTCACCGAAACGGCGGCCTTCCATGCGCAAGACGGGCACCGGCTCCTTGCGGCCCCGCAGATGCAGCTTGTCGATGCTGCGGAATCGATCGTGCTGGTCGCTGGGCAACTCGCGCAGCAACTGTGCGGTGGTCAGGGTTTCGTTGTCGCCGGCCAGGTCGAGCAGCCGGGCGGCCACGTTGACGGCGTCACCAAAGCAGTCGCCATCGACTTCGACCATTTCGCCCCAGGCCACGGCCACTTTCAGTTTGATCGCGGGTGCCTTGACCGGCAAACCGTCAGCCACGGGGGCAATGCGGTCCAGCGACTCCTGCAGACTCGCCGCGGATTCGATGGCGCGCTCGGCATCATCGAACACGGCCATCAGGCCATCACCCAGTGTCTTGATGACGCGCCCACCCGATCGGGCAATGATCTGCCCGAGCATGGCCAGGCTGTGCGTGACGACGGTGGCCGCCTCGCTGTTGCCCAGCTTGAGATAAAGCGCCGTGCTGCCCCGCAGGTCAGCAAACAGGATGGCGCGTTCCTTGGTGGTGCCCATGACGCATTATGTTGACGCCGATGGCAGATGACCAGCGTGACGAAATGCACGGTTTTTTGGCGTGATTTGCCAGGGCACGCACGTCACCAAAGAAAAAACCCGGCGCCAGGCCGGGTTGGGTTCTATCAGAGGCGCAAGCCCCGCAAGGAAATGGCTTACAGATTGTCCAGATACGTGCGCAGCTTGTCCGACCGGCTGGGGTGCTTGAGCTTGCGGATGGCCTTGGCTTCGATCTGACGAATGCGCTCGCGCGTCACGTCAAACTGCTTGCCCACTTCTTCCAGCGTGTGGTCGGTGGACATCTCGATACCAAAGCGCATGCGCAGCACCTTCGCTTCGCGCGGCGTCAGGCTGTCGAGGATGTCCTTGACCACGTCGCGCAGGCCAGCCTGCATGGCAGCCTCGATCGGCGCCGTGTTGTTGGTGTCCTCGATGAAGTCGCCCAGGTGGCTGTCGTCGTCGTCCCCGATCGGCGTTTCCATGGAGATCGGCTCTTTGGCGATCTTCATGATCTTGCGGACCTTGTCCTCCGGCATTTCCATCTTGGCGGCCAGCGTAGGCGCATCCGGCTCGAAACCGAATTCCTGCAAATGCTGACGCGAGATGCGGTTCATTTTGTTGATCGTTTCGATCATGTGAACCGGGATGCGGATGGTGCGGGCTTGATCCGCGATAGACCGCGTGATCGCCTGACGGATCCACCATGTCGCGTACGTCGAGAACTTGTAGCCGCGACGGTATTCGAACTTGTCCACCGCCTTCATCAGGCCGATGTTGCCTTCCTGGATCAGGTCCAGGAACTGCAGGCCACGGTTGGTGTACTTCTTCGCGATCGAGATCACCAGACGCAAATTGGCTTCGATCATTTCCTTCTTGGCATCGCGCGACGACTTCTCGCCGTTGTTCATGCGCTTGTTGATCTCTTTCAGATCCTCAATGGGCACAACCGCCTTGGCTTGCAGGTCGATCAGCTTTTGCTGCAGTTCCTGGATGGCAGGCAGGCTGCGGCCCATGACGGCGCTGTAGTTTTTACCGGCTTGCGATTCCTTGACAGCCCAGTCCAGGTTCAGGATGTTGGGCGGGAAGGACTTGATGAACTGCTCTTGCGCCATGCCGCACTTGTCGACCACGATCTTGCGAAGTTCCCGTTCGTAGCGGCGAACATCGTCGACCTGCGAGCGCAGCACATCGCACAGACGCTCAATGGTTTTGACGGTGAAGCGGATGGTCATCAGCTCCTGGCTGATGGCTTCCTGGGCCTTGTTGTAAGGCGCCGATTTGTAGCCGTCTTTCTCGAAGGACTTGGCCATCTTGTCGAAGTTCGCGCGCAGAGCGTCGAACTTGACCATGGCCTGGTTCTTCATCTCTTCCAGCTTCTTGGTCAGTGCCTTGGAGCCGCCGTTGCCATCGTCGTCTTCGTCTTCGTCGAATTCGTCGAAGTCTTCTTCGGCCACGTAGTCATCGGCCTCGTCGGCGGCGACAAAGCCGTCGACCACGTCAGAGATGGGCGACTCGCCTGCGCGGATCTTGTCGGACAACGACAGGATCTCGGCAATCGTCGTGGGCGAGGCCGAGATGGCCAGCATCATGGCTTGCAGACCGCCTTCGATGCGCTTGGCAATTTCGATTTCGCCTTCGCGCGTCAGCAGCTCGACCGTGCCCATTTCGCGCATGTACATGCGAACAGGGTCGGTCGTGCGGCCAAATTCGGAATCAACCGTAGACAGCGCAGCTTCTGCGGCCTCTTCGGCTTCTTCTTCGGTGGCTTGCGTTTGCGCGCTGCCGGAGATCAGCAGCGTGGCGGCATCAGGCGCCTGTTCGTAGACCGCCACGCCCATGTCGTTCAACATGGAAATGATGGCCTCGAGGATTTCGTTTTCAACCAGCTTTTCGGGCAAGTGGTCGTTGATTTCCT
>Ga0209066_10006010_pt1 | contig 12537 bp, 5 predicted proteins | sample All_14_2_FD_187198 | JGI IMG/M metagenome (GOLD analysis project Ga0209066, IMG submission 187198) | Freshwater microbial communities in response to fracking from Pennsylvania, USA - Allegheny Zone_MetaG_DW_15 (SPAdes) (version 2) ...
CAAGATTACCACCTGCTAGATGTGAATGGTAATATAAAGTAGGCCAAAAACCGCCACGAAAAGTCTACCAAATTTCGCCACAAATGTGGCCACTTTTGGGAAAAATCTATCTGCCTACGTCGTTGAGTGATAAACTTTCTGTAATGCCTAAGCATCACTACAGAAGGGATAACCCACAAAGATGAAGGAGATCAAAATGTACATCTTAATCAAAGAGTATCAGCAGAAAGGATTCTCAGCACGCAAGATTGCAAAGTATCTGGGAATCAGTCGAGACACCGTCAAGAAGTACAGCGGGATGACACTCGACCAATATCAACAGTTGGCCATAACGATCCGAAAGCGAGGGCGACTGGATGTCTATCAATCCATTCTATTAGACTGGTTGAGAAATTACCCTGGAATCTCTGCAGCTCAGATTCACGATTGGTTGTTGGAACATTATTCACTATCTGTGTCTCAGCGAACGTTGAGTCGGGTGGTGAAACAGCTTCGCCTTGAACACGGCTTGAAAAAGAAGATAATTCAACGAGATTATGAAGCTTGTGACGAGCGACCGATGGGAGTACAGATGCAGTTGGATTTCGGGGTTAAGAATCTTCCCTTAGCCAATCGTAAAGGGCATCGTAAAGTCTATTTCGCCGGGTTCATACTGGCACATTCTCGCTACAAATATGGCTATTTTATCGATCATCCCTTTACAACAGCGGACTTGATTGTTGCCATGAACCATTGTTTTGCTTTCTTTGGCGGGGTGACTAAGGAAATTGTCATTGATCAGGATAGCATTCTTACCGTCGCGGAAAATCAGGGAGACATCATCTACACAAGTGAGTTCGAAAAGTACCGCCAACAACACCAGCTATCGATGCATGTGTGTCGCAAAGCAGACCCTGAGTCCAAAGGCATGGTGGAAAGCATGGTCAAGTTTGTTAAAATAAATTTTCTGGAGCATCGGGAATACATGGAACCCGATCTACTCAATGAGTGCTTTCTGGCTTGGTTGGCGAGAACCGGGAATGCTAAGGTGCACGGAACCACGAAAAAAGTACCGGCACATGTGTTTGACCTTGAACGCGAACACTTACGGCCGATACTCGTTTCACAAAACGACTTCTGCACCCCTAGTATAATCCGAAGTGTTCGAAAGGACAATACCATTCTTTATAAAAGTAATCGATATTCTCTACCCTTGGGGACCTTTGCGAAAGAACCGGAAGTCAGTCTAAAGGAAGTGGATGGAAAACTGCAGTTATGGCAAGTATTCGGGGATTATATGATTCATGAGCACCCCTTATCGGAGCAAAAAGGCCAACTAATCAAAAATACGGACCACCGTCGCAAAAAAGAAGAATCGTTAGATCGGATTCATCAGGGAGCTCTAACCCATTTATCCGATGCCTATGAACCCTTTCTTCAGATCGTACGCAAAAGTAAGCCGCGCTATTATCGGGATCAGTTGATGATACTGGAACAGTTACTAAAACAATATCCTCTCAGCCACGTCCAACAAGCCATCGATATTTGTCACAAATTAGAATTGACCAGTTTTAACGATGTGAAGGATGCTTGTCGCTATGGTCCCCAGACCACAACCATTCCTTCCGTTGAAATCGTCAAATGTGGCAAAGTAAGTCCGATGAGCAATCCATCGGTTATGAATCTGGTAATTGAGAAACGTGATATTCGTCATTATACACAAATTGAGAATGTTCCCTATGAATAAACTTGAGCACTCAATCGAACAACTTTGTACAATCCTACATCTTAAACCCCTCGACTTCACACCCTTGATGAGCGAAAGTCTGACACCGCTGCAGAGCATTGAAATATTTCTGATCGAGCAAGTCCGCCTTCGGGAAGAGCGAACCAATCAGCGGCGGCTCAAGCGTGCGTATCTGCCCAACCGGAAATCCATTCAGGAATTTGATTATAATTTTCAACGAAGTGTTACCAAAGCACAGATGCTTCGATTATCCGATTGCACGTGGATTGATGACGCCTATAATATCATGTTTCTCGGACCGCCAAGTGTGGGTAAAACCCATCTTGCCATCGCCTTGGCCTATGAAGCCATTGACAAGGGATATTCCGTCTCCTTTGTAACCCTCGACACCTTAATCCGCCAACTCAAGACCACAGAGATTTCACCAGCATCCCGAAAACGGATGAAAATTCACCGAAAAGCTCACTTGATTGTCATTGATGAAGTCGGATTCTTACCGGTCAGCCACGCCGAAGCCAATCTGTTCTTTACCTTCATCAGTGAAATGCATGAGAAAACATCCGTTATCCTTACCTCAAACAAGAGCTTTAACGAATGGGCAGGCTTCTTGGGAGATGAAGTGATTACCACAGCGATTCTTGATCGATTGGTATTCAAATGCGAAATCTTTACTTTGGCCGGAGATGGCTACCGACTCAAACATCGTAAATCAATTCTGTAATCAAAATCACTCATAGAAATGAAGGACAGCTAGGGTGGACTAATTTGTGGCGAGAAATGGACTATTTTACTTGACTGCTTACACTTGCAAAGAATCAATATTGATCATGCCGTAAACCTCACCGGAAACTACGATCGGTGCAGATAAACTGGACTTTATAAACACATGATCGCCAGAAGCGATTTTAATGGGATAGTTGAGATCTGAAGGCTGAATATCGTTGATATAGGTAATGTGATCCGTTGCACCTTCAGTTGCACGATAAAGAAATGAATGTTTTACCGGCAATTGAAAATCCATCACACTTTCGTGAAATCCAATGTAGGAAATGCATTGAAAATGATCTTGACGCCGGATAAAGATAGAACCTAGATTAGACTTCTCTATCGCAGCTAATGCATTTTTCAGAATGAGACTGTAAAACACTTCGATTTCATCATTATTCACTACCGAATGTGTTACTTCCAACATTAACGAACGAACTTTTGACAAACGTATATATTCCAAATCGGTCAGCTTTTTATCAGTTATGTCCGACATATAAGTCAAAACGACATTCTTTCCTTCAAAAATAACGGATTTTGATCGTAACTGATACCACTTCTGAGACTGATGTTGATTGACTATGTGATGTTCGTACAAAGTGAAATCACTACTGAGCGACTTTTTAAACTGTTCGAATCCGTTTTGAATGATATCTTCCACAATACTCAAACATGTCGAACAGTCACGATCAGAATAATAAACTCCATTTTGATCAAAAACGACGACACAAAACGGAGATAAATCACTGATTGATGCCAATGTTTCGCGGGTAACTTGTAGCAGGTTATTATCTTCCATAATTCAACCTCCAATCGAACATATCGAGTAATCAATTTCAATAACATTGTATCATATTTTAGGTGTTTATTCTTACATCACATCCTATGATTTCTGCGAATATCATATATAATATTCCATTATAACTTCATCAGATTTCAATGTCGTAACAATAATTTCAGAAATATTCACCTCAAGAGCATGGAATAAAACATAAAAACGACTGGCTAAACCAGTCGTTTCAAGTTTCTAGATTTCAGTTGATCGCAACTGCCGAAGTGACCGGCGAATAATCTCCGTAAATCCGGGTAGTCCCGCTCATCCGATAAGCACGAACCCGATAGTTATACTTTCTGCCAAGCACCAATGCTTTATGACTGTAACTGCTCGAAGTGACCGTCGCAAGCAAGGTGTAACTCGTACTGGTCCCCGTTGAGTAATAAATCTGATAGCCGTTGGCACCGTTGATCGGTTCCCATGTCAGCGCATTGACCCTGCCCGTCTGCGGGATGACAGTCAGCAACACCCGACTTGGCACCGTTTTACCACTGATCGAAGCACTCAACGAACCATAAATTTTAACACTGTTCACCAAGGTGTACGCACGAATCTTATAGTAATACGTACGATTGAAGGTAAGACCGGTTTTCTTGAACTCAGTTGCACTGACATCACCAACCACCGTGTATGTGCCTGTCGAAGAAGTCGCTTGACTGATCTCATATCCCGAAGCTCCTGAAACAGCTCCCCAAATCAGCGAAAGTGATGTGATATCGACCAAAGACACTTTGAACCCGGCAGGAAGCGACGGTACAGCCCTTGTCGTACCGATTGATTCCGGACCGAAGACCTTGACACCGTTCACCAAACGGTATGCACGCACTTTATATGTCGTTTCCATACCGGTAACCTTACCGCCATCCACAACGTTCAACGCAGCCGTATCGCTGAGCAAACGATATTCTCCATCCAAAACATACACTTCATAACCGCTGGCGCCAGCCACCGCCGCCCAACCGACATTGATGGAATCATAGCCGTTGGAACTCAAAGCAAGCATTGGAGCACTGGGAATCGCAACCCCTGAAACAACCGCTGAATAGTTTCCATAACGTTTGACATAACTGACTGTTCTGTACGTACGGACCCTGACAAATACCGCGACGTCGGTCGAAAGATTCGGAACCACCGCACTGGTCTTAGTAGTCAGAGGCAAAACCGTAAACGGACCGTTGGCATTATATGAATAGCTGACCTCATATCCACTGGCCCCAGCTACTGCCGGCCAACTGACATTGAGTGAATTATACCCTGCCGAAGCAACTGAGATGACCGGTGGCATGGGCAGCGGGGTGCTCGAAGTCACCGTTGAATAAGCACCGAAGACACGCGTCGTACCGACCATCCGGTAAGCACGCACTTTATAGTTATACTTCGTATTGGTGGTCAGTGAAGTATGCGTCAGCGAGGTCGCTGTCTGATATTTGATTAAGGAATATGTCGTACTTGTGCCCTTGGAATAATAAATAGCATATCCCGAAGCACCCTCTACCGGCTGCCATTGGACAATATTGGTATTGTAACCGGTATATCCGGCACTGACACCGGATACCGGCAATAATGCTGTTTTCCCGCTGAACACACTGCTCAACGGGCCATAGTGTTTGACAGATCCGACAGTGCGATAAGCGCGGACTTTGTAGTAATACACTTTATTGAAAGAAAGTGATGCCTTGGTAAACGACGTTGTACCGACATCTCCGACCACCGTGTAGGTGCCGGCAGATGTGGTTGACTGACTGACCTCATATCCTGTTGCTCCAGCCACCGCAGCCCATGTCATCGTCAGAGCAAAAACATTGCTAGCACTTACTTTCATATCAGTCGTACTGGCCGGCAATGCCCTGCCTGTGCTTCTGGTCTCATTGGAATACACTTTATTACCATCGACCAACCGATAGGCCAGTACTTTATATGTCACATCCTGACCGGTCAGTTTTCCTGTGTCCGTATACGTCAGTGATGTGGTATCGGTCAGAAACTTAAAGGAAGAACCTTCCAAAACATAAAGCTGATAGCCCGAAGCTCCCGCGACCGCACCCCACGTTGCTCTGATCGCATCATAACCGCCGGAAGCCAACGTCAGACTTGGCGCACTTGGAATCGACTTGCCCGTAGTCAAGACGGTATGCCCGTAAATCTTGACATAATTGACCGTCCGGTACGCACGGACTTTGACATAATATGTCCGATCGGTCTGGGTGTTGGCAATATTGACACTCAGCGCTGTCGTCAGCGGAAGTTTGGTATAGGTACCGGTTTCACTCAGAGAATAACTGATTTCATAACCACTGGCACCTGCCACTGCCGGATAACTCACTTTTAAAGAATTGTAACCCGTCGAAGTGACCGTTGCTACGGGTGCGGCTGTCAGCGGTGTCGCCGATACGACACTCGAGAAAGCTCCGTATACTTTGGTTGTTCCTACTAAATAATAGGCACGGACTTTGTAATTGTATTTCGTATTGGTCGTCAGAGATGAGTGAGTATAACCTATCGTCGTCTGCGATTTCAATAAGACATACGATGTACTGGTTCCTTTGGAATAATGAATCTCATATCCTGAAGCTAAGTCGACTTTAGCCCACTCAACCCGGGTTGAATTGTAAGAAAGATCTTTTGCACTTGCTCCTGTAACGGTAGGAACTATCGTTTTTACACTGATAACCGCACTATACTCACCATAATACTTCGAGCCGTTAATAACGATGTACGGACGGACGCGATAATAGTACGTAGAATTAAAATTCAGTCCGGTTTTAACGAAGCTCAACTGTGATACGTTTGCTATCACGCTGTAACCGCTGCCCGGAGAGAATGACTGACTGACCTCGTAGCCATGAGCACCGGATGAAGCATTCCATTTCAGCGAAACCGATGATATATCTGCATTGGTTACAGCAAAATTTGTCACCGCGGCAGGAAGTGTCATCGCAGTTGTGATTGGGGAGAAAACCGAGTATGTATAGTCGGTTAAAAACAGAACTTTGGACTTAGCTTTAAATCCTACTTGATCGCCCGGCCGAATATCCGTGAATTCAAATGACACGTAATTGGCATCACTGACGACTTCTTCTTTACCATTGATAATTCTGACCAGAAGATACCCTTGTGCCCCTTGTACCTGCGAAATTTCTACACGGATCGTGGTGGAATTGATCGGAATGACCGAAACCGTTGGTGCAATCGGAACAGGAACGGCACTGATCGCAGATGAATATTCGCTATACACTCGTCCATAACTTGTATCGATGGCATAGCGGACTTTATAGTAATAGGTTTTGCCGGTAAACAAACTTGAAACTGTCTGAATCAGATTGGTACTTTCCGTAAGTTCTTTAAAAGGTCCGTCCGGATGTCCGGAATATGCCCATTGTACCGAAACGATTCTCGCATCAGTTGGTACTGTCAGTTGCAGTGTCGTATGATTGACAGAAGTGACAGCAGCATTTGTCAGAGGATCCGGTCGGGTCTGACCAACGACCGTCTCACTGAAAGGACCGTAACTGACCGTATCGTCAGTGATTACGTATGCCCGGACTTTATAATAAGTCGGCTGATAAAGTGTGCGACCGATATCCACAAAGCTGCTCGCAGATAAAGATGAAACATCGGCGATTTTCTCGTAAGTTCCGTCAATGGATGTCGATCGGTAAACTTCAAACCCGGCGGCCGACAGTACTTGTGTCCACTGAAGCTTAAGCTTGTCTGATGCTAAAGAAGTGATTGTCAGCGACTGTACCTGAGTTTCATCAATAGCATAATTAAACGGTTCGCCTGTGATATTCAAACGAACGGTATCTTTGTGAAGACCGTCAAAAGACTCGACGGTAATCGACACTGCACCGGATGATAAAATTTCAAAACTTCCCATTGCACAGGCAAATTCAACAGTTTCCTCTGTACACATCATACTGCCTGAATCCGACACCGGCCGTATCACAGCGGTATCTGATACAATATATCGATAACGGATGTCAAAGGGCCGGTTAGGATGAAAACGGCCGTTGACATTCAAGATGTTTTCATTGATGGAAACATCGGTAATGGTTAGTGACTGAATCGAAACAGGAATTTCAGCGGCAAAGAGGTTTTCATTTTTATTGAAAACGTACTCCGATTCAAGTGCGAATGTTTGAACGGACCCTTGATATACGATGCGCCGATAGAACTGAACATCGACTCCCACCGGAATACCCAGATTCTGACGATAGACTTCCTTCATCTCTGCAACGCTCATCACCTGACCGTAAGTACCGTAAAGTGTAAAGGCCGCATTTGTGATTACGCCATTGCGCTCAACCGAAACCTGATTGCCAAACAGCTGAGGATCAACGTGCACCATGGTCGAAGCAGATAACCCATTGGGACTGTTTACCGTAATTTCTGAGATTCCTATGCCTTTGATTTTCAGATTTCCTTGATTATCTACAGTGACTGCACTTGGATTCGATGACTGCCAATTTAAGCTGGTTTCATTGGATGATGCCGGCTCTTTGATCAGTTTCAGCACTTGCGTAAATTCACTGCCCGAATAGTAATATGTATATTTTGGTTGTTCAAAACGGATAGCGGTCAGCGGTTCGACGACTTTGACCGTAATAATATCTGACGAAAAGCCGTCTTGCGAGGTCGCCCTTATAGTCGTGATGCCTACTTTGTTGGCTGTAACATATCCGTTAGCATTCATGGAAGCAACAGAGCTGTCACCCACCTGCCAAATGATATTTTTATAGGTCGTGTTTGATGGGGTCATTGTGGCACTTAGCTGTACGGACTGACCGACATAGAAGTTGACCTGTGTTGGGGAAATCGTTAATGATGTCGAAAGTATTCCGGCACGGATGATCCGCGACTCAGTCATGTTTGTGGCGGTATGTTTCATCGAAACACGGGCTTCCCCTGCGGCTTTGGGCAAGATGTTTCCGCTGGTGTCAACCGTTGCGACGGCTGTGTTGGAAGATGCATAAGTAAAACTCGCATTGTTGGCAACGGCCGGATACAAAGATACATTGAACTTCTGCGGCTGATTAATTTGCATATAGATGATATCCGGATCGTTGATGCTGAAGTTTATCAGCCGATTGGACACGACGACCTTGCGACGGTATAGTACCGATGAATCTGTGGCGGTAAACCGCAATGTGGTTGAACCATCAATCAAGCCTCTGAAATTAACGAAGTATGTGTAATAGGTGACATCGTTGATCTTCGTTGTATGATGCAAAGATGATGTAAGAGATAATACCGAAGTGCTGTCCACCGAGAACTTGCCCGGCTTGTCAAATGTAAAATATGATTCGAAATAATCATTCTTGAGAATTGTGATTTCTGCGCCATATACGCCCAAATGAATCAATCCATTACCCGTTGCGGAATCGTATCCGGTCGAATAAAGATCGAATGATTTTGCTTTCATGGCATCGATCAGCTGCAAGCGGGTAAGTGACCGGTTGTTAGACCACATCAAAGCCGCAATTGCGCCGATATGCGGCGCAGCTGCACTTGTTCCGCAAAAGTCAGTTGGAAAACCTCCGGATCCGGAAACACGGACACAGTCAACTCCGGTAAAGTCCGGCTTGCTGCGAGTCGTACCATTGACCATTGTGAAAGGTCCCTGTGATGAATACGGACTTTGCATGGAGAATGTCGGATCGGAGGTAGCGGCGACTGATAATACGCTGGCCGCCGTAGAGTGTCCGAAAGTAGAGTCTGCGCGGGTTCCGTAATTAGCAACGGTAGCTCCACCAAACAAATATATCTCAAATGTTACATTGCTGTGTGCGGTTTCACTGTAAACCGTAACATACTGCATGACTTGGCTGCTGCTGGTATTAATGAGTTCGACATATTCAAGGGGCGAATAACCTTCACCCAACTGATAACTGTCAGAAATATGACAATACGAAGTAGTATTGTCTGAACAGACAGCCAACTCGATATCCTTTGCAGAGTTGTTGAATGGTTCATTCCATTGCAACATGACCAATACCCTGGACATAGGCTCAACAATGATCGGCATTCGCTGAACACCGCCAACAGCGGTGGTAAAATCATGTTCGTAAACATTATTGCTCATTACCGGCCGATATGTGCTCTGTGCATGATTCTGAGCATAGTTTCCTGCCGAGGAAACATACAACAGTCCGGTCGAAGCAACGAGATCATTGATACGTTTGGCAATGATACTGTCCTCAAAGAACGGTTCGTCGAGGTAGACGACATCGTCGATGATGATATTGACTCCCTGCGCTGCCAATGCGTTTATTGCATCGATGAAATCAAGCGAGCTGTTACCGAAATCGTGGAAGAACAACTGGGCGTTTGGAGCCATATCGTGAACGATTTCAAGCAAGGCCGTTCCTTCCGCTCCGCCAAAACGGTCGTTTAAAACTACGATATTGGAAGGCAGTTCTCCATTTGCGATGGCTTCGGACAATCCGCTGACACCATCGGAAATAACACCGATTTTAATGCCGTCACCGGCTTTACTGTTAAGTTTCAGGTAAGTTTCAATTCCGTGACCATCAAGATCATTGAATCCTTCCGTAATTCCATAACCCCTATTGACCACGGGTTTCATGACTTCACGAATGGATACGACATTCGGATTGTTGACCAACCCTTCAATCGCTTTTGCCGGTAAAATCATCTCAGCCAATCCGAACTCTTCATTCAGATTTTCCAGTCTGCCCAGTTTTTTCAAGGATTCCAAAACGGATGGATGGGAGAACTCGATGTATACGTGCAGACGTTCGGTATCTTTTTTAACACGTTCGATACCTTTGGTTGTTACATTGTATTCGTTCAGTGCACTGTTGATGGATGGTCCCAGTTTGGCATTGGTTTTCTCAGTTACTTTCGAAAAAAAACCGCCTTTCGCCGACACTTGGATGTTGGTCGGAAAAGACGAAAAAAGCAATGAAAGAATGATCAGTGTCAACAGGAAAGATCGTTTCATTATGTTCATATGTGTTATCCCCCGCATATTTAATTTGATTGTATAGTAATGGGAATTACTTTGCAATACAGTGTTTATTATTTTATGCACAATCGCAAAAAAGTCAGCATTTCTGCTGACAGTTTCTATATTTTTGCGGTCAGTTTAGCCAAATACTTTGATCGGATTTGCTGGTTGGCCAACAGCTGTTTGGCGGGCGGTAAGGCAAGGATGGCATTGACCACCGCTGCCATGATCCGATGCGATGCCAGTGAGCTGTTATCAAACATCAAATCGCCCAACATTCCTTTGTCTATGGCCATCAATACGATGCGATGAACACTGTTGACCGGAGTGATCGTCCGCGACTGTTTGGCTATCAGTTTCATTGCGTCAAAAGAGCAGTTGCGCACACATACACCACAACCCAGACACATATCGACATCCAAAATTATCTTCCCTTCCGCTTCACTCAAAGCCTCCATCGGACAAACCGCCACACAAGATCCGCACAGCGTACACGTTTCAACTTCGACCGAGGGCAGAAAGTTGGTCGTTGAGATGGTAGCGCTGGTACCGAATTTCTTGGCTGCCAGCAAAGCCTCACAACAGCACCCGCAACAATTACATATAAATGCCACATTGTTTTGACTGTTCTCACCGATTTGAACCAGGTTGTGCTGATAAGCGACATCCAATAAGTCTAGACATTCTTCTTTCTCAACCCTGCGCGCATATCCGGCACGGATCAAGGAATCCGCCACATTGCCAAAAGTCATGCATATTTCTTTGGGAGCATCACAGTCTTTGCCGACGTGTTCCATTTTATGACGGCAATAACAAACACCAATGCCGATATGCTCGGCCGAATTGATGACATGTGTGGCCCTTTCATAGTCCATGATTTCCAATATATCAATTGTATTAGTTGCAAGAGCTTCCTCATTCACAAAGGCTCGTACGATTTTGGTGTCTGAACCGAAAAACAGATTGCGTACGAAATCCTCTTCGACATTCATGTATTGATATAACAGCTGTCCTAAGCTGTGCTGATCGATGTCTTCGCGGATGCGCATCATGGAAAATTCGATCCAGCCGGCCATGGGTGGCGGCAGTGCATAATAAGCTATGCCATCTTTGACCCAGTCGATCAAAATTGCCCGTGAAGCAAGTCCATCTAAGATTGCTTCGCATTCTTCTGTCGTTTTTCCGGTGCGTTTGGCAGCAATGTCAGCAGTAAATGCCTGAATGGGCAGAAGAGAAACAAACTGCGCTTCCTCTTCGCTGAAAAGGATGCTCAGAAGTTTGTAGAGAGTTTCACTGGGTGGTGCTCCCTGTGGAAAGCGGTTGAGTCGTGCTACCAGATTCTCATAATGATTTCGAGATGTGATGTGTCCCATGGGTCCCTCCCCTTATCCGGATTTTCCATAAGCAATGTTCTTATCATGAATTTTATCATAAAAAACGGATGAGTGGATACACGGTTTTCATTTGTGCAGTTCAATGTTAATTTTGAGAAGGATGCGGTAATCGCTTGGGTAGCCTTGTGAGCTGATGGATTGTCTGACATTCCGGGAGGTCGTCAAAACGGGACTTTGTGCATCAAATCGCTTTGGTGAAGTGGCATCTTTGTCTGGAGCACTGGATGTATCTGCGATCTGCTTAGAAAATCAGCTTACGGAGGAAAAACCGTTTTGGACAAATATCTTCGGTGATGCTCTTTCTGTTTCGGGCAGTGACAATGCCAATAGTCTATATATGGTGCGGTACTGAAGATTTCCTGTATGCTCAAAACATAACGATGAACGAGCATCTTGAATCTTTGGATTATGATCTGACCTAATAGGAATCTGCAGGAGACCATCAATGGCATTATTGGGATGCGCAAATCCAGCGTGTGTTAACGTGGCTGCCACTTGAAAAATAAATCTGAGTTACACGATGACGTGTAGCTTTTTTAATGAAATAAAAAAGTGATGAGAATACTTATCACGGCTGATTATGCCTGTATGCCAGAACATATTCTTTTGTCTTGGTTCTGAATGTCGGATAGACCCTGATATCATAGGTCTCAAAGATTTCATGAAAAACCAAAAATACAGCTGATTTGAAATTAGTCAGCATCAGACTGACTTCAAAATCCAGGCTGCCTCTGATTATTTGCTTTCGATTCTTTTTGTTAAGCAAAGCATAGAGAGCGATTTGTGATTTGAGAGAGATTTTTCGAAGTGTGTTTATCAGAGTCAATGTCTGCTTTGACGGCTGGTA
>Ga0209066_10006011_pt1 | contig 12537 bp, 7 predicted proteins | sample All_14_2_FD_187198 | JGI IMG/M metagenome (GOLD analysis project Ga0209066, IMG submission 187198) | Freshwater microbial communities in response to fracking from Pennsylvania, USA - Allegheny Zone_MetaG_DW_15 (SPAdes) (version 2) ...
GGGTTGCGGCGAGCAGCGTTGCAAGCATCAATTTTTGGGCGGTCTTCATTTTGCGTGTTTCCATGATACAACGTTTTATCATTATTTGTCTCTCTTTTTTTAATCTTGAGAGAGGTTGAGGTTTTTGTAACGAATCTTGACGAGTTGCCCGTTATCGTGGCTGAGGGAGATTGCGCCCACTTCGAGCGTTTGAGGGAGGTTGGGGAGGTCTTGGGTGTGAATGACCTTCCAGTTGGTGCCATCGGTTGAGGACGATGCGGTGAATTTTGTTCCAGCGCGCTGGATTTTTACGAATAGGTTGGGTGGGGCCAGGAACTGTTTGGGGTCGAAGGCTTCGGTGACTTTATCGGCGGCGGATCGCCAGGCGACTTGCAGTTCGCCGGTTGGAAACGCGGTGATCATAAAGTGGTTGCTTTGGTTGGTGAGATCGGCGCGGGCCATGAGTCCGGCTTTGGTGTAGTTGTGGATGTTTTCGATCGAGGGGATCTGGGTGGTGAGGGTGAAATCGCCGGTGACGGTTTTGTGGAGGAACCGGAAGGAATCTTGGGCACCCCAGATATCGTTACCTCCGCCGAAGAGATTGAAATCGTTGTTGGTGATGAGTTCGATACCGCCTTTGAATGAGCCGCCGATATCGGTGGCTTGCCAGCCGGGTACGGCTTGTTGAGGAGCGGTGACGCGGGGTTTGGGGATGGCGGGGAGATTGACGGGTGGGGGAGTCTTAGCGGTGAGAGCTTTGCGGAGGGGCTCATTGATTTCGTAAGGCATGGTTGAGAATGTCTTGAAATACTGTTCGATTTGAGCTTTGGAATCGGTGCGGAAATTGAGGGTGGGGAGGGGATTTTTGTTGCCGACCATGCCCCAGGTGTCGGCACCGAGCCCGCCGGTTTTTTTGTGGACTTTGTAGCTCCACATTGTGGTGTGCCATCCGTTTTTGGAGTGGAGGTCGTAATAGTTACGCATGAGGGGGCCGCCACCGGCTCCGGCGAATACGACATTCATTTCCCCGATGAGGAAGTTTGAGTTGAACGGTTTGAGCTGGGCGGGGAGGGTTTGTAGGAAGTTGATATGTTTGGCGTGGGTGAGGGGAGTGGGGTCGCCGTTGCCGAACATGCCGGGGTAGTAATGCATTTGGTAGCCGACGTTTTTCCAGTTGTTTTCGGTCGGGGTTCCGTAGAAGCTGAATCCGTCGTAGAAACCCATGGCGAAAATGAGCTTGTTTTTGTCGTGTTCGCGGATGGTTTTGTACGATTGGCTGAAGACGGCTTTGATTCCTTCGTAGCTGCCACCGTACGGTTCGTTGAACACATCGTAAGCGACGACGGCGGGGTTGTTCTTATACTTTTTGGCGAGTTCGCTCCAGAGCCAGGCGAGGCGTTTTGGATTTTCGGGATCTGTCCAGAGTTTGTTTTGACCGCTTCGACCGGTGTGATCGTAGACGGATTGTCCGCCTTGGGCGCCGTGCATATCGAGGATTGTGTAGAGACCTTGATCGGCGGCTAGTTTTATGGCGTGATCAGTCCACTTGAAAGCGTCTTTTTTGAGTTTGTAAGGTTGGGCGTCGTCTTCGTACATTCGGTATTGGACAGGGAGACGGACGACATTGAACCCGAACGATTTGATGATTTTGAAGTCGCGGGCGGTGATCCAATTTGAATAGTAGATGTTCATGAGCCGATCTTTTTCGGCTTGGCCGAAGCGCTCGGCGAGGATGGTTTCGATTTGGTATTGGTCGGCGGGGTGATCGGGGGCGTCGGTGATATCGAGCATCCAGGGCTCGATGACGAACCAGTTTCCGACGTTGACGCCTTTGAGGATGACGGGTTTGCCTTTTGGGTCTAGGAGTCGCGCCCCATTTGCTTGGAGGGTGGGGAGTTGTTGCGCGGGTGCAGATAGGGAGAGGGCGAGTAACAACGGCGTCACGCGGTGATGATACAACGTTTTATCATCTGATTGTCAATGGTTTTAAGAATATTCATGGTTTTTTGCGGTGGCGGGGGAGGGATACCGCTTTCCACTCATGATTTTCATTGTAAACCCTACAACTCAACTCCGGAAAGATTACGGGGAACTGGTCACCGGCTTGCATTGGATTCAAGCTTATTGTTTCAAGAAAGAACTGCTCAGTAGCAGCCTTAAACATTGAAAGGGGATGCTTCGCACTAGTGCGGACTGGAGTCCAGTGTCCTTATATTCAGGTGAAGGATTGACTATATATTATCATCGCAACCGAAACGCTTTTATAGTCGTCAGCTTGTTTGATGGATATTCTAAAAGACTGGACTGGGCCAGCCATGTTCACAGCTCTTGTTGGAGTGATTGGGTTCGTTTTAGGCCACTTTACAAATCTGAGGAAGGAGCAGAGCGAGTGGCGGAAAGACTTTCGTGAACTTTATCAACAGTTTTGGGATTCTACAGAGATGGGTGAGGTACGCGCGTGGCTTGCATGTGACGAAGGTTATAAAATTATAGAGCCAGTTCTGCAGCGGCGATTAAATGGAAACACAACTTTAGAAGATTATGCAATTCTTGAAAAACTTAATAGATTTTCGGCTCTCTTAATTCGAATCATAAATATGAACAATCTGCCTGCTTCTAAAGAGGAAAGAGTGCTGTGGAAAGAACTGTATTTTAGTTTTTGGCTAAAGAAAATACATAATCGGGCACTTCTTAATGCATATATGATGGAGTGCTGGCCACCACTTTTCGAATTTGAAAAATCCCAAAACGCAAGTCTATCAAGTAAAAAAATCCTTAAGTAGAGTGCTTGCAAAATTTCAAGGTCTTAACCAGAGGAATCCGAAACATGAGTCCCTCTCTGGAGATAGCACTCATGTTAAGCTATGAGTGAATGATCCTAGAAGTATGCTAACTATTCATTTCTTCAAAATTGAATGCCAGGGCTCATGCTCTACCTTCAACACCAAACTCCAGAAACTCAATTAGGTTGAGATTGTCTGTGTCAAGCGATTGATTAAATGCTCGCAGGCAGTTAATGGACTCAGCTCTCCTGTCTCGATTTATTATATAGTTTATCAATCTGCGTCTCTACGAAAAGCAATGTGGGGCCGTCTAAAGATAAAACAAAATCGACATTTATATTCTAAATAAAGGAACGAAAATGCGTAAAGACGCGCTATCGCCAGCCAACCCGATAAGCATCAACTATATTCCCACTAGGGTCATGCATGTAATCACGGGAATTAGCCTCGCCAGAGCGCTGCTCATAATAAATCATCCCGTCAACTGAAAGGTAAGTCTTAGAAAGAACCATCAGTTCTCCTCACCAACATACTCGCTGCCATCCCAAACTAAAGTCGTGATAACAAAGCCAGCAGGATCGCTGCCATTGTCCGATTCAAGCTCGCTACCCTTCAAACCATCACCACTATAAGTCGATGTTGCAACAGAACTCATTTAGGTGTGCGAGGATGAGCGATTATGTATCGAGTTTCCGCTGTTACGGGTAGAGCAGATGGGCGGGCATGGGGGCCGCTTTTGAGGAGCTTTATAAGAGTTATTTAGCTTGACGAAGGATGAGGGAGCCGTGGGGGGGAAGGGTGATTTGGTCGCCCGCGGGTTGGTTGGTTTCGATGTTGGTGAATCCGGTTTCGTGGAGTGTGAGGGTTTGAGGTTGAGTCGTGTAGTTGAGGAGAAAGAGGAAGTCGTGGGTGTCGGTTTTGCGGCGTTGGACTCGGACACCGGGGGGTGAGGTTATGTCGGCGATTTTGGCGACGTTTGACTCGTGGGCGAGGGTGGGGAGAAAGTGGGAGTGGAAGTCGTCGTTCATTTTCGCGGCGACGAAATATGCCTTTCCGGAGCCGTAATAGTTGACGGTGAGGGCGGGTTCTCCGGCGTAAAATTGGTCGCCATAGGTGGCGAGGGTTTGGGCGGTTTCGGGGTGGATTCTTTCGCAGAGATGACCGGTTTCGAATTTTTCGCCATTGGGGAAGAGGATGTGGTTCGACTGATCGGGATAGAGTTCGTCGACTTCTTCGGCGTAGATGCCGAGGGCTTGGCGGAGGGGGGCAGGGTATCCGCCGTGGAAGTTGAGTCCGCGTTCATCGAACCATGCGGAGTGGAAAGTGAGGACGAGGGTGCCTCCCTGATGGACATATTCGGCGAGTTCTTCGGCTTGACCATCTCGGAGCATGGCGAGGGCGGGGGCGACGACGAGTTTGTAGTTGGAGAGGGGGCTTTTTGAACTAATGACATCGACAGAGTAACCGGCATCGCTCAGGGCTTTATGATGTTGTTTTACAGTTTGGTGGTAGTCGATTTTGCGGGCACGGCGGGAGAATTGGGCGTTGATGCACCACGTGTTTTCCCAGTCGTAGATCATGGCGACTTCGCTTTGAGTTTCAGCACCGCATAGGTCGTCTAGTTTTTCGAGGAGGTGGCCGGTGGCTTTGACTTCTTGGTAGACGCGGGTGTCGCTGCGGTTGAGGTGGGTCATGACGGCGCCGTGGGAGTGTTCGGAGCCACCGAGTCCTTGTCGCCACTGGAAATATTGGATGCCGTCGGCGCCATGCGCGAGGGCCTGAACGGCTTGGAGACGCAGGATGTTGGGGCGCATGAGGGTCATGGTGTCGAGCCAGTTGGTTGAACTGGGGCTGTGTTCCATGAGGAGGAAGGGCCGACCGTTTTTGAGAGATCGGTTCATATCGTGAGCCATTGCGGCGTGTTCCCAGGCGTCGAGTTCGTGGGGTGGTCCGGAGAAAAATGGATAACTGTCCCAGGAGACGAAGTCCATGTGCGGGGCGAGGGCGTGGGGGTCAAAGCCGGGGAAGAACCCCATGAGGTTCGTTGTTATGGGGACGGCGGGAGTGAGTTCGCGGAGAGGACTGGATTCGTTGAGATAGAAGTCGATGACTTGTTGGCTGGTGAAGCGGTTCCAATCGAGGAAGAGTCCGGGCATGGCCATGTCGCCGTGGGGATCACCGGGGGCTTCGATTTGATCCCATGCGGTGAAGGTATGTCCCCAGAAAGCTGTCCAGTAGGCGTGATTGATTGCTTCGAGAGTTTGATATTTTGATTGGAGGAAGTTTTGGAACGCCTGGACGCAGAGAGAGCAGTAACACTCGCCGCCATATTCATTGCTGACGTGCCACATCGCGAGGGCGGGGTTTTGACCGTATCGCTCGGCTAGCAGGGTGGCGATCTCTCGGGTTTTTTCGCGATAGATGGGGGAAGTCCAGCAGAAATTGACCCGGTTGCCGTGGCGTCGGCAGACGCCATCGGGGCCGGTGCGGAGGATTTCGGGATACTTTTTGGACATCCAGGCGGGCATGGCGGCACTGGGGGTGGCGAGGTTGATGATGCCTCCGCGCTTTGTTTGCTGAGCGAAGATGTGGTCGAGCCAATCCCAGTTGTAGATGCCTTCGGATGGTTCGAGAGATACCCATGAGAAGATGCCGACGGAGAGTGAGTTCCAGCGGACATCGTCCATTGCGGCGTAGTCTTCGGCCCAGATTTCGGGGGGCCATTGTTCGGGGCTGTAGTCTCCGCCGTGGAGGAGTTTGTGATATCCGGGGACGAGCGGCGGGTACGTCATTTTGCTTCTATTGTGATGCGGTGGGTGGCGGAAATGTTTTGGGAGGAGTTGCCGATTTGGATTTCGATGTCGCCGGGTTCGATCATAAAGCGGCTCTGTTCGGTTGACCAGTAGGCGAGCTCGGAGAGGGAGATTTGGATTGTGAGAGTGTGGGATTCTTGGGGATCGAGTTTGATTTTTTCGAATCCGATGAGTTGTTTGTTTGGTCGTTCGACTTGGCTGTTGAGGTAGCGAGCGTAGATTTGGATGACTTCGTAGCCCGAACGAGAGCCGGAGTTGGTGGCGGTTACTTGGACGGTGAGGTGGTCGGGGGCTTGAGTGACTCTTGTGGTGTTAATTGTGAATGTCGTGTAGCTCAGTCCGAATCCGAAGGGGAAGAGGGGTGGTTTGGTTGCATACATATAGGTGCGCCCCTTGCGGATGTTGTAGTCGCGGAAGGGGGGGAGATCGGCGATGCTTTGGGGCCAGGTTTGGGTGAGCTTTCCGCCGGGGTTGGTCTTTCCGGTCAGGGCATCGGCGAGGGCAGAGCCGGTTTCTTGCGAGCAATGGGTTTGGAACAGGATGGCGGGGAGGTTTTTGTTTGACCAGTTGATTGTGTAGGGGAAGCTGGCATAGAGGACGAGGACGGTATTTGGGTTGGCGGCGAAAATGTCTTTGAGGAAGTCGGTTTCTTCTTCGAGGGTCATGGACAGGCGATCGACGGATTCTTTGCCTTCGCTTGGTCGTTCGACTTTTGCCCAGCCGCCGTTGCCGGTGGGGTGGTTGCCGCAAATGGCTATGACAACATCGGCGGCTCGGGCGAGTTTGGTTGCTTCGGCGAGATTCTCGCCGGTGCAGAAAGTGACATTTTGGAAAGCGGATTCGATGCCTTCAAGGGGAGTGATGGCGTAGGGTGGTTTGCCGCTGTACCAATCGAACATGACTTGATCGGCATAGCGTCCGACGACGAGGACGTTCTTTGTGTTTTGGGGGTTGAGGGGGAGGAGACCGTTGTTTTTAAGGAGAACGATGGATTCGTCGGTCACTTGTTTGGCGAGCGTTTGGTGTTCGGTGGTGAGCCAAGGCTCGGGGCCAGCGGCGAGGTAGGCGTATTTCTCTTCGTTGCCCGGATTGAGAAGGCCGAGCTTGCCGAGGACTCGGAATGATCGAGTGAGGGATTCGTTGAGGTCGGTTTCGGTGATCCAGCCTTTTTTGAGGCATTCTTGGACGGGAGCTTGGTATTTATCGAGGAAGATGTTGATTCCGGCTTTGATGCAATCGCGGGCACCTTCGGCTTCGGTGGCTCGATATTTGTGGTGGGTGATGAGGAGGCCGAGCGCGCCGCCATCGGTGCAGATGATGCCATCTTGACCCCATTCTTTGATGGCGATTTCGCGGTGCATGGGGTGGACGCATCCGGGAGGGCCGTTGACTCCGTTGTAACACGCCATGTAGGCGCGCGAGCCTCCTTGTTGAATGCCTTTGCGGAAACCGACGGCATAGTATTCGTGGAAGAGACGATCGTCGAAATCGGATGATGTGTCTTCGCGGCCGACTTCGTGGCTGTTGGCGAGGACGTGCTTCATGAGGGAAGCGCAATCCCAATGGTTGGGGTCGTTGCCTTGGAGACCTTGGGTGACGGCGACGGACATGGTGGCGACGTGGAAGGGATCTTCACCGAAACATTCCTCGGTGCGGCCCCATCGGGGGTCGCGTCCGAGATCGGCGTTGGGAGAGAGAACAATGAGTCCGGCGCGGGGGTTTATTTTGTTATGAAAGAGGTAGCGGCATTCGCGGGCTTGGGCGGCGGCGGCGGCTTTGATGAGTTCGGGGTTCCAAGTGTGTCCGAGTCCGTATGATTGGGGGAAGGTGGTGGTGGGTGAAGTTTCTTTGGGTTGCCATTCGGCTTCGCCGTGCTGGGCGAGTCCGTGGAGACCTTCGACAGTTTGGGGGCCCCGGATTCCGAGTCGGGGAACAGCATAGGCGGTGCTGAGACAGAAGACTTTTTCTTCGAGGGTCATTCTGCCGATGAGGTCTTGGATTCTTTCATCAAGGCTCAGATTTGAATCTTGGAAAGGGTAGTTGACTTCGGTTTTTTGCTGGATTGGAGCCTGCGACATCGTTCCTCTTGGGAATACTTTGCTCGTTATTTTTTGCTTGTAAAAAGCAGTTTTGAGCGTGTTTGATGTATTATGCTATAACGGTATACCAACTCGGGCCATCTGACTAAAAAAGGGCAAAATCGAACTAATGCAAAGACGCACATTTGACAGATTGGGTACGAGAATTACGTTCATTCTTATCTTTATCTTGGCTTCGGTGGCCAGTTTTGGGGATTCGATCTTATTGCGAATGGTGGTTTGGGATGGGAATGATAGCCTTCCGGTTTTGCGGAAGGAATTGAAGAACTTTGAGAAGGCGCATCCGGGGGTGAAAGTTAAGCTGGAGAACGTTGAGTTCAACAGTTATTTTCAGAAGGTGCTTGCCCAGATGGCGGCGAACGTTGCGCCGGATGTGATGATGCTCGATGCAGGTCATTTGCAGGCATTTGCAAAGCGAGATTTGTTGATTCCGATTAATGAGATTTCGAAGACAACACCAGAATTTGATGTTACGGAATACTATGAGTCGGCGATTAAGAGCGATACGTTTCAGGGGAATCTTTATGTCTTGCCGCGTGATGTAGCTCCGATCGGGATTATTTATTTCAATAAGAAGGCGTTTCGGGAAGCGGGGATTCCTTATCCGGATGGGAGTTGGACGTGGGATTATGTTGAACGGCCGGAATTGAGAGAGAAGGATTTTCTTTGGGTTTTGCGGCAGTTGACGAAGTTTGATCAGAATGGACGACCGACGCGGTGGGCTTATGTTCCGTCTTGGTCGGGGGTTTTGGCGGATACGTTGGTTTATTCTTCGGGAGCGCGTTATGTTGATAATAATGAGGCTCCGACGAAGACTTTTTTTGATGATCCGCGTGTGATTAAGGCGTATCAGTTGGCGGCGGATTTGTCGCTGAAATATAGGTATGTGCCGAGTCAGACGCAGATCAATTCGGAGTTGCAGACGAACTCGTTGCAGCTTTTTGTGTCGGAGAAAGTGGCGATGTTTCAGGGTGGAGTGTGGGAAGTTCCGGGGATTCGGCAGAAGAACGTTTTGGGTTCGCCGCAGTTTTTTGATTGGGATGTGACTTTGGCACCGGGATTCAAGGATGGGACTCGTTCGGCTCCAACGGGGGGATCGGGGTACTCGATTATTTCGCAGACGAAGTATCCGAAAGAGGCCTGGGATTTGGTGCGGTGGATGGCGGGTCGACCGGGGATGCGGGCGATGGCGGCAGCGGGAGTGGCTCAGCCCGCGATTAAGTCGATGGCGAAGGAAGCTCCCTGGCTTTATTCGAGTGCGGATACTCCGGACAAGAAGTACCCGGAGAATAAAGCGGTGATGGATGAAGCGGCGGAGTACGCCGAGACGGGGAGTACGGCGGATTACTGGCAGCGGGTGGGGGATTTGGTTGGCCCGAAGAACGATCAGATTTGGAATGGGACGGCTTCTCCGGAGACGCAGTTGAATTTGCAAAACAAACTGGCGAATGCAGAATTGCAGAAGATTTTCCGGCAACGGGATGTGCCACCGTTTAATTGGCCAGCGGCGATTGTTTTTGGGTTGGGGATGTTTTTGGCGATTGTGGCTTGGGTTTATTTGCCGGAACGGGGGAAGAAACTCTCGAAGAAAATGAAGTCGGAGAATGTTGCGGGTTATTTGTTTATCATGCCGGGGTTGCTGGGATTGCTGATTTTCACGGTTGGCCCGATGCTGGTCTCCCTTTTGATGAGTACGGCGCAGTGGGATATTTTGACTCCGGCGGGGTGGAGAGGGCTTGATAATTATCATGAGGCGTTTTTTGAGGATTCGCGGTTTTGGAAGACGATGGCGGTCAGTGCGATTTATACGATCGTGACGGTGCCGTTGGGGGTTGTGGCTTCGCTTGGATTGGCGGTTTTGTTGAATACCAAGTTGCGGGGAATGCCAATCTTTCGGACGATCTTTTACTTGCCCGCTTTGGCATCGACGGTGGCATCTTCGTTGATCTGGCAGAAGGTGTTTCAGAAAGATGGCGGATTGTTGAATACGTTGTTTTACGGAGCGGATGGAAGCGGGAATTTTCTGGGGATTGGGGGTTTGCTCTCTTGGTATGCGGGGGCTCCGGGTCCGGTTGATTGGTTGGGGAATGAAAAGCTGGCTCTGGCATCGATATGTTTGATGTCGCTTTGGGGGATTGGAGGCGGGATGATTATTTTGCTTGCAGGGTTGCAGGGGGTGCCGCCGCACTATTACGAAGCGGCGGAGCTGGATGGAGCAGGGCCGTGGAAACAGTTTAAGGTGATTACGGTGCCGCTACTGGCACCGTCACTTTTCTTTGTGACGGTGACGGGGATTATTGGGAGCTTCCAAGTTTTCACTCAAGCTTTTGTTGTGACGAAGGGAGGGCCGAATGATGCGACGCGGTTCTTTATGCTGCATCTTTATGAAGCGGCGTTTAGGAATTTGAACATGGGCTATGCGTCGGCGCTGGCGTGGATTTTGTTTGTGGTGATTGCGGTGGTGACGGCGCTTCAGTTCCGAGTGAATAAATATTTGTATTACGAAACGGAGGTGCGTTAATGAAAAATCGACAGCAGTTTGTGGCGAAAGCAGTGGCACTCGTTTTGCTTTTGGCGGGATCGGTGATGTTCATTTTGCCGTTTTGGACATCGGTGATGATTTCGCTGAAGACTCCGACGGAGATTGCCCGGTCGGATAGTTGGTCGATTCCGAAGGAGCCGACTTTGGCGAACTATCAGGAGGTTTTAACGAACCCGAATGTTTCGTTTCCGGCGTTTTTTAAGAACACTTTGCTGATTGCGGTGATGACGACTTTGGGGGTGGTCATGAGTTCATCGATGGTGGCTTATGGCTTTGCTCGCTTGAGATTTTTGGGGAGGGATCGATTGTTTGCGCTGTTCTTAGCGACGATGATGCTGCCGGGGATCGTGACGCAGATCCCGACTTATTTGCTGTTTAAGGAGTTGAGGTGGGTGAATACGGTTTTGCCGCTGATTGTTCCGGCGTTTTTTGGTGGCGGAGCTTTCAATGTGTTTTTGTTACGGCAGTTTTTTATGAACTTGCCCAGGGAGCTCGATGAAGCAGCGTTGATTGATGGGGCGAATCACTTTACGATTTTTCGGAAGATTATTTTGCCGCTCTCGACTCCGGCTTTGGTGACGGTTGGTCTGTTTTGCTTTGTGGGGAACTGGCGCGACTTTATGGGGCCATTGATTTATCTGAACGATTCAGATAAGCAGACTTTGGAGCTTGGATTGGCGACGTATAACTCGCTGAAGGTTCAGGAGTGGCACTTGATTATGGCGGGCAGCGTGCTGGTTATTGTGCCGCTGATCATTATCTTCTTCCTTGGACAGAAGTCGTTTGTGAAGGGGATTTCGATGAGCGGCCTTAAGTAAGGGTGACGGAGAATTCTGTTTGAGATGGGGTCAGGCGGATTCCGTTATCGGTGGGATTTTGATCGCATCCGGTGAGGGATTTGAGTTCATTGATTCCGATGAGGATGATGGTCGAAGTGATGGAGTTGCCGGATAGATTGAAGGTGATTTGATCGCCTTTGCGGGTGGCACGGCAGGTGAGACTGGGCGTACCGTCGAGGTTGGGGATTGTGATTTCCGTATCGGAAATCTGATAGGCGCGAATTTCGATACCATCAGCGTAATCGTAATCGGGTTGATTTTGATTTGCGCCGACGGGGAGGAGGGTGTTTTCTCTGACCCAGAGTGAGGCAGTGAGAAAATTGTGGGATTCGCGATGCCAAGTTCCGCCGGTTTTTTGCTCCCCGGTGAACCAGGAAGTCCAGGTTCCGGGGGGGAGATAGACATCGACTTCGCCGGATGAACTGAGTACGGGGCTGACGAGAAGACTGGGGCCGAGCATGTACTGCCGGTCAAGGGTGTGGGTGCCGGGGTCGTCGGGGAATTCGAAGAATACGGGCCGCATGACGGGCGTTCCTTTGGTGTGCGCGGTCACGGCTTGGGCGTAAATGTAGGGCATGAGCCGGCATTTGAGTCGAGTGAATTCGCGGACGGTGTCGCAAGCTTCGTCATCGTAGAGCCAGGGCACGCGGTAGGAAGAACTTCCGTGAAGTCGGCTATGGCTTGAGAGGAGGCCGAAGGCGACCCAGCGTTTGTAAATATCGGCGGGGGGAAGTCCCTCGAATCCACCGATATCGTGGCTCCAGAATCCGAAGCCGCAGGTGCTGAGAGAGAGTCCGCCTCGGAGGGATTCGGCCATGGATGGGAAGTCGCTGTAGCAGTCGCCGCCCCAGTGGACGGGAAATTGCTGGCATCCGGCGGTCGCGGAGCGGGCGAAGAGAACGGCGTCGCCTTTGCCTCGGTGTCGTTCGAGGGTTTCCATGACGACTTTGTTGTAAAGGTAGGGGTAGAAGTTGTGGGCTTTGACGGGGTCGGAGCCGTCGTGATAGACCACATCGGTGGGGATGCGCTCGCCGAAATCGGTCTTGAAACTATCGACGCCCATATCGAGGAGGCGAGTGAGTTTTTCGGAGTACCAAGCGCAGGCATCGGGGTTTGTGAAATCGACGATGCCCATCCCGGGTTGCCAGAGATCCCATTGCCACGGGGTTCCATCTGGGCGTTTGATGAGGTAACCGTTTTCGGCGGCTTCGGCAAAGAGGGGCGAGAGTTGGGCGATGTAAGGGTTGATCCAGACGCAGATTTTTAGGCCGAGTTCGTGGAGTCGTTTGAGCATTCCGGGTGGATCGGGGAAGACTTCTTTGTCCCATTCGAAATCGCACCAGTGGAAGCCTTTCATCCAGAAGCAGTCGAAGTGGAATGTGTGGAGGGGGATGTCGCGGTCGCGGAATCCTTGAACGAACTCCGTGACGGTGGCTTCGTCGTAGTTTGTTGTAAACGAAGTGGTGAGCCAGAGTCCGAAGG
>Ga0209066_10006012_pt1 | contig 12536 bp, 10 predicted proteins | sample All_14_2_FD_187198 | JGI IMG/M metagenome (GOLD analysis project Ga0209066, IMG submission 187198) | Freshwater microbial communities in response to fracking from Pennsylvania, USA - Allegheny Zone_MetaG_DW_15 (SPAdes) (version 2) ...
CTGGAGTCGCTCAAGGCCCTGCGCCCGCTGAACGCCTATGGCTGGTCCAAGGCCCTGTTCGACATCTATGCCGTCCGCGAGGCCTCTCGCGGCAGAAGGCCCCCACAATGGGTCGGGCTGAAGTTCTTCAACGTCTATGGTCCCAACGAGGACCACAAGGACGGCATGAAGTCGGTGGTCGCCCAGATCTGGCCCAAGGTCGCTGCGGGCGAGGGCGTAAAGCTCTTCAAGTCGCACCACCCCGACTACGAAGACGGCGGGCAGCTGCGCGACTTCGTGTATGTGCGCGATGTGGCCGATATCGTGGCTTGGCTGACCGACAATCCGCAGGTCAACGGCGTCTACAACCTCGGCTCAGGCAAGGCGCGCACCTTTAAGGATCTGGCCGAGGCGACCTTTCACGCCTTCGGACGCCAGCCCGACATCGCCTATGTCGACATGCCTGAAGTGCTGCGCGGCAAGTACCAGTATTTTACCGAAGCGAAGATGGAACGGCTGCGAGCCGCAGGTTTCACGGCGCCGATGACGTCTCTTGAAGACGGTATAGGCGACTATGTGGCTGGCTATCTGAATACGGACGACCCGTATCGGTGATCCGCCGTGCGTGTGGTCGGGCCGGAGTCATACCTTCAGATATCGTGACGCATTGCGTGGGGTAAAGCCTCGACGCCTCGTGGGTGCTAGACTGGACACCCGTCAGGAAGGACCATTCCATTGATCCAGCAGTATGGCTGGTCCGGCCCCCTGGCGCAGGACTTTGAATCACATGCCCGCGCCGGCCAGACTCCTGGGCGCGTGGTCGTCCAGCGACGCGGCGCCTATCTGGTGGCCACCGATGAGGGAGAACTGCGCGCCAAGCCCGCCGGTCGCCTGCTTCATGACGCCGGAGAGGCGGAGCATCCGGTTGTGGGCGACTGGGTCGCTCTGACCGTCAACAAGGCCCAGCGTACGGCCACAATCCACGCCACCCTGCCGCGCCGCACCGCCTTCATGCGCCGTGCTGCCGACAGTGTTCAGACCTTGCAGATCATCGCCGCGAACATAGACGTCGCCTTCGTCGTCACCTCAATGAACGCTGACTTTAATCCACGTCGACTTGAGCGCTATCTGGCGGCAGCCTGGCAGAGTGGTGCGCGGCCAGTCGTGTTGCTGACCAAGTCCGACCTCTCTGATCAGCCCGAGGTCCTGGCTCAACAGGTCGTTGGCCTCGCCGCGCGCTGCCCGGTGATCGTGGTTTCGGCGCGTCAGGGTATCGGGCTGGACGCTGTCCGCAGCCATATCGCGCCCGGCGAGACCTGCGTGCTGATCGGGTCGTCCGGCGTCGGCAAGTCCACACTCGTCAATGTCCTGTCAGGCGAGGAGAAGATGGCGACCCAGGCGATCCGGGAGGCAGACGCCCGGGGGCGCCACACAACCAGTCACCGGCAGCTGTTTCTGTTACCCGGCGGGGGTTTGATACTCGACACGCCAGGCATTCGGGAAGTGGGCCTGATCGACGCCGAGGAAGGGTTGGGCGTGGTTTTCGATGACATCGAGCGGCTTGCCCGGGATTGTCGATTCCGTGACTGCGGTCATGCCAATGAGCCAGGCTGCGCGGTGCGCGTCGCGCTGCAGAGCGGCGCTCTGGACCCGGGTCGATGGGCGTCGTTCCAGAAGCTGGGCCTGGAGCTGGCGGCCGTGGAAAACAAGGCTGATCGGATCGCCAAAGAGGCTGAACGCCGTCGGCAGCTATCGCTCCAGAAAGCCTACCGAACGACCAAGAAGGATCTCCGGGGCGAGTGAAATGAGTGCGAGGCCATCGCGCCTCGCCAACAAGGCTAAGCCCAGCTTCACCATTCGCTCACTACCTTCGACAACCGTTCCTAGAGATCTGGCGGTGTAGCTTCGCTGCATGTCGAACGCTGAAGTCCTCTTTCAACAACCCGTCGAGCGGCGGGCCGAAAGCCGTCGGGCCTGTCTATTGCGCGGTGATCTGATCATCGGCGGCGGGCGCGCAGAGCCCGTGGCGGTGCTGGACTTGACGGCTTTTGGCGCACGGGTGGCGATGCGTCGGACCTTGCTGTTGCCCACGCGACTTTTGCTTCGCCTGACCTTGATCGAGGGCATGGTGCTCTACGACGCCGAGCTGGCGTGGCGACGTGGCCTGGACGCCGGCATGGCCTTGTCAGGCCGGCGCGAAGCCAAGGGCCTGACCCACTAGGTCTGAAGCAGCGCCTCTAGCGTCTGGATGGCATGAGGCCTTGGTCTTCCACCTGTGGCCGGCCAGAGACCGTGATCGCGCCGCTACAGCCAGGCCGTCGAGCATCAGCGGAAGCCCGCCGACGTGGGCCGCGCGGTCGCGCGGTGACAGGCCCTAGAACGAAATGCGCGATACAAGAATCGCGCGCTCCTGCTCGGCGATCAGGGCCGTGTCGGGCGTGAGGCTCATAGGGACACCTCACGGCGTTCGGCGGCGCTGCGCTCGGCGGCGTCGATCACTTCCATGACCAGCAGGGCCTCCTCGACGGGCACGGGACAGGGCGCGCCCATCGTGATCGCCTCGCGGATGCCGGCATAATAGGCGCGATAGTCGCCCGGCAGGGGCCGCACCGCCGTGCTGACCGGCTCGTCGTCTTCCAACTGGATCAGCACGCCCGGACGCGGATCATCGCCATAGCCCGGCGCGCCCGGTTTCATGCCGGTCTTCAGCTGGCCTTCCTGGGCGTCCAGGCCGCTCTTGATGAAGCTGCCGGCGGTTCCGTGGACGGCCAGGCGTAGGTTGGTGGCCTGGGTCATCTGGCTGGCATGCAACAGCACCCGCAGGCGCGGATAGCGCAGCAGCAGGTGGAAATAGTCGCCGGCCACGCCGCCGTCCTTCTGGATCGCGATGTCGGCATAGACTGCCAGCGGCCTGCCAAACAGCACCAGGGCCTGGTCGATCAGGTGGGGTCCAAGGTCAAGAAGCACCCCCGCGCCCGGCTTTTCCCGCCAGCGGTCGCGGACCAGCGGGCGGAATCGGTCGAAGTGGCTTTCGTACTGGACGATCTCGCCCAGATGGCCTCGCTCGATCAGGGCCTGCAGGGTCAGAAAGTCACTATCCCAGCGGCGGTTCTGGAATACGCTGACCAGGCGGTCGGCGCGCTTGGCATGATCGGCGATGGCGCGGGCCTGGTCCAGGGTGACGGCGAACGGTTTGTCGATCACCACGTGCTTGCCGGCGTCGAGCGCCGCGTGGGCCTGCTCAGCGTGCAGGGCGTCGGGGGTGGCTATGACCACCAGGTTGATGTCGGGATCGGCCAGGGCCCGCACCAGATCGGCGGCGACGACCGCGACCTCGGGAAAGTCGGCCCGCACCTTGGCTGGATCGCTGGAGATCACCGTGTGCAGCTCAAGGCCCGGCGTGGCGGTGATCAGCGGCGCGTGGAAGGTCTTGCCGACAAAGCCATAGCCGACCAGGGCGACCTGGATTGGGGAAGGGGACGACATGGCGGCTCCTGAATGCTGCGGCCCTGCAGATAGGCCCTGACCCGCCTTCGGACCAGAGAAAAGCCCCCGTCACGCAAGGCGACGGGGGCTCTGATTTCAGGAAGCGGAGAAGACCTAGACCTTCACTGGCTCCATCTTGGGCATCAACAGGTGGACCACCAGCAGGGCTACCAGATAGGCGCTGCCGGCTACGATGAAGATCGGGGTGTAGGTGCCGATCTGCTCCAGGACCTGACCGATATACTTGGAGAACACCATGCCGCCGACGGCGCCCAGCATGCCGCCGATGCCGACCACGGACCCGACCGCGCCGCGCGGGAACACGTCCGAGGGCAGGGTGTAGAGGTTGGCCGAGAAGCCCTGGTGGGCCGCGGTGGCGACGCCGATGATCAGAACGGCCAGCCAGACGCTGTCGGCATACGAGGCGAACATGACCGGCACGGCCAGCAGGGCGCAGATCAGCATGGTCATCTTGCGAGCCTTGTTGATGCTCCAGCCCATCTTCATGAACTTGGACGACATCCAGCCGCCGCCGACGCTGCCGACGTCGCTGAGCAGATAGATGGCGATCAGCGGCGGGCCGAAGGTCTTGAGATCCATGCCGTAGCGCTTGCCCAGGAAGTCGGGCAGCCAGAACAGGAACATCCACCAGATCGGGTCGATCAGGAACTTGCCCAGCGAATAGGCCCAGGTCTCGCGTTTGGTCAGCAGCTTCACCCAGGGGATTTTCTCCACCGGGTCGGCTTCGTCTTGCTCGATATGCGCCAGTTCCGCAGCGCTGATCTTTTTGTGCTGACGCGGTGTGCGATACATGATCAGCCAGATGGGCAGCCAGATCAGGCCGGCCACGCCGGTGACGATGAAGGCCATCTGCCAGCCCCAGGCCAGCACGATGCCAGGCACCACCAGCGGTGTGACGATCGCGCCGATGTTGGTGCCGGCGTTGAAGATGCCCGTAGCGAAGGCGCGTTCCTTCTTGGGGAACCACTCGGCCACGGCCTTGATGCCGCCTGGGAAGCCACCAGCCTCGCCGATGCCCAGGCCCATACGGGCGAAGATGAAGCCGTTAAGCCCCCGCGCGCCGGCGTGGGCGATGTGGGCGACCTGCCAGATGGCGAAGGCGATGCCGAAGCCCCAGCGGGCTCCGATCTTGTCCATGATCTTGCCCCAGACCAGATAGGCCACGGCATAGGACAGCTGGAAATAGAACACGAGGTCGGCGTAATCGCCCTCGCTCCAGCCGAACTCCTTGGAGAGATCGGACTTCAAAATGCCGATCGTCTGCCGATCGACATAGTTGATGACCATCGCCGCGAAAAGCAGGCTGACGATCACCCACCGGTACCGACCGATCTTCTCGGACGGTTCGGGGGCTTGAGGCATGACCATGGACACGTCTTCCTTACCCAGAATTATCGTTTCTTATTTTGCCGGGACGGCGACGCACTCCACCTGTCCCAAGGCGCCGAAGCTAACCTTTGCCGCGTCGCCGGCAACCACATCATGGATGCCGGTGCTGGCGCCGGTTGTGACGAGCATGCCCTTTTTCAGGGGGCGGCCGCGCGAGGCGACATGGCCCAGCAGGAAGGCCAGAGCCGCCAGCGGAGAGCCCGGGATCGACGCTGCTGTACCCTTGCCGACGACGACATCGTTGATCGTCGTCTCGACAGTCATGTCTTCCCAGGGGATGTCGCGCCAGTTTGTCAGCACCGGGCCCAGGATCTGGCCGTCATTGTTGCCAAAGTCCGAAGCCACGATGGGCGGGCCCAGGACATTGATGGTCTTCAGCGGACTGCCGGCGATTTCGACGCCCAGTATCAGCTCGCCCACATAGTCTGCGGCTTCCTCGGCGGTCCATTCGGTCTTGCCCTCGGGCGCGTCCTGGCCCAGGCGGACGATGAATTCGGCCTCGACGGCGGTGAACCCGCCATCGATGGCGCGGAACGGCGTCGGCGCGGCGGTGGCCTCCCACAGGTTCTTCCTGAAGATGCAGCCTGCCAGACGCTCGGCGCCCAGGCGGGCCTGATGCTGCGGCGGCACATAGCCCACTTTCCAGCCGACCAGTTCGTCGGGCCAGGAATCGATGGCTATGTCCTGAACGGCGTAGCCGTCGGCCATGGTCACAGGGAGCACGCCGCCCGGATAGCCGGGAACGGAAACGCCGGCGAGGCGCGCCTGCACGAATTGGGGAGCTATTGACGCCGGTGCGAACACATCGCTCTCGGCCGCAGAAACGGTCACGCCGCTAATCCTCCCTACACTAACCCGTCAGCCCGTTTTGCGGGTCTGGATCGTCTCTAATGGAAACCGGTGTCATTGACAATGCGGCCGCGAGTTTGCGGTCGCCAGGTTCGACGCCTTGTTGCGATCACTCCATAGGGTGGCGTCGCGTCATCGAGGAGAGCCAGAGGGATCGACCCCGAGCGCTGCTGCCTACGGTAGCGCGCGGATACCGAACGCCTGTCATAGCTTGATCGCCGCCTTCGCTTGACAGACGGAAGGACCGGTATAGCGTCATGTGGTATTACGGATGTAATGGGCTATGCATATCACTTCGGCTGAAAGTCATGTCATGGAGGCGCTGTGGCGGCGTGAGCCGCTGACGGCTGACGAGTTGGTGGCCGAGGTTGGCGCCAGCCAAACCTGGGGCGAAGCCACGGTCAAAACGCTGATCAATCGGCTGCTCAAGAAGAAGGCCATCAAGTCGGAGCGCGCCGATGGCAAGCATGGCTACCGTCCGCTTATCGCTCGCAGCGCCTATGTCCAGGCCGAGAGCCAGGGGCTTCTGGATCGTCTGTTCGAAGGCCAGTTGGCCCCAATGATCAGTCATTTTGCCCAGCATCGTGAGCTCAAGGCCGAGGAGATCGCCCGACTAAAGCGCCTGATCGAGGACCTCGAACAGAGCGACTGAGGCCGGCGTCGAGGCGTGATGGCCTGCCTGCCTCTTCCAACGACCATAACCTGGCGGGTAATTGCGCGCGCTAGCCCGGTCGACCAAGGCTCTGCCATTAGAAATCGGGAGAGGGACATGTCAGGCTTCTGGCGCAACTGGTTGGCGGTTTGGTGCGGCGCGGTTGGCGTGTTTGGCGCCGTTTTGATCGGGGGTGGTCTGGAGGCCACCAGCGGCCCGACCCGGCTGATTTTCGATCTTCTCAACGGCCCGATGGAGCTGGAACTGAATGCCCAGATGCGCTTCAGCCTGGCCTTGATGGGCGCCGTGACACTCGGCTGGGCCATGACCGCAGCGGCCACGATCCAGGCGGCAATCCTGCTGGGTGAGCGCGCGACGCCCATCTGGCGCTTGCTGCTGGGAGGCGTGATGGTCTGGTTCGTGATCGACACCACGATGTCGATCATTACGGGTTATGGGATCAACGCCATTCCGAACCTGGTCCTGTTGGCAACCTTCCTTCTGCCGATCATCCGCAGCGGGGTGCTTCAAGGGGAGCGGAGCTAGGATTGTGGCCGGCTTTCGGTTGCTTTCGTAGGCATGATCTGAGCGGCCTTCACCTCGGTATAGGCCGGGGCGGAGATCTTTTGCAGGGATCTGGGCGATGTGACGGGCTTGACGTCCTGCGCCACCGCAGTGAGAGCGCCGACGAAGTCATCGCGCCAGGCCGTGACATCCTTGTTCTGTACATTGTCGAACAGAGCTTCCCAGCGGCGCTTGCGTTCCGGCAGGCCCATGGCCAGGGCGCGACTGAGGGCGTCGGAGATTTCCTCGGGGCTGTTGGGATTGACGATCAGGGCGTCCGACAGTTGCCGCGCCGCGCCGGCGAAGCGCGACAGGATCAGGACGCCGGGGTCCTCAGGGTCCTGTGACGCGATATATTCCTTCGCCACCAGGTTCATGCCGTCGCGCAGGGGGGTCACCAAACCGACCTTGGCCGCGCGATAGATCCCGGCGAGCTCGTCTCTGCGATAGGACTTGTTCACATAGCGGATTGGCGTGAAGTCCATCTCGGCGTAGGCCCCGTTGATCCGGCCGATCAAGCCGTCCAGTCGCGAACGCAGGTCCTGATAGGCCTCGACCTCGTCGCGCGACAGGGGCGCGATCTGGAGCAGCATCACTTCACGGCGCATGGCGGGATTGTCGTGCAGAAACCGCTCGAAACCGATCAGACGCTCTTCCAGACCCTTGGAGTAGTCCAGGCGATCCACGCCCACCACCATCTTGCGAAACGCGCTATGGGCCAGCATGCGATCATAGACCTTGCGGGCGCGGGCCCCCTGGACGATCCGGGCGAAATCCTCAGCGTCGATGCCGATCGGGAAAGCTGCAGCGCGCGTGGTCTTGCCAAACGCGGTCAGCTCGCCGTCAGCACCGGCCGAGCCGCTGACTTCTGAAGTCACGTACCCCTCGAAGGCGTGGCGCGACTCCTCGGTCTGGAAGCCGATCAGGTCGTAGTCGAACATCGCCTCCACCAGCGGACGATGGCGGGGCAGGGTGACGACCAGCTGGTGGGCGGGCCACGGGATGTGCAAGAAGTAGCCGATACGGTTGGTCACGCCCATCCTGCGGAGCTCTCGCGCCATCGGGATCAGGTGGTAGTCGTGGACCCAGATGATGTCGTCGGGTTCGATCAACGGCCTCAGGGTCTCGGCGAAACGTTTGTTGACCCGATCATAGCCCTCGCCAAACGAGCGATCATAGGCGGTCAGGTCGACGCGATAGTGAAAGAGCGGCCATAGGGTCTTGTTGGCATAGCCGTTATAGTATTCCTGATAGTCGCTCTCCTCGAGATCCACCGTCGCGGTGGTCACGCCATCGACCCGCTGCATCGCAAGCTGGCCCGTGAATTGCGGTGTCGTCTTGCCGCTCCAGCCAAACCAGATACCGGAATACTCGCGCAAGGCCGCAGCCAGAGCCATGGCCAGTCCGCCGACGCTGCCGTCGCCGTCGCCCTTTTCGGGGCTGGGAGGCGGGTTGACCCGATTGGAAACAACGATCAGTCGGCTCATGCGGGCATCAGCGTCGCCACGCCCTCCAGCCAGGCCGACACGGCGGCTGTGTCTTCCAGGCGATAGCAGGCGGATGTCGAGCGCATCTCGCCGACCAGAACGCCGTAGCCGCCCAATCGCAATGCGGCGGAAAAGCCATCTTCGTCGGTCAGGTCATCGCCCACGAAGATGGGGGTCGATCCGGTGAAGGGGCGTTCGCAGAGAAAGGCGGCTACCGATTGGCCCTTGTCCTGGCCTGGCGTTCGCAGTTCAACGACCATATCGCCCAGCTGAAGCACAAGCCCCGTCGTGCGCGCGATACGGTCTGCAGCCTCGACGACCGCATCGCCGGCGCTCGGCGCGTTTCGATAGTGCAGGGCAACGCTGACGGCCTTGTCCTCAAACTGAAGACCCTTTTCGCAGCGGGCCAGATCACGCAGCAGCAGGCGTGCGTCCGCCAGGCCTGGGTGCGGCGGGGTCCGGAATATCTCGCCAGCGGCGTCGCGACGGACCAAGCCATGCACCGCCGCCACGGGGGTGACGCCGCGCTCGAGAATTCGATCGAGATCCTCAAGGGAGCGGCCGCTCACAATGGCGACCCGACCACCCAAGGTTGTGGCAAGTCGTTGCATCAGCATGGCGCGACGTCTGTCTGGCCCCACCTGCTCCGGGCGGGGCATGATGGGCGCAAGCGTGCCGTCGAGGTCCAGAAAGAGCGCTGCCGAAGTGGGGGGAAAAACCGGCGGCGGTGGAAGGTCATGGGGTTGTTGTGTCGTGGTTGAACCGGCCAAGCCCATCACCAGACGTCCCTCTTCAAAGCGATACATGACCACACAAACGCCAAAGTCCGGCTTTCGATCCGCCACGCCACGGCGAAGTTGGCGGTTAGCGCACCGAGGTCCAAGGCCGACTGAGCAGGACCGCGCAGTTGATCAGGCCGACCAGCGAATAGGTCTGCGGGTAATTGCCCCACAGTTCGCCGTCCGAAAATCCGATGTCCTCGGACAGCAGGCCGGCGGCGGTGCGGCGGTCCAGCATGTCCTCGAACAGGGCCCTGGCCTCGTCTGCGCGTCCGGCCAGATGCATCGCTTCGATCAGCCAGAAGGTGCAGATATTGAAGGCCGTCCTCGGTTCGCCGAAATCGTCCGGGATGGCGTAGCGCAGCAGGTAGGAGCCCTTGCGCAGGCCGCTTTCGACAGCTGCAACGGTGGCGATGTTGCGGGGGTCATCGGCGCTGATGAAGCGCAGGTCCACAAGCTGGAGGAGGCTTGCATCCAGCTCGTCGCCGCCGAAGGTTGCGGCGAAGCGGCCAAGCTCGGGATTCCAGGCAGCCTCGTCGATGGTGGCGCGCACCTTGGCGGCGCGATCGTTCCAGAACGCGGCGCGTTCGGTCAGGCCAAGCTTGTAGGCGGCATTGCCCAGTCGGTCGCAGGCTGCCCAGCACATTACCGATGAATAGGTGTGCACATTGGCCCGACCCCGAAACTCCCACAGACTGGCGTCGGGCTGGTCGTGCAGCTGGAAGGCGCGTTCTCCCACGGGCTCAAGGGCTTCGAAATCGGCCACAGTCGCCTGGCGAAGCAGCCGCTCGTCAAAGAAGGCCTGGGTGCTGGACAGCACGATCTGGCCGTACACGTCGTGCTGCTGGTGCTCAAAGGCCTGGTTGCCAATGCGCACCGGTCCCATGCCGCGATAACCGGGCAGGGCGGGAGCCAAACGCTCGGTCAACTGCGGCTCGAACCCGACGCCGAACAAGGGCTGGATATGTCCGCCAGCGGCTCGGTCGACTATGTTGCGCAGGTAGCCCAGATAATTCTCCAGAATATCCACCGCGCCCAGCCGGTTCAGGGCCTGGACCACATAGTAGGCGTCGCGCAGCCAGCAGTAGCGGTAGTCCCAGTTGCGACCGCTGTCGGAATGCTCGGGAATTGAGGTGGTCAGGGCCGCGACGATCGCGCCCGTCTCTTCGTGGACGCAGAGTTTGAGGGTGATTGCCGCGCGGATGACGGCCGATTGCCACTCCAGCGGGATGGCCAGGCTCCGGACCCAGGTCATCCAGTAGGCGGTGGTTTCTCGCAGCATGCGCTCGCAGGTCGACCCGACATCGGCGTCAAAGCCCTCGTCAGGACCAAGGAACAGCGCAACGGGCCGCTCCAGTCGAAAGGTGCGTTCTTCCAGGATGTGCGACACCGGGCAGTCGGTGGTCAGCCGCATCGTAAGATCCGAGCACAGATAGCGGATGTGATTGGAGCCCGAGGTGACCTCGGCGCGACGCGCGCCCCACTCGGCGGTTGGCCGCAGCCGCACCGAAATCCGCGCCGTTCCGACGACGGGGCGGATCAGTCGAATGAAGGCGGTGGGACGAAATATCCTGCCAAACTGCTGGTAACGAGGGGCAAAGTCGATGATCTCGATCTTTGCGCCATCTGCGTCGGTGATCTCGGTTCGCAGGATCGGCGTGTTCCGCAGATAAGCCTGGGTGGTGGCAACCGCCCCTTCGACATTGACGTCCCAGACGCCAGTCGCCGCGCCGCTTCCGGGCTCGACGTCGCTGAGCAGGGCGCTGAATACCGGATCGGAATCGACGCGTGGGGCGCAGGCCCAGACGAAACGCCCGGTACGATCGATGAGAGCGCTCACGGCGCAGTTGCCGATAGGGAAGAGGTCGAGGGTTTGGGGCACGCGGTCTCCGGATTGTGGCGAGACCCTGGGTCGGCCTGGCGACACTTGCAAAACCGCTTGTGTGGCTTCCCGGTTCCTGTGTCGGGAAAAGAACGCTGTGGACCACTGAGGGTTCGCGTTTCACGATACTCGCGTTGACGGCCCCGTTGTCGACTGGCCATTTTGGGGCGGCGCGGACAGACCGCGCGGGGTGCGCGGCGAGATCCATTGGCGGTGAGCAGTTTGTCGAGACTAACCTGCACGCTGGCCGCCGGGGCGCTATGGCTCCTGGTATGCGGGATCGGGCATGCCCAGTCCCAGGGGGGCGCGTTGGCTGGCGTCCGGCCGTCTCAGTCCGCCCTGCAACAGCCCCTGGCGTTCCCGACCAGTCCCTATGCCGTGCCCCTGCGCGTCGATCAGATCGAAGTTCTGGGGCGCGCTCTGTCCGAGGCCCACACTCATGGTTTTGAGGTGGGGGCCTACGCACCTGATCAGGCCCTCACCCTGCTGGCCTCCCGCGACACTGTGGCCCGCCAGGCGGGGCACAGTCAGTTAGTCAGCCTGACCCTGGCCTATGCCAAGGCCGTGCGCTCGGGTCGGCTACCGCTCACGAGCTTCCGAACCGATTGGGGGCTGCGTCCGGCGGCTTACGATCCCAGCCTCGAATTCGTTCAGGCTGTGACCCAGGATCGCCTTGGGCCGTGGCTCGATACGCTGCCGCCACCCTATACGGGCTACCAGACCCTGCGCAGGGGTCTTGTGACCTACCGCGACATCGCATCGCGCGGCGGTTGGGCCCTCCTTCCGGCGGGGCCTGATCTGAAGCTGGGCTCTACCGATCCGCGCGTCATTGCACTGGAAGCCCGCCTCGCCGTCGAAGACCCGACCGTGGCCGTCGATGGCGTTGCCCTGTTTGACGAAGCCCTGACTCAAGCGCTGATGCGGGCGCAGAAGCGTTTTGGCCTGAACCCGAACGGTGTGCTCGACAAGAGAACCCTGGCTGCGCTCAATACTCCGGTCGGGCTGCGATTGGATCAGATCATTGCCAACATGGAACGCTGGCGATGGTTGCCCCAGGTCCTGCCGGCCGACCGTATCCAGGTCAATATCGCCGCCGCAGTGCTTTCGGTGTTCCACCACGACAAGCCGACCCTGACGATGCGCGCGGTCACCGGCCGGCCCGGCGACGAAACGCCTATGCTGCAGTCGAATATCCATAGCATTGTGCTCAATCCGCCCTGGAACGTGCCGTCCTCAATCGCCGCCAGGGAGCTCTGGCCCAAGGAGCGCGCGAATCCGGGTTACTTCCGACGCAATGACTTCATCGTTATTCCGACCGAGGGCGGAGGTTCGCGACTGCAGCAGAAGGCCGGACCAAAGGCTGCCCTAGGCCTTATCAAGTTCGACTTCGTCAACAGCTACGGGGTCTATCTGCACGACACCCCCAGCCGCGCGCGCTTCGCCAGCTA
>Ga0209066_10006013_pt1 | contig 12534 bp, 12 predicted proteins | sample All_14_2_FD_187198 | JGI IMG/M metagenome (GOLD analysis project Ga0209066, IMG submission 187198) | Freshwater microbial communities in response to fracking from Pennsylvania, USA - Allegheny Zone_MetaG_DW_15 (SPAdes) (version 2) ...
GACCCGGACGGGCGCCCGGCGCCGGGCGCGGGGCCAGGGCCGAATAGCGGACGGTCTGGGTCGGGCGGTCGCCTTGCGGACGATCACCTTGCGGGCGGTCACCCTGGGGACGGTCGCCTTGCGGACGATCATTGCGGAAGCCGCCGGCGCCTTCAGGGCGCGGACCGCGCGGCGGCGCGTCGGGACGCGGCGCGCGTTGATTGTAGGGGCCATCCTGGCGCGGCGCGCGCTGGTTGAACGGCCGGTCGCCTTGCGGACGGTCGCCCTGGGGCCGATCACCCTGGGGGGGGCGCTCGCCGGCGGGCGGACGGTAGGTGGTGGTCGAGGTGCGGTCGTCGCGACGCTCGCGGCTGGGCTCGTAGGTGCGCGTCTGGCTGGACGGCGCCGCAGGGCGCGGCGCTTCGGCGCGCGGCGCGGCCGGAGCAGCCGCCACCGGGGCGGCGGCGGCCGGAGCCGCGACGGGCGGTGCGACCGGAGCCTGAGGCGCGGGAGCCTGAGCAACCGGGGCCGGAGCCGCCGGCGCAACGGCCACCGGAGCCGGGGTCGGCGCGGGCGCAGGTTCAGCGGCGGCCTTGGCGGCGGCTGCAGCCTTGGCGGCGGCTTCGCGCGCTGCGGCTTCTGCGGCGCGGGCCCTGGCCTCATCGGCGGCGCGCTGCGTCGCCTGACGGTCCTGGTTCTCGCGAGCCGCTTCAATGGCGCGTTGACGGGCGCGCATCTCGTCCTGCGAGAGGCCCCCCGCCGAACCACCGCCGCCGGAAGACTGCGACGGACGCGGCTCGTTGGTGTGACGGCGCTCGGCCGAGGACGGCGCGGCCAGGTTGCCGGCCGGCGCGGCGTGCGGACGGGTCCGCTTGGTTTCCACCACTACCGTCTTGGTGCGGCCGTGGCTGAAGCTTTGCTTCACCACGCCGGCGCTCACCGAGCCCTGGCGGGGCTTCAGTGTGATGGGCGCACGCCCACCTGGGGTGCCGGGCCGACCGTTATCGTTCTCGTCGCTCATGCGCTCGCTTGTACTTCCGCCAGACGATGCCTGGCCAAAAACCGTTCGTTCCATGCGAGAAAGGGGCCTGGACGTACTTTCACGAAGAAAGCGCGTTTCCCGACCCTTCACTCACGGGCGCGACCTTGCGGGCGCACCCCCTCAAATTCTAGAGCCTTGCGATCAGACCGGCCACGCCGGTTCAATCGAAAGACCCTAGGGCTTCTCGCGCCAACTCGCCGACCAGGTCGGAGGGAGCAGCGGGCGAAAGCCTGATAAACGCTCGACGTCCAAAGTCCAGCGATCAGTGCCGCGCCCGGCAAGAAGCGCCGTGTGTATCACATTCTCCCCGCCCAAGGCCAAACCCAATTCGTCCGAAGTGAACATCCCGAAGATTCGCGGGGTATTGGGGGCCTTGTAGACGGCGGTCAGCATCTTGCGGCGACCGTCGTCGGCCCCGTCGGAGGCCTCAATGAGCCAGGCCGTCTTGCCGGAATTGAGCGCGGCGACGACCTTTTCGAAACCCGAGATAATGTTTCCCGCCCGGCGCGCAAGGCCCAGGCCATCCAGAACCCGCCTGACCAGCAGGGCCTCGACCTGGTCGGCCAGATCGGCCGGCGCGGTCAGCTTGGTCTTGGCCGAGCGCGAAAACAGGCCCTTCTTGGCCGCCATCGTCACGGACTCGCGGTCGGCGCCGACCCAGATCCCGCGCCCCGGCAGCTTGCGCGCCAGATCAGGGACCACAATACCGCCCGGGCCTTCGACAAAGCGGATCAGCCGCGCCTCGTCCGTCGCCTCGCCCAGGACGACGTCCTTGCGCAGGCGGGAGGCTTCAGCGTGGGTCTTGGGCGCGGCGGGCTCGGTCATGCGTCTCGCGAAAGGCCCGACCGTCCCCGGCGAGCGGGAAAGGTCGGGTCATCTGGCTTAGCCTTCCTGCGTCTCTTCGACGGCGGCGGGCTCTTCCTCGGCTTCGGCCTCGACAGCCTCGCCCTCGAACTCGGCCTCGTCATAGACGGGCTCTTCGTATTCCGGCTCCGGCGGGGCCTCGACCCAGCCCATGACGATCCGGGCGCGCATGATCAGCGCTTCGGCGTCCTCGGGCGACAGGTTGAAGCTTTCCAGGATGCCCGGCTCGCGAACGCGGGCCCCGTCCTTGGTTTCGAACCAGCCGCGCATGTCGTCGGGCACCAGACCGGCCAGATCCTCGACGGTCTTCACATCGCCTTCGCCCAGGGCCACGGCCATGGCCAGGGTGACGCCCTCGATCTCGAGCACGGAATCCTCGACGCCCAGTTCGACGCGCTTGGCGTCCAGGGCGGCGGCTTCCTTTTCCAGGAACTCGCGGGCCCGGGCCTGCAGCTCCTCGGCGGTCTCGTCGTCGAAGCCTTCGATGGCCGCGATTTCGTGCGGCTCGACATAGGCGACGTCTTCCACCGCGGCGAAGCCTTCGGTGACCAGCAGCTGGGCGATGACCTCGTCGACGTCCAGGGCTTCCTGGAACAGGGCCGTGGTCTCGGTGAACTGCTTCTGACGGCGCTCGCTCTCCTGGCTTTCCGTCATGATGTCGATCTGCCAGCCGGTCAGCTGCGAGGCGAGACGGACGTTCTGGCCGCGACGGCCGATGGCCAGCGACAGCTGCTCATCGGGCACCACGACTTCGACGCGCTCGTCTTCCTCATCCATGACGACCTTGGAGACTTCAGCCGGGGCCAGGGCGTTGACGATGAAGGTCGCCTCGTCCTCGGACCACTGGATGATGTCGATCTTCTCGCCCTGCAGCTCGGCCACCACCGCCTGCACGCGCGAACCGCGCATGCCGACGCAGGCGCCGACGGGGTCGATCGAGCCGTCGTTGGAGATCACGGCCATCTTGGCGCGCGAGCCCGGGTCGCGGGCCACGGCGCGGATCTCGATGACGCCGTCATAGACTTCCGGCACTTCCTGCGCGAACAGCTTGGCCATGAAGCCGCCATGGGCGCGCGACAGCATGATCTGCGGGCCCTTGGTCTCGCGACGCACGTCGTAGATATAGGCGCGGATGCGGTCGCCGACGTTGAAGTTCTCGCGCGGGATCGACTGGTCGCGGCGCATGATGCCTTCGCCGCGGCCCAGGTCGACGATGACGTTGCCGTATTCGACGCGCTTGACGCTGCCGTTGACGATCTCGCCCGAGCGATCCTTGTACTCGTCGTACTGGCGCTCGCGCTCGGCTTCGCGAACCTTGTGCATGACGACCTGGCGGGCCATCTGGGTCTGGACGCGGCCGATCTCGAACGGCGGCAGGTCTTCTTCATAGACCTTGCCGATCTCGGCGTCGCGCCAGGTGCGCTTGGCGATCGACAGCTGGACCTGGCCGATTTCGCCCTCGACCTCCTGGTCGTCGCCGACCACGGTGATGATCCGCTTCTGCGAGGTCTCGCCGGTCTTGGGATCGATCTTCACCCGGATGTCGTGCTCGGCGCCGTAACGGGCGCGAGCCGCCTTCTGCAGGGCGTCCTCGATCGCCTCGATGACGACTTCCTTCTCGATGCCTTTTTCGCGCGCGACCGCGTCAGCGATCTGCAGCAGCTCGAGCCGGTTGGCGGAAATGCCGATGGCCATGGTCAGTCCTCTTCACTTTCGGACAGGTCAAAATCTTCGTCTTCGGCGTCGTCGCCGAGGTCGTCCTCGTCCGCGTCTCCGCCATCGGCGGCCACGCGCGCGGCGCGCTGTTCGGCGCCCCGCTTCATCAACTGATCGGTCAGCACCAGCTTGGCGTCGACCAGCCATTCAAAGGGGAAATAGACGGTGGTGTCGTCCTCGCCCTCGATGTTCAGACCGACCTGGCCGTCCTCGACGCCGGCCAGCTCGCCCTTGAAGCGCTTGCGGCCCTCGGCGACGCGATCCAGCTCGATGCGCACTTCAAGGCCGGCATAGTCGTCGAAATCCTTCAGTCGCGTCAGCGGGCGATCGACGCCCGGGCTGGAGACTTCCAGGGTGTATTCGCCGCTGATCGGATCGGCGGCGTCCAGGATCTCGGACACGGCGCGCGACAGCCTGGCGCAATCCTCGACATTCATGTCGCCGCCCGAGCCGTCGGGCTGCATCGGACGCTCGGCCATGATCTGCAGGCGACGCGTCTCGGCCCCGCCCATCAGGCGCAGACGGACGATCTCGAAGCCCACGGTCTCGGCCACGGGATCGAGAATTTCGATCAGATCACGATCTTCCTGCGTCTTGCCGCGCAACGGTTTTTCTCAACTCAGAACAGGACCAAAGGCGTCGCCGCCAAACAGCCAAAGAAAAAGCGGCAGCCTTTCGGGCCGCCGCTCGAAAGCGCACTCAGCGCTGACGGACGATGTAGGAGCTATATAGCGCGATAGGCGAGCGGTTGGAAGCCCCCCAAAAGCCATGGCGACGACCGCCGTGCGCGGCCTCTTTCGCACCGCAACACTTGTAGCCTATACAGACGCCGCGCAGGCCCGCCTCCCCGCGGACCCATTCCACAGAAGAGTCATAATGGACCTCTCCAAGATCGCCACGGGCGTGAACCCGCCCTACGACCTCAACGCCGTCATCGAGATCCCGCAGGGCGGCGAGCCGGTGAAGTATGAGATCGACAAGGCCAGCGGCGCCCTGATGGTCGACCGCTTCCTGCACACGGCGATGTTCTATCCGGCCAATTACGGCTTCATCCCCCACACCCTGGCCGATGACGGCGACCCCGCCGACATCATGGTGGTGGGCCCGACCCCGGTGGTGCCGGGCGCGATCATCCGCTGCCGGCCGATCGGCACCCTGATGATGGTCGATGAGGCGGGTTCGGACGAAAAGATCCTGGCTGTGCCGGTCGACAAGCTGCACCCCTTCTATACGGGCGTGAACAGCTGGCGCGACCTGCCGGTGATCCTGACCGAGCAGATCGCCCACTTCTTCCAGCACTACAAGGATCTGGAAAAGGGCAAGTCGACCAAGATCACCGGCTGGGCCGACCTGGAAGAAACCGCCGACATCATCCGCGCGGCGATCAAGCGCCACGACGACAATTACTGAGCGGAACCAAGCATTTTCGAGCGAAGTGGACGCCGGTTCGCGTGAAGAAAATGCGCCAAACAAAAATCTAGAGCTCCGGACTGACGCAGTCAGAACGGAATGCTCTAGCCTGCGTGGCCGGCCATCAGGCCGGCCGCGAGCAGGACGATCATCACGGCGTCGATCAGCACGGTGACGCCGGAGAAGCCCTTGAGGAACCGGCCGCCCCTGGCGGCCAGCGATCCCATATAGAAGACCTTGCTGATCACCGCGACGCCGACCGCCAGCTGACGGGTCTCGGGATGGAACGCGGCCCAGACCAGCATGGCGCCGGTCAGGCCGATCAGCAGGCCCCAGCCCCGCACCACCACATCGGCCAGCGGCCCTTCCAGGGCTTCGCCATAGGTCGAGCGCTGCGAGCGTGTTGGGGCAAAGACAAACTGCAGCATGGTCAGGGTCAACAGCCCGCTGACCACCAGAATGTTCTGATAGTGCTCGACAATCCAGTTCATGGCCGCTTCCCCCCCGCCCGTCATGACGCGGGCCGGGGGTTAGCCTAGCAGACGCCCGGCCGATCAGACCCGCACGAAATCCAGAAACACCGGCGCGCAGTCGCCCAGCTTCTTTTCCTCATAGCGCGTGGTCACGTGATCGGCCGGCGGGGCGTTGCGGTCGGCGGTCTGGCTCTCGAAGCGGAAGGCCGGATCGGCCAGCACCCGCTCGATCGTCCATTCGGCATAGTCGGCCCAGTCGGTGGCGAAACGCAGGCGACCGCCGCTTTTCAGCACGCGGGCGAGTTCGGTGACCACCGCCGGCTGGATCAGCCGGCGCTTGTTGTGTCGCGCCTTGTGCCAGGGATCGGGGAACATGATGAACACCCGCGTCAGGCAGACGTCGGGCAGCCAGCCGATCACGTCACGGGCGTCACCCTCGTGAATGCGGACGTTGTTGAGCCCCTGCTCCTCGATATGGCGCACCGCGCTGGCCACGCCGTTGACGAAGGGCTCGGCGCCGATGATCAGGGCGTGCGGATGCCGGCCGGCCTGGGCGGCCATGTGCTCGCCGCCGCCAAAGCCGATCTCCAGCCAGGCTTCGGTCGCCTCGGGCATCAGGTCGCGGGGCTCGAACGGCGCCTCGGGTACGGCGATTTCGGGCAGCAGGGTGTCGAGCAGCGCCTGCTGGCGCGGCTTCACCGGCCGCGACTTGATGCGGCCGAACGAGCGCAGCGGCCCGTGGGGGATGGTGGGGGAGGTCATGGGGCGGCTCTTACCTTCCATCCTCGCCGGAGGCCAGCGGAACGGCGTTGCGTCCTTCGAGGCGCGCTCAGGAGCGCGCACCTCAGGATGAGGAAGTCTGTATGGCTTCCCTCCCGTCCTCATCCTGAGGTGTGAGCCGAAGGCGAGCCTCGAAGGACGCACGGCTCCTAACGACAACGGGCCCCGATCGCATGATCGAGGCCCGCTTCAATCAGTCCGGAAGGGCTGAGGCCTACGCCAAGCCCTTCAGCTCGCCGACCAGATCCGTCTTCTCCCACGAGAAACCGCCTTCGTTGTCCGGCGTGCGGCCAAAGTGGCCGTAGGCGGCGGTGCGGGCATAGATCGGCTTGTTCAGCTGCAGGTGCTGGCGGATCGAGCGCGGGGTGGCGCCGCCGATCAGTTCGGGCAGCAGCTTTTCCAGCACGGCCGGATCGACCTTGCCCGTGCCGTGCAGGTCGACATGGAACGAGACCGGCTTGGCCACGCCGATCGCATAGGCGATCTGGATGGTGCAGCGATCGGCGAGACCGGCCGCCACCACGTTCTTGGCCAGGTAGCGGCAGGCATAGGCGGCCGAGCGGTCGACCTTGGTCGGATCCTTGCCCGAGAACGCGCCGCCGCCGTGCGGGGCCGCGCCGCCGTAGGTGTCGACGATGATCTTGCGACCGGTGACGCCGGCGTCGCCGTCGGGGCCGCCAATTTCGAAGCGGCCGGTCGGATTGACCAGCCACTGGGTCTTCTTGGTGATCAGGCCCTCGGGAAAGATCGGCAGGATGTGCGGCTTGATCAGGTCCAGCACCCGCTTGGAGGTGGCGGACTTGCCGTCGATCTTCTTCTTGTGCTGGTGGCTGACCACGATCGAGACGACGCGAACCGGCTTGCCCTCGCCGTTATATTCCAGCGTCACCTGGCTCTTGGCGTCAGGCTCCAGGGCCGACAGCTCGCCGCTGTGGCGCAGCTGGGCCAGGCGGCTAAGGATGTTGTGGCTGTACTGCAGGGTGGCCGGCATCAGCTCCGGGGTCTCGGTGCTGGCGTAACCGAACATGATGCCCTGGTCGCCGGCCCCTTCGTCCTTGGTCTCGCTGGCGTCAACGCCCTGGGCGATGTGGGCCGACTGGCCGTGCAGATAGTTGGCGAACTTGGCCTTCTCCCAGTGAAAGCCCTTCTGCTCGTAGCCGATGTCCTTGATCGCGGCCCGCACCTTGGGCTCCAGCGATTTGAGGATGTCCTTGGTCAGCTGCTTGTTGGCGGCCTTGTCGCCATCGGGCTTTCCGGCCCGGACTTCGCCGGCCAGCACGATGCGGTTGGTGGTGACCAGGGTCTCGCAGGCGACGCGGGCTTCGGGGTCAGCGCTCAGGAAGGCGTCGACCACGGTGTCGCTGATCCGGTCGGCGACCTTGTCGGGGTGGCCTTCGGAGACACTCTCGCTGGTGAAGATGTAGGACGAACGGCTCAAGGGACAGCTCCGGCCAGGAAATTCGCCCGGATGGACGACACGTCCACCCAGTTGGCCGGCGACCATATAAAGATATGTTTATGTCTGCAAGTCGCGCTGGCCGTCGCGGTCTAATCTTCGACTTCGGGGGCGTCTTCCTCGGCCATGGAGCGCACCAGGTCCAGGATTCGCCGACGCACCTTGCCGCGGCTGATCTTCGGGAACAGGCTGGCCAGTTCCAGACCCTCAGGGGTCATCAGGAAATCGTGGACGAACTGCTCGGCGCCGGTCTCGGCCATGCCCTCTGCGTCGGTCGGATCGGCCAGGCCCTCGAAGAAATAGGCCACGGACGACTGCAGGCTGCGGGCGATCTCATACAGCTTGCTGGCGCTGACGCGATTGGCGCCGCGCTCGTATTTCTGCACCTGCTGGAAGGTCAGGCCCAGGTCCTCGGCCAGCCGTTCCTGGCTGACGCCCAGGATCTTGCGACGCATCCGGATACGGGCGCCGACATGCAGGTCGATCGGATTGGGGTGACGGTCTTGGTCGGAGGGAGCGCTCATGCCTACGCTTGATAGCTGAAATTGCGGTTTTTATTCAGCCTATCTCTAACGAATTTGTAATAATTAAAAGCCCTTACCTGCTTTTGGGCGAACGCTGGCGAACGCCGATATCAAAATCATCAGGATAAACGGGGTATTTCCGAGCCGGCCAAAGGGTGTCGCCGTACCCATATCGGGGAGCACCCCGTCGATCACCCCCGCCTGGCCCAGGTTCAGTTGGGCGCCGTCCACGATCTTGCCCCTGGCGTCGATCAGGGCCGAGACGCCGGTGGGCGTGGCGCGGATGATCGGCAGACCCGTCTCGATGGCCCGATAGCTGGCCAGGTTCAGGTGCTGAAATGGTCCGGAGGTGACGCCGAACCAGGCGTCGTTCGACACATTGACCAGGGTGCGGACCCGGGAATCAGGCTTCGCCAGGCCCGGAAACAGGGCCTCGTAGCAGATCAGCGGCTGGATGATCAGGTCCGGCGCCACCTGCAGGGGCGCCGGGCGCGGGCCCGTCTCGAAGCCGTCGCCCAGATGGGCCATGCTCTTGACGCCCAGATCCGTCAGCAGCGCGTCCATCGGCAGGAACTCGCCGAACGGCACAAGCCGGTGCTTGTCATAGATCCCGACCACCTCGATGTCGTCGGCGCCGCGCTTCAGGGCGACCAGGCTGTTGAAATAGACCGGGTCCTGCAGGGTCCCGTCCTGGCGATAGCCGCCGATCAGCAGCAACTGCCCGGGCTGGAGAGCGTCGACAATGGCGTCTCGAACCCATACGCCGGGCGCCAGATACTCGTTCAGCGACAGCGGCAGGGCGCCTTCGGGCCAGACGACGATATCGGCCGGCTTGCCGTCCTTGTAGGGGCGCGCGGTCAGGTCGACATAGGACTGGGCGATCTGGACGAACCGGCCCTCGTCCCATTTCAGGTCCTGCTGGATATTGGCCTGGACGATCCGGACGGTGGGCGAGGCGGCCTTCGGGGCCGGCGATGGGGGCATCCAGCCCTGGATGTAGAGCCCCGCCAGCAGGGCCGCAGCCGCCGCGACAGCCTTGCGTCCGGCCACGCCGTCGCGCCAGACCGCCGGGGCGGCGGCGATGGCCAGGGTGATCCAGGTCAGGCCATAGACGCCGACGATCGCGGCGGCCTGGGATGGCGCCGAGCCCGCCTTCCAGGTTGCGCCCGGCAGGTTCCAGGGAAAGCCGGTCAGGATATGGCCCCGGGTCCATTCCAGCGCCGCCAAGGCGCCGGCGAACACCAGCACCCGGCGCACGCCCGGCGGCCGGACCAGGCGATAGATCACCGCGGCAACACCCCAGAACAGGGCCAGCCCACCCGCCATGGCGGCGATCGCGAAGGGCGCCATCCAGCCCTGGTTGGCCGCATCGACCAGGAAGGCCTCGCCGATCCACCAGGTGCCCAGACCAAAATAGCCCAGCCCGGCCAGCCAGCCCCGGAAAAAGGCCGCGCGCAGCGGACGCGGGTCTTCGATCGCGTCGAGCAGCCACAGCAGCAGGGCGTAGCCCAGCAGGCCCGGCAGCACGCCGAACGGCGGATGAGCCAGGGCGGCGGCGAGACCCGCCAACAGGGCCAGGCCCCGTTCGCGCCACAGCGTCGCCCGGTTCAGGGTCACGAAGCGGCGGCTTCTGCGGGCTGGGACGTCGCGCCGGGGATGGAGGCCGGTCGCACCCGCACCCGGCGCACGCGGCGCGGATCGGCCTCGACCACTTCCAGGTCATAGCCATGCGGATGGGTGATCACCTCGCCCCGCTGCGGCACCCGTCCCGCCAGGGCCACCACGAGGCCGGCGACGGTGTCGATATCCTCTTCCATGTCCGGCGGCGCCAGTTCGCGGCCGAGCGCCGCCTCCAGCTCTTCGAGCGGCGCGCGGGCGTCGGCCTCGAACACCCCGCCGGGCCGGGCGACGATGCCGGCGACGGTGGCGTCGTCATGCTCGTCGTCGATGTCGCCGACCACGGCCTCGATCAGGTCTTCCATGGTCACCAGACCGTCGGTGCCGCCAAACTCGTCGATCACCAGGGCCAGGTGGATGCGGCTGGTGCGCATGCGCAGCAGCAGATCGGCGGCCCGCATCGAGGCGGGCACATACAGCGCCTCGCGCCGAACCTTGTGCAGAACGATGTCGGTTCCGCTGGGGCGCTTGTCGCCGGCCGCCAGCAGGCGGAACACGTCCTTGACATGGACCACGCCCACGGGATCGTCGAGCGTCTCGCGATAGATCGGCATCCGCGAGTGTTCAGCCTCGGTGAACTGGGCGATCAGGGCCTCGAACGGCGTGGACAGCTCGACCGAGACGATGTCGGCGCGCGGCGTCATCACGTCGGCGACGCGGAGGGTCTTGAAGGCCTCGGCCTGGTCGACGATGTCGACGGCGCCGTCCTCGACAGGCTCGGCCGGACGGGCGGCCTCGGCGGGCCCCGACAGCTGCTTGCGCATCCTGCGGAAAAACGCCCGCAGGCCCCGGCTCTGTCGAGCGGGACCGGCGGGCTGTTGACTAGAGTCGTCGCTTGGCATGGCCTCTGGAGTCACCCCTGCTCGGTCACATCGGCGGCATAGGGGTCCGGAATGCCCAGCGTGGCCAGGATCTCGCGTTCCAGGGCCTCCATGGACTCCGCCTCTTCGTCGCCTTCGTGGTCGTATCCTAAGAGATGCAGCACCCCGTGCGCCACCAGATGTTGCAGGTGATGCGCAAGAGGCTTGCCCTGCTCGATCGCTTCGCGCTGACAGACGCCAAACGCCAGGGCAATGTCGCCGATCTGACCTTCCGGATTGGGCGGCGAAGGAAAGGACAGGACGTTGGTCGCATAGTCCTTCTGGCGGAAGTCGCGGTTCAGGGCCTGCACGCTGTCGTCGTCGGCCAGCAGGATGACGATCCCCTGGCCCTCGATGTCCTGATGGGCGTCCAGCACCGCCTGGGCGGCGCGCCAGACCAGGGCCTCGGTCTCGGGCTCAGCCGCAAGCCAGGCCTCGTCCTCGATCTCGATGTCTACGGTCATGGTCATGGGTAGGGGGTCATCCGCAGGGTGTGCCTATTATCTTGGCGTGCTCTGGGCGGCGTCGGCGTCATAGGCCTTGACGATACGTTCGACCAGCGGATGACGCACCACGTCGGCGGCGGTGAAGCGCGAGACCGAAACCCCCTCCACGCCTTCCAGGATCGAAACGGCATGGGCCAGGCCCGAGTCGCGCGGATTGAGCAGGTCGATCTGGGTCGGGTCGCCCGTCACCACCATGCGCGAGCCTTCGCCAAGACGGGTCAGGACCATCTTCATCTGCAGCCGCGAGCAGTTCTGGGCCTCGTCGACGATCACGAAGGCATGGGCCAGGGTGCGGCCGCGCATGAAGGCGATCGGGGCGACCTCGATCTCCAGCTTCTCGCGACGACGACGCAGCTGGTCGGCGCCCATGATGTCGGTCAGGGCCTCCCAGACGGGAGCCATATAGGGGTCGACCTTTTCGTTCAGGTCGCCCGGCAGAAATCCGAGTTTTTCGCCGGCCTCGACGGCGGGCCGGGTGACGATCAGGCGATCGACCTCGCCGCGCAGCAGCATGCCGGCCCCGTGGGCCACGGCCAGGAAGGTCTTGCCGGTGCCGGCCGGACCCAGGCCAAACGACAGCGGATGGCTGCCCATGGCCTCCATGTAGCGGGCCTGGCCCTTGGTCTTGGGCGACACCGAGCCCTTGCGCACGGTCCGGGCCGAGGCCTGGCCGCCGGTGCTCTGGGCCTCGCCGACGGCGATCCGCACATCGGCCTCGACCACTTCCTCGCCGGCGTCGGCGCGACCAGCCAGAGCGTTCAGCACCCGCTTGGCGCCCGTGCGGCCCTTGACGTCGCCGGTGATGGTGACGCCGCCGCCCGGCGTCTCGATCAGCACCTTGAAGGCGTCCTCGACCAGGGCGGCGTGACGGCCGCTGGGACCGGAGACGGCGCGGACGGCGTCATCCGACAGCGGCAGGAACTCAGGGGTGCGGCTCAAGCGGTCTCCAGAACGGAAGAGGTTTCCAGCACGCCGCCCAGGCTCATCTTGGCGGCGCTTTCGATACGAACCGGAACGATCGTTCCGAGCAGATGATCCCCGCCCTCGGCGTGGACCGCCTGCAGATAGGGGCTGCGGCCGACAATCTGGCCCGCATGGCGGCCTTTTTTCTCGAACAGCACCGGCAGGACCTTGCCGACCTGGGTGGCGTTGAAGGCCTTCTGCTGCTCATCCAGCAGCTGGTTCAGGCGCTCCAGCCGCTCGGCCTTCACCGCCTCGTCGACCTGACCGGTCATGGCCGAGGCCGG
>Ga0209066_10006014_pt1 | contig 12533 bp, 6 predicted proteins | sample All_14_2_FD_187198 | JGI IMG/M metagenome (GOLD analysis project Ga0209066, IMG submission 187198) | Freshwater microbial communities in response to fracking from Pennsylvania, USA - Allegheny Zone_MetaG_DW_15 (SPAdes) (version 2) ...
AGCTGGAAGCTGCCGGTCAATGAACATTCAATGGCGGTGCCGCACACCTCGCCATCGCCCTGCGAGGCATGCGGATCCCCCACCGAGAACAGCGCACCGTCCACCGCCACCGGCAGGTACAGCCGCGCGCCCTGGCCGGCACGCCAGTTGTCGAGGTTGCCACCAAAGTAGCCCGGCGGCACCGAGTCGATGAAGCCGCTTTCCTTGGGCGCCACCGCCAGCAAGCCGAAGTGCGGGCGGATGGGCACCCGCGCGCGAGCCAGCACGCCGTGGCGCTTGTCCACCGTGGCCGGGTCGACCGGCACGCCGGGGTAGTCGATGGTGTCGTGGCGCACGCCGTCGGGGTCGGTCTGTGGCGTCCAGCGAAAGTTGTAGAGCGCGGTGGCGTGCGGCTCGGGCACGTCGGTGTGCAGCTCGTAGAGGGTGACCACCTCGCGCTTCTTCGGCTCGGTCAGCAGGTCGTGGTACTGGTAGCCCCACCAAGCGGCGGCGTTGCTGCCGAACACGCGCCCGCGGTGCGCGGGATGGCAGCTGGGGCGGGCGCGGATGTTGAGGATGCGCACCTCCAGTACATCGCCCGGCTCGGCATCGCGCACATGCACCGGCCCGGTACAGATATGCACACCGAAGCCCTCGCCCGCGCCACGGCCAAACACCGAGGCATCCATCGGCCCGGCGCCGCGCCGATCCACCGCCTTGCGCGTGGCGGTCCAGTGAAACACGCTCTCGGCGCCTGGGTCGCCGTCGATCATGCGCTCGGCATCGTCGTTGGCATGCTGGGTGAGCGTCTCGATCGTCACCACGTCGCCCGAGCGCACGCTGATCACCGGCTTCAGGGTGCGGCTCAGGTAACCCCAGTGCACGGTCTTGTCGGAGACCGGGATGTAGTAGTAGCTGGGTGCCGCACTGGCATCGGAAGGCGCTTGCGTGGCGGCATCGGGATGCACCTCGACGGCTGGCGCAGGGGCCGTGCCCAAGGCCATGCCCACCTCGCCATCGTGCGGCACCGCGCGCTTGGGCGCGAGGGCCAGCGCCAAGGCGTAGCGCTCGTGGTCGTTCAGCACCGCCTCAAACTGGCGCCGGCGGGCGTCGGTCTGGCGCGCTCGTGCATCGCCGCCGGCGGGCACCTCACGCGCGGCGGCACCACGCGCCGGTGCCCCGCGTTGGGTGGGGCCGGTGGCATCGGGCGGCGGTGCGGCACGGTAGGCCTTGGGCGACAGGCCAAAGCGCGCCGTGAACGCGCGGCTGAAGTTGGCGGCGTCGCTGAAGCCCCAGCGAAAGCACAACTCGGCGATGGTGAAGTGGGCCAATGCGCGGTTGGTCAGGTCGAGCCGGCAGCGCTCCAGCCGGCGTGCCTTCAGGTAGTCGGCAAACCCGGGCGATGCCACGCGGAACAGCTTCTGCACGTAGCTCGGCGACAGGCCTTCGATGGCGGCCACCGCATCCAGCGTGAGCTCGGCGTCGCCCAGGCGGGCCTCTACGGTGCGGCACAAGCGCCGCAGATGGCCCAGTTGCACCGAGCTGGGCTCATGCTCGGGTGCGGCGTGGTGCGCCAGCGCGGGCGCAGGCACGCGCTGGGCATGGCCCTCGGTGTGCGACAGGCAGGCCACCAGCAGCTCCGTCAGCGTGGCCTCGATGGGCAGCAGGGCGTGGCGATCGAGCTGATCCAGCTGCTCGGCGATCGAGTTCACCAGGTTCATGCACACCGCGCCGATGCCGGTGCGCCGCGCCAGGGTGTTCACATCCTGCCCGCTGGTGCGCACCAGGCGCAACACGAAGCTGGCTGATTCCAGCAGGATCACCACGGCCCGGAAGGCGGTGTTGAGCTCCACACGCCAGGGCCGCGCCGGATCCAGCAGCACCAGGCTACCGGCCGTGAGGGCCACCGATTCCTGCCCTTCGACGACCAGGCCGCTGCCTTCGAGCAGCGCCACCACCAGCACCGCATGGCCCGGCCGGTGCGCATTGCCCGGGTGCGGCAGCCACACCTGGGGCGACGAGTTCAGCCGCGCAAACACCGAGTCAAGCGCCGAGCTGCGCGCCGACACATAGCCGGCCAGCGGCGGTGCCGGGCGCGCTGGCTCGGGCCGCGACACCAGCACCTTGGCCAGCACCTCGGCCCACGCAGCGGTGCGCAGGTCTTCAGGGAAGGCCTCGGTGGAGAAACGGCGCAGGTCGTCAAGCATCGCAGCGGCAGGCGGGTTGGGCTGGAGGGTTGCACAGATCATGCACGTTGCATGCGCGGTGGCGAGCAGGGGAATGCGTGGCGACAAGCTTTTGTGCGCCGCACGACAAGCCTGCGATGGCGCACGCCCCACACACTGAGCGCGTCATCAACCACCACGGGAACACGCCACCATGTCGACGTACGAGCACATCTGCGGGCCGGGCTGCAACCACGGCCCTGCCACCCCCGAAGCCGAAGCCGAGGTTCGCGAAGAGTTCAAGGTGGCGCGCCGCGGCTTCCTGCGCGATGCGTTTGCGGTGGGCGGCGCCACCGTGTCGGCCACCGCGCTGAACGTGGCCATGACACCGTCTGCCTTTGCCAAGAGCGCCACACCCGGCTCGGGCATGGCGTCTCACTACTACATCCCGGCATCGGCCAACACGGTGCTGTGGGGCTACTTCAGCAAATCGGCCAAGCCGGTGGTGGAGGTGGAGTCGGGCGATTTCGTCACCATCGAAACACTCACCCACCATGCCAACGACGATGCCGAGCGCATGGTGAAGGGCGACCCCGGCGCCGAGAGCGTGTTCTTCTGGGACGCCAAGAAGAAGGGCGTGAACCGCCGTGGCGCCGGCCCGATGGACGCCAAAGTGGGCGCCGGCGGCGGCGAAGGCGTGCACATCTGTACCGGGCCGGTGCGCATCAAAGGCGCTGAGCCGGGTGACATCCTGGAGGTGCGCATCGTTGACGTCATCACCCGCCCCTGTGCCAACCCGGCCTACAAGGGCCGCGCCTTCGGCAGCAATGCCGCGGCCTGGTGGGGCTTCCATTACGGCGACACGATCACCGAGCCGAAGAAGCGCGAGGTGGTGACGATCTACGAGGTGGACGCCACCGGCGAGCGCAACTGGGCACGGGCCGTCTACAACTACAAGTGGACGCCGCAGACCGACCCGTTTGGCGTGGTGCACCCCACGATCGACTACCCCGGCGTGCCGGTCGACCACAAGACGATCTCTAAGAACGCCAACATCCTGAAGAACATCCGCATCCCCGTGCGGCCGCACTTCGGCACCATGGGCGTGGCCCCGGCGGAGTTCGAGTTCGTCAACTCCATCCCGCCCAACCACACCGGCGGCAACATCGACAACTGGCGCATCGGCAAGGGCGCCACGGTGTACTACCCGGTGGCCGTCTCAGGCGCCATGTTCAGCGTGGGCGACCCGCATGCCTCGCAGGGCGATTCTGAGCTGTGCGGCACCGCCATCGAATGCTCGCTGACCGGCACCTTCCAACTGGTGCTGCACAAGAAGGCCAGCCTGCCCGGCACACCGCTGGCCGAGCTGAACTACCCCCTGCTCGAAACCCAGGACGAGTGGCTGCTGCACGGCTTCAGCTATGCCAACTACCTGGCCGAGCTGGGGCCCAACGCACAAAGCGAGATCTACGGCAAATCGTCGGTAGACAAAGCGCTGCGCGACGCGTATCACAAGATGCGCCACTTCCTGATGACCACGCAAGGCCTGGGCGAAGACGAAGCCATCTCGCTGATGTCGATTGCGGTGGACTTCGGCATCACACAGGTGGTGGACGGCAACTGGGGCGTGCACGCGGTGGTGAAGAAGAGCATCTTTCCGGCACGGGGCGGGTGACGTGGGCGGCGCGGGGCACAGGCTGCCAGGCTGAACAGCCGTGGCGCCCCGCGCCGCTGACCGGCCCGCTGACCGGCCCGCTTACCCGCACCGCCAACCGCTTCACCCTCGCCGCGCCGCCTCAATCGCGGCGATGTCGATCTTCCCCATGCCCATCATGGCCTCGAAGGCCCGCTTGGCAGCGGCCCGGTCGGGGTCGGCAATGGCCGCCGTCAACGCCCGCGGCGTGATCTGCCATGACAAGCCCCACTTGTCCTTGCACCAGCCGCAGGCGCTTTCCTGCCCGCCGTTGCTGATTGGAGCGCACGTCCTACGCTGTGGTGGCCGGGATGCGGCTACTGCATGCAGGGTGTTCAGCCAAGCGCGTCAATGACCGCTTGCGTGAAGGCTGGCAGAGCCCTTCATAATCAAAACCTGCCCCCCCGCTTGGTCGAGATGCCGGCCTGTCATCATGGATAAATTCTTGCTGCAGCAGCAGGTGCTGGAACGGCTCGCCGAAGACCTGCTGCAAGCCGAACAGGCAACGCGGGCGGCCCATGAAACGGCGACTCACGAAGAGAACATCGCCGAAAACAAATACGACACCTTGGGACTCGAAGCCGCCTACCTGGCCACCGGCCAAGCCCGTCGCGCCGAAGCCATCCGCCAGGCCATGGCCCATTGGCGCCAATTCCACCCGCGCCCCTACGACGCCAGCAAAGGCATCCAGCTCGGCGCGCTGGTCTGCCTGGTCGATGCCGACGACAAGCAGCATCAGCTCTTTCTCGGCCCGGATGGCGGCAGCATGAAGTTGCTCAGCGGCGCCCAGCTGGTTCAGGTCATCAGCACCGAAGCCCCTTTGGGCAGGGCCATGCTGGGCAAATGCGAGGGTGATGAGGTGTCGATACAGGTCACGCCCATCCGACAGCAGTTTGAGGTGCTGCGGGTTCATTGAGGCGCAGGCAAGTGCGCTGAATTGATCGGAGACGACTCGCCTCGATCTGACCCTTTGGGGCGCTCTGCACGACGCCTGGCGAGCGGCGCGGAGTGCCTTCGCACTCTCGGCCTCGCGCACGTCAATTCACTTGGGGGGTCGTCACCGCGATGCATGTCGGTGTCGGCACACGGCCAACCCCTTGGCGAGGTCACCGCAACAGAGCGGTCTTTCGCGATGGCCGGCGCGGGAGGGGCCTGTCGTGACTGGGAGGATTCGATCCTGACCTGACATTGGAGAGCTGAAACAAGATGCCCGTGAGCTGCCGCTCCAGCCTACCGAAGCACGGATGGCAAACTCGGCTGTCAAACGTGCTGCGGTCGCGAATGCGTCGCGGGCTCACGAGACTCAACACTACCTGCCAGGTGCTGGTGCTGGTGCTGGTGCTGGTGCGCTGGGCCACAAGTAACGCCCACCTTGCACGGTGCACGCATATCCAGCGTAGGCCGGCGAAACAGCCAGGCAAATCTGTGGACAATGGCGGCGCCGCGCCCGCCCGCACCCGGGGCTTACACGTGCGCCGAGCGCCATGCGAGGCTACGTTGACTACAGGAAACTTCGATGAATATCCTTGAGCGAAACAACGTCAAGGTCTTAGGTGAGCGCGGTCCCGTTCTGCTCTACGCCCACGGGTTCGGCTGCAGCCAGGACATGTGGAACCTTGTCACGCCGGCATTTGCGTCCACGCACCGACAAGTGGTCTTCGACTACGTCGGCAGTGGAAGGTCCGATCGCACCGCCTTCGACCCAAAGCGTTACGCCGACCTGAAGGGCTACGCGCAAGACGTCACCGAAGTCTGCGACGCACTCGGCCTGAAGGATGGGGTGACGTTCGTCGGCCATTCTGTCAGCTGCAGCATTGGCATCCTCGCCTCGATTGAGAGACCGAATTTGTTCGACAGGCTCGTTCTGCTGGGCCCGTCGCCTTGCTTCCTGAACGATCCGCCCGCCTACCCGGGAGGCTTCGAGCGCGAAGATCTTGAAGGCCTGTTGACCCTGATGGACCAGAACTACATGGGATGGGCCCAATACCTCGCGCCAGTCGTGGCGGGCTCGGCGGGCGAAGGCGTTGTGACGAGCACGCTGACCGACAGTTTCTGCTCGACGGATCCGGCCGTGGCAAGGGTGTTTGCGCGAGCCACCTTTTTCGCCGACAACCGGGCCGACTTGCACAAAGTGACGCGGCCGTCTTTGCTCTTGCAACACCGCAAGGACAACCTGGCCCCCCTGGGTGTCGGCGAGTACCTCCACGCCCGCTTGCCCGGCAGTACCTTGCGTGTGCTGGACGTCGCAGGCCATTGCGCGCACCTCAGCAATCCGACGCTCGTGATTGACGCCATGCGCGAATACTTCGCGCAAGCTGCCGGCTGAGGCAGCCCTCCGGCCGTGAACGTGCTGGACCAACTGCCCTGTGCCCTGGCCGTGACGGACGCCATGGGGCGCCTGCTCGACGCCAACGCTGAACTATTGAGCCTGGTGGGGGGATCCCGAGAAAGCCGTGTTGGCACCTCGATCGAAGATCTTCTTCCTCCTGCCAGCCGCATCTTCCTGCAGACCCACGTGTGGCCGACCCTGCTGCGTCACGGGCGCGTCGAGGAAGTTCACCTGCAAGTCATCGGATCTGACAACGCGCGTGTGCCCGTGCTGCTGAACTGCCGGCTGGGAGAGCACCTGCTTGAGCCTGCGTATTTCTGGGTCATGTTCGTCGCGCGCGATCGCCACCGGTTTGAGGCAGAGCTCGTCGAGCAGCGCAATCTGGCCGAAGCCACGAGCCGGGCGCTCGACGAAAGCCAACGCTTCATCAAGGGGATCACCGATGCAATTCCCGGCATGGTGGGCTACTGGGACAAGAACCTGCGCTGCCGCTTTGCCAACAAGGCCTACGTGGAGTGGTTCGGCCGGCAGCCCGAAGAACTCATTGGAATCACGCTCCAAGAGCTTCTCGGAGAACGTGTCTTCAAGCTGAACGAGCGCTATGCCCAAGCCGCGCTGGCCGGCCGGGAGCAGCAGTTCGAACGCGAGCTGATCAAGGCCGACGGAAGCCTGGGCCACACCTGGGCGCACTACATCCCCGATTTCAGAGGTGACGAGGTCTGCGGCTTCTTTGTGAAGGTCAGTGACGTGACGGCACTCAAGTCGACGCAGCTGGCCCTCGAAGAAGCCCAGAGACTGGGTCAAACCGGCAGCTGGACCTGGCAGGTAGACGGGGACCGTGTCGGGTGGTCTGCACAGATGTTTTCAATTCTCGGCGTCGATCCACAGGGCGGCCCGCCCAGCTTTGCAGAGCAGGCCCGCATCTACGCCCCCGAATCCTATGCAGCGCTGGGTGATCGGGTCGCGCTCGCGCTGCAGACCGGCGAGCCCTACACGCTGGAGCTGCGCTACCAGCGCCCCGATGGTCACGGCGGATGGGTTGAAGCCCGCGGCGAGACCTTGCGCGCGCCCTCGGGGCGTGTCACCGGCCTGCGCGGCACGATCCAGGAAATCACCCAGAGGCGGGAGCAACAGTGGGCGCTGGAGTTGGCGCGCGACCGGTTGAGGGTGATGTACGAGGCCACACCGGCCTTACTGCATTCGATCGATTCGCAGGGGCGCCTGCTGCACGTCAGCGATGCGTGGCTGGCCTGCCTGGGCTACCAGCGCGATGAAGTCATCGGACGCGCTTCGTCGGACTTCCTCACCGAAGAGTCGTGTCGGCGCGCCCGCGAAGAAGTCCTTCCAGCATTCTTCAAAGAAGGCCGCTGCGACGGCGTGGCCTACCAGATGATCACCCGCGGTGGCCAGATCGTCGACGTGCTGCTGTCGGCCATCATGGAGCGCGACGAACGGGGTCAGCCGACACGCAGCCTTGCCGTGATCGAGGACGTGACACTTCGTCGGCGTGCGGAACGGGAGCTGGCCAGGGAACACGAGCGCCTGCGCAATCTGATCGAAGGCACGAACGCCGGCACCTGGGAATGGAATGTCCAGACCGGCGAGCTGATCGTCAACCCGCGCTGGGCCGAGATCATCGGCTGGCCGCTCGAAGCGCTGGGAGCAGTCACGAATCAGTTCCGTACCGACATCGCCCACCCCGACGAGCTGGGCGAGACACGTCGGCTGCTGCACGAGCACTTCGCCGGGCGCAGCGAGGCCTACGTCTGCGAAGTGCGCCTGCGCCATCGCGCCGGCCGCTGGGTCTGGGTCGAGGACCGTGGGCGTCTCATCACCCGCACACCCGATGGCAAGCCGGAATGGGTCTTCGGCATTCATATCGACATCACAGAACGCAAGGGTCGGGACGAAGCCATGCTTCGACTGAGCACGGAACTGGCCCAGCAGTACGAGTTGATGCGGGTCACCCTGCAGTCCATCGGCGATGCAGTGATCACCACCGACGCCTCTGGTGCGGTCAACTGGCTGAACCCCGTTGCCGAGCGGATGACAGGCTGGCTGGCCACCGAGGCCAAAGGACGACCCTTGACCCAGGTCTTCCACATCGTCAACGAAGAGACCCGTGCCGTCACAGAAAACCCGGTCGCTACTTGCCTTGAGCAGGGAAAGATCGTGGGGCTGGCGAACCACACCCTGCTGATCTCCCGAGACGGTACCGAGTTCGGGATCGAAGACTCAGCAGCACCGATCCGCAATGCAGCAGGTGAAATTCTGGGCGTCGTTCTCGTGTTCCATGACGTCAGTGAACAGCGGCGACTGAGTGGCGAGATGACCTATCGCGCCACGCACGACGCGCTGACCGGTCTGGTCAACCGCGCGGAATTCGAAACCCGGTTGCTGCGCACCTTGCGTCAGGCGCACGACAACGACAGCCATCACGCGCTGCTCTACATCGACTTGGACCAGTTCAAGCTGGTCAACGACGCCTGCGGTCACGCCATTGGCGACCAATTGCTGCAACAGGTCAGCAAATTGCTGGGCGATGCCATCCGGGCTCGCGACACACTCGCGCGCCTGGGCGGAGACGAGTTCGCCATCATCTTGGAACACTGCACGTCGGATCAAGCCAACCGGGTCGCGCAGACGATCTGCGATCGGATGGACCATTTCAGGTTTGTGCACGAGAACAGGCGCTTTCGGATCGGCACCAGCATCGGGCTGGTGCCTTTGGATAAGCGCTGGGCGAGCACGGCGGCGATTCAGCAGGCCGCCGACACCTCATGCTATGCGGCCAAGGAGGCGGGCAGAAATCGCGTCCACGCCTGGTTCGACACCGATGCCGCCATGCGCGCAAGGCACCACGAAATCCAGTGGACTTCGCGCATCGAACAGGCGCTGGACAACCAAGGCTTCGTGTTGTTCGCCCAGCGCATCTACGGTCTCAAGGAAGCACCGAAAGGTGTGCACGCCGAGGTCCTGCTGCGCATGCGGAACGAGGACGGGACGCTGGCGCTACCTAGTGCATTCCTTCCCGCCGCAGAGCGGTTCCACCTGGTGTCGCGAATAGACCGCTGGGTTCTGCGACATGCGATCGACTGGCTTCGAAGCCTGCCCTCGGAGGACCTCGTCGAGGGCCTGAGCGTCAACCTGTCGGGTCAGTCGGTCGGCGACCGGGCCTTCCACGCCTGGGCGCTGGAACTGTTCACCGCAGCCGGTGACTCGATTCGCTCAAGACTGTGCCTCGAAGTCACGGAGACGGCCGCCGTCACCAATTTGGCCGACGCCGCCATCTTCATCGGGCAGGTGCGCGAGGCAGGCGTGAAAGTCGCACTCGACGACTTCGGCGCTGGCGCTTCTTCGTTCGGGTACCTCAAGACCTTACCCGTGGACTACCTGAAGATCGACGGCCAATTCATTCGCAATCTGTTGAGCGATCCGTTGGACGACGCGGCCGTGCGCTGCTTTGCCGATGTGGCCAGACTGATGGGGCTGAAGACAGTGGCGGAATTCGTCGACAACGCCGAGGTGCTGGAGCGTCTGCGGGTGATTGGTGTGGACTTTGCCCAGGGGTATCTGCTGCATCGCCCAGAGCCCATTGGCGATCTGATCGAAATCGAGACCCGGTCGAGCGTGTGAGCGCCCGGCGGCAGGCTCAGCCCTGAACGCCGAGACGATGGTTACCCGCGGGGATGACTGCTGCAACCTGCGCAGGGGGTAGGTCCAACTGCTTCGCAAGTACATCCACACATCGTGCGGTGTCAGCGGGAAGGCGCATGACGCGATGCGCCAACACAGACAGGGCGCAGACGGCGCGATAGCTGTCTGGTTTCGGCAGCACCAGAGTGGCTTGGAATTCAACATGGTGGCGCACGCTGTGAGCGGCCGAAGGCCGCAAGCCCCAGGTCTCGCACAGAGCCGCGCCCAGGATGTCATGCGAGACTCCGAAGGCATCTTGTTCGAGAGAGCTGAGCGCGCTGTCGTCCGTCGGCTCCGCAGCCCACAGGGAGCGGTAGCGCGCGGGCGAGTGACGAAACAGCAGCGCCTTGCCGCATTCCTCGAACAGGCCGGCCGAGTGCGCCGCCCAGGCATCGAAGCCGAGGGCGTGACCTAGGACGCCCATCAACTCGCCCCGCGCTGCAGCCCGTTGCCACAAGAGGGTCAACTCCGGGGCCTGAGGAAACGCAGTACGCAGCCCGTGCTGCAAGGCCAGGCCGCTGACCTCGCGCATGCCCAGGTAGGTGATGGCCTCGCGAACAGTCTGGACTCGACCCGACAGACTGAACAGCGAGGAGTTGACGGTTCTTAGCAGTGCCGATGCCAGCGACATGTCGGATTCGATCAACTCGCCCAGATCGTCCAGGTCACAAGCGGGTTGAGCCAAGAGCGCGGCCATTCGCACCAAGGCCGCCGGAGGTGCCGGCAGCTCCAAGTCTAGAGCGAGTCGTCCGGTTTTCATGGATGGAGGTGTCACGCGGCCTACCGAGCTGACATTGGTACGTGATGCTAGGTCACAACTGCGGATAGCAATCGTCCAATTTGGAGTTTCGACATCCGGATGTTCAGCACTGAAAGTGCCGAATGTCCTCGCTGAGTGTCATGAATTCGAAGCCCCGTTGTCGCACGACGCACCAGCAATATCCGTCAACGCCTACTTTGAGCGAACAGCCCCGCGCTTCGGCAGAGAGCCAGATCGTCGCGGCTGCGCCTATGGTCGCTTCGCGACGTCACTTTGACGCGTCACGTGACTAGGAATTTCGAGCCTCGCCGGCCGGCCAGAGTATGCGTTGTCAAGGTCCGTCATTCAGAGCTTCCCTGAAGCGGACGGATGCCAGCACTCGGAATTGGCCGCTCCCAGCCCCTCACCCACCGCCCCCCTCAATCAAAAAAATCCTCATCCAACTTCTTGATGTAAACCACCTCCTCCACCCGACACCCAATGTCGAAGCGGATCATCAGACGGGTGAGCAGCAGGCCGTCGATGAGCACGATGCGTTTGCTCAGCATCTCGGCGGTTTCCTTGGCAGAGGGTGAGAAGCTGGAGGTGGTGACGAACAGGCCTTTGTTGGCCTTGAAGCGGTCCAGCGAGCCGAAGAAATCTCGGATCTCGCCGGAGGACACTTTGTTGTCGGTGTAGCGCTTGGCTTGTACGTAGATGCGATCGAGGCCCAACGCGTCTTGGTCGATCACGCCGTCAACACCGCCGTCGCCGCTTTTGCCCAGCGCCCGGCCTGCTTCGATGGCCGAGCCGCCGTAGCCCATGGCGATGAGCAGTTGCACCACGAGGCGCTCAAAGAAGTCGGACGGTGAGGCCAGGATCTTTGCCAGCAGTTCGGCACTGAGCGACTGCGCCAGCTCGTCACTGGCAGAGCGGATCACTTCATCGGGCGCCAGTTCCTTGAAGTTGGTGGGCACGGTTTGCGGGGCGCTGGGGCTGACGGCCGCAGCGTCGCGAAAGCCCTTGAACTCTGGAAAGGTCTCCAGGAACTTGATGTTGATGGCGGGGGGCGGGTTGGCCAGCACGGCCCGGCCGCGGTCACTGACTTCGAAGTAAGCACGTTTGGTGAGGTGGATCAGCCCGGCCTTGCCAAGGTAGCTCTTGGCCCAGTTCACGCGGTTGGCAAAGGTGGTTTGCTTGCCCGATGGCAGCAGCTCCGACAGCTCGGCCTGCGTCAGCCCCAGCTTGGCGCCCAGGGTGGCCACCACATCGGAGATGCGCACCTCGCCCGCGGCTGACTCCCGCAGCACGGGGAGCATCAATGATTGAAAGTCTGGGATCGCCATCGCCTGATCTCCACCCTGGCTGCCTCTTTGTGGGACGATTCTAGGGACTGATCACCACCGCCCGGCAGCGCGCGGTGCAGGCGGTGAACACCACGCTGATCGAGCTGTACTGGCAGATCGGCGAGCACATCAGCCGCAAGATGGCTGCGCGGAATGGGGCGATGGTGTGGTGGACGAGCTGGCACGGTAGCCGCCCGGAGCAGCACCGGCTCAACGAGCCGGCCGCGCCTTTTTTAGAATCACTCCCGCGCCGGCGACACAACCATCTCCACCACAACAGCCGGCCATCCCCCAGGAGGGTCTTCGCATGCTGGATGGATCAGGTTTGCGTTTGCAGGGTCGGCTGCTGGGCCATGCGGATCTGCATGAGGCGCAGCGGCTCGTGCCAGCGTGGCTGCCCTTGCCCGATGCCGTGCGCGCGGCAGTGCCGGCCATCTGGACCCGGCTGCTAGGCCACCCGGGCTTCAACGCCGATGTGATTGAAGACTTGAACCGCCCGGCCGGCCAGCGCCTGGTGGGCCTGGGCGTGGCCATTGCGCTGGATGCGCGCTGGGCGCAGCGGTTGCGTGAAGACCCACCGCCGTTT
>Ga0209066_10006016_pt1 | contig 12531 bp, 13 predicted proteins | sample All_14_2_FD_187198 | JGI IMG/M metagenome (GOLD analysis project Ga0209066, IMG submission 187198) | Freshwater microbial communities in response to fracking from Pennsylvania, USA - Allegheny Zone_MetaG_DW_15 (SPAdes) (version 2) ...
GTGCCTCGGCAAGCAGACCTTCCTCCCGGCACAACCTCAGGAACAATTCACGGGTCAGGGTGTTCAGCCCGCGTACCTTCAGCTGACGTGCCAGCTCGTCGTAGCGGAAATCCGACGACGTCGAACAGGTCAGCAAACCCACTACCTGGGCTTTGAGGTTGATCTCGGTTCGCAGCTCGTCGAGCGACCGGTGACCCTCGAAGACGCGCAAGCCCTGGACAATCCGGAGAAGCTCTTCGTCTGATGCCAGGCCAAGATGGTCCCGCCAGCACTTGCGCACCTTCCCCATCCGGCTCTTGTCGGTCGTGCCATCGAAGAGACGTTCGGTCAGCAGGGTCTTGTCATGCCCGGATACGAGGTCGGCAAGCGGATCGCCGTCTTTGATCCGGTAGGTGGTGATGAACGAGAAGTGCGAGCCGGCGGACGCGGTCGCGAGTGCCTGCTGCAGGCGCTGCAGCAGCGAGGCCGACTGCGCACCGATGAAGGCCGGGTCGATGAAATCTTCGTAGCCGAAGCGGCCGCCACTTGCGACGTGCCATTTGACCTGATGGTACTCGGCGGGGACCCGCTGTGCTCCTGACCGCGCGATCGGCGGATCATACTTGACGACGACATCGTCAAAGGCCTTCGGGCCATCCGCCTCGAACGTGACTTCGATGACGCCTGACGTCGAGTCCAACAGATTCAGCGCATTCTGCCAGAAGATGCGCGATTGGTAGTTGTGCCCGTGCCACTGCGCTTTCACTGCATCAGCCATTGAAGATCTCCAGCGGCATGTCTCCGCGTCTCCAGTCCATCATGACAGTGGGAACTTGGGACCGAATAGCGCACGCCAGGCCTTCAGTGCTTCACCGTTGCGCCCCTGGCGGGCATGGTCGATGGCAAGCGATGCCTCCCGGCTTGCCGCCTGGAGCAGCGTGCGGGCGCGTTGCTTCTGCTGAGCGTCCATCCCATCACTGATCGGCGGCCCCAGCCCGGCCGGGTCCGGCCACGCGTCGAAAATCCGGTCGGCCAAGGTCGCGAAGAGGCCCTGGACTTCGTAGTCGAAGCGGCCCTGCCAATCGCCATAGAGGCACTGCAAGGCCATGACCTCGATCAGGAAGGATGGCTTGACCGGCTTTTCCTTGCCATGGCGCGGGTTGTTGTTCCAGTACTTGACCATCCGCACCAGTCCCTTCCACTCATTGGAGAAGGCTTGGTGTGCGGCAGTCGCCTTCTCGGCATGGGTTTTCGGATTGGTCTTGATCCATTTGCCGGAGTCGTCGTCGGGAATTTCGTAGTCGTCGCCGGCGGCGTAAGCCGGCACGGTGTCAATGCTCATCACGCGATAGTCGGTGTTGTCATCAGCATCGACGACCACGCCAAAATCGACATTGACCGACCGGCTTTGCTTGCGCACGGCGTCCTTGCCGTACTTCTCCACGAGGGCATCGTAGAAATCGCCAAGCACGACGGACGGCGCCTTGGCGCGATAGTCCTTCCCCGTCGTCTTGAGGACGAAGAAGATGTCGATGTCCTTCAGCGGCTTCGTCTTGGTGTAGCGCGCATAGGACCCGGTCAGGAAGCTGCGGTCGATCTCGAACTTGGTGTCGAGGTACTCGCGCACTTCCGTGTGGCGGGCGGTGGCGTTGGCCTGCTCCTTGTCGTTGAGTTCCAGCCGGCTCTTGAACTTTCGAAAGGCCTCGTTGACGGTGATCATCCGGCTTTCCTCCAGTAGGCCGCATTGCCGCCCAGCCCGTTGTGCTCGATGGTCGAGCCCAGGCTGTGGTGAACAAAGCCGGCGGTGGATCGGAAGGTGGTGGAGCTCCAGCCCCGGACGTCCGGGCGGCCCGCCTTGTTCTGCAGAATCAGGCGATAGCGGGCTTCGCTCGGCCAAAGGCCCGCCTTGCGGATGTGGTACTTGATCTGATCGGTATCCGTCCAAAAGTTGCCGTCGCCGGAGGCACCGTAGACCACGTCGACATCCCAGCGGCCGATCAGGGCGTCGGTCTTGGGATTGTAGACTTCGAGCACGACGCAGGTGAGATGGCCGGACGCCAGCCACGTCCTGAGCGCCAGCATCGTGCTGTCCCAATCCTCGACCAACTGGGTCGGATCGAGCCCGCTGGCCCGGATGATGTCCTTGAAGCTCTTGAGGATGTTATCGGCCACATAGGTGACCGAGTGCGTGTAGGAGTAGACGGCGACGCTGGTCATGATCCGAGGAATCCCTTGGGGTCGAGCACGAGGGCCTGCGCTTGCGCGGATTGCTGGTCGGCGGCTTTGGTCATCTCGGCCTCGCGATCCCGCGCCGTGACGCGGTCGCTGTGCTTCTTCAGGGCCGCCTGCACCCAGGCGAGATCATCGGCGAGACAGGGCAGCGACACGCGCCAGTCGCCGTTCAGCGGATCGAAGCCGAACGGATCCTCGTTGGCGTCGGCGCCGTCGATGGCATCGTCGTCGTAGACGCAATAGATGCGGGTACGAGGCCCATCGCACGTCGTGACGATGGCCGCGTCCTTCGGCGCCTGATCCGCGATGACGCTGGCGGCGATGCCGGCGACAGCGAGCAACTCCGTACGAGCTGCGCTCGCCTTGCCATGAGTCAACAGATCCACGATCGCGCGCCAGGTTGCCATGGCGTCACGATGGGGAGTGCTGCGGAACGTACGGCTGGCAATTGTCGTCATTGGGCCTTGCCTCCGTCCACCCGCGCGGCCTTGGCGGCGCGCGCTGCCGCGAGGAGATCGGTGATCGTGACCAGTGCCGGGTTCATGGCGGTCTGCGGGCTGCTCGCCAGCGCGTTCGCCACCATCTTGCGGATGGCCCGACCGTCGAGGCCGACGCACTCGGCGGCGCAGCGTTCGAATTCAGGCGAGGCGACCAGCTTGGCGATCGGCGGAAAAGTCCGGCCCAACCCTTCCAAGCAATCCTTCAAGATGTGGCGGCACGCATCGCGATCCGGCAACGGTATATGTACGATCAAATCGCAGCGCGAGGTGAAGGCGCTGTCGACGGCCTGCGGAAAGTTGCTGGTGGCGACGAAGAGGAGATTGGGATGCGTTTCGGCGAGCGCATCGAGCTGGACGAGGACGGCGTCGGTCGCGCGATGGACGTCGACCGGGTTGGCCTCAAGGCTCATCTTGGAGCGATCGGCGGCCAGGGTCTCGACCTCGTCAAGGAGCACGATGGTTGGGCCGGCAGCGGCGGCCTCGGCGACGGACTGCGAGAAGAGTTCCGAGACAGCACGCTGTGTCTTGCCCATTGCGGAGCTCGTGAGGCTGTGGGGCTCGACCTCGAGCAATTGAAACCGGGCGGCGGAGAAGGACTCCGCCGTGCGATGGGCGAGGCCGCGGGCCAACGAAGTTTTGCCGGTGCCGGGCGGGCCGACGAGAAGGATGACGCCGTGCAACGGGATGACGGCTCGCTCGACCTTGCCGCGCAAGGTGAAGTTCAGCACCGCCTGGGACAGCAACTGCGTCTTGAGGTGCGCGTCGATGAAGATCGAATGCCACAAGGCGCCCAGTTCCGGCGCCGGCAGGCGACGAACTCTCTGAATGCCTCTGGGCCGGTCCATGCCGTCGTCCGGTATCGCTGAAAACTTGCGATTCATTGCTCGCCTCTCGCCTTCCCAGTTCCTTGCCGGTCGGTGCCCCTCACCCCACGTGAAGGGCACCCGGTGTTCTTCAGCCCCTGGGCGGATTCGGATCGCCGCCGTGGCTGTCGCTTTGGGAGATGCGTCCATCCTGGTTGTGGATGCGCAGCTCGGTGCCCTGATTGCGGCTGATCTCGCGGCCGTGGTCGATCGCTTCCTGCTTGGTGTCGAAGTGACCAGCGGCACGCTCCGCGCCGCCGCGTTTGACATCCCATCCCCCATTCGGGTTGGGTACTACATGATGTGAGTCAGGGCCATTTTTACCCGGCATTTGGTATCTCCTGTCGAGTCTGGTAGAGAAAATATGCCTACTCCGAACGTAACTTGGTTACGCGGTTGCGCGTTGTCAAGGAGTCCGCATGCCACTACTCTGAACTCGTTGAGTAGCCGCGTAGGAGGGAACAAAATGAGTACGCCACTGGGCGATAAAATACGAAGGTTGCGCAAAAGCAAGAGCTACACGCTCGAACGGCTCGCCGAGCTGTCGGAGTCGAGCAAGAGCTACATCTGGGAGCTAGAGAACAAGAATCCGCCACGACCTTCAGGAGACAAGATCGCGAAGATTGCCGCCGCTCTGGGCGTCACCGCGGACTATCTGCTCGACCCTACGGAAAATGATGTCGAAGCCGCCACCGATACAGCGTTCTTTCGAAAGTACCGGAAGATGGACTCCGCGACCAAGATCAAGATCCAGCGCATGGTGGAGCTTCTCGGCGACGAAGAATGACGAAGCCGTTTTCTCCTGAACGTTGGGCCATTGAGATCACGAAACTGCTGAATGCCGTTTTCGGCGCCGATCGGTTTCCGATCGATATCGCAGCCGTTGCCACGGAGTACACTGCCCAGCGCTTTCCGGAGGACCCGATTGTCAGCGTGCAGGGCGAGAACTTGCCCGGTTTCGAGGGTGCTATCTTCCGAGCACGCGGTGGCCGTCGTGGCTGGGGCATCATCTACAACAACGGCATCACTTCAAGAGGCCGGGTAAATTTCACCCTCGCGCACGAGTTCGGCCACTACCTGCTGCACCGTCTCAAGTATCCGGATGGGCTGCGATGTGGTGAGCAGGACGTGGTTCGCTGGGATTCCGAGTACGGCCAGGTCGAGCATCAGGCGAATGTCTTTGCCGCCAATTTCCTGATGCCGCTGGACGATTTTCGTCGGCAGATCGCACCCCGTGCAAAGATCGACATGGAAATGATCGAGCACTGCCGCGATCGGTATCGCGTGTCATTGATAGCCTGCCTCCTGCGCTGGCTGAGCTACACGGAGAAGCGGGCTGTCCTCGTGGTGTCACGCGATGGCTTTGTTCTGTGGGCACGCTCCAGTGACCGCGCCTTGAAGACAGGGGCCTACTTCAAGACATCGGCAGCAACAATTGAATTGCCGGATGTCGCCCTTGCAGGTCGTCCTGACCAACTGGTCGATGGTCGCGGCGCCGTCGATCACGACGCTGGGATTTGGTTCAACGAACCCGCCCACGAGATGACCATCTTCGCCGAGCACTATGACTTCTCGATCAGCCTCCTGCTACTTGGCGACGATGCGCCACCCTTGGATTGGAACGAAAGGCGCGAACCGGACACCTACGACCGGTTTGTCCCGCCTGCACGCCGTCGAAAATGGTGATGTAGCGCTCCGAAGGCAGAGGTCGTGAGTTCGAATCTCGCCGGGTCTGCCATTATATCGCATGTTCTTAAGCATTTGAAGAGAACGCAATTTGTCTCTCGGCACTCGGATTTGCCGCGGAAGCACTACGGAAGCATTCGGAGGCGTATTGTAGCGTACGGCGCACTCCGCAATGTGTTCGTGACTGACACGCGATGAAGTCGTGGCGTAGCGACAAGATGCTCTATGTCTCGGTCACTCGAGCAAATGCCAGCGGCAGCAAGACCTTAACTACTCCGCAGCAGCTCGCGAGTCGGCGAGCCGTGACACGACGCGTTCAGGGGCTGCGGCGGCCCGACGCTGCAGCTTTCGCGCGGTTAGCGCCGCAAGGAGCGTACCGGCAAAGCAGAAGCAAGTCCGTACCGGCGATTAGCCGAAGATGACGGTGCGATCAGCGGCGAACCAGGTGCGCCCGTGTACCCGGCCTTTCAGGTGACCGCCAGTGTACCCGAAGACGCCGGATTCTCTCGAACAGCCACGAACAGCCAATAAACGTTCAAATCCTGATTTTACGAGCGTTCTGAGTGGTCGGCGAACGAGCGCGGACGACAAAGAACTAGGCCGGATGGAAAATGGTGCCCGAGACGGAATCGAATTCCCGTATATCTAGCTGATATCACGCACCTCTTTTGGAGGACGATTCTTCAGTGTACCTTTCAATGTACCCACCGCTTGGCAGCCATGCGGTTTATGGTAGTGCTCTGAGACCCATCTTTGGATCGCCCGGGGTTAGAGTTTCCGGGCTTTGTCATGATGGCGGGCTGGGTATGCCATCACGAACGAGCAACGTTATCGAGGCCTTCTGCCCGATCGCCCCATGCGAGCGCTCCTCATTGTAGTACCTGCGCCAAGCCTCCACCTTTTGCCGAGCATCTTCAAGGCTGATGAACCAGTGAGCGTTGAGGCACTCCGCACGGAAGCGACCGTTGAACGCCTCGATGAAGGCATTGTCGATCGGTTTGCCCGGCCGCGGGAAGTCCAATGTCACGCCGTTGGCATAGGCCCACAGATCGAGATCCCGTGAGACGAACTCGGTGCCCTGATCGACGCGGATCGTCGCCGGGTAGCCGACCTCCGCACAGACCTTCTCGAGAACCTGCACGACGTCCTCGCCATGATAACTGAACCGTGGATCGATCGCCGGCGAGTAGCGCGAGAAGGTGTCGACCACGGTCAGCATCCTGATCTTGCGTCCGGTCGCCAGCTGGTCGTGCACGAGGTCCATCGCCCAAGTCTCGTTCGGCCGGGTCGCCACCTTGCGGTCTTCCCGCAGCTTCGCCTTGACCCTCCGCTTGGGCGTCTTGTTGCGCAGTTGCAGGCCCAGTTCGCGATAGATGCGACGGGTCTTTTTGAGGTTGATGCGCCAGCCCTCGCGACACAGCAGGACGTGAACGCGCCGATAGCCATAGCGCACCCGCGTCTGACAAATCTCCTTGATCGGGGTTTCCAGCACGGCCTGGCCGGGGCGGCGAGACTTGTAGTGGTATGTCGATGTGTCGACCTCCAGAACCCGGCAGGTCCGCCGGATCGACACGCTCCACTGCCCACGCACCTCGTCCACCAGCTTGCGCTTCCGGGCAGGCCCCAGAGTTCTCGGCGGATGACGTCCTGCAGCATCGCCTTGTCGAGGCTGAGGTCGGCCACGACCTTGCGCAGCTTGCTGTTCCTCGAGCTGCTTCAGCCGCCGCATCTCCGTCGGCAGCAAACCGTCGTACTTCTTCTTCCAGTTGAAGTAGGTCGCCTGGCTGACCCGGCCTTGCGGCAGATCTCCGCCACCGGCATGCCGTCATTGCCCTGCTTCAGGAGAACGCCTTCTGCGCCTCCGAAAACTTCGATGCCTTCATCGCTCTCCGCTCCTTCCCCATCCTCGGGAAACAACCGGAAAACTCTAACTCACAGCGGTCCAGTTTTCAGGGCTCAGAGCAGCCCCTTTCCTGCGCGCCGGACGAGGCTGGCGCTGCAGCGGTGAGCAGGATGCCCTCGTAGCCTTTCTGAGTGACCTCCGTAATTCGGGCTACGTATTTTGGAACGCCGCCGTTGTAGACGAAGTAGCGGATCCTGCCGTACTCGTGGCCGGCGACGTTTGAGTTGTAACCAGTGAACCAGGACTTAGCCTTGCGCATCAGCATCGTCGAATACATCTGTGTGACGTGGGCGGTCCAGCGTTCTTCCGCCTCACGCGTCGCCTCGGCGCGCATGTAGCCATGCTCCGACATATGCTTGAGCAAGTCGGCGCACCAGTTGACGCCGGTCTCGATGCCACGCGGGTAGTTGGTCGAGGCGGAGCCGCTCTGCGGTCCAGCCGGCATCAGAAGGTTCGGAAAGCCGTGGACGAGCATCCCGAGGAACGTCGATGGTCCGTCTTTCCACTTGTCACGAAGCGTCTCGCCGTCCACACCCCGGATGTCGATGCGATCGAAGCCGCCCGTGATCGCATCGAAGCCCGTGGCGTAGACGATGATGTCGAAACCGTAATCGCGCTCGGTGGTGCGCAGGCCGGTCTCGGTCACGCGCACGATCGGTGTCTCGCTGATGTCCACGAGATGCACGTTGGGCCGGTTGTAGACCTCGAAGTAATGGGTCTCCATCGGGACCCGCTGGACGCCAAAGCCGTGATCCCGGGGAATCAGCTTCTCCGCGACCACGGGGTCCTTGACCCGCCGGCGGATGCGGCCCGCGATGTACTCGGAGAACTCCGCGTTCGCTTCCTCGTTGGTGAAGATCTCGCGGAAGTTCCGCAGCCAGATCGCGAAGCCGGGTTGGTCGTAGAGCTGGTCCCAAAGCTTCAGCCGCTCTTCGCGCGAGACCTCGTAGAAGCCGCGCCGGTCCGGCTCGTGCTCGAAGCCGCCCGGCGTGCGTGCGCAGGTCGCGAAAATTTCGTCGTAGCGCGTGCGGATATCGGCCATCTCCGCTTGGGAGATCGGCCCGTTGTTCAGCGGCGCGCTCCAGTTGGGCCGCCGCTGGAATACTGTGAGCTCACTGACCTTGTCTGCGATTTCCCCGATCACCTGGATGCCCGTAGCGCCGGTGCCGATGACCGCGACCTTCTTGCCAGCGAGTTCGACCGACTCCTGTGGCCAGTAGAAGGTATGGAACGAGCGGCCCTTGAAGCTGTCCATGCCCTCGAAGCGCGGCAGGGTCGGAATCGACAGCAGGCCCAGCGCCATAATCACGAACCGGCAGGTGACTTCGCGTCCGTCCGCGATTTTCAGCCGCCAGAGATTGTGCGACTCGTCGTAGTGCGCCGCCTCCACCTTGGCGTTGAACTGCATGTATTTGCGCAGGTCGAACTTTTCCGCGACATAGTTTAGATAGCGCAGATTCTCCGGCTGGCCCGAGAACCGCTCCTTCCAGTGCCACTCGTTCAGCAACTCCTTCGAGAACGAGTAGCCATAGGTGTAGCTCTCCGAGTCGAAGCGGGCACCGGGATACCGGTTCCAGTACCACGTCCCGCCGAGATCTGGCGCGGCCTCGAGCAGCATGGCGCGTACCCCAAGGTCGGCCAACCGCTTGATCTGATAGATCCCGGCCACGCCGCCACCGATGACGATGACCTCATATCCCGGTTCGTTCCTGTTCCTCATGCCCCGCTCCCGTTCCGCCGCGTTGACAAAGTCGGCGCCGCTGCTTCGGCTTCACGCACCGGCACCCTTTGCCGGGTCAGCCTGAACCCTTCGTACCCGCTCGCGGCGACGGCGTCGCAGCGCCGCTTGTAGGCGTCGAAGCCGCCGACATAGGGCATGAACACCCGCGGTTTGCCCGGGATGTTGGCCCCGAGATACCAGGAGTCGGCGAGCGGATAGAGCGTACTGTCGGCCACGGCATTGACGTGCTGCACCCAGGTGGCTTCGGCTTCGACCGTCGGTTCGATGCGATCGAGGTCATATCGGCGCATGTGATCGAGGCAGCCGGTGACCCAGTCGGTGTGCTGCTCGATCGAGGCGATCATCTGCGTCTTTACGCCAGGGCTGCCGGGGCCGGTGATGATGAACATGTTGGGGAAACCGGCAACCATCAGCCCGAGATAAGTCAGCGGGCCACCGGCCCATCTGTCCGCCAGCGTGGCGCCGTCGGCGGTGCGGATGTCGATCTCGCGCAACGCGCCCGTCATGGCATCGAAGCCGGTGGCGAAGACGATAGCGTCCAGTTCGTACGCCACACCGCCGGCGGTACGCAGGCCGTTCGGTGTGATCTCCAGGATCGGATCGCTACGCACGTCAACGAGCGTAACGTTGTCGCGATTGTAGGTTTCGTAGTAACCGGTATCGAGGCACAGCCGTTTGGTGCCGATCGGGTGATCGTTCGGCGCCAGCAGTTCAGCCGTCCTGGGGTCCTTGACGATGCTGCGGATCTTCTCGCGCACGAACTCCGACGCGGTGTCGTTGGCCTCCTTGTTCACCAGCAGGTCGGCGTAGGTGTAGAGGAAGCTGATGCTGCCGCCTTCCCGCCACTTCGCTTCGTAGGCGGCGCGTCGCTCCTCGGATGTTGCTTGCAGGGCCGACTTGGTCGGTTTCGGATAACCGGCGATAGCGAACGGTGTGTCGTAGGCGGCGCGGCGGCGGGCCGGATACTCGGCCTTGTGGCGACGCTCGCGCTCCGGATCCATTGGCGCGTTGCGCGCCGGCAGGCTGAAGTTCGCCGTGCGCTGGAAGACATGCAGATGACTCGCCTGCCGGGCGATGATCGGGATCATCTGGACGCCCGACGAGCCGGTGCCGATGACGCCGACTCGCTGGCCGCTGAAATCGACGCTCTCATGCGGCCAGAGCCCGGAGTGGTACCACTTGCCCCGGAAGTCGCGCAGGCCCCTGAATTCGGGTACGCGCGGCGTCGAGAGGTTGCCGGCGGCCATGATGCAGAAATGCGCCCGCACGACGTCGCCCCTGTCCGTCGTCAATGTCCACTCGTTGACTTCTCTGTCGAACAGCGCCGACGTCACGCGGGTATTCAGCTGCACATCACGGCGCAGATCGAAGCGATCGGCGACGTGGTTGATGTAGCGCAGGATTTCTGGCTGGGTGCCGTAGCGTTCCGGCCATTTCCACGCCTGCTGCAGGTCGTCAGAGAAGGAATAGGAGTACTCAAGGCTTTCGACGTCGCAGCGCGCGCCGGGATAGCGGTTCCAGAACCAGGTGCCGCCAATGTCGGAGCCAGCCTCGAAAGCGCGCACGCGCAGGCCCATGCCGCGCAGGCGATAGATGGCGTACAACCCGGCCAGCCCGCCCCCGACGATGGCAACGTCGAGCGGGGTCAAGATACGCGTATCAGGAAGGGGCGACGCGTCGGGCATACCGGATCCTCCCAGGGTTACAGCCCACGCATCATTGCTTCCGCGGGACGTTGTATATAAAATCTATCATTCATTAGAATCTATAGTAGCGTCCGCAGCGAGTTGGCGCTATTCGACTGACGCATGGCAGCACAGCGCGATGTTGCGAGATACGGCACAGCGGCCAGTCACAACGGGGAGGAAACGGGCGTGTCCTTTACCCTGACTGAGGAGCAACTCCAGGTCCGAGACTTGGTGCGTCGCGTCGCGCGCGAACGCGTGGCGCGGCGCGCCGCCGCCATCGACGCCAGCGGCGAATACCCGCAGGACATGTTCGATCTGCTGCGCGAGCTCGGCTTGTTCACCCTGCCCTTCCCGCCCGAATATGGTGGTTTGGGCAGCACGCTCGCGGGCTGCCTCGCGGTCGAAGAGCTGGGCCGGGTCTGCTACAATACCGGTTATCTGCTGGTTGTGCAGTGGGTGCCGCTCGGCACCATCCTCGCGGGCGGGACGCCGGAGCAGAAGGCGCGGCTGCTTCCCGGCCTCGCCTCTGGTGCGCTGCGCGCCGCCTTCTCGCTGACCGAGCCGCAATCCGGCTCCGACGTTGCCGGCATCCGCACCCGTGCGCGACCCGACGGCGACGGCTTCGTGCTGAACGGTGGCAAGATCTGGTGCACCAATGCTGCGGTGTCGGACTTCGTTCTGGTCGGCGCGCGGTTCGAGCGCGCCGATGGACCGGGTGAGGTCAATTTCTTCATCGTTGAGCGTGACCGCCCGGGCTTCCGCATCGGCCGCAAGGAGGAGAAGATGGGGGCCCGCGGCGTCCCTTCCTCGGCGCTGTTCTTCGACGACATGCGGCTGCCGAAGGAGAACCTGCTCGGCGGCGGCGCGGGCGGCTTCCGCTCGGTGATGGAGGCGCTGAACAAGTCCCGCCCCATCGTCGCCGCCCGCGCGGTCGGGCTGGCGCAGGGCGCGATGGACCACGCGATCGAGTTCGCCCGCGGCCGCCGCGCTTTCGGCGAGACCGTCTCCAACTACCAGGGTATCCGCTGGATGATCGCCGACATGGCGATCCAGATCGAGGCGGCGCGACAGCTCACCTACGCCGCTGCGGCGGCGGTGGATGCCGGCAAGACGGGTCCTGAGATGGCGAGCCTCGCCGCCTCGGCCAAGTGCTTCGCCAGCGACGTAGCGATGAAGGTAGCGACCGACGCGGTGCAGATATTCGGTGCCTCCGGCATCTCGAACGAGTTCCCGATCAACCGCTATTTTCGAGATGCGAAGGTGGTGCAGATTATCGAGGGAACCAACCAGATTCAGCGCAATATCGTGGCGCGCAACCTCATCGGCAAGGCGGAGTGACGAGCATGGTCAAGGACGCGGTCGGGCCGCCCTATATGCGCCTTTGCTGCGAGGATCTGACGATTGGGCAACGCTTTCGTACCATCGGTCGTACGGTGACCGAAGCCGACATCGTGAACTTCATCAACTGCACCGGCACGGCCGAGGTACTGTTCATGAGCCTCGACTTCATGAGCCTCGACTTCCTGGCCGCGAAAGCGAATCAAGGGCCGGGTTGCCGGTTACAGCTTCGCCGAGGGACCGGCGATGCAGGCCACCATGCCGCACACTAGCTTCGCCTTCCTCGGCACGGACCTGAAGATCGAGCACCCGCTCTTCGCCAGCGACACCACCCATGTCGAGGTCGAGGCGATTGAGGCGCGGCTGTCGCAGAGTCGCCCCGGCGCGGCCTCGTACGCACGCGCAACCGCGTCGTCAAACAGGACGGCACCGTGGTTCTCACCTACACGCCGTTGCGCATGGTCGAGTGTCGTAGCGCCGGCGGGGCCTGAGGCGTGAGCGAGGCGGGCGGCGGGCCGCTGGCCGGCGTCAGGGTGATCGACCTGACGAGCGCCGTGCTCGGCCCGGTGGCGACGCAAATCCTCGGCGACATGGGCGCTGA
>Ga0209066_10006017_pt1 | contig 12529 bp, 15 predicted proteins | sample All_14_2_FD_187198 | JGI IMG/M metagenome (GOLD analysis project Ga0209066, IMG submission 187198) | Freshwater microbial communities in response to fracking from Pennsylvania, USA - Allegheny Zone_MetaG_DW_15 (SPAdes) (version 2) ...
GCATCGCCAGCATGCGCCCGCCCCGGCGCTGCCCACAGACGGGCGAGGACTGGCAACAATATCACGGTCGCGTGACCAACGAAATAACGCTCGGATGGGAAACCGATGGAAAACACCCTCTGCGTCCATTGGGGCGGTATACAACGCTTCACCTTGCCCTCACGGGTCACGACGCTAGCTCTTTTATCGCCCTGGACCAGCCGGGGCACTCATGGTGGAAGTAGCTCAGCCTGGCTAGAGCGCGCCCGAAGCCGGCAGCACGGCGAGGTCGCAGGTTCGAATCCTGCCTTCTATCCCACACTCTGAAAGCAACGTGAGAAACCTATGTCGAATTATAAAATAGCCGCGCTTTTCGTTGAGACGGACGGATGTTATTTTAATCTGCCGGAAGTGGACCCGTGGGATTTTAAAAGAGACGCTAGAAAATATAAAGGACCTCTTCCTGTAGTGGCGCATCCCCCTTGTCAACTTTGGGGTCGATTTGCGCATGTTAATTACGCACGATGGGGCGGGGAGCACAATCGCCCAGGGAACGACGGGGGGTGTTTTGCATCCGCTTTGGCGTCAGTCAGGAGATGGGGCGGCGTATTGGAGCATCCTGCATTTTCCGATGCATGGTCGGCATACAGCTTGAGCAAGCCGACGGCTATCGGTTGGCGCAAATGTGCAGATTCGGAATGGACCTGTGAAGTTTGGCAGTCAGCCTATGGACACAAGGCAAACAAGCGTACATGGATTTATTATGTCGGTCAGAAAACCCCTGTTGATTTCTTATGGGACCGGCCCGTTGGAACACATCAAATCGGGTTTCACGATCAGCGCGGCAAAGAACGCAATAAACCAACGATCAGCGGCAAAGCGGCCAGCGCCACTCCTATTAAGTTCCGCGATGCGCTGCTGTCGTTGGCGGCCGGTGGAAAATAACATGCACGACGACATCGCCTATGACCTGGAAATATTTCCTCAATATTTCTGCATCATCTTCGTCAACGACAACTGGCGTAGGTTGTGGCGGCATAAGGATATTCCGCTCATCATCGACTTCATCGATCGCGCCAAACCGACGCTGATCGGCTATAACAATTTCGGATACGACGATCTGATCCTGAAGACGATCTATAGGAATCCGCAGATCACAACGCAACAGCTCTACGAGCTGTCGAAGCGGATCATCTCGTCGCAACGGATGCCCGACGATTTGTTCAAACTACAATACGCCGATGTGCCGTGGCATCGCTCGATCGATATGTACCAGATTCTCAATAAGAAAGGCGGCCTTAAAGAGTTCGAATGTCGTGAGCACATGAAGTGCGTCATTGAAAGCCCCGTCGACTTCGACGCTCCGTTGCCGGCTAACAAGGTCGATGAGACTGAGCGGTACATGACCAACGACGGTGAAGCCACATGGGAGCTGTTCAAGAAGAACAAGGATGCCATCGCCCTGCGCGCCAAGCTGATCGACATGTACGACCTTGGCGATCGTCCATATGTCCTCGGTGACGCCGGCATCGCTCAAGCCATCGCCATTAAGAAATACAGCGAGCGCACTGGTGGGTGGTCGACGACCGCTCGCAAAGGGGCCGCGGAATGCCCCGACAATAAGATGCGTCGATGGAATGCTGGGGAATTGGTGTCTCGCCGCGTTCAATATCACACCCCTGAGTTCGAATCGTTATTTCGCCGGTTCAAGTCGACCGATCTTATTGGAGACGGTCCGGGTGCGACATGGGATTTCAGGAACAAGGCGTTCAAGGAGCCTGTCTCACTTGGCGCAAACGATTATCAGATAGGTGTCGGCGGGTTGCATTCGATCGACGGTCCTGGTCGATGGATTTCGACGGCAGAAGTCGGGATTTACGATCTCGACGTGGCGTCGTATTACCCGTCGCTGATGATTGTCGAGGGGGTATACCCTAAACACATAGGTAAAGGATTTATCGATGAGTTCCGAAAGGTTCGCGACATGCGCATCGCAGCCAAGAAGGCCGGCGATAAGATCGTCGATAGCGCTCTTAAGATTATTTTAAATTCGTCGTTTGGGCTTTTTAACAATGTTTACGCTCCAATTCGTTCAATTCCATCGGCCCTCCGCGTCACCCTCAACGGCCAGCTACAACTCCTAATGCTCGTCGAAGCACTGGAGACGATGGGGGCTAGGATCTTATCTGCAAATACCGACGGCGTCACGATCGTATGGCACCGCGACCGCCTCGACCAGCTCGACGTGGTTAAGAATTATTGGCAGACACAGACCGGCCACACGCTGGAACAGGTCGAATACAACCGGTATTGCCGCCGCGACGTCAACAACTACTGCGCTCTCAAAGTCAACGGCGATATTAAGACAAAAGGGGCCTTCGAACAAAAACCTCTAGGGGGCAAAACCGACGAACGTATTGTCAAGGCGGCGGCTGCCGACTACCTGTTGAAAGATATTCCGATTCGACAGACGGTCGAAGCCTCGAACGATATTCGCGACTTCATCTATTACCAGCGGACCAAGGCCGGCAAGGGCATCTCCGTCGGGACGCCAACGATCCGCATCGGCTACACCGAAGCCGAGATTGCCGCCATGAACCACAAACGGGTGTCGCTTGGAGAGAAGCCGTTCGGGCAGCGCAAATTGACCAATCTCAGAACAGCTTCCATTGAAGAATATCCAGATCGGGTGAACATCGGCAAGACCGCTCGCTGGTATGTCGCCAAGGCCGGAAAGACCGTGTTCCGCGCCTGCACCGACGGCACATTCGACACTCTCCCGAATGGACGCAATGCCGTCCTCGCCCTGACGCTGCCTGACCATTTCCCTGTCGATCTCGATAGGGAATATTATATCAGCGAGGCGAAGGCCCTCGTCGAAGCCGTCACCAATCCGCCAAAACCCAAAGTAAAGAAAGAAACCCATGACGCCTGAAGACACCTACGCTGCTGTCCCTCGCACCCCTGGTAAGCCTCGGTTGGTCGAGATCGAGGAGATGATTCGAATGAATATCGAGGATCTCTCCCGTGTTGTTCGCCACGGCATAGCGGACGATCGAAGGGAGCGATTCATCCACGAGGCGGTGACCAAGATGATGAACGACCTCGTCGATCATCACCTGATCGGCCTTCCGTCATCGGCGGACACGTCGTCCCGCACCTCCGTGCGCTGCGACTTGGTTGCCGAGATCGGAAGGCGTGTCGGGTGCCGAAAGGGTGAAGACGCTGACGATGTACTCGCCGCTGTCATGGTGCGCCTGTGATACAATTTGCCGACTTGCCTCCATGGTTGAAAGAGCACGTTCGTGTTCTATCGGAGCGGCAAGCTGAGCTGGATCAGGCTCGCAAGACCGTGTTGACATATCGAGACGCATTTCGAAAAATGTCGTACGATGATTGCGTCTACATCCTCGCCCGTGAATTCCTCGAACGTCGCCGTCCTCGCAAGTGGATCGTCGAGCAGCTTATGGGTCGGTTGAACATCCTTCGTAATGAACAGTTCGCTGAGTCCATCGCCCACCTACAGACCTGGAGATTCAAGTCATGAGCACACATCCTCCCATGTTCCCGCGAAATAAGCGTGTCGCCGCCGACGGTGTGGAGGTTGACGAGTCGGAAGGAGGCGCGACAATCCACGATATGTTCATGGCTGCGGCCATAACTGGCATGATGGCTGCCACCGAGCGAGGATTAATCCATGATGTGACTACCGGACCTCATTACATTGTTCGTAATGCGAAAGCAATTGCCGACGAAGCGATGAGAGTTAGGGTTAATAAAATATGAACGTCAAAGAGTCTGCCGTCGAGAAACGATTACGCCTCGCGGTCATCGCGAAAGGCGGCAGAGTCTATAAGTTCATAAGCAGCGAAGCAGGGGTTCCCGACCGCATCGTTCTGCACAACAAAAAGGCGATGTTCGTAGAGACGAAGCGCCCAGTCGGAGGGGAGGTCAGCAGGATCCAGCGTTGGCAGCACAGCGAGCTTGCGAAGCAAGGATTCGAAGTATGGGTGCTGTCGACCTACGACGAGGTCGATGCATTCGTGAAAGGCCTTGATTTATGAAATGGATCGGCAAGCCGCACCAGTTGCGGGCAAAGAACATCATTATCCGCGACAAGCGTAAGGCGCTGCACATGGACGTCGGCAGCGGCAAGACCACGACGACCGCCGTTGCCTGTTCTGAGCTGCTCGACGACTTCGCGATCCGTGGAGTTATGGTCTTCGGCCCGCGTCGCGTCGTCTCGGTCGCTTGGCCAGAGGAGTTGGCGAAGTGGGACAACCTCTCGCATTTGACGCACATCCTATGCCGCGAAGACGATGTGAAGACCCGCATTGCGATGCTGCGGTCGCGATCAGACTTCTATCTCCTTAACTACGACCTGATGCCGTGGTGGTGTGACTGGGTCATGAAGGAAGTGAAAATTCGTCCGTTGATGTTCGACATGCTCATTCTCGACGAGTCGAGCTGTCTGCGAACGGCGTCGTCGGCCCGCTTTAAAGAGCTGAAGCCAATTGCCGACTCTGATTTGTTCCCGCGCATTATCGAGCTGACGGGGACTCCGGCTCCCGAGGAATATGAAAATCTCTGGAGTCAGTTCCGGCTGCTCGACGGCGGGGGAGCGCTCGAACCGTTCATCACCCATTTCCGTAAGAAATATATCGACAGCAACCCCTATTGTCGCTTCGAGACATCCATGAAGCCAGGGGCGGCATCCATCATTGAAGAGCGCATAGCCCCTCTGACGGTCACAGTTCTTGCTGACGAATTTCTCGACCTCCCTCCGTGTATGGAGCACACCATCTATGTCACTATGCCCGCCGAAGCCGTCCGCATCTACGAAGAATTTGAACAGACGATGGTCGCAGATATCCAATCGGAAGTTATTGCCGCTCCGAGTGCGGCTCAAGTCACTGAGAAATGTCGGCAGGTGGTCTCCGGTGCTGTATATACACCGGGGGCGGAAGGGAACGAGACTCTTCGACTTCACGAAGCGAAGTTCGACGCTCTTGATGAAATTATTGAATCAACAGGTGAAAACATCCTCTGTGCTTATTGGTATCGACATGAAATGGAAACTATTCGGAAGCGATACCCTACCGCCCCGATCCTCGGACCGAATCTCGGGGAGAAAGAGATGCTCCGGGTTGTTCGTGATTGGAATGCCGGGAAGATCAAGTTATTATTCGCTCATCCCTCGTCGGTCGGGCATGGCATCAATCTACAACATGGAGGCCGACATCTGGTGTATCTAACGTGCCCGTGGCCGAACGATCTCTTCCGTCAGATGAACGGTCGACTGCATCGCATGGGTCAGACGAAGCCGGTCATGGTACATAAGATTAGTGTCAAGGACACGGTCGACGACGACGTTACAAATCGCTTGACCGACAAAGAGATCGTGCAGCGGGCTATGCGCCGGGCACTCTCCAGGCTAAATCCACTCTAGTTGACAAGTCCCCAATCCCCAATAGATTCGAGCATGCCCTCCGAATCACGCCCCGGCCCGCGCCATGGGACCCCGCTATCCCATCTCCCGTGGAAGACGAAGCCGAAAGCCCTCGATCGCTCCCATGAGGGGACGGTGAATGAGCTGCTACTCTCGTCGTTCGTCACCGCCGCGAAGCCGGTCGACGTCCTGCCGCGGATTGTCGAGGCGTATCTCGCTATGGGCCTGACGAAGCCGTCCACGGTCACCCCTGCTAATTACATGCGCCAGCGCCTCTACGAACTGAAGCGCCGGAACTGCTTCACCATTCGAGGAACCTAACATGCCCCGCCCCACATTCATCGGGATCTGCTCGCCGGCCCCGCAGAGCGGGAAGTCAACGATTGCGGAATACCTCGTTCATCGTCATGGGTATGTGCGTGTACCGTTCGCTGAAACGCTGAAGAACATGGTCCGCTCGCTCCTATATGACATGGACTACACCGCGGAGCAGATCGCCGCCCTTGAGGCTGGCGACAAGAAGGGGAAGTTCTGCGACTTCTCCGACGTGACCTTGCGCACGGTCTACCAGACCCTGGGGACCGATTGGGGAAGAAACATGATCTCCCCGTGCCTCTGGACGCGCATCTGGGAACGCAAGGCCCTACGCATAGCCCGAGACGGCCTCGCTACCGGTGTCGTCGTCGACGATGTGCGATTCGCTGATGAGCTGTCGACCGTCGCCCGCATCGGCGGTCAGGTCTGGTGTGTTCGACGTCCGTATGCTGAGAAGGGAACGACCCACGTTAGCGAAGCGTTCCCGTTCTCAGAAGAACAGTTCGATCATTCGTTTGTCAATTCCTCAACCTTGCTCGCTCTCCATCGTTCTATCGACGAGGCTCTCGTATCATGAACATCTCCATCGACATCGGCAACAAACGATTCTCCCTTCCTCAAGAAGTGACAACGCACATCGGGGACCTCACGCAGCAGGTGAAGACGCTCACCAAGGCCCTCGAACTGGCGAACGCCGACGACAAGGTCGTCAAGCTCGAAGATGATCTCAAACTGGCGAATGACACCGTCGAAGAGCTGCGCGATGAAATCGTCAGGCTCAAAAAGGCCCCCGACGTCGTCGACAACAGTCCGCCGACTCCGAAGGTCGAAGACAAGAAGAAGTCGGACGAGCGCCCATTTGCAGGCAACAAAAAGTGACCTGCGCCAAGGTGGTTGTAACCGCCACGCTCCTCACGCTCGACGGCGAGGAGTTCGTCGGCAGTAACGACTGCGATAACCCGCAGACGACATGCCCGCGATTGCCCGGCGAGGGCTACGATAAATGCGTTGAGGTGTGCCGGCAGAAGGGTCACGCTGAGATTCGCGCTATCGATGCCTGTATTGCAGCGGGATCGTCGCCGGCCGGCGGATCAATGAGAATCCGGCACACGCATGTGTGCAAGTCCTGCGCATCCGAAATGGAAGCACAGGGGATTCGCTACATATGCGAGCAAGGGTAGTGTTACGTCGCGACCCCGGCATCCGTGATATTACCAATTTTCATCACGCGTCCGGGGATGTAGACGCTGCCTCCGAGGCCTGATCTGGTGCCTCCATCCGCAAAGGCAACAGCCTCCGGTCCCTCCAGCACCGACACGCCTTCCTCTCCGTAGATAGCGCAGTACACTTTCGTGCATGTCGTACCGTCCGGGGGTGGATGTGCGTTGAAGTCCAAGGAATCATCGAAGCTCAATAGACGCCAATCTAGCCCGGTTGCTGCGACAGTGGCTGAGAAATTAATATCTTCGTATTGTACACCATAGATGCCAAAATGTATCAGCGACCATGTACCCTCCGGAGTTCCGTATGGTAGAGATTCCTTAGACCATCCGAGAATCCGCAGGGTCGGACGATTTGCATGATGCCAAGTGATAATATACTGCGTGGTGTACCAATAGGAGTCGTCATAAGCCCAGATTAGGGGTTTATCGTTCCACACACTACCCATGCCGCCGACGAGGTCGCCGTTCGAGGTGTCCCGACATACTGTGGTCGACACCGTCTCAAAGCCCGGCGCGGCGGCGGTGGACATGAGGCTATGCCGCGTGATGTTCGGTCCGCCATTGCTCCATATATATTCCCCCTGCGAGGTGTAGACGTGATTTAACTCGGGCCGCTCCAGGGACGCGGCGTCGAGGTCGTCCTGCTCGTGGGAGAGAAGCGGGCAGACAAGCTGCCCCGAAGCCACGCCGGTCAGATTAACCCTGAAATGCGTCGGCTGAAACTGAAACACCCAAGACGGAAATGGCGTAGAGAAATCGTCTCCGCCGAATTCCCAAGCCAATGGAACGCCGTTGTCGTCGGTCACAACCCCCTTATCCACCTGAGCGTTGCAGACGAGTAGAACTTCCTCGACCGCATAAGCCGAAAAGTCCCATGATGGATAATCCGGATCAGCGTCGACAGATGGCCCAGTAGTCAGGCGCCGGTACATGTGCCCGACGGGAAAAGAATCGAGAAGGCACGGCGCAGCGTATTGGATCACCCGAGGGGTGACGACCGGCGAAGGGGTATATGAATATAGCGGGTGTAGATTCTTACGAGGTCCGATAGCTAAATACGGGGATTCATTGTCTGCTCCTAGCCAATAATAAATATGCCGAGTTAACGGGCCATCGGTCCACAGTTCGTACGTCCGCGTCCACATGTCCGCGATAGGCATGTCACGTCACCCTGGCCGGCAGATAGACAGGAACATAATCTCCCGACGATCCAATCTGCATGAGGACGGTCTGAAATGCCAGAACCATGGTTAGCGCCGGGATAATGGACTGTAGACCAGTAAACACGGGGGACGAAGGGGATGGCCACAGCTTATTCCCAACCCACACCAACGATTCCCCGCTCCCTGAAGGGTCTTGCAGATAGGCAGCGGATAACTGATCGGGACAGTCTCCGTCGACTAAGCTCGGAGCAAAGGTCGGAACCGACGTTACGTTTGACGTGGGAAATTTGAGACCGTAATAGGTAGTTGATCCGTACGTGGCGATCTCATTGCCGCGACCCATACGAAGAATGTGCACATATTGTGGCTGAGTTCCGCTCGGAACTCGAATAGGACGAAGCGCAATGTCCTGCTTCATCCTTGTTACTTCGGCCCAAACGGTGCGCAGGTCGGGGGTCATACATCAAACTCCAGGTCGAAGTAGTCAGTACCCCAGGTAGTCGTCTGCGCCTGATGATCGTAGTCAACGGAGGTCACGTTTGTTCCGACAATGGACGCCGCTACGTCAGTATCTCCATTTTGATAACTCTTCTCAATATGATCATTGATCTGAACAGGATAGTCGACGGTCGGAACACCGGCAACAAGCTTCGTGAAGGGAATGAGACCGCAATAGGATTGTGTGAACCCCAGCCGACGCCGAAGATTCAAATACCAATTTTGAGCGACCATGTGATAGAACTGCACACGATCGCGGTCGTCGCGAATAGTTCCGACGCTATCGGAGGGAATGGTCAGAGGGTTACGATAGGCGAGAAAGCCATCTTCGGTGACCGATGTCTGCTGTAGATCCCATATGCATGATCCATGCGCAAGCCAGAGATGAGCACGAGGGACTTTAATTTGCTTCTTCCTCTTCGCCTTCTGCCAGTCCTTGAAGCCTGTCGTCGGATAGGTAGTCAGCGGGCGAGCGTAGACTTCAGGGACGGAATCGGACGTTGAGCAAAAGCGCAACGGATACGGAAGACGGACAGCGATCGTTATCGCCAGCTTTGTCACATCATAGAGTGCTCCCAGTTTGTAGTTAGCAGAGAGAGCCTCCTCGCGACTCGTGTCCGCTATGACCCGCTTTCCGACTTCAGTGAAATATTGTGAGATGACCTGCACTGAATCGGGGCCGACCGACACTGACGGGTTGAATCCGCCGATGGCGGCTCTGAAATTGAATTTATCGGTCAGGTTGGACGGGAGCTGACCTTGCGGCAGGAACCACCGATCGTCGGTTGTTTCAGTGAGCCGCATGTAGCACGTCACCCCCCTCCGATCCGGCATGCCATTCGAAGGCGAGTTGTCCGTCCTAATGGGATTCGCCCCGTCGTATTTGAAACCGTCGTAGAATGGGAGATAGGAGAGCAGTTCACAGGAGCTGCCTGCCGTGTCTTTCGGGAAGTTGGTGTTGTCGGGGATGAATATGGAACCGTCGTCTTTACACCGAACGTCGATACGAATGATATTCCCCGCCGTTCCAATGGCGTCACCTGCGAAGCCTTGCCACCAGCGAGGTAGGCCGAATGCCTGATAGACATGATTCCAACGGGTCATGACCCGAGCATTCATGCTCAGACCTTCGAACGTGTCCCGATCGGTCTCACTCCATCGCGGGCCGCAGGAGATCAACTTCGTCGGATCGAAAATATTGGCAATGCCTCCGTCGGTGTCCCCGAGTGACATCTCGAAAGCAACTTCGATGTTCTCCCCGATCGTCTCGATATAATCGAATTGCTGACCTTCCATGGTTCCGAAAAAGAACTGATCGTCGCGGGTGCGATGATCTCCACGCAGATCAAGATAGTCATTCCCGACGTTCTTATAGGACAGATTCCGCGAAGTCCCCCAGTCCGTGTAGCTCTGCGCACCGTCGACTTGCCCGCCCGCTCCGCTGACGATGTAATCGAACGGGATTGATGTGGTGTTAAGCGGAGTAACCCCGAGCCACACATATATCTGCCCGTAATCACCTCCGGCAACATCCTTCCACTTCACAGCCACGGTCCCGAGTCCACGTTGACGCCCGCACACCCGAGCTACGAAATTGAATACCTTATCGTTTGGAGCTACCATGAGCGGAGAGAAGGAGCTGTAATTAGCGAATCCCTCTTTGAGATGGAACCACGGCTCGCCTATGGGCTTGGTTGCCGACACGGCATGATTGACGGCCTCGTATTCTGCCCATACATAGGTAGTGTCGTTAATGGACGCTGAGAACGCCCCTTGCCAGATATGGGTTTTGATGGTGACGCCGTCGAGGGTGTAGGTGTAGGAACCTTTATTACCGATCAAAGGGCCGTCAGCCGCTAAATAATAATTATATCCAGGATTTCCATACGCGTCGTCCTGTCGACGACCGGCGGTTCCGTCTTTCAGCGGATCGAATCCGTGACGATTCATTGGCCATTTCTGCGTCCTGGCGAACCCGTCGAGACAGAAGTAGATCCTTGCTCCCTGTGAGGTGCCCGAAGGAGACCCGACAAGCGATTCATTCTCCTCGTAGTCGACATGCCCCCAGAATACGGTGTGCCATGTACCGGCTTCGTCCTGGAGTTGAAGCCGGACTTCCTTGTTGAGAAGGGACGGAGGAGCCGCGACAACTTCCGTCGGGTACTTACCATACACATATCGGAACGTCGCCTTGCCAATTTCAGGCAGCGATTTCCTTGAAATCTTAGACAGCTCGACACCATCGAGCGTGCCTTCTGTCGGATTCGGCTCGCTCAGCAGCGTCCATGTGGCGCCTGATTTCGACACCTCCGCTCCTAAGACCGTCTCGATGGTGCCTACGAAGGAATCGGCATAGAGGACGCGGAACGGAGGTGGAGGAGCGACGAGGGTTTGAACGAGCGTGCTCACGGGGCGACCCCTGTCGCCTGGAGGCGCAAGAAGGCTTCGAGATAAGCTCCTGCAGGCTCAACCTCTCCGCCGATGAATCGCCCCGGTCGAGGGGTTGATGATTGAATGACAATATAGAACGTCGTCGACGGCGTGTAAGTCACCCCCGCTGATGTGAACACAAGCGTGCCGACGCTGCCGTTCATCGTTCGAAGCGCCCTGGCCTCGGTGACAGCTCCGTCGAAATTGGTGAATCCTCGGCACATGCGAACGCCGAATTCCGGATAGTCCTTCCGATTGAGGCGAACACGAGTACCGTCGACACCCATAGACACGAGCTTTTGAGGCTGCCAGACAAGGTCGATGTCAGGGAACCCATTTTCGAAATTCAACAGATCCCAACTAAAGGTATCGCTAACCGGTAGCGACACGGTCAATGTGGCGAGAGCTGCCATGTGTTATTTCCCTGTCCCGACCGGGGGGCGACGAAGTTCGTCGGCCCTGCCGCTGAGAATAGATGTGAGTTTTTCGATGGCGGCTGTATTGCCGCGAACAGATCCCATATCTCCGGAACGAGAACCCGATGCACCAGACGGTGTCGGAGTTGCCCCAAGCCGCGTCGTCCCGTCTCCGACATAAGGAATAGGCATATCGGCGGCATAAGCCGATGACGCTCCTCCGAATGTCATTGCGTCGGCAGCCCCCATTGTTCCTGGCGAGGTGAGTCTTAGCAGTTCTTTATTTGCCTCGTAGATTCGCGTTCCCGCTCTCGTGGTGTAATCAGCGTTCCTCCCCATGCCCTCAATGCTGCCCTCCATCGCCCGGAGTTTCATCTCAGGGGTCAAGAACCCTTTCTGATTGTACTTGTCGAGTTCGGTGAACATGTAGTTGCTCAGGAGGCTATTTGCATCCCCTCCTTTCAGATTCCCTGATCGGATTCCCTGAAGCCCGCCCTCAAGCGCACGCAGTGACGGCTGCACGAACTGTGTCTGCTTCATCGATATGGCGCTCTCTAAGAATGAGACAGCTTGAGCGCGCTCCTTCTCTCCCATTTTATCGAGCGACCCTTGATAGAGCGCCGCCTTCCCTCCGAGAACTTTCTCTGCCCTTTTAGCTAGTGTTCTGATCTCACCGGCCTCGCGCCCCGCTTCGCCGGCTTTTGCCATGCCCGAGAGAGCGGCCTGTGCGATGTGAATCGCCCCGACGAAACCGCTCAGACCGATCGAAGCGACTCGGAGCTGACCTTTGAATTCCTCAGACGCCCCTGGTGTCACCGGACTCGGCGGAACATTGAATCGTCCGCCGCCGGTCGGTGTTCCTTGAATCGTAGCCCATGGCATATTCTGCATAGGTGATTGCCCGCCGCCAAGGCGGGTTATCTGCCGCTGCTGGATCTGACCCCTCGGGAGCGAGATGTTCGTTCCTCGGCCGACGCCGACCATCTTCGACAGCATTTTGGTTTGAGCGGCTATGACATTGTCGACCATCTTCCCTTGAGTAGCTATCGACTTCGA
>Ga0209066_10006018_pt1 | contig 12528 bp, 8 predicted proteins | sample All_14_2_FD_187198 | JGI IMG/M metagenome (GOLD analysis project Ga0209066, IMG submission 187198) | Freshwater microbial communities in response to fracking from Pennsylvania, USA - Allegheny Zone_MetaG_DW_15 (SPAdes) (version 2) ...
GTCACGATATGTCGAGTTGTTGTAGGCATAAGAGGCGGTGGCGCTGAAGCCGTCGAAGAAAGACAGGGTGCCCGACGCCTCGAAGCCGTAAGAGCGGACAGAGCCGACATTCTGGAGCGAGGCGGGCAGGCCAAGGATGGGCGACCCGACCTGGACGCTGAGCTGGCGGTTCTTGAAGTCCACATAGTAGCCCGCGACACTTGCCTGGAACGGACCCTGGCGGAAGCGGGCGCCGCCCTCGATTGTCTTGGACGATTCCGGCTTCAGGCTCTCGCGGCTCTGCTGGAAGGCCGCATCACTTTGGCCGAATACGCCCGACGTTGCTGCCGAGACGAACGGGCGGAAGTTTTCGGTGTAATTGGCGAACAGTTCAGCATTGTCCGTCAGGCGGAACAGCACGCCCACCTGCGGTAGGAACCAGTCCTTCGATTCAATCTCGCCTTCCGCCAGACTGCCCTTCACGATCGGGTTGGCGACGTTCGTCACCTTCACACCCTTGAACCCACCGGACAGGACGAACTGGCCGAGGTCGAGGGTGTCCTTCACATGATATTGGAGAATCTCAGTGTTGTAGTCGAATTCCCACTGGGTGAAAAACGGGTTGGTCTGGAATTTCAGGCTGCTGCGCGACGAACCTGCGAGTGTGTCGGCAAGGCCATAGAAGCGACGTGCCTGACGGAAATCATTGTTTTCGTACCAGCCGCCGATTTCCAGCGTGTTCGGACCCATTTCCCAGGCACCGCCGACCAGCGCGCCCATGCGATCCATATTATATTCGGTCGTGCGAACCGAGATCGGCGCACCGCCGGGCGTTGGCGTGTATGGTGTCCACCACAGACCCTGGCCCTTGTTGTTGTGGTAATAGCCCTGCAGTGAGAGGCTGATGCCTTCGGCCACCGGTGTTTCGAACTTCAGGCTGGTCAGCCAGTCGCGGCGTAGACCCGCAGCGTTGAAATAGGCGTCGTCCGCCGTGGCGAACGGAGCGGGGTAGGTGAAGCCGTATTGCGGGTAGGGGCGCTCGCTCTGTGGGAAGGCCGATCCGTTGGCAGCCAGCCATGCCTGGTTCTGAAGCACGCCGGCGACTTCATAGGCCTGCGCCCAGTTGTTCGAGTTATTGTCCCAGTCGTAACCCAGCCGGTCGATCATCTCGGCCGACATGTCCTGATAATCATTCTCCTTGCGGTCGGAGAAATTGACGAAACCGGTCATCTTGCCGTTGCCGATGTCGGCCACGACCTTTGCATTGGCCTGATGCTGGCGCTGTTCGCCCCAACCCTTCCACTTGTCGGCCTTCAGATAGCCGTAGGAGACATAGCCGCGCACCCCGCCCAGATCGCCGCTGTCGGCGCGGATGAAGCCGCGCATCGTCTCGTCGCTGCCGTAGGTGGCCGAGCCGACGATATCCATGTCCTGGGATGGATCACGCGACTGGAACACCAGCGTGCCGCCGAGATTACTGACCGAAGCGGTGGAGAGGTTGCCGGCGCCCTGGCTTACCTGAACGTTGCCGAGGTTTTCGGAAATGATAGCGCGGCTGACGTGAAGACCGTTATAGTTGCCATAGGTCATGTCGCCCAGTGGCACGCCATCGAGTGTGAAACCGAGCTGGTTCTGGTTGAAGCCGCGCAGCGAGATGCGGCTGGACCATTCATAGGCGCCGAAAGCGTCGGCCGACTGGAAATTGACGCCCGGCAGCTTCTGGATCGCCTTCAGCGGCGAGATGCCAGGGGTCAACAGTGCGATGTCGTCAGCGCCGACCGTCTGAACCTGGCGGGTTTCGCCAAAGCCGTAGACGACGATTTCCTCTCCGGCGGCGGTATCCGCGGCCGGATCGGACGGCGTCGTTTCCTGAGCTGAAGCGGCCGCCGGAAGAAGGGCGAGACCGGCTACAGTCGCCAGCAAGGCTGCGTGGAAGCGCATTTTGAAAGTCCCCTTTGATGCATTTTCTGAAGGGGCCTGTGCATCCGCGAAATGACTGGCGCACGGCAGATGGGTGACGGTTCGATTACGGTTCAGGATAAAATTGTGACAGCTTGCGTCACGCAATCGGTCGAAGCGTGACCAACCGCCTGAAATGCGGCATGAAAGCCCATATGAACAGGCGCCGGGCGTGGAAAGCGATATTGCTGATACTGGCGGCGCTACCGGGTCTTTTTGCCATGGCGATCCTGATCGGATCGTTGACGCCCGCAAATCGCGACAGTGGTCCGCCCGCCAGCGGCATCACCATATATGTATACAGCAACGGCGTGCATACCGGGCTGATGCTGCCGACGGTGCATCCATTGCACGACTGGCGAGCGCGCATAAGGGCCGATGATCTGCCTGACCCGCGCAAGGCCGGGCGCTGGCTGATCTTTGGCTGGGGCGAGCGGAATTTCTATCTGAACACGCCCCGATGGTCCGACGTCGATCCGCTGATTGTCGCGCGGGCGGCGGTGGGCAGCGGCCAGACGCTGATGCATGTCGATCATTTGCAGCGACTGTGGCGTGGGCCCGACTTGCGGCCTGTGATGCTGACGGCGGCGCAATATCGTGCACTGGTCGCGGCGATCGAAGCCGACTTTGCGCCGGGCGCCGCGATCCGGGGCTATGGTGCGGACGACGTGTTTTATCCGGGGCGAGGACGTTATAGCGCCATCACGACCTGTAATGAGTGGACCGGTGCGAAACTGCGTCGGATCGGCGTGCGCGTGGGCCTGTGGACGCCAACGGCATGGAGCGTGATGCGCTGGTTCTAGGACTGGTCTCTCCGCTGGGGTAGAGACATAACGCGCAAGACCCCAGCTTTCGATGACGCGACGAAATAGTCAGGCGTCGATGGCTTCCTCATCGACGGCCGCCGCATTTTCCTGAATGAAGGCGAAGCGGTGGGCAGGGTTGTTGCCCATCAGCCGATCGACCAGATCGCGCACGCTTGCGCGGTCCTCTGCATCGGGTGGCAGGGTGATGCGGATCAGGTTGCGGGTCTTGGGATCCATGGTGGTTTCGCGCAACTGGCCGGGGTTCATTTCTCCCAGGCCCTTGAAGCGGCTTACATCGACCTTTTTCCCTTTGAATTCCCGCTCCACGAGTTCGGCGCGGTGCGCGTCGTCGCGGGCGTAAAGGCTCTTGCCGCCCGATACGATACGGTAGAGCGGCGGTTGCGCAAGGTACAGGTGACCGTTCCGGACGATGTCCGCCATCTCCTGAAAGAAGAAGGTCATCAGCAGCGTGGCGATATGGGCGCCGTCAACATCTGCGTCGGTCATGATGACGACGCGTTCGTAGCGCAGATTTTCCGCCTTGCAGTCCTTGCGCGTGCCGCAGCCGAGCGCGAGGCCAAGGTCGGCGATTTCCTGATTTGCCAGAATCTTGGCGCTGTTGGCGGACGCGACGTTCAATATCTTGCCGCGAATGGGCAGGATCGCCTGCGTCTTGCGGTCGCGTGCCTGCTTGGCCGAGCCGCCGGCGCTGTCGCCTTCGACGATGAAGATCTCGGTGCCTTCCGGATCATCAGCCGAACAGTCGGTGAGCTTACCGGGCAGGCGCAGCTTGCGCGCACTGGTGGCGGTCTTGCGCTTGATTTCCTTTTCCTGGCGACGCTTGAGGCGCTCGTCCATGCGGTCGAGGACATAGGCGAGCAGCGCCTTGCCGCGATCCATATGGTCGGCGAGAAAATGATCGAAATGGTCGCGTACGGCTGCCTCGACCAGACGTGCGGCCTCGGGTGAGGTGAGGCGGTCCTTGGTCTGGCTCTGGAACTGCGGGTCGCGGATGAACACCGACAGCATGATCTCGGACGAGGTCATAATATCCTCGGCCTGAATATCCTTCGCCTTTTTCTGGCCGACAAGGTCGCCGAAGGCGCGAATGCCCTTCACCAGCGCCGCGCGCAGGCCAGCCTCATGCGTGCCGCCGTCGGGCGTCGGAATAGTGTTGCAGTACCAGCTGTAGCTGCCGTCCGACCATAGCGGCCAGGCGACCGCCCATTCGACGCGCCCCGCCATGCCCGGAAAGTCCTGCTGTCCGGCGAAGAACTGGGTGGTGGCGCACTCGCGATTGCCGAGTTGCTCGCGCAAATGATCGGAAAGGCCGCCGGGAAACTGGAACACGGCCTCGGCTGGCGTGTCGTCCGTGATGACCGCGGGATCGCACTTCCAGCGGATCTCGACGCCCGCGAACAGATAGGCCTTGGACCGTGCGAGCCGGTAGAGACGGGCGGGTTTGAAAGTCAGCTCGCCGAAGATTTCGACGTCGGGCGTGAAGGATACCGATGTGCCGCGCCGGTTTGGAGCAGCGCCGACCTTTTCCAATGGCCCCTTTGGATGCCCCTGGGAAAAGGACTGGCGATATAGCTCGCGGTTGCGCGCGACTTCCACGGTTGTGTCGATCGACAACGCATTGACCACGCTGACGCCGACGCCGTGGAGACCGCCAGAGGTGGCGTATGCCTTGTCGCTGAACTTGCCGCCGGAATGCAGCATGGTGAGAATGACTTCCAGAGCGGACTTGCCCGGGAATTTGGGATGGGGGTCGACCGGCATGCCACGGCCGTTGTCGATGATGGTCAGGCGATTGCCCGCCTCCAGTACGACATCGATGCGCGTGGCATGGCCGGCGACGGCTTCATCCATCGCATTGTCGAGTACTTCGGCGGCGAGATGGTGCAACGCGCGTTCGTCCGTGCCGCCGATATACATGCCCGGGCGGCGCCGGACGGGCTCAAGCCCCTCCAGCACTTCGATAGCGGACGCGTCATAGTCGCCGGAGGTGGGTAGCGGTTTTGCGAAGAGGTCGTCGGACATGGTTACCATCGGCAGTGATGCCTCCTCCCTAACATCCCGACGCGAATTTTCCAGAGATTAGACTTTGGTCGAGCGCGCGGTGCTGCGAACGCATCGCAAGATTTTGTTAACGCGCGCGCGATGAAGGTGGCGTGTAAGTTGACGGAGTAATCAGGTGCTACACGATCTTCAGAACCGGCATTGCCCAAGCGCTGAAGTTTTCGCGCCAGGCGCGTTCGCGTTCGATGAAGCGACGCTCTCTCGGGCTGAAGCCGCGCCGGAAGAGCGCGACTTCATCTGCTTCACAGCTTCCGGCCGGTGGACCGGCCGCGATATGGATCGTCATCTGGCGTCGTTTAAGGCAGAGGTGGCCCGTGCGCGCGGGCTGGGCAAACCTGTGCGTATACTGAGCGACATGCGCGAGGTGGAGATAGGCGAGCGTGCCGAAGAGCGCCTGAAGGCCAACATGCCGATGGCGTTTGAACCGGACGACCGCATCGCCCTTGTCGTGCGGTCCAGCGCCAGCAAGGCGCAACTGCGCCGGGCCATGGATGGCTGGACGGCGCAGATGTTTCTGTCCCTTGACGCCGCCCGTCTCTGGTTGGGCGCTGTCTGACCTTCGGAAAGGCGGCTGGCGGCCAACCAACCGCCCATCATGGCTGTGGCGTTCATGCCCGAGCGCGCATTCGTGGGCAGCAATCTGCGATCCGGGAGCATCGTATCCTGTGGCCGATGGCTATGCTTGACTCGTACGCGTGCGGGTGCCAAGGGGCTGCCTCCCTTGAAAAAGGGGGCGCGTAGCTCAGTGGTAGAGCACACCCTTCACACGGGTGGGGTCGCAAGTTCAATCCTTGCCGCGCCCACCATTCCTGCATTGGCATGAGCCCCCTGTTGCGTCGGGCTTGATTCACACGCTGCGCTGGTCCAGCGTGCGCGCCATCAAAAGATCACGCCGCATGCCCCATGTGAGGCCGGCGTCAAAAGGGACACACATCATGAATCGTCTGACGCGCATCACGGCCCTTGGGCTATGGACGCTGACGCTCACCCTGCCGGTACAGGCGCAGGAACCTGCCCCAAAACAGTCGACGTCGCTGACGCTGGAGCGGGTGTTCGGGAATCCGGACCTCGCCGGGCCTCAGCCGCAGTCGCTCAAGCTGTCACCAGATGGCAAGCTGCTGACGTCGGTGAAGAACCGTGCTGACGAGAAGGAGCGGTTTGACCTGTGGGCGCTCGACACCACCACGGGCAAGGAATGGATGCTGGTCGATTCCAAGAAGGTTGGGACCGGCGCGGAGTTGTCCGAAGCAGAGAAGATGCAGCGCGAGCGTGATCGGTCGCTCACAGGCAAGACCGGCATCCTGACCTATGATTTCGCGCCGGACGGCAAGTCGATCCTGGTGCCGCTGGATGGCGACCTGTATCTCGCCGGCCTCGACGGAACGGTGAAGCGGCTGACCAATACGCCCGAAGGCGAACTGAACCCGGTCGTCAGCCCGGCGGGCGGATATGTCAGCTTCGTGCGCGACCAGAACCTGATCGTGCAGCCGATCGGCGGCGGCGAGGGCAGGCAGATCACCACCGACGGCAAGGGCACCGTACACTGGGGCGAAGCCGAGTTCGTGGCGCAGGAGGAAATGGATCGGCGCACCGGATACTGGTGGTCGCCCCAGGACAAGCTGATCGCCGTCGAGCGCTTCGATGAGGCCCCTGTTGGAATTGTGACACGCGCGGCGATCGGCGCGGATGGCACCAAGGTGTACGACCAGCGTTATCCCGCTGCGGGTACGCCCAATGTGCTGGTGGCGCTGTATGTGATGAAGCCCGATGGAAGCGACGCTGTGAAAGTGGATCTGGGCGCGGACCCGGACATCTACCTCGCCCGCGTCAACTGGGCGCCGGATGCGTCCGCACTCTATGTGCAGCGGCAGAACCGGGCGCAGACGCGGCTGGACGTGCTGAAGGTCGACCCGGCGACGGGCAAGTCGACCATCCTGTTCACCGAGCAATCCGGCCCCAGGAGCTGGATCAACCTCAACGACAGCTTCCGCGCATTGAAGGACGGCAGCTTTCTGTGGAGTTCCGAGCGCGACGGTTATGAGCATCTGTATCGCTACGCCAAAGGCAAGTGGACGCAACTGACCAAGGGGCCGTGGGTCGTCACCAGACTGGTCGGCTTCGACGAGGCGAAGGGGCGGCTCTATTTCCAGGGCAACAAGGATGATGTGCTGGAGCAGCAGCTTTATGCGGTCGATATCGCCAGGCCGAATGTCATCACCAAGTTGACCGAAAGCGGCTGGTGGAACAGTGCCAGCATGGACGGTGCGGCGAGCCGGGCGATCATCACCCGGTCGAATCCGTCGCAGCCCAGCCAGGTGTATCTGGCCGGCGCTGACGGCAAGCGTATTGCCTGGGTGAACGAAAATGCGGTGAAGGGCGACCATCCCTATGCGCCGTACATGGCGAGCCATCGCACGCCGCAATATGGCACGATCAAGGCCAAGGACGGCACGACGCTATACTGGGAGATGATCACGCCGCCGCTGGAGCAGGGGAAGACCTATCCGGTGTTCTTCGAGCATTATGGCGGTCCGGGCACTGGCCAGGAAGTGTCGCGCAGTTGGGCCAGCACCGGCGGGCCGCGCGCGCAATATCTGGTCGATCGCGGCTGGATCTACTTCAAGATCGACAATCGCGGTTCCTATAATCGCGGCAAGGCATTCGAGGACCACATCTGGCACGCCATGGGTACCGTGGAGGTCGAGGACCAGCTGGCGGGTGCCGATTATCTCAAGACCCTGCCGTTCGTGGATGCCAAGCGTATTGCCACCTATGGCTGGTCCTATGGCGGCTATATGAGCCTGAAGATGCTCGAAAAGTCCAAGGGCGTCTTTGCCGCTGCGGTCGCGGGCGCGCCGGTCACGGACTATACGCTGTATGATACCCATTATACCGAGCGCTATCTGGGCGATCCGAAGGCGAAGGACAGTGCCTATCCTGCCGTCAGTGCGTTGGGCGACGTGACGAAGATCAGCGATCCGCTGCTGCTGATCCACGGCATGTCGGACGACAATGTGGTGCTGGACAACTCCACGCGCTTCATGACGCTGATGCAGAAGAATGCAGTGCCGTTCGAGTTGATGCTGTATCCGGGCCAGACGCATCGCGTTGGTGGACCCGGCGTCAGCGTGCACCTGTGGAAGACCATCGAGGACTTCCTGGCGCGTCATGTAGGCAAGGCCGACGTCGCCCAATAGCGATTACGATATGGGGCCGGTTTTCTATCGGCCCCATTGATATTCAGTAAAATCGGCGTACCCTCGTCTTGTTGCGGGGGAGTAAGGGCATGACCGAGGAGTCGCTGCATCTTGCGCCGGTTCGGGGAAAGGCCCGAATAGACGTTCTGGATATTCTGCGGGGTATTGCGATACTCGGCATCTTCTACATGAATATTCCCTTCATGAACGGCCCGGTGCCGTTCGTTATGGGTGATATCCGGCAGATGGGCTGGGCCCCGGCGGATCGGGCGACATGGGCGGTCATCCAGACATTTTGGGAGGGCACGCAGCGCGGGCTGCTCGAATATCTGTTCGGCGCGGGCGCGATGGTGCTGACGGCCAGAGCGATGCGGCCGGACGGTCCCGTCGCCATCGCAGATCTGTTCTATCGACGCATGCTCTGGCTGCTGGCGTTCGGGTTGATCGACATCTTCCTGATCGGCTGGGTCGGCGACATATTGCACGTCTATGCGCTGGCGGCGCTGTTTATCTTTCCGTTTCGCAAGCTGAGCGCGCCGGTACTGATCGCGCTGGGCCTGCTCTATGCGACGGCTGTGGGTATCGGATGGGTTGGGGGCGGTGGCGTCACCCAATATCACGCACGTACGGAGATGATCGAGGCCGCCCATGTGGCGCAGGCCAAGAAGGACGCGCACAAGGTGCTGACGAAGGGCGAAAAAGAAGCGCTGGAAGCCTGGCAGAAGAAGCTGGACGTTTTCAAGGGGCCCAACGCGGAAACGAAAAAGGCAGTGGCCGAAGAGCGCAAGGCACATGAATCCGGCCCTGTCACTCTCCTCCGCTGGTCATGGAAATCGTGGCACGCAGTCTTCGTTAAGGAGAATATATCCTTTCTGTCCGTGCTTGAGGCGATTTGCGGCATGTTTCTGGGCATGGCCCTGTGGAAGCTGGGCATCATTCAGGGTGATCGCAGCGCGCAGTTCTACGTCATCCTTGCGATTCTGGCTTATGGGTTCGGCATGGGCGCGCGCGCCATCGGGGTCCACGAGATATTCCGGTGGTCGCCGGCACCCAAGACGATCTGGATCACATCGGAGTTCGCGCGACTTGCTGTGTCGCTTGGCCATGTCGCGCTGGTCAATCTGTTGATACGGACGGCGGCGGGCAGGGCGATCCTTTCACCGTTCAAGGCGGCCGGCCGGACGGCGTTCTCGCTCTATTTCCTCACGAGCCTGATCGGCATCTGGTTCATTGCGCCATCATGGGGACTCCATCTCTGGGGCCGCCTTGGCTGGGCGGACCTGGCACTGGCGGCGACCATTGTCGTTGCGCTGCTGCTGGTCATCGCCAACATCTGGAGTCGCTATTTCGTCAATGGCCCGCTGGAATGGCTGTGGCGATCGCTCGCCTATTGCGCGGTGCAGCCATTCCGCAGGAACGGCACAATGGGCGGTTCTACCTGATTGGCCGGATAGACAATCATGCGGGTGCGAGGCGCTGCCCTCCGCTGAACATCGGTCGTATTCGCGAGGGCCCTCATAGCCCAGTCCGCGCGTGTCGTCGCTTGCCGGCCTTCCGCACGAATGATAGATTTTCGGCCGATCCTGTGCAGCAAAGGCTAAAGGTTATGCGCCGCCGAAACGCCGTACTCGGCATGACTGCTCTTTGTCTGGCGTCTGCAGCGCAAACCTCTGCTCCCCAAAGTTTGAAGATTGCGCGAACGCCGTCAGGGCATCCGGAAATGATGATGCCAGACCTAAATTTTTCAGAAAGTCGCCAACTTCTTAGTGAAATATGCAAACGCGTAGGCTGGACCGTGAAGCGCGAAAACAATGCCGAACTGGTTTGCGCGGTGCCGAGCGATGAGCGTGTGGAAGTCTTTCTTCAACCGCCACAGGAATCGGTGTCGTGGTTCTATAATGGAACCCACGTTATCGTGCAGAAGGAAGTTCGCTTCAGCCTGCGCAAACGGGACGATGGAACGAACATCGAAGCGCGCGCCTTCAAGCGCCAGCCCGCGCCGCAAGGGTTCGGGCTGATAGACACCGAACTCGTCGCCGACGACACTTTCAATGGGCTCATGAACGTGATGGCGCTGGCCGGTGCCAAGTTCACGCCGGAAACCCAATTCGCCAAACTGCCATGGTATGGTTTCGAAGCGGACAGCGTGGGCGCGGAAGAGGTCGAAGGTCATACCATGGCCGTTGTCCATGTCGGTCTTGTTGAGGGTGGTGGTACGGCCGCGCTGGCTGGATTGCGGAATGGAGACATCATTATCGGCGTTAATGGTCGCCGTTTCCGTGACTACCGCACTATGCTGCGACACATGGCGAAGGTGCAGGCAGGCGACACCATCGCATTCGAGGTGTTTCGCAGCGGCTTGCGTTCGATCCATCAAGTTGAAGTGACGTCGCGTCCCGTGGGCTAGGTTGCCGACGCTAACTTTAGCGCGTCAAAGCCATTCCATGCTTCCCCCCGGCGGCTGCATCCGCTATCGCGCCCCGCGCGCGTAAGTCAGCGCGCCTCTTCAGGAGCGAAACAGTGGGTTACAGGGTTGTTGTCGTCGGCGCCACGGGCAATGTGGGCCGGGAAATGCTCACCATCCTTGCCGAGCGGGAGTTCCCGATCGACGAGATCGCGGCGGTGGCTTCGCCGCGCTCGACCGGCATGGATATTGAATTCGGTGAGACCGGCAAAATCCTGAAATGTAAGAATATTGAGCATTTCGACTTCACGGGCTGGGACATTGCCCTGTTCGCTGCGGGTTCCGGCCCGACGAAGGAATATGCGCCCAAAGCGGCGGCGGCCGGCTGCGTGGTGATCGACAATTCGTCGCTCTATCGCATGGACCCGGACGTGCCGCTGATCGTTCCGGAGGTGAACCCGGATGCGATCGACGGCTATACCAAGCGCAACATCATCGCGAACCCCAACTGCTCGACCGCACAGATGGTGGTGGCGTTGAAGCCGCTGCATGACGCCGCGAAGATCAAGCGCGTGGTCGTCGCCACCTACCAGTCGGTTTCCGGCGCGGGCAAGGCGGGCATGGACGAGCTGTTCGAGCAGAGCCGCAACATCTTCGTCGGCGATCCGGCCGAGCCGAAGAAGTTCACCAAGCAGATCGCGTTTAACGTGATCCCGCACATCGACGTCTTCCTGGACGATGGCTACACCAAGGAAGAGTGGAAGATGGTCGCCGAGACCAAGAAGATCCTGGATCCCAAGATCAAGGTGACGGCGACCTGCGTGCGCGTGCCCGTGTTCGTGGGCCACTCCGAGGCGCTCAACATCGAGTTCGAGAACGAGATTTCGGCCAAGGAGGCGCAGGATATTCTGCGTGAGGCTCCGGGTGTGATGCTGGTCGATAAGCGTGAGGACGGCGGATATATCACGCCGGTCGAGTGCGTTGGCGACTTCGCGACCTTCGTCAGTCGCGTGCGCGAGGATTCTACCGTCGACAACGGGCTGGCGCTGTGGTGCGTGAGCGACAATCTGCGCAAGGGTGCGGCGCTCAACGCGGTGCAGATCGCCGAACTGCTGGGTCGCCGGCACCTGAAGAAGGGCTAACCCGCTTGGACACGCCGGCGTTCGAAACGAAGACGGTTGACGGCTTCGGCGGCGCGGCGATTGCCGTGCATGAAATGGGGGAGGGGCGGCCGGTGTTGCTCCTCCACGGCCTGTTTTCCAGCGCCTTCGTCAACTGGATCAAATATGGCCACGCCAGCGCTATTGCGGCCAGGGGCTTTCGGGTCATCATGCCGGATTTCCGCGTGCATGGCGAAAGCGCCGCGCCGCACGATCCGGCCGCCTATCCTGCCGACGTGCTGGTGCGCGATGTGGAGGCGGTAATCGCCGCCTATGGCCTCGACGATTTCGATTTGTGCGGTTTTTCGCTGGGCGCGCGGACAAGCGCGCGTATGCTTGCGCAGGGGCTGCGTCCGCGTCGCGCGATTTTGGCGGGCATGGGTCTGCACGGCCTGTCGGGCTGGGCGAAGCGGCGGGATTTCTTCCTGTCGGTGATCGATAACGCCGACACGATCAAGCGTGGCGACGATCGCTGGCTTTCATTGCAGTTCATGAAGACGATGAAGGTCGATCCGGTGGCGGCGCGGCTGTTGCTGGGGACGTTCGAGGATACGGACGTCGACACGCTGAAAGCGGTCGACACGCCGGTGGCCGTGATCTGTGGCGATGAGGACCGTGACAATGGATCGCCGCAGGCGCTGGCCGATATATTGCCCAACGGGCGCTTCATCGAAGTGCCGGGCACGCATATGAGCAGCGTCGCCAAGGCGGACCTTGGCATCGCGATGGCCGATTTCCTGGCGGTCTGAGGCTTATCGAAAAGGCGGTTCGTTGAAGGCGCGCAGTTTGCGGCTGTGCAGCTTTGCCCCTTCCTGCCGTAGCAGTTCGCAGGTGAGCAGGCCGACGCGCAGATGGCCGGCAATCGCTTCCTCATAGAAGCGGTTGGCCTGTCCGGGCAGTTTCAGTTCGCCATGGATCGGCTTGTCCGACACGCACAGAAG
>Ga0209066_10006021_pt1 | contig 12522 bp, 9 predicted proteins | sample All_14_2_FD_187198 | JGI IMG/M metagenome (GOLD analysis project Ga0209066, IMG submission 187198) | Freshwater microbial communities in response to fracking from Pennsylvania, USA - Allegheny Zone_MetaG_DW_15 (SPAdes) (version 2) ...
CCCGCTTCCAGTCAAGTGGGCCCGGCAATGACATGGATTTAGAGAAGTTTGCCGTTGATGGCATGGTCGAAGAGTGTTTCGTAGGTCGGCACATCCATGGGCAAAGGATTGCCGCCGGTCGAGGGGTCTTCGAGCGCCATGGCGGCAAGCTGGGGGATGATGTCGGCCTCGACGCCGATGTCGCTCAGTCTGTCGGGGATGCCGACTTCCTGACGCAAGGCGAGCACCCAATCGACAAAACCATTGAAGCTCTGATCCTTGAGGTCGAGATAGCGTGCTGCGGCGGCGAGCTTGTCCTCAATGGCGGGGCGGTTGTGCAAAAGCACATAGGGCATGATGACGGCATTGGTGAGGCCATGATGCGTGCCACGCAGCGACGAGCAAGGATGGCTCATGGCGTGCATGGCGCCGAGGCCTTTCTGGAAAGCCGTGGCGCCCATCGACGACGCGGCGAGCATGAAGGCGCGGGCCTCCACGTTTTGACCCTCATGTGTGGCGACAGGCAGCCACTCCTTGACAAGGCGCATGCCTTCAAGCGCGATGCCCTGACCCATGGGATGCCAGAAGGGGCTGCAATAGGCTTCGAGATTATGCGAGAGCGCATCCATGCCCGTGGCGGCGGTGATTTTTGAGGGCAGGCCGATGGTCAGTTCCGGATCGGCGATGACTTCGACGGGCAGCATCTTCGGGTGGAAGATGATTTTCTTGGTGTGATCGCGTTCGTCGGTGATGACGGCGGCGCGGCCAACTTCGGAGCCTGTACCTGCCGTTGTCGGGATGGCGATGCAGGGCGCGATGCCGGCGGGATCGGCACGGCTCCACCAGTCTTCGCGGTCTTCATAGTCCCAGATGGGACGTGTCTGGCCCGACATGAAGGCAATCGCCTTGCCCGCATCCATGGCGCTGCCGCCCCCGATCAGGATGACGCCATCATGCTTGCCACGCTTATAGACCTTGAGGCCCGCTTCGACATCGGCCGCGACGGGATTTGGATGGACATCGCCAAAGACGGCATAAGCCATGCCCGCCTGTTCGAGCATATGCATGGCATCGCCGATCATCGGCAGGGGCATCAGCCCCGGATCGGTGACGATAAGCGGACGTTCGATGCCTGCCGCGCCACAGGCCTGGGGCAGTTCCCTGAAACGCCCGGCACCAAAACGGATCCTGGTCGGATAGTTCCAGTTGCCGGTGAGGCTGGCATATTTATCAATGTTATTCTCTTTGGTTTTCTGGGGCATTTGTCAGGTCTTGATCCGCAGGTGAAAGCTCTTGGGACGGGTGAGATGTTCGTAGCCGACTTTGGAAAGCGTCGCGCCGCGACCGGTGTCCTTGACGCCGGTCCAAGGGAGAGCGGGGTCGAGATAATCGCAGCGATTGAGGAAGCAGGTGCCGGTTTCGATTTCGGCAGCGATGGCTTCGCCCGCTTCCATATCCTCGGTCCAGACGGATGCCGTCAGGCCATAGGGACTGTCATTCATCAGCTCGATGGCTTCGGCGTCGGAGGAGACCTTCATGATGCCGATGCAGGGACCGAAGGTTTCCTCGCGCATGACATCCATCTGGTGATTGACGTTGACGAGGATCTGCGGCGCGAGATAGGGCGTGCCCGGCCTGGACGCCGGGAAGAGCTTTTCGTCGATCAGCGCCTTGGCGCCGCCACGCACCGCCGATTCAATCTGTCCACGGACGAAAGAGGCAGCGGAAGCACGCACCATGGGCCCGAGTGTGGTTGATGGATCAAGCGGATTGCCGAGCACATATTTTTTGGTGAGATCGACAAAACCTTCGAGGAAATCATCATAGACATCGGCATGAACATAAAGGCGTTCCTTGCCGCAACAGGATTGCCCGGAATTGAAATAGGCGCCGTCCACGAGATTTTCGATGGCGAAGGGGATGTTGGCATCGGGCCGGACATAGGCCGGGTCCTTGCCGCCGAGTTCGAGTCCGATGCCGATGAAACGATCCGCGGCGGCGCGGACCACGGCATGACCACCCGACACGGAGCCTGTGAAGTTCACGAAATCGACGCGTGGATCGCCAATCGTCTTTTCGGTCAGTTCATGGCTCATATGGATGACCTGAAACAGGCCATCGGGCGCACCTGCCTTTTCAAAGGCGATGGCGAAACGTTCGGCGCAAAGCGGGGTCTGGCCGGAATGTTTGAGGATGACGGCATTGCCCGCCATGATCGCCGGGACCACCGAATTGACGGCGATGAGATAGGGATAGTTCCAGGCGGCAATGGCAAGGACGACGCCGAGCGGTTCGCGGCGGATGAAGCGTTTGAAGCCATCCTTGGGCGTTGGCACGATGTCGGCCAGCGCTTCCCCGGCGATCGACACCATATAACGGGCGCGTTCTTCGAACCCACGCATTTCGCCTGCGCCATAGGCAATGGGGCGACCCATTTGCCAGGCGAGTTCGGGAACGATCTCGTCCTTCATGGCGATGAGGGCATCGGTGAAGCGCAGGCAAAGGGCGGCGCGTTCGGCCAATGGCACGCGCTTCCAGGCGGCCTGGGCGTGGCGGGCATCGCTCAATGCGCCATCAATTTCGCGCCATGTGGCGAGCGGGCGCTCAGCGTAAATCGACCCGTCAACGGGGGAGAGGACTTTCAATGTTTGCGACATGCTGTTTCTACTTTTCGACTAATTTACGTGCTCAGCCGCGCTCGAAGCCGCGCATGACTTCCCAGTCAGTCACGCGACGCTCATATTCGAACTGTTCCCACCGGCCTGTGTGGAGATAATGTTCGACAACGTCGTCGCCAAGGGCTGCGCGCAGCGTAGCTGACTTTTCGAGTTCTGCCAGTGCGGCATGAAGGCTCTTGGGCAGGGAGGGAATGCCGCCCGACGTATAGGCGTCACCGGAAAACTCGGGTTGCAGGGTGAGTTTGTTGTCGATGCCGTCCATGCCTGCCGCAATCAGGGCGGCAAAGGCGAGATAGGGATTCAAATCCGCCCCACCGACGCGGCATTCAATACGCAGGCTCTTGCCATGGCCACACATACGGAAACCGGCTGTGCGGTTGTCGTTTGACCAGACGATATTGGTCGGGGCGAAGGAGCCATTCACGAAGCGCTTGTAGGAATTGATGTTGGGCGCGAGGAAATAGGTGAGCGCTGGGGCATGTCTGATCTGGCCCGCGAGGAACTGCTTGCACATTTCCGACATGCCATAGGTTGCGCTTTTGGGATCGTAGAAGAGGGCGTTCTTGTCCTGATCGTCCCAGAGCGACATGTGGATGTGACAGGAGGAACCGGCGAGGTCGTAATTCCACTTGGCCATGAAGGTGATGGCCTTGCCATGCAGATGGGCGATTTCCTTGATGCCGTTTTTCAGCAGCACATGGCGGTCCGCCATTTCGAGGGCTTCGGCATAGCGGATGTTGATTTCCTCCTGACCCGGCCCCCATTCGCCTTTCGAGTTTTCCACCGGAATGCCGGCACCCTCCAGACCATTGCGGATCGCGCGCATGATCGGCTCTTCCTTGGTGGTGGCGAGAATATGGTAGTCCTCGATATAAAAATTTTCAGATTTGAGATTGTGATAGCGCTTTTCATGCGCTGACTCGTAGGTCTCATTGAACAGATAGAACTCAAGTTCGGAAGCGGTGTTGGCCTTCATCTTGAGCGCGGCGAGGCGCTTCAACTGCTTCTTCAGGATGGCGCGCGGCGCATGGGGCACATCCTCGCCGTGATGATCGAGCGTGTCGCACAGAACGATGGCGGTGCCTGGCAGCCATGGCACGCGGCGCAGGGTTGAGAGATCGGGCTTCATGGTGAAGTCGCCATAGCCCTTGGACCAGCTTGCCGCCTTGTAGCCGGGGACCGGCTCCATATCGGTGTCAACGGTCAGGAGATAATTGCAGGCATGGGTTTCCTGAACGGCGGTGTCGAGAAAATAGCCCACTGACATGCGCTTGCCGACCAATCGTCCCTGCATGTCCGGCATTGCCATGACAACAGTGTCGATGTCGCCGGAGCTGGCGAGATCCGAAAGCTGATCGAGGGTTAGTTTTCCAGGCAACGCATTGGGCATTTATCTCTCCTTGCGACCGGCACGGGCTGACCTGCCCTGTGGGTCATGACAACAGAAAAGGGCCTGCGGACCAGCCGCAGCCCAGATAGTGAAGGCAGGAGGGCATCACGTGAGCGATGCCCTCCCTTGTTCAAGGCATTATTCGGCTGCGACCGCAGCTTCAGCGGCCGCGATTTCGGCCTGACGCTTGGCAATCAGGTCGCCAATGGGCGGACCCTGGAAGCGACGGTTCTCAAACACGACCCAGACAATGGCCGTGAGGATGAGGAAGCCGATCGTGATATCCAGCGCCCAGTCATTGGGAGGCTGCACGCCAATGACGAAGATCAGCGCCATGGCAGCGATGGAGAGCAGGGCGAAGAGCGTGTAGAGCCCACGACCCATGTTCCACGGCCCCATTTTTGGCCATTTCTTGCCACCAAAGGTGAAAAGACCAAGCGTGATCGGGATGACGAAAGAGAAGAACAGGAAGATGACGGTGCAGGACACCACGATGGCATAGGCCGAAGCCCCGGCAATCGTGATGAGCGAGGTGCCCCAAACGAAGAGCACGGCAAGTGTCGCGCCGGTCCAGATGGCATTGACCGGTGTGCGGAAGGTTGGGCTCACCTTGGCCAACGCCGTTGAGAAGGGCAGACCACCGTCACGCGAGAAGGCGTAAATCATGCGCGACACGGATGTCACCGTCGCCAGACCGCAGAGGAACTGTGAAATGAAGATGGCGATATAGAGGTATTGCTTGACCTGCGGATTGACCTGGGCGTCCATGGCCCAGAAGAACACGTTCCAGCCCTGCTTGGCCGCATCGTCCATGTTCGGGATCATGAGGACGAAAGAGCAGAGCATGATGTAGCCGAAGACGGCAGCCCAGATGACGGACATGATGATGCCACGGGGCACGCGATGGGCAGCACCGATGGTTTCTTCCGAGGTATGTGCCGAGGCGTCATAACCCGTGATCGTGTAGATCGGCATCAGCAAGCCGAGCAGGAAAACCCAACCACCTGAAACGGCTGGCCAGACATTGCCACCAGCTTCACCTGAATAGTTCGAGAAGGTGAAGAGACGCGCCACGTCATAGCCTGGTGCGGAATAGAGGCAGACACCCGCCAGGACCAGTGCGGTGATGAAGATCAGATAGCCGGAAAAGTCAGTCAGCAGGGCGGTCAGCTTGATGCCCAGATGATTGATGATTGCCTGGATGCCTGTGAGGACGACAAGGAAGAGCACGCGTACCGTGATTGTGTCTTCCATGCCGAAATAAGCGCCGAAAGCCCCGAAGAAGAAGTAATAGGTGCCGACATTGATGGCGCCGAGAACCGTGACAAGACCCAGCAGATTGAACCAGGCCGTAACCCAGCCGGTGAAGCGGTTGCCGAGGATCGACCCCCAGTGATAAAGGCCGCCTGCTGTGGGATAGGCTGACGAGATCTGCGCCATGGCAAGGGCGAAGACGCCGGAAATGGCGCAGCCAAGCGGCCAGCCAATACCGATTGCGGCACCACCAGCGCCTGACGTTGCCTGAGCCAGCGAGTTGATGCCGCCGGACAGGATGCAGATGATCGAGAAAGAAATGGCAAAGTTCGAAAACCCGCCCATACCGCGCTTCAACTCCTGTGCGTAACCCATGGAGTGAAGCAGCTTAACGTCTTCTGTGATGTCGTCGTGATTTGTGCTCATCGTCCCCTCGTTTGACAAAAGTCATAGCTGGCCATTCCGGATGGGAATGCCGTGCCAGTCACGGACAGGAAGGGACGTACAGCCAAGGTGCCCCGGATTTACCGTTGCCCCATACACAACTCCATTCTCGATTTTTGGCCGAACAGGTTCATGAAATCAGCCCCCCAGGGCCCCTTACGCACTTCTCTGTCAGCAAAGCTTGCACGGTTTCAAGACGCTTTTCATCTGGATTGTTAAGGAAACACGTCGGCTCTGTGTTATTTTTTAAACAGGCCGGACCTTGGCTGTTGGTTTTCGTGGCTTTCGTTGACGGGCGCGAGGGCGATGTCCAAACTCCGCCTGCGATTCTTTAGGCGCTGACGGGGGCGTTCACGGCGGGTATGGACTGAGCGTGACGATTGAGGGGATGGGGCGATGAATGAACCGGCGCCAGGGCGCAGGAACGCCCATGTCATTGTGCTGGGCAATGAAAAGGGTGGTTCAGGCAAGACCACCACGGCCATGCACATTATCACCATGCTGCTGCATGAGGGCATGGCTGTTGGCTCCATTGATCTGGACAGCCGTCAACGCTCGCTGAGCCGCTATATTGAAAACCGCAAGGGCTGGGCGGATGCCAATGGCGTCAAGCTGGTCATGCCTGACCATCACGTGATTGAACGCTCCACGGCCGACACGGTGAGCGAGGCCAATGCGCAAGAGCGGGCGGCGTTTGAAGCCGTGCTGGCAAAACTCTCGGCGGAAAACGATTTCGTTGTCATCGATTCACCGGGCAGCGACACTTATCTCTCGCGTGTTGGCCATGCCGTTGCCGATACGCTGGTCACGCCGATGAATGACAGCTTTGTGGATTTTGACCTGATCGGTCGGGTTGATCCACAGACCTATCGCATATTGGGACCGAGCCTTTATAGCGAAATGGTGTGGGAAAGCCGCAAGCGCCGCGTGATGCTGGATGGCGGCAAGGTGGACTGGATCGTGATGCGCAACCGCCTGTCGCATCTCGATGCCAAGAACAAGCGGCGCGTGGAATCCGTGCTGGAAGACCTGTCCACACGGATCGGGTTTCGGCTGGCCCCCGGATTTGGCGAGCGCGTGATATTCCGCGAAATGTTCCCCTCAGGTCTGACCCTGCTTGATCTGCGCGCGGATGGGGTTGAGGCCAGCCTCTCCATGTCGCATGTCGCGGCCCGGGCGGAAGTTCGCGCGCTGATCGACGTGCTCAACCTGCCCATGCCGGGGCAGAAGCAGGTGGCAAACGGCTGAAACAAAACGACCGAAACAATAAAGTGATGTGAGCGAGTGGGTCCGGATCAGCCGCGTTCGCGATTGATCCGGGTCGCTGCCTGCTTGGGCAGGGCCCAGTTTTCCGGCGGGATGGCGATGCAGGAAATCGACTGACGGGCAAGACGACCGCAAGCGCTGCGGGCCGCCTCTTCGCCGGAGAAACCGCCGAAGCGTGAGCGATAAAGCGTCTTGTTGTCGGCGGTCTTGACCGGAATGGTGACGGGCACAGCCTTGCCGAGTTCGGTCGGCGCGGCGCGCATGGCATCGCGGATCCGTTCAACGGCATCGGACTGATCGGCATAAGCGCCGATCTGAATGATCCATGTGCCCTCAGGGATGAGCGGGTCGCCCGTGCGCCATGAGCCATCAAGCGGGGCGGGTGCGCGCAGATTGCTGACCTGAAGCTCGTTCCTGTCATGCGAGGCCGAGGTTTCGCTGGCCTGAGCCGGGGTCACGATCAGATTGCCGAGATCACGCCCGACCTGGCGGACGGGGCCTTCGGCTGTGTGATAGGCGGCAAGGGCATAGGCGGTGACCTTGTCCATCGGCGCGGCGGCAGGCTTGGCCGGGGCCGCTGAAGCAAGTTTTGCGGTTGCCGACGCTTCATAGGATTCTTCGTCGGGATCCTGCTCATCCGTTGTACTCAGCAGTGCCGTCATGGCGCGACGATCATCAATCGTCAGATCGGCTGGTTTGGTGACCGGCATGGGCGCGGTATTGACCGAGGCAAGCTGGATATTGGACGCACCGATACCATTTCTGGCGATGGCGGTGGGGAAGGCGCGATCAAGAATCTGCACCATATGCTTGTCGCGCGCGCGCGCGGTCTTGCCACCCATGACAACGCCAATCAGCCATTTGTTGTCGCGTTCGACAACGGCTGTCAAATTGAAACCCGAAGCATCCGTAAAGCCGGTCTTGAGACCCGTGACACCGGCATAGCGGCCCAGCAGACGGTTATGATTGCGGATCGAGCGGCCTTCCCAGACGAAATTCTGGGTGCTGAAATAGCGATAATAGGTCGGGAAATCTTCGCGGATGCGCTTGGCGAGCGTGGCCATGTCGCGCGCCGTTGTGACCTGGGCGCGATTGGGCAGGCCCGAGGCATTCATGAACTTGGTGCGGCTCATGCCGATGGCGCGCGCCTTGGACGTCATGCGCGAGGCGAAAGTCGTTTCGGAGCCGCCGACATATTCAGCGACAGCCACGGCAATGTCGTTGGCGGATTTGGTGACAAGCGCGAGGATGGCGTCTTCCACGCGGATGGTTTCGCCGGGCTTGAGGCCGAGGCGAGAGGGCGCCTGATTGGCGGCGTGCGGGGAAATCGGAATGCGGGTCGAGAGTTTGATCTTGCCGGATTCAAGGCGCTCAAACAGGAGGTAAAGGGTCATGACCTTGGTGAGCGAGGCGGGATAGCACTGCGCGTCAGCATTGTCGGAATAGAGAATCTTGCCGCTATAGGCGTCCATCACGAGGGCCGCTTCGCGGGGTTTGGCAGCGGCGGGCAGGGACTGAAACAGGGTGAGCGCGAGGAGGAGCAGACCAAGGCCAACGGCATTGCCAGCGGCACGAATCGCTGATGTCAGACGGCCCAAAACGGGTGCGCGCGCCATTTCTGCCATTTTGTCGAGACCCCCGAATACGCGTGACCCATACCCCCACGGACCACCGCCTCACGCATTTCCCCTGGAAGTGTAACTAAGGGAACACAGTTTGCGAAGCCCCCGCAGGTGCGAAACAGACCAAAAACCGGAGTTATTCCGGATATTTGGCTGATTTTATGACTGTAAGGGCAAGTGATTACCAATTAATTAACGAAATTAGGATTTTGTTAACCTGCTTGAGTCCGTTCGGGAAAGGGGCAAGCCGCTTTCTGGCGCTGCTTCTGCGTCAATCGGGCGGGGCTGGCGTCCCGCCGGGTGCCGCTGAGCGAATGATGCAAATGCCTGGCTTGAGACCCTCCCGTCGAGCTTGCGGCCAGCCGGACTCGCCTGAAGTGGAAACTTCATCTGATTGACTGCATTGGACCTTTGAAATTGGCGACGTTCCACTATGTAATAGTGAGCGCGGCGGTGCCGCCTGGAAGATTTCTTGCGACAAGACCTCGTTCTCTTGAGAAAGGAATTCCGGCACAAACAATTGAGACGGCGTCTGGCTGCGCCCCCGTTTGTCACGTGGGAGGCGGAGCGGGCCAGCGTGAACCGACAGGACCTCGAATGGCGGACGATACCAGGCGCGGGGATGACGATGATGGCGGTGTGAACACCGGTCTCATCACCAAGACCCGACCCAAAACCAAGAAGCCTTCGCTCTACAAGGTTCTCCTTCTGAATGATGACTACACGCCGATGGAGTTCGTCATTCATGTGTTGGAGCGGTTTTTCAACAAGGGGCGCGAAGACGCGACCCAGATCATGCTCCATGTGCATCAGCATGGAGTCGGTATCTGCGGCCTCTATACATATGAGGTGGCAGAGACCAAGGTGACGCTGGTGATGGACTTTGCAAGGCAGCACCAGCATCCGCTGCAATGCACGATGGAAAGAGAGTAGCGCGTCTAGGCTGTAGTTCAGCAGAAGGGAAGGTCTCTAGTGCCGACGTTTTCTACGAGTCTCGAGGATGGCCTTCACCGCGCTTTGGCGCTTGCGAATGACCGCAACCACGAATTTGCGACGCTTGAGCATCTGCTCCTGTCACTGATCGACGATCCGGATGCCTCTGCCGTGATGCGGGCCTGCAATGTCGATCTGGAGCTGTTGCGTTCGCAACTCAACAATTACATCGACAATGAGCTGTCCAGTCTGGTCGTCAATGATGGCGAAGACTCAAAACCGACGGCTGGTTTTCAGCGCGTGATCCAGCGCGCTGTCATTCATGTGCAGTCATCGGGCCGGGAAGAAGTGACGGGCGCCAATGTGCTGGTGGCGATGTTTGCCGAGCGTGAAAGCCATGCCGCCTATTTCCTGCAGGAGCAGGAGATGACGCGCTATGACGCCGTCAATTACATCAGCCATGGCATTGCCAAGCGGCCCGATATGGGCGAGGCGCGGCCTGTGCGCGGCACGAATGAAGAAGACAGCGAAACCCGCGAGAAGCCGCGCAGCAAGGAGCGCGCGACGAGCGAGGCGCTGGACGCCTATTGCGTCAACCTCAATGACAAGGCCAAGGCGGGCAAGATCGATCCGCTGATCGGGCGTGAAAAGGAAGTGGATCGCACGATCCAGATCCTGTGCCGCCGCTCCAAGAACAATCCGCTTTATGTGGGTGATCCGGGCGTTGGCAAAACGGCGATTGCCGAAGGTCTGGCGCGGCGCATCGTCAAGGGCGAAGTGCCTGAGGTGTTGCTCAATGCCACGATCTTCTCGCTCGATATGGGAACACTGCTTGCCGGTACGCGCTATCGCGGCGACTTTGAAGAGCGCATCAAGGCGGTGATCAAGGAACTGGAAGCCTATCCGGGCGCGGTCATGTTCATTGACGAAATCCACACGGTGATCGGCGCGGGCGCAACCAGCGGCGGGGCGATGGATGCCTCGAACCTGCTCAAGCCGGCGCTGGCCAGCGGCACGCTGCGCTGCATCGGCTCGACCACCTACAAGGAATATCGCCAGCACTTTGAAAAGGATCGTGCGCTTGTGCGCCGGTTCCAGAAGATCGACGTGGCCGAGCCCTCCGTGCCCGATGCCATCAAGATTTTGAAAGGGCTCAAGCCTTATTTCGAGGACTTCCACAAGGTCCGCTACACCAATGATGCGATCAAGGCGGCGGTTGATCTGTCGGCCAAGTACATGCATGACCGCAAGTTGCCCGACAAGGCGATTGATGTGATCGACGAAGCGGGCGCGTCGCAAATGCTGGTGACGGAATCGCGCCGCAAGAAGGTGATTGGCGTCACCGAGATTGAAGGTGTGATTGCGACGATGGCGCGCATTCCGCCAAAGTCGGTTTCCAAGAGCGACACGGAAAAGCTCAAGGATCTGGGTTCCGATCTCAAGCGCGTGGTGTTTGGTCAGGACGGCGCGATTGATGCGCTGGCCGCATCGATCAAGCTCGCCCGCGCCGGTTTGCGCGAAGCTGAAAAGCCGATTGGCAGCTATCTCTTCTCGGGCCCCACGGGCGTTGGCAAAACCGAAGTTGCCAAGCAGCTCGCCAATATCATGGGTGTCGAGATGCTGCGTTTCGACATGTCGGAATATATGGAACGGCACACGGTGTCGCGCCTCATCGGTGCGCCGCCCGGCTATGTCGGTTTCGATCAGGGCGGCTTGCTCACCGATGGCGTGGACCAGCATCCGCATTGCGTGTTGCTGCTCGATGAAATCGAGAAAGCGCATCCCGATCTCTTCAACATCCTGTTGCAGGTCATGGATCACGGCAAGCTGACCGACCATAACGGCAAGAAGATCGACTTCCGCAATGTCGTGCTCATCATGACGACGAATGCGGGCGCCCAGGATATGTCCAGGCTGCCGATCGGCTTCGGGCGCACCAAGCGCGAGGGCGAGGATGAAGATGCGATCAAGAAGCTCTTCACGCCAGAGTTCCGCAACCGGCTTGATGCGGTCATTCCCTTCGGTCATTTGCCGGCGGCGGTGATTGCGCAGGTTGTCGAGAAGTTCGTGCTTCAGCTTGAAGCGCAGCTCGCCGACCGTCATGTGACGATCGAGCTGACGCCGGAAGCCAATGCCTGGATTGCCAGGCGTGGCTATGATGAACTCATGGGCGCGCGGCCACTGGCACGCGTCATTCAGGAGAACATCAAGAAGCCGCTGGCCGATGAAGTGCTGTTCGGGCGTCTGGTGAAGGGTGGTCATGTGGTTGTGGCAGTCAGCGATGACAAGCTGACCTTCGATGTCGAGGCGGCAGCGCCACGCACACCCGCCCCGCCCCGCAAGCCCGGCTCGCGCAAGGGCGGCAGCAATCCCGATAGTGGTGGCGGCTCGGTGCCGAAGGTACCCTTGCTCGTCGATTAGTTGCTTATCAACGAAACTGGAATGGCCATGAGGTTCAAACCTCATGGCCTTTTCCGTGTAGACTGTAATCCTTAAAAAATAACGGGGAGAGAAAAGATGATTGGCTATGTGACTCTGGGCAGCAATGACCGTGTGAAGGCGGCGAAATATTACGATGACTTGTTGAGCGTTGTGGGCGCCAAACGCGCTATGGAAGATGGTGACCGTTTCATCGGCTGGTCAAACGGGCAGGGTGCGATGCTCGCTGTTGCCAGACCCTTTGATGGCAATCCGGCGACTGTCGGCAATGGCAATATGGTGGCGCTGGCCATGAAGTCGCGTGCGGCAGTGGACGAGATTCACGCCAAGGCGATGTCGCTCGGCAGCAAGGATGAAGGCGCGCCGGGCCTGCGTGGCGGCAATTTTTACGGCGCCTATTTCCGCGATCTGGATGGCAACAAGCTCTGCTGCTTCTATATGGGTGCGTGAAGACGTGGATGGCCCGCATGAAGCGGGCCATGACGTTTTATCGATCCTGTTTATATTTTCGGTGTCA
>Ga0209066_10006022_pt1 | contig 12520 bp, 6 predicted proteins | sample All_14_2_FD_187198 | JGI IMG/M metagenome (GOLD analysis project Ga0209066, IMG submission 187198) | Freshwater microbial communities in response to fracking from Pennsylvania, USA - Allegheny Zone_MetaG_DW_15 (SPAdes) (version 2) ...
AGACCAACGCCTGGGGGATGCCGACGAGGACCCGGGGGCTGACCCCGGCGATGCAGCGCCGCAGGTTGGCATAGCCCATCCCCGGATCGATCAGGATAACCGGCGCCCCGAGTTTGAACAGGGCGAAGGTCAGGCAGATGAAATCGGCCGATGGCCGCACCATCAGCATGGTCCGGTCGCCCGGCCGCACCCCCCGCTGCTGGAGATAACGGGCGTAGGCCGAGGAGCGCCGGCTCAGCTCGGCAAAGGTCAGCTCCCTGCCGCTCCGCACCTCGACCAGGCCGATGGCAGGGCCTTGATCGCGGGCCACCGCATCGAGGGTCTCGGCGATATTGGTCGTCATCGTCGCCCCTTCGCCGCAACCATCTCGCCACTGCCCAGAAACTGCCGCAGCAGCGGGGCGATGGCGGTGAACTTGTCCTCGAGGACGTAGTGGCCGCCATCGGTGAAAAAATATTTCTGCGCCTCTGGAAAACGCTCGCACCACTCCTGATAAAAGACGCCGTCGAAGCAGAAATCCCGCCCGCCCCACAGCAGCAGCAGCGGCACCTGCAGCCGCCGCAGGACCGCGAGGCCGTTTTCAACCTCCACCAGGGTGCGATAACTGCGATCGCCCGGGCCGAGTGGGATATCACGGACGAATTCATGGACCGCGACCCGGTTACGCCAGGAGTTGTACGGGGCCAGATAAGCCCGGGCAACCTCTTCCGGCAGTCTGGTCGCCACTGCCATCGTCGGCGCCGCCCCGGCGAACCCGTTCAATCCCCGGACGAGCAGCCGGCCGAGTACCGGCCAGCGACAGACGCGGATGCGCAGCGGGATCCGGGTCGAGCGGAAGGCAGCGGTGTTCATCATCACCAGATGCTCGATCCGCTCCGGATGACGGCCGGCGCAGCCCATGCCGATCGCCCCGCCCCAATCGTGACCGATCAGCGAAAAGCGTTCGATGTGCAGATGCTCCAGCAGCTGCTGGAGGTTGCCGATATGATTCTCCAGGGTATAGCTGTAGTCCTGCGGTTTGTCCGACAGGCCGCAGCCGATATGATCGGGGGCGATGACCCGGTGATCCGGGGCCAGCAGGCTGATGACCTTGCGGTAATAGTAGGACCAGGTCGGGTTGCCGTGGACCAGAACGACGACCGGCCCCTCCCCTTCATCGATATAATGGAGGCGGTGCCCCGAGATCGGCAGAAACCGGGAAGTAAATGGATAGTCTGGATACACTGCGATTTTCTCGGCGGCGAAGGCAGCCGGTTGCTGGCCGGTTGCGAATGGTCAAATTGTATGGAACAGGGGTGAATGATACCCGAGATGCACAGGCTGTCAATCCTTTTGCCCGGCATCAGGCGATCATCGGCTGCCGGGATCGGCCGTCAGACCAAATTCCGGCCGCTTCTCCAAATCGACTCACCTGAAGAAATTTGTTGCATTTCCTCCAATAAATGATAGCTTTAAACGTTGCTGTCGTGTTTCTCGAGCTGGTGGATATGTCCACAATGCAGAGCCGGCACCGCTTCCGAAGCAATTCTCGGTGGTGCAGCCACAGACGCGACAAGCTGAAATCCGGCCGTCCAAAGCCGGGAAACATCATACGGTCCCAGTTGGGACTGAGTTCAAAAGGAGTAGTAGCATGGCTGAAGGAACAGTAAAGTGGTTTAATGACGCGAAAGGTTTTGGCTTTATCGAGCAGGATGGCGGACAGGATGTTTTCGTCCATTACTCTGCCATCAAAACTGAAGGCTTCAAGTCTCTTGAAGAAGGGGCTCGGGTAAGCTTCCAGATTGTTGATGGCCCGAAGGGACCTGCTGCCGATAATGTCGTCAAGATATGATCGTTGAGTAATCAGCAGCACCAAAGGACCCTGCTCCGGCAGGGTCCTTTTTTTTTATCTTTTTTTTGCCACCAACCATGGAAGACTGGCAGAAGCTCCTGCATGCAAGCGCCACCACCGGTTCTGCCCTGCAGGCCCATTTCCCCATCGATACGACGGAGCTCGAACGGGTGACGGCGGTCTACCCGATGCGGATCAACCCCTACTATCTCAGCCTGATCCGGGACCAGGGCGATCCCCTGGGAAGACAGGCGATCCCCGATATCCGGGAACTAACCGACACGATCGGCGTTGCCGATCCGCTGAACGAGGAACGCCTCAGCCCGACCCCCCTGATCGTCCACAAGTATCCCGACCGTGTCCTCTTCCTGGTCTCGAACCAGTGCGCCGTCTACTGCCGCTTCTGCACCCGCAAGCGCCTGGTCGGGACGGCGGCGATGCGCATCACCGACGACCTGCTCCACCAGGGCCTCGACTACATCCGCCGCCACCCGGCAATCCGTGAAGTCCTGGTCTCCGGCGGCGACCCGCTGCTGCTGCCGGACGACCGGATCGACGCCCTGCTCGCGGCGCTACGGGCAATCCCGACGGTGGAGATCATCCGCATCGGCAGCCGGGTCCCCTGTACCCTGCCGATGCGCATCACCGACCGCCTCACCGCGATCCTGAAAAAATACCATCCCCTCTACCTCAACACCCATTTCAACCATCCCGCCGAAATCACCGCCGAGGCCGCGGCGGCCTGCACCCGGCTCGCCGACGCCGGCATCCCGCTCGGCTCGCAGACCGTGCTGCTGCGCGGGGTGAACGACGACCTTCCCACAATCCGGACCCTGATGCGGGCCCTGCTGCGGATCCGGGTCAAACCCTATTATCTCTTCCAGGCCGACCTCACCCGCGGCACCAATCATTTCCGCACCCCGGTGCGCACCGGGATCGCGATCATGCGCGGGCTGTACGGCCATCTCTCGGGCATGGCGGTGCCGACCTTCGCCCTCGACGCCCCCGGCGGCAAGGGCAAGATCCCCCTGACACCGCAGTACATCCTTCAGCATGGCGACCATCTCGTCTTTGCCAACTATCAAGGCGAGACCTGCACTTATCCCGAGTCCGGCGACCCCTGCTGAGAGGTGTTACCGCCGCCCGACTTGCTTGCCGGCCGGCCTTGCCGCTATAATGTCATATCCCCTTATGTTCTCCATCGAGAGGGAAAGCGCCGCTGAGACCACAACCGCCCAAGGCCGCAAATATGCAACAGCCCGACAAGACCTACAGCTACAATTTCCTGTTCCCGGACGGGGGCCGGAAGCTCTTTTGCATCACCCTTGACGCCGGCGCCCACTACCGCAACAGCAGCCGGGAGATCCGGCCGGAATGGACGCGGCTGCCGCATCACCAGTGCCCGCACTGCCTGCTGACGACATCCGACGCCGACCATTGCCCGATCGCCGTCAACCTCGCCGATCTCGTCGGCGCCTTCCAGGACACCGTTTCCTACCGCGACTGCACCGTCTCCTGCGTCACCGCCGGTCGAACGGTGACCAAAAAAACTTCGGTCCAGGACGGCCTGAGTTCGATCATGGGAATCATCATGGCCACCAGCGGCTGTCCCACCCTCGATCTGCTGCGGCCGATGGCCTGGTTTCACCTCCCCTTCGCCACTGTCGACGAATCGCTGTTCCGCTCCGCCTCGGCGTATCTGCTGCGGCAGTATTTCGCGGTGCAGCAGGGGGAACAGCCCGATTTCTCCCTGGACCGGATCAAGGCGCACTACGCCCGTATCGAACGGGTCAACCACGGCATCCTGGAAAGGATCCGCCACGCCACCGTGCTCGATGCCGACCGCAACGCCATCGTCATTTTGAACAGCCTCGCCCAGATCCTCGGCATCGAGGTCGACGACAGCCTCGAGTCCCTGCGGCCGCTGTTCCGCTAGCCCGCAGCCGCGAGCCGGAGCCTACATCATGTTTTCGGGATCGACATCGATGATCAGCCGGCAGCTCGCGGCCACCAGCTCCGGCCGGCGCTCGCGCACCTGTCGGCACAGCGTGTGCAGCTGGTCGAGATCGGCCGCCTTGAGCAGGATCTGCCAGCGGTAGTTGCGGTTCAGCTTTTCGAGCGGCGCCGGGGCCGGCCCGAGGATCTCCACCCCCGCCTGCAGCCTTTTCTTCTCGTCGCGGCAGAATCCGGCCAGCCGCTGCGCCCCCTGCCGCACCTCCTCCTCCTTCTCCCCCTGGATATGGAGGGCCACCAGGCGGACATAGGGCGGGAAGGCCGGGTTGCGCCGCAGCTCCAGCTCCTGCCGGTACAGCTCCTCGTAGCGGTGCTGCTGGGCCAGGCGGATCGAATAATGATCGGGGCGCATGGTCTGGATGATGACCTTGCCCGGTGATTCGCCCCGGCCGGCCCGGCCGATGACCTGGGTGATGAGCTGGAAGGTCTTCTCCGCCGCCCGGAAATCGGGCATGTTCAGGCCGCCGTCGGCCCAGACCACGCCGACCAGAGTAACATGGGGAAAATGGTGGCCCTTGGCGATCATCTGGGTGCCGACCAGGACATCGATCTCGCGGTCGTGCATCGCCCGCAGCAGCTTGAGAAAGACCTTGCGGTCGGCGGCGGAATCGGAATCGAGGCGGGCGATCCGGGCCGCGGGCAACAGCAGCCGCGCCTCCTCCTCGACCCGTTCGGTGCCGAACCCGACCGGCACCATCACGCCAGGGGAATGGCAGTGATTGCAGACCACCCGCTGGTCGAGGCTATAGCCGCAGTAGTGGCAGACCAGGCGGCCCTGGGCCTTGTGCAGCGTCAGGGCGACATGGCAGTGCAGGCATTCGACCGGGGCGCCGCAGTCCTGGCACAACAGGACCGGGGCAAAGCCGCGGCGATTGAGCAGCAGCAGACTCTGCTGCCCCGCCGCCAGATTGTCTACCAGCGCCTGGCGCAGCTCCCGGCGGAACAGGCCCTTTTCCCCGACCTGCCCTTTCCGGCTGAGGTCGACGACCGTCACCGCCGGCAGGCTCCTGTCCCCCACCCGTTCTTTCATCTGCAGCAGCGTGTACTTGCCGCTGCCGGCATGGTAATAGCTCGTCACCGACGGCGTCGCCGAGCCGAGCAGGACCACCGCGTCGTGGCAGCGGCCGCGCAGCACGGCGAGGTCGCGGCCGTTGTAGCGGAAGGCGTCGTCCTGCTTGAAGCCGCCGTCATGCTCTTCGTCGACGACGATCAGGCCGGGGTCGGCCAGCGGCGCAAACAGCGCCGAGCGGGCGCCGATGACGACTTTGGCCCGGCCGCTCAGGGCCAGGTGCCACTGGTCGAACCGCTCCGCCCCGGTCAGCCCGGAATGCAGCAGTACCACGGTGTCGCCGAAGCGGGACAGGAACTGGGCCTCGATCTGGGTCGCGAGGGCGATCTCCGGCACCAGGACCAGGACATCCCGGCCCAGGGCCAGGGTTATCTCCGCCGCCCGCAGATAGACCTCGGTCTTGCCGCAGCCGGTGATCCCATGGAGCAGGAAGGTCCGGTACGATCGGGCCGCCAGCGCCGGTTCGATCCAGGCCAGAACCTGCTGCTGCCCCGGCGTCAGGTGCTCCGGCCGCGGCGCCGGCGGCAGCGGCTCACCGAAGGGGGTGCGATACACCCGACACGTCTGCTGTTCGATCAGTCCCTTCGCCACCAGCGCGATGGTTGCCTTGCGGGCGCCGCCATAGCGCGCGAACAGCTCCCGCGCCGGGACCTTCGCCGCCCCGGATTCGTGCATCAGCGCGATCATGGCCGCCAGGGTCTGGCGCTCACTGCGTTTCAGCTCACCGGCGGTGTCGGCCCCCGCCTCGGTCCCCTGCCGCTCGAGACCGGCCTGGACCTCCGGCGCCAGGGTGAACAGCGTCTCGATCTTTTCCCGGACCGCATCCGCCTCGACGATTTCCTGCAGTTCGAGCACCCCCTGGTCGACCAGGGCCACGATCTGCAGCCGCGTCGCCTTCGCCCCCAACAGCTTGCCGCTGGCCGCCGCCGCCAGCCGCCGACTCGTCAACAGGTCACCCGCCCAGGATGGTGGTTCAACGCCAAAAAACTCACGCACCTCCTGATCGCGGCCGGGGGCCAGGACGATCGCCCGCCCCGAGCGCGGGGCCATTCCGGCCGGCAGGGCCGCCTTGATCACCAGCCCCAGCGGGTAATGGTAGTAGGATGCCGCCCAGCGGAAGAAAGGCAGCATATTGGCATGGAAGAGAGGACTGCGATCGAGGACCTTTTTGACTCGCCGGACGGTATAGGCCACATCCTCAATCGCCACCACCGCCAGGACGTAGCCGGTGACGCCGCGGCCGCCGAGCGGCACCAGCACCCGCAAGCCGACCGGATCGCCGGTGGTTCCGGGGGTCGCCGGCATCAGCGCGTCATCAAGGTCATAGGTCAGGGGCTGGTCAAGGGGGGCGGCAACGGCTACTTCGACACGGATCATGGTACTGGCATTTCCTGCTGCGTTTACTTCAATCTTTCAACTATAATGCCGCCAATCCGTGCTTTGACGGTGGCGGCAGCGATCCGGATGTGGTATGACATGCCCGTCCCGGCCACAGCAGAGATACCACAGATCCACGTCCACAGCCATTCTTTCCATGCAGATCCACTACCCGGAAAATCTCCCGGTCACCGCCCATCGCCGGGAGATCATCGACCTGCTGGCCGCGCACCAAGTCATCATCGTCGAAGGCGACACCGGCAGCGGCAAGACGACCCAGATCCCCAAATTCTGCCTTGAATTTGCCGGGCCGGAAGGGCGGCTGATCGGCTGCACCCAGCCGCGCCGCATCGCCGCGATCACCGTCGCCGCCCGGGTGAGTGAGGAGCTCGGGAGCCACAGCCGCCTCGTCGGCTACAAGATCCGTTTCCATGACGAGACCAGCCGCGACACCCGGATCAAGTTCATGACCGACGGCGTCCTGCTCGCCGAGTCGCGGTCGGACCCGCAGCTGCGCCGCTACCAGACGATCATCATCGACGAGGCCCACGAGCGCAGCCTCAACATCGATTTTCTCCTCGGCTACGTCAAGCAGCTGCTGCCGTCGCGCCCCGACCTCAGGGTCATCGTCACCTCGGCGACGATCGATACCGCCGCCTTCTCCCGCCATTTCGACGGAGCGCCGATCGTCCGTATCGCCGGCCGGACCTACCCGGTGACCGTGCGCTACCAACCGCGCGAGGACGACCTGATCGAGGAGAAGGACGGCTACATCGAACACGCGGTGCGGGCGATTACCGAACTGCACCACGGCGAGGGGCCGGGCGACATCCTCGCCTTCCTGCCGACCGAAAAGGACATCCGCCTGTGCTGCGGCCTCCTCGGCGAACAGCTGCGGCAGGCGGTCGTGCTGCCGATCTTCGGCCGCCTCCAGGCCGCCGACCAGAAGAAGATCTTCCAGAACTTTTCGCAGCGCAAGATCATTGTCGCCACCAATGTCGCCGAGACCTCCATCACCGTCCCCGGCATCCGCTTCGTCGTCGACACCGGCCTGGCCCGGATCGCGACCTACAACCCCCGCGCCAAGACCATCGGCCTGCCGATCAGCAGGATCTCGAAGGCCGCCTGCGACCAGCGCAAGGGGCGGTGCGGCCGGATCGGGCCGGGGATCTGTGTCCGCCTCTACGCCGAGGACGATTATCTGGGCCGGCCGGAATACACCCTGCCCGAGATCCAGCGCGCCAACCTCGCCGAGGTCATCCTGCAGATGATCGCCCTGGGCTTAGGCGACCCGGCGACCTTTCCCTTCATCGACCCGCCGCACAGGAGCGCCATCCGCGACGGCTACGCCCTGCTGCGGGAGCTGGGGGCGATCAGCGACCGCCACCACCTGACCGCCCACGGCAAGATCATGGCCGACCTGCCGATCGACCCCTGCATTTCGCGGATCATCCTCGAGGCCAGGGACAACAACTGCCTGAAGGAGATCAAGATCATCGCCACCGCCCTGGCGATCCAGGACCCACGGATCCGCCCGGCGGAGAAGGAAAAAGACGCCGATGCGGCGCACAAACTGTTTGCCCACCACCACTCCGACTTCCTTGCTCTGCTCAACATCTGGAACCTCTTCCACCAGGTCCAGGACCAGGTCAAGTCCTGGGCGCGGCTGAAGAAATTCTGTGCGACCCACTACCTGTCGTTCCAGCGGATGCGCGAGTGGCTCGACCTGCACGAGCAGCTGTGCCGTCTCCTTGACCAGCACGGCGGCTTTGCCGACAACCAGACCGAGGCTCCCTACGCCGGCATCCATCGCTCCATCATCGCCGGGTTTCTCCGCAACATCGCGATGAAGAAGAAGGACCGGCTGTACCAGGGGGCCGGCAACCGCGAGCTGATGATCTTTCCCGGCTCGCACCAGTTCCTCACCGGCGGACCGTGGATCGTCGCCGCCTCCTTCCTCGAGACCGGCCGTCTCTACGCCCTGACCGTCGCCACCATCGAGCCGGAATGGCTGGAGGCCATCGCCGGCCCGCTCTGCACCTATTCCTGGAGCAACCCGCACTGGCAGAAGCGCAGCGGCCGGGTCATGGCCGAGGAGCGGGTGGCGCTGTTCGGCCTGCCGATCCTGGCCGGGCGCCGGGTCGATTTTGGCCGCCGCAGCCCGAAGAACCAGGCCGAGGCCCAGGCGATCTTCATCGAGGCCGCCCTGCTGACCGGCGAGATCCTCGGCAATTACCCCTTTCTCCATCACAACCTGCAGCTGGTCCAGGACTGGCAGGACGCCGAGCACCGCCTGCGCCGCCGCGACCTTCTCTGCGACGAGACGACGCTGGGCCAGTTCTACGCGGCGCGGCTGCCCGCCGACGTCTTTGACCGCAGCTCACTGAACCGGCTGCTGCAAGCGCGCCGCGATCAGGGCTTTCTGATGATGACCGAGGATGACATCGTCCGCCGCCGTCCGGAAGGCCGGGAGCTCGCCGACTTCCCGCCGACCCTGACTGTCGGTTCGTACGAGCTGCCGCTGTCGTACCATTTCGAACCCGGGGCCGACCACGACGGCATGACGATCTCCGTGCCGGTCGATCTCGCCGCCGGCCTCCCCCTCCAGGCCTTCGACTGGCTGGTGCCGGGGCTGCTGCGGGAGAAGACCGTCTTCCTGCTCAAGGGCCTGCCGAAAAACCTGCGCAAACGCCTGGTACCGCTCAACACCGCCGTCGACGCGATCCTCGACGACCTGGCCCGACGGCAGGGGCCCTATCTCCCGGCCCTCGAATCCTCGATATTGAAGCTCTTCCGCTTCACCGTCCGCCGCTCCGACTGGCCGTCACCGTTGCCGCTCCATCTCCAGCCCCGGTTTGCGATCGTCAACGCGAGCGGCCGCGAGATCGCCGCCGGCCGCGATCCGGCGCTGCTCGCCGCCCCTCTCGCCGCCGGCGATACCAGCGCCGCGCCACCCTCCCTGGCGCCGGCCGATCGGGAGCTCATGGACCGCTGGCAGCAGAAGACCTGCACGACCTGGGATTTCGACGGCCTGCCGGAATCGCTGACCCTGCAGACCCCGGGCCATGCGGTCGCCGGCCACCTCTACCCCGCCCTCGTGCCCGCCGGCAACGGTGCGGTCACCATCACCTTCGAGGCCAATGCGGCACAGGCCCGGCAGCTGTACGACGCGGGCATCCTCCTTCTCTATCGCCTGCAGTTCGCCGAGCACTACCGGTCGCTGAAGAACGCATGCACGTCGACCCTGTCAGGACCTTCGGCCCTGTGGCTGCTCGCCGGCTACACCACCCGCAAAGAGGCGGTCGACGGCCTGCTGACCTTCATCCTGCGGCAGATCTTCGGCCCCCTGAACGGCACGGTCCCGAGCCGGGAACAGTTCGCCGCGGTCGTCGCCCGGGTCAGGCAGGAGGGGCTGTACGCCCACGGTCAAGAGCTGTGCGACCGGATCATGGCCCTGTTGCGGCGGCGACGGGAGGTCCAGGAACAACTGCAGCGCCTGATCGCCCGCGACAAGGGCAAAGCGATCTTCACCCCGGACAGGCAGGAAGAGCTGGAGGGGATGCTGGCCACGATCCTGCCCGCCGATTTTCTCCGCACCATGGACAGCCCGCAGCTCGATGACTGCGACCGCTATCTGCGGAGCCTGGCGGTCCGGCTTCAACGGCTGGATGCCAACCCGGCCAAGGACGAGGCCAAGGCGGCGCAGATCCGGCCGCACCTCGATCACTTGGCCGATCTGGCCCAACGGCTGCCGGTACCGCTGCCGGACGAGCTGCGGCCGCTGGTCGCGACCTATCGGATGATGATAGAGGAATTCAGGATCTCGCTGTTCTCCCCCGAGATCAAGACGAAGACCGTGGTGTCGGCGAAAAAACTTCAGCAGCAGTGGCTGACGATCCGCCAGCTGTGCTGAGCGGCGGCCGCGGCGCTCGGCCTCCGGTCAGCGGCACCGCTGTTCGAGGCCGGGCCGGGATTGCCCCGACTCGCCGGCGAACACCGCCTCGCGGAAAAAGGCGACGATGTTCTTCCGCCTCGCGACCATGTTCTGCTGTTCGGGGATCAGGTCGGATCGGCGGATCTTCATGATCGTCATCTTGTACTCGATATGGCTGGCGAGGCGGTTGTCGAGGTACCAGGCGTACATCAGGCCCATGAACAGACCGGGGGGGGTGAATCCCTCCCGGCCGTTGATGAGGCGGGTGAAATGGCAGGGATCGGCGGTGGCCTCCATCCGCGCCAGTGCCAGGTAGCGGCGAAGGTCTTCAGGGCTGAACAGGCAGGTGCGCTCGCCCTCCGGCCGCAGGCGGAGATGGTAGACCTTGCCCAGCCGCAACCCGTCCTTGACGACATCCTCGACCCGTTTGTCGGCGGCGTAATCACCAAGGAGCGATTCGCCGAGGGCGATCAGGAAGGCGATCTCCAGCCGTTTCGGATCGGCGAACTGGTCACGGCGGATCATGATCGTCCGGCTGGGCGGATCGAAAAACGAATAGACATTGTCCCAGCGCTGATCCCGGCGCCATTCCTCTTCATGGACACAGCGGATCGCGGTGAAGAAGCGGAGATGCTGCAGGGGGATGTCACAGTGCCGCCAGATGATGTCACCGATCGCGGCCCTGATCTTCAGCGGGTCGAGCTCGCAATCGCAGATCCCGTAACGCTGCACTTCAACTCTTTCAAGCATGTCACTGATCATGCGATATTTTACGCAGGGGATGAGCGGCTCGCGGCCATAGCTGAAATTCTCGTTTTGATCTTCATCGCGGGGCCTGCCGTTGGCGCTTGTCCGCTCCTTGACGAATTTCCGCGCCAGGTAAACGGTCTTGATCGCCCGGGCCAGGATCGCCGGATCGTGCTGGATGACGCCATGCTCGATCAGCGCCTCCTTCGAGAACAGGCCGCACTCCAGCGGCACGAAACCCTGCTCCTTGACGACCTGGCGGTCAAGATAGATCGGGACCTTGCCCTCGACTGCATAGCGCTGCAGCACCGAGGCCGGCACGTCGCGCAGCGACAGGCACAGGACCTCGTGGAACAGACCGGCGATGCCGCCGGGGATGTTGCGCTCATAGGCCCGGATCATGTCCGAGACATGGAACTTGCGCTCGGGATCGGCGATGCTGAAATCGGTCTCACCGGCCTGGACCCAGAGATTCGAGACCAGGACCTTCAACGCCCGACGGTTGTTACGGACGCAGTCGGCCAGACCGGGGACGCTGAAAATCGGGATGATCGAACTGTAGAGACTGCCGGGGGCCAGGACCAGAATGTCGGCATCGCGGATCGCTCTCAGGATTTCGTTGTAGGTCCTTGGTTCACCGTGAAAATCTACAAATACCCGGTCGACCGGCACCCCCCTTCGGGCGAGGCTCGATTTATTCTCGCCGCGGATCTCAACCCCGTTGGTGTAGATCAGCCGGAGCTGGGCCGGGGTCGAGGTACAGGGCAGAACCGCCTGGTCGGCGGCCCCGAGATGCGATGACAGGGTCTTTAGACCGGCGCGCAGAGCCTCATGGAGCAGGTCCGGGCGGGCGCTCAGGTCGATGTTGTCGAAGGATGGGTCGATCTCCCGATAGACCGCTGCGGCGAGCAGCAGGTTGCCGAGACAGTGGGGCCGATCCAGGACCCTGACGAAGCGGCGGTCAACGAACAGCTGGTTCACCAGTCCCTGGACAAAAAACCCGAGCGGCGACGGCAGACGGGACATGGCGTCACCGCAACCGCCCAGCAGGTCGGCGGCATCGGCGGGGCGGCCGGCGAAGCGGTAATTGAAGATCGCGGCGAGGGCCATGGCGGTCGCACAGGCGGCTTGAATGGACAACGCATACAGCCGCTGCAGCCGTTCGAGCTGGATCGACGAGAGGAGGACATGGCGGAGGTCGCCGAGGGCGACCAGGGGCAGGTCCTTCATCAGCTCGCCGGTCGAACCGCCGTCATCGGTGACACAGACGACCGATCGGGTCAGCGGAAAAATCTCTTTCAGGCCGCTGAACGGACGCCGCGGCCAGGTATCGCGGCGGCTGTCGCCGCCGATGAGATTCGACAGGCCGGTGCCGCCGCCGAAGACGACGACCTTGATTTCGTCGACCGAATGCTCGACGAGTGATTTCCGCAGCTGGCTGAACAGGGCCGCGGTCTGCTGGTCGCAGCCCCGCGGCTGGCCGTTGAGCACGAGGTCGACCAGCTTTTCGCGCAGGTCCTCATGGGGCAGCAGCTCAAGGGGGGAAATC
>Ga0209066_10006023_pt1 | contig 12520 bp, 8 predicted proteins | sample All_14_2_FD_187198 | JGI IMG/M metagenome (GOLD analysis project Ga0209066, IMG submission 187198) | Freshwater microbial communities in response to fracking from Pennsylvania, USA - Allegheny Zone_MetaG_DW_15 (SPAdes) (version 2) ...
GTTGCCGGAAACGGCAGCAATGGCGGCAATTCCATCGTGACATTTTCATCCAACACCCTCATTGCCTTCGGCGGCGGCGGCGGCAAGTCCGACAACGTGCCTTCGGGTACGGGTGGCACAGGTGGCAATGGCAGCCTTGCAGGTGCCTGGACATTTACGTCGAGCTATTGCGGTGGCTTCGGGGCCAATCTCACCGCTCCAACTGCGTCCACACCCGGCGGAGGTGCAGGTGGTGGGGCAGGGCAAAGCGGCAATGGGAAAAACGCCGGAAATGCTACCAGCAATTGCTCCACGGCTGGCGGCGGACCTTCTGGCGGCAGTGCCACAGGCTCCGGCGGTGCTGGTGGCAATGGCGGCACAATCAATTCAAACGGCGTGTCTGGCAGTACCTACGGCGGCGGCGGTGGCGGCAATGCGGGCATTGGTTCCGGCGGCGACGGCGCCAATGGCTATGTAACCATATCCTACGCACTGGCTTTGCCCGTCGAGTTAAAGGCTTTTACGGCAACGCCACAGGATTGCCATATACGCTTGGAATGGCAGACGGCCAGCGAATTGAACTTTAGCCATTTTGAAGTTGAACGCAGCACGAATGGGCGTGATTTCACTGGCCTGGGCCTTGTGCATAGCACAGCAAATGGACAAGGAGGTGCTTATCATTTTTTGGATGAAACTGCCTTTCGGCAAGCTTATTATCGTTTAAAAATGATTGATATTGACGGTAGTTCCGAACATTCAAAAATCGTCGAAACTTCCAGCAAATGCGGGAGTTTCCAAATAGCCATATTCCCAAATCCATTGGCAGCGGGACAACAGCTTAAAGTAAATGTTCCCGAAGATAACAACCATGAATTTATTAACCTCGAAATAATAGCATCATCGGGCAAAATCCTACAATTAGCCGAATTAAAACCGGGGTTAAATCAATTGGATATAGCGGCGTTGCCGCCCTCCACATATTGGTTGAAAATCATGGATGAAACTGGCAAACCGCATTTTCAAAAACTAGTAATTGTGGATTAATTGGGCATAAAATCCCACCACGATATTTGTCCCAAAAAGGCAAAAATGCCCGTGCTGACTCGTTGATTTGCCGTTCATTTTGCAGTGGGCAAACCGAACGCATTGACTTATCGAGGTTCTCGGCAGACATATATTTCCTTTTTGTTTTCGATGAAAACAAAAAGATTATCTGCAAGGAGAAGTTGGTGAAAAGATGAAGGAAGGTCAGCAGGAATCGCAACCCTGCCTACCATTATTTACGATTCACTCCCCCGGATGATACCGCCGCTTCGCCCGCTTCTCCACTTCCTCCCGGTAATAGGCCACGTCCTTGAACTTCACGTCCACGTACCGCTGTGCCTGGTCGTAGAAATGCGGTGAATTGGGGTCGCCGCTCTCGCCGCCTGCCAGTAGGCTCTTGGCCCGTAGCTTCGGGCCGAACTCCACCACCGCCACGAAGCTGTTGCCGGAAGTGCCGTAGATGCGCTTGGTTCCGTTGTATTGCTTGGCACCAAAAGAGGCCAGGGCACCCCATTTGGCGGAGGCCATGCCACAAGGCAGGCTGGGCTTGCTATCGTCGAATGGCTGTTCAATGTCCCCGGTGATGCGCTGAAAGCGGTTGATTTCGCCCCAGGGCACGTCCCATTTCCCAAAATCGGTTTTTAGCTGCTCAACGGCTTCCTTGAAAATTTCCAGCCGCTCCGCTGTGGGCGAGCCAGTGCCGAAATAGTTGAAGATGGTCATATCGCCGAGGTATTCATAATCCAAATCGGTGGGTACTTTCCCGTGCTTTTCATATTGCTTGCCGTAGTAATGCGCCAGCGACATCGCCACGGACTCCTTGCTCACCCGGAAGTCCCATTTGCGGAGCACCTCGATTGCTGGCGCAATGGCAGGGTCTTTTTGCGAAGCCTCATCGTAAGCTTTTACGAGGCCAAGTATCAGTTTTTCAAAGCCCGGCAATTGGGAATCATAAGCCATTTCAATCAATTTATCGAGGGTAAAACCCTTGCGCTCCTTGAGCAAGCGAACGGCATGGACGCCCCTGAAATTCTCTGCTGGAAGCCGCATGTACACTGGGTAATCCCATTGCTTCGGGCTGTTTTCCCCGGCGCAGGTGAAGGGCGTCGAATTGCAGTTCTGGAGCCAGCCGTTCGATGGATTTTTCACCACGATGCAATCCTTCACATCGTGCAAGCCCTGCCAATCGGTGGCGGGGTTGCTGCCATCTACGGGCTGTGTGTAGTCGAAGCTGGTGTCTCGTTTGGGAACAAAATTGCCATGGAAAAAGGCGATGTTTCCCTCCGCATCGGCAAAGACGGTGCTGTTGGAGGAGTTCGTGCGCAAGTCCATCATCTTGCGGAACTCCTTGTAGTTGCTCAGTTTCGTGCGGGTGAACGACTGCGTGAGCGCTTTTACTGGGTCCCACATCATGGCAGTTGAAACCCACCTTTGCTTAACGTCGGCGAGGTTTTGAACCTCGCCGACGTTTGCCGACCTTGTAATCGGCCCGTGATGGGTGCGGTAAATCGGGAATTTGCGCTGCTTCATCTCCTTGCCGTCCCAGTATTTCAGGGTGGTTTGCTTCGCAATGACGGGGCGTTTTTCAGCGCCATATTGGTAATAAAACTGGCCATTTTCTTCGGTCACAGTCTCCACGAACTCGTCCATCACGTCGGTGTAAGAGGAGGTGTGCATCCAGCCCGTTTTCTCGTTAAAACCTTGATAGACAAAGAACTGGCCCCAGGTGACAGCGCCGTAAGCGTTCAGCCCTTCCTCGCTCACCACATGGATTTCCGGGCGGAAATAGAACGAGGTGTGTGGGTTGATGAGCAGCATGGCATGGCCGCTCGCTGTCATCTTGCCCGACAGGGCAAAGCCGTTGCTGCCCCTTGGCTCGTCGTCGGGAGATGGCAAGTCAAGCGGTGACTTCAAGTCACCGCTTGACTTAGGAACCCATCCCACCGACTCCTTTTCCCCATAAAACGCCTCAATTCCCTTGGTCGAAATGGACTCGATGTCCCCGCCGATGCTGCCTTCACTGAAATACATCGGATACCACGGCTCGAAATGGGTCAGCAATTTCGGCTTCACTTCCGGGTGGGTTTGCAGGTAGAAGTTGACGCCGTCGGCAAAGGCATCGCAGAGCTTTTTCAGCCATTTGGGACTGTTTTTGTATTTGGCGACAGCCTCGACCTCCGTCATGAACAACTTTGCCCGTAGGTCGCTGTAAAGCTCCTTTTCCCCCTCCACCTCGGCTAGTCGCCCAATCGCCGTGATGTAGTTCCGCTCCACCCGGTTGAAATCGTCCTCGCACTGGGCGTACAGCATCCCAAACACGGCGTCGGCGTCGGTCTTGCCATAAATATGCGGCACACCATAATCGTCCCGGATGATGGTGACATGGTTGGCATGTGCTTGCAATCGGGCGAGGTCGGCGGTTTTGCAGGCGGAAATAAATAGGAAGAGGAAAACGAGGGTCTGTTTCATATGCTGTTTTTTATGAAAATGCCAAGTTAAGTGCTTCGACGAGTTTTGTAGTTGTATTTTGCGAAGCGAATAAAGGAGCTTTTAGTATTTTTGAAGAAATTCAAAGCTTATCCATACCTTCCCACCGCAAAACCAAACATACTATGGCCCAAGGCACAAACCCACAGCTCGACCTCGTACACGACTACGTCCGAAACACGAACAAAAACATCTTCCTGACCGGGAAAGCGGGCACTGGCAAGACCACTTTTTTGCACAAAATCAAGTCGGAAGGCTTCAAGCGCATGGTCGTCACGGCCCCGACGGGGGTGGCTGCCATCAATGCAGGCGGCATGACGCTGCACTCCATGTTCCAATTGCCGTTTGGGCTGCACCTGCCGGGAGTGCAGCGGGAGCAGAACCAGCAGCGCCGTTTTTCAGGGCAAAAAATCGCCCTCATCCGCAGCCTCGACCTGCTCGTGATTGACGAAATCAGCATGGTGCGGGCCGACCTTCTCGACGCTGTGGACGAGGTGCTGCGCCGCTACCGAGATTATTCCAAGCCCTTCGGAGGCGTGCAGTTGCTGATGATCGGTGACCTGCACCAACTCCCGCCCGTGGTGAAGCAGGAGGAGTGGGAACTGTTGCGCCAGCACTACGACACGCCGTATTTTTTCGGGAGTTTGGCGCTGCGCAAAACCGACCCCGTGGCCATCGAACTGAAGCATATTTACCGTCAGAGCGACGAAGCTTTCATCGGCCTGCTGAACAAGGTTCGGGACAACAAACTCGACGACGAAGTGCTGGATTTGCTCAACAGCCGCTTCGTACCGAATTTCCAACCCGACGAAAAAGAGGGCTATATCACCCTCACCGCCACCAACGCCGCCGCCAACGACATCAACTCCATGCGGCTCGAAAACATCCCCTTGCCAAAGTCCAGTTTTCAGGCAAAAATCGAGGGCGATTTTCCCGCCATTTCCTATCCGACGGAGCAAACGCTGGAGTTCAAGGAAGGTGCTCAGGTCATGTTCGTGAAGAACGACATCAACCCCGAAAAGCGCTATTTCAACGGAAAAATCGGGCAGATAACCCGCATCGCCGACGGCGAAATCCACGTCCGCTGCCCCGAAGACCAATTCGACATCGTGACCACGCCTGTCGAGTGGCAGAATATCCGCTACACACTCGATGAAAAGTCGAAGGAGGTGAAGGAAGACCTGCTTGGCACTTTCACGCAGTACCCGCTTAAACTGGCCTGGGCCATCACCATCCACAAGAGCCAGGGCCTGACTTTCGAGCGGGCCATCATTGATGCGCAGTCGGCGTTTGCGCATGGGCAGGTGTATGTTGCACTCAGCCGCTGCAAGACTTTCGAGGGCATTGTGCTGCGCACGAAAATCGCCTACCACAGCGTGAAAACCGACTCGGTGGTGAAGGAATACAGCGAGGACGCCGAGCGCAACGCCCCCGACGAGGCGCACCTGCGGGAGTCGAAACGGGCGTACCAGCAGGAGCTTTTGCGGGAGCTATTCACTTTCCGTGCCTTGCGGCAATGCTTCGACAAGCTCTTCCGGCTGACCTTGGAGCACCCGAATGCCCTGTCCACCCAAGGGCTGGCAGACCTGCGGTTTTTGGCCAAAAAAGCAGAGGACGAGGTGATAGAAATGGGCGACAAGTTCCTGCCGCAGTTGCAGTTTTACTTCAACCAGCCGGAACTGCCGGAGGATTGCGAAGCGCTCATCGAACGGCTGCGCAAGGCGGGCGGCTATTTCACCCAAAAACTGAAGGAAGAACTGTTGCCGGAGGCAAAAAAGACGCAGTTCGTGACGGACGACAAGGCACTGCTTAAGATAGGGATGGAGCAGTTGGAGAATTTACAGAAAGAGATTTTTGTGAAAAACGCCTGCTTCAACGTCTGCGTGGAGGGCTTCAACACGCTGGCCTACGTGCGGGGGAAAGTGAATGCGGATTTGGATTTCATGGCTTCGAAAAACCAGGCAGCGAGCAACTTCATGGCTGGTATGCCACGTGGGACGAACCACGGCGAACTCTACGCCCAACTGGCCCGCTGGCGCAAGGAAATGGCCAACGAACGTGGCATTGAGCTGTATGAAATCCTGCCGACCCGTGTGCTGGTGGAACTGACGGAAAAGCTGCCGACCGACAGTGTTTCGCTGCGGCGCATCAAGGGTTTTGGCGACGTGAAAGTGAAGCAGTTCGGGACGGCCATCACCGAAATCATCAGCAAATACTGCTCAAGGCGGGGCATCCCAACCGACTTGCTGGCCCCTGCTGAGCCTCCCAAACCACCCAAACCCGACACGAAATGGGTCAGTTTCGACCTGTTCAAATCCGGTAAAAACATTGCGGAAATCGCCGCCGAGCGCAGCCTGACCGTGAACACCATCGAGGGGCATTTGGCGCACTACGTCGAGCGTGGCGAACTGGAGATTTTTGACCTGCTGGACAAGGCCAAAGTGGACGAAATCGCCGAATATTTCACGAAGGAAAACTCCCTCAGTTCGGCATCGGCCAAGGCGCATTTTGGGGAGAAGTATTCGTATGGCGAGTTGAAAATGGTGCTGGGGTGGATGAAAAGGGAAATGTCGGCCTGATTGCCCAAACTTGCATTGCAAAAAGAACCGCCCAACCCAATGGACACGTTTTTTCATCGTTAAGTATAAAACGCACCGCCATGCTCCAAACCCTTTCCGTTTCCTTCCACCTCACGCACGACTGCAACCTGCGTTGTAGCTACTGCTACACCGGCGCGAAAACTCATGTCCCGATGTCTCAGCAGACTGCCGACGCTGGGCTTGCGCTCATTGAAAAACTGGCGCTCGAACAGGGCATTCCCAATGTCGAAATCATCTTCTTCGGTGGCGAGCCGCTCATGGAGAAAGACCTGATTTTCCATATCCTGAAACGCTGTCGAGAAAGCAGCAACGGTCTGCATTTCAGCTTCAAGATGAGCACCAACGGAACGCTGCTCACCGAGCCGCTGATGCGGGATTTGCTGCGCAACGAGGTCTTCGTTTCCCTCAGCCTCGATGGCGGGCCGGAGACGCACGGCGAGCAGCGACCCAATTGTGGCGGGCATTCCAGCTACCGGATGGTGGAGCGGGCCATCCCCATTTTACTGAAATACATCCCCTGTGCCAACGTCACCTGCGTGACCACGCCCGCCTCGGCGCACCGCCTCGCCGAGAACGTGGACTGGATTTTCAAAAAGGGCTTCCGCTACATCACCACCACGCTGGACTACACCGCCAACTGGACGCCGGACGACATGCGGGCGTTGGAAAAAAGCTACCGCCAACTGGCCCATTGGTACGAGGAAAAAATGCGGCGGCACGAGCGGTTCTACCTCAGCAGTTTCGACGAGCGCATCCGCACGCACACTAGGCCGCCGTTGCAGGCCACCGAGCGCTGCGTGGCGGGTACCCGCCAATTGGCCATTGCCCCGAACGGCGAGATTTACCCCTGTATCACTTTCGTGACGACAGAGCGGCTGCCGCAGTTTTTGCTCGGCCATGTGAACGATGGCTTGGACGATGCTTGCCGCTCGTATTTCCACCGTTGCTCGGAGAGCGAAAAGGCGGAATGTGCAGGCTGCTCGCTGAAATCGAGGTGCAGTAGTTGGTGTGCCTGTATCAATTTCATGAGCACGGGCACGGTGACAGAGGCCAGCCCCATCGTCTGCCACCAGGAACAGGTGCTGCTGCCCATCGTGGACGAGGTGGCAAAGCGACTGTGGCGCAGGCGCAACACGCTTTTTATGCACAAGCACTACAACGACCTGTATCCAGTGTTTGAATATTTGGATATAAATGCTTGAAAATGAAAAACAAAACCCAACTCTCCGTGCGCCCCGTGCGCAAAACAAAGAAGCCCGTCTACCCATCCTGGCAGGAGCCTAACCCGCTGGAACAGCCCTACGCCCAGCCCTATCCTTTTACCCAAAAGGCCATCAATTGGCTGGCGGCGAGCGGGCTTTGCGGGGCGCTTTTTTTGATGCCGGAAGCAGAGGGGATGGCGAAGCAAGTGGACAAGGTGGAGGCGGTGGAGGGGGATTCGCTGGGGAATCCGTTTCCTTTCAAATGGACGGGTCTGCCTTTTGCGCCTTCGAGCTTTGGCACGGGTGAACCTAGTAGGCTCTCTGGGCGAACCGCAATTGTTTTGATCGATAGTATATTCAGAGAGGCAGGTTTTAATTTTGAGCCTACAGTCCTGAAAACTAAAGAAGGTAATATTGCCATTTCCAAGTTTGATAAAGAAAAGAAGATAGGATACCTATGGCTTGAGGGTAACCTGGACAGCGATTTAATGGTCAGATATGGGGATGATAGCTATGTCTATCAAGGCAGCAAGATAAAGAAAAGATATCCAGACAATCAGATAGAAGGTTACTATAGGGATTTTATAAGTTTAAATGCAGAAATAAAGAGGCATTCCAATTTCTCCATTTCAATACTTGAACAGAATTTTTCTAAAGCATTGGAAGGAAAAATTTCCGCCGGTAATACCTCTTGGACTTTTGACAATAAGTGTCTTTACTATGAATATATTATTCGGAAAGAAATGGAGTCTGGATATATTTTTAAAAACATGCCCTCCAATCTTTTTGAACATTTTTCAAAGGTTTTAGCTATGCAGCCCAGTGATGAGAAAAACAAGCAACTTGATTTGCTTATTGACATTAGGAATTCACACATGAAAAATCGAAACCTAAATTTTGAACCGCAATTATTTGCTGATGCACTATTGAAAGCGAAAGATTATAAATCCCCTAAAAAGGCTATTTCGAGAATTGATTTCCTCCGAAAAGTATTGATGTATACTAACAATGAGCAGAAAGCAATTCTCAAAAAAAGCATCGCTGAAAGTAAAGATGGTTGGAAAAAATCATTCAAAATAGCCCAACAGTGGTGGGATGAAATGACGTTGAATAAACAAGAGCTTTTAGCCTTGGAAGCGGCTGCAAATCGAGGCAGATACGCTGTTGCTTTGATTAGCGCAAGAGACTATAGGTTGGCTTACAACACCTTCCTACCTGAAAATTTAGATAGTTTTGTTGTGTCTGCAAAAAATAGGTTTCTCAAAACAAATCCTATGGCAGATAGCCAGACCGTCGCAAATTATTTAAACAACCCACAATTTAAGACAGAAGCTATGGTCCTCAAAAACCTCGAAAAACAAGTCCTCGACTACATCCATTGGGCCAAACAACAACGTGGTTATTAAAATTCCAATCTATGAAAAGCAAAACCCAACTCTCCGTGCGCCCCGTGCGCAAGTCGAAAAAGCCCGACTACCCCTCCTGGCACGAGCCGAACCCGTTGGAGCAGCCTTACGCCCAGCCGTACCCTTTCACGCAAAAGGCCATCAATTGGCTGGCGGCGAGCGGGCTTTGCGGGGCGCTGTTTTTGATGCCGGAGGCGGAGGGGATGGCGAAACAAGTGGATAGGGTGGAGGCGGTGGAGGGGGATACGCTGGGGAATCCGTTTCCGTTGCGTATTATGAGCCCGTTGCACAGAAGTGTTGGATATGGGACTGGGGCTCCACGTTATCTAAATGAGGAAGATGTGAAATCTGTTTTTGAAATGATTCTTAAAGAAAATGGGTTCAATCTTCGTGCAGCGACCGTAAAAGCAGGGGATGGAACTGTAAAATTGGACGGTTATGATGATGATGCGAAGATTGGCTATTTATGGCTTGGAAGGGAAAGGCTAGATGAAAGCTTTGCTATAAAAAATGGTGCTATAAAATATGACAAGTCAAAATGGTTGGTCAAATTGAACACACTTCGGGTAGCAGAGAAACGCCTTAATGAATTTGACAAAAGCATTGCTAAAATAAATGACTTCTTAATCTACCACCGCTTCAAAGACAAAGCCGTTAAAAACCTTATGGCAAAGATTAAAGCCCTAATGGATGCTGGAGCACCCGATTGGCAAGAGGATTATAAGTACCTAATTTACGAATATCTCATTGATGAAAAATTGGTTTGGTATTTTGACAATCACAGGGGTTCAGAGAAATTCAAAGAATACCTTCACAGTGTTTTGGGCATAGAACCCGGTCCTGAAAAGCAAATTATATTGGATAAAACCATGAATATTATCCCTGTCATGCTGGTTGACGAAGATTGGGCGGCTGATGCCGTTATAGCAGCAAGCGACAGCCAAGAGTTTGAAATCAATCTGGAAAGGCTATATTATTTGCAAAATGTGTATTCATATCTGAACAAAAGTTTCCCAGAACGGGCTGATAAAATCAAAGCCTTGATTATTGAAGCTAAAGATAACTGGAAAATTGCAATCCCAATTGCACAGCAATGGATGGAAGAAGCAATGATTACACTGAACGAGGCAAACAGCCTAGAAAATGACACGAAAAAAGGCACACGATGCATTGCATTTATATACCCATCTCAAGACAGGTTTGGTTATTACACAACGGAAGCCGACATCCAAGCGAGAAAGAACCTGGTTTGGCGGAGGTTTAAAGAGCAGAATCCCGGAGCCGATAGCACACGTTATGAGGAGGTAACCAAATATGAGAACTCCTCACGGACAAAAGAAACCGCCATCCAAAACCTCGAAAAACAAGTCCTCGACTACATCCTTTGGGCAAAACAGCAGCGGGGGTATTAGGAGAATTGGGTCATCCTAATTTCTCAATTTCCTAATTTCTACTTGAGCAAAGCGAAAAATCTCCCATCTTCACCCCCTCAAAACCCATTTGAATATGCAGACAGATGCATCCGCCCGCCACCTGCGGGATTTGCCGCCCCGACAAGTAGGGCTTTACACCAAGGCCGTCGTGCTTTTTGGCGGTTTCCTACAGCAGTTCGGCTGGATTTTCTTCGTCATGGGTAGCCTGTTTTCCTGGATTTTCCTGCCGATGTCCAGCGTGAAGTACTGGTTCGAGTTTGGGAAAAAATGGGAGAAGGTGCCCGGCAAAATCATCTCCGCCGAAGCGACCAACACCGCCGTGAACGAGGAAGTTGTTTACCAATACCTGCATTCCTTCGAGGTGAACGGCCAACGTTACACGGGCAAAAGCTACAGCACGGGCAACGATTTCCAGGGCGGCCAAGAAGTGACCATCGAGTACGATGCCAATAACCCCTCCGATTCCCGTATTGAGGGCGCCAGCAGGGCCGCTTTTCCGGCCTTTGTACTGATTGTTTTGATTTTTCCACTGATTGGATTGGTTTTCATTATTCAAGGCATACGGCAGAATGGGAAGGCAATAAAACTGCTCGAAATCGGCGAGTTCACCCGTGGTGCGATGTGCTCGAAGGAGGCCACCAATTCTTCCGTGTCCATCAACAACCAGCATTATCCGGTTTACAAATACAGCTTCGATTTTGAAGCGGGCGGGCGGACGCACTCGGCCATTTGCAAGACGCACCAAGCTTGGCTGGTGGAAGATGAGGAGCGGGAAATCATCCTTTATGACAAGTACAACCCGACGAACTGTATCGTCTTCGATGCAACGGCCAATATGCCCAGCATCACCGAGCAAGGCATGTTCGCCTCGCCGGGCATTGGCAAAATCTGGGTGCTGGCCCTGCCGCTCATGGGCATTGGCATGAACCTTTATTTTTTCTTTTTTCCGTGGAATTTAATGGGATGAAACAGGCAATGCTGCCATTTCCGCACCCGCATTTTCCCCCAATAAAAACCGCAATGCTGCCTCGTTGAAGCGCTGCCACTGCTCGATATTGCAGATGTGGCCACATTTTTCGATGACCACTAGCGTGGCTTTTTCCTGCTTCGCAACGAAGCGGCGGGCGGCCTTGAAGAACACATGGTCTTCGGCACCCATGACCACTAGGCTCAGCTTTTTCATTTGTCGGTGGAAATATTCATCCAAAACCTGAAAGAACTCGCCATATAGCCCCACCCATTTCATATATTCTTCCTGCGTCAGGCGCTTGGCCTGTTGGCGATAGATGCGCCGTGATTTCTCGTGGTTTTTCTTTGGTAAAATAATGAGCGAAAACAGGGCGTACATATACTTATACGGCAATATCCGCTTGAGCATATTGGAGGCATTTACCAGCACCCGCATTTTGAGCGTGGCCCGGAATACGCCGCCCGCCATCACCATTTTATCCACCAGTTCCGGTCGGCGCTGGTCGAGGCGCTGGAGGATGGCACTGCCGAGGGAGAGCGAGATGAAATTGGCCTGCTGAATGTTCAGGTGGTCCATTACCTCAAAAATATCATCGCAGACGATGTCGAAGCTGTAGCTGGCAAAAGCGGGATCCATGTCCTTGGAGAGGCCGTGGTCACGCAGGTCGAGGAGGAGGAGGTTGAAGTACGGCTTGAACGCTTCCGTTTGGTAGCGCCAAGTGGCGATTGCACCGCCTGCGCCATGGACAAAGACTAGCCAAGGGGCTTTTTCGGACAGTTCGTAGGTTTGAAAATGCAGCATTCCGGTTTTATTTGTGAAACGACACAACAAGCGACGGCTAAGAATGTTATCACCCCATGACAATTGAAAGAGACAACCAACTGACAACGCTGCGGCCTTCCATCGAAGCAAACATAGATGAAAACCCGGAAAACTCGCCCGGACATTTCCAGAACGTTACGTTGCGCCCCATCCTCAAATTGCAGAACGGGTTGTTGATGCAGATTTTCAAGCATTACCTGCAAAAAACGAAAGGCAGTTTTTTTCAGCTTTCCCCCCCGAAACAGCTCGAATTCATCGCCAACAGCATCCGCAGTGACCTCCGCTTCCGCAACATGCTGACGGGCATTGTCATCGGCCATTTCACCGAAAAGGAATGGGAGGTTTTTGCAACGCAAGAGCAGGAACTCACCCGCCGCATTGCGGATTTGTTGATTCAACGGCTGAGCGATCAGGTGGGTGAATTGGTGGCTTGATTTCCCAAAAAAATTCCGTTGCCAATCGCTATTTTTGAGCCAATTCTTTTAAAAAATTATTGGCCAAATGAAAAACTTCATCTTCTGGACAGGCGCCATCGTTGACATTATCGGCCTCGGCATCATCATCTCGATCCTGCGCC
>Ga0209066_10006024_pt1 | contig 12519 bp, 5 predicted proteins | sample All_14_2_FD_187198 | JGI IMG/M metagenome (GOLD analysis project Ga0209066, IMG submission 187198) | Freshwater microbial communities in response to fracking from Pennsylvania, USA - Allegheny Zone_MetaG_DW_15 (SPAdes) (version 2) ...
GCATAGGCGTCGTCGGCGGACACGGGCAGGTCGTTGACGGCCCGCACCACGAGGGTGACCTGCGCCGTGCGGCTGCGCTCGGCGTTGAGCCGCATGCGGTAGGTGAAGGTGTCCACGCCGGAGAAGTCCGGGTTCGGCGTGTAGCTGATGCGGCCGTTGCTGAACAGCGGGGCGGCGGAGCCGTGCAGGGGTCCGGTGACCAGCTCGGCCGTGTTTGACGCGGCTGTCGGCCGGTCGTTGTCCAGCACGCCGCTGCCGAGAACCGTCAGGGTTGTGTCCTCGGTGACGAAGTAGATGTCGTTCGTGGCGAAGAGCGTCATGACGGCGTGCTCGTCCGCGCCGATGTCGGGCGCGCTGCCGTAAGGGCGGAAGTCCGTGTCGAGGTCGCCGAGCAGGGCCGCGAAGGAGGCGAACGGGCTGTCGTCTGCCGCGTCTAGGGCCGGCGAGGTTCCTGCGATGTGGTAGTTGCCTTGAGGGCCGGTCGGCTCGAAGCGCACGTTGATGTTGTTGCCCGCCTCGTCGATGACCGCCGCCGCAAACAGCACATTCGTGTAGGCTGACAGCAGCTGCGGGTCGGCCGCGAGGTTCGAGGCGTCGTAGCCGGCAACGCTGGTGAGCACGCAGTTGCGCGGGTCCATGGGGTCCTCGCCGGCCGGCACCGCGAGGTCGCGGTAGAAGGTGCCGGGGGCGGGCGCGAGCGACTGCGTGGCCCGGTCGTAGTAGAACGAGCGGTTGTGCCAGACGATCGAGTTGTGGAGCGTCGGGCTGGAGTAGTCCTGTCCTGACAGGTCCGCGAAGGGCGTGCTGTTCCGGAAGGAGGCGATGCCCGCGCCTTGCGGCGTGGAGGCGGTGGCACCGGCGCCGAAGGCCGACTGGGCCGTTGCGGCGCTGTCGTTGTTGGCCACGGTGTTGTGGATGATGCTGACCTGTGCGGCGTCGGTGAGCGCGATGCCGCCGCCGCCGAAACCGGCCACATTGTTGACGATGATGTTGTTGAACAGAGTCGCCGCGTACCAGTTGGTCGGGTTGACGCTGACCTCGAGATCCGCGCCGTTGACGCCGAAGAGGCAGATGCCGCCGCCGCTGCCGGAGCCGGCCAAGTTGCCCTGGATCAGGTTGCCTTCGACCGTCACGGAGCCGGAGCCCGAGCTCAGCTCGACGCCGTCTTCAGGGTCGCCGGCGTCGCCGCCGATGAAGATGCCGCCGCCGTCGCCGCCCATGGCCAAGGCGTAGAAGGTCTCGTTGTTGCGGATGATGTTGCGGGCGATCACGCCGCCATGGCTGACGCCTTCGTGGCCGATGCCGCCGCCGTTGCCGCGGCAGAAGTTGCCGGCGATCAGGTTGTCAAGGATGCGGTAGCCGGTGGCGCCGGTGAAAATCGCAATGCCGCCCGCGCCGTTCACGCCGCCGTTCTTCAGGATCTGGTTGCCTTGAATCACGACGTTCGAGTTGTCGTACACCGTGCCCGCGTTGGCCCACTGGCCGAGGCTGATGCCGCCGCAGTAGGTGCCCTGGTTGCCGTCGATGCGGTTGTTGCTGATGCGCAGGCTGTGGGCGGAGTCGTACACCTGGATGCCGCCGCCGGAAATCGAGCTGCGGATGGCGAAGCCGTCGATCCGGGCGCCGAATTCGGTGAAGTCCGTGCTGTTGGTGCCGAACACGGTGAAGCCCGCGTGCTCGCTGGAGCCGAACGGGTCGGAAGGGAGGAGCGTGAGCACCTTGGCGTGCCAGACCGAGAGGCGCGAGGACGGCGAGGGGTTCGCGTTAATGACGGTCGCTTCGCCCGCGCCCTGCACGCGCAGCGGCTTGTAGAGGATCGGGCTCTCGGCATAGACGCCCGGCGCGACCAGGATCAGGTCGCCGGGTGCCGCCGCGTCGATCGCCTCCTGAATCGGGTCGGGCAGGGGGTCACCGACGGTTGGCTCGCGCGGCATGACCTGGTGGACGGCACCGCTGCCGCCATAGGTCAGCGTGATGCCCATGGGCGTGGTCAGCCCGTTGTCGCCGCGCGTGACCATCAGCCGGCCCTCGGCGCCGGTCTGGAACGTGGCCGGGAGCCGGACGCGGACCGAGCTGGCGCTCCAGGCGAGGACCGTCAGAGGGACGCCTTCGAAGGTGACTTGGCCGGGGGTCGCGCCAAAGCCGAAATCGCGCGTGATCATGCCCGCCGTGCCGAACAGCACGTTCGGGTCGGGGACGAGGGTCGGGCCTTTGGCGGTGATGACCAGCTCGTCGGTCAGGGCCGTGACATAGGGGCCGGCCGCGCCGGTGGTCGCGTTGGTGACGGACCAGATGACCGGCGTGTGGTCAGCGGGCTCGACATCCAGCTTGTTGTTCGGGTAGCCCACGAAGCCGGCGATCGGCACGATCGGCGTGTCGGCATACAGATAGGAGCCCGGCATATAGTGCAGGGTCCACGGCGTGGTGCTGAACTCCGGATTGTAGAACGGATCCGGGATGCGGCGGCGGCCCGTGGGGTCGGTGGGGTCGGCCATGGTCGGGTCGTTCAGGATGATGGTCAGCATGTTGGGCGCGACGCCGCTCGGCGAAGGGACGTTGACCGTGTAGGTGGAGGGCACCAGCGCGTTGTAGGTGCCGAACTCGTCGGAATAGACATGCGCCACTTCGTGTCCGGCCCAGTCGCGGATCGAAATCGGCAGCCAGCCGGGCGAGCCCTTCTCGCCGAAGATCGGGCTGAAGGCGTTGAACTCGGCCGTGAGGTCGTTGAGCACGAAACCGACCACGCGCGTGGCCTTGGGGACTTCGGTGTAGACGTGGAAATCGGCGGCGGTGTTGCGCTCGGTGCTCACGGTGACCGACTTCATGTCTGCCAAGGGGCGCACCTGACCCGCGAACGGAGCGTCGGCCATCTGGCCCGGGAAGAGGCTCAGGTAGGGCGAGACGGTGAACAGGTTGGTGCGCGTGGCGGGGACGATGCTCTGCAGGTAGACGAGGTCGCCGACATGGTTGGCGGGCGTGCCGACCAGAGGCGGCGGCAACAGCAGCTTGCTGGGCTGGTAGGCGTCGCCGAAGACCACGTTCTGGCTCTCCTCGGTCTGGATCAGGTAGCCGGGCGGCGGGAAGGCCTGGATGATGTATTTGCCTTCGGGAAGCCCCTCGACCTCGTTGGTGGTGTTGTTGGCCATGCCGCCGGGATAGTAGGCCGTCACGGCGTAGCCGCCGTCGAACAGGCCGGGGCGGACCTGGTTCCAGGTGCTGTAGTTGTCGCTGCCGATGATGGCTTTGCCGAGCACCACGGGCGGGTTGGTCTGCACGCTGCCTGCGGGCTGGTTGTCGTCCCAGCTGTCGGTCCAGACGATGTTGATCGCATCGCCGGGGTCGAAGGTGTCGTTGCCGTTGTGGTCCACGTCTTCGGGTCCTTTGGGGCCGCTGCCGTCGGACCAGCCGATCGGGTGGTTGTCCACGTCAGCGGTGGTGGGACCGCCGCTGTTGTCCAAATCGTCGATCACCTGGTCCGCGTTGGTGTCGGCGTAGAGGGCCACCTGCACGCGCGGGATGCCGGGTTCCCAGCCGTCGATGGTTCCCATGACGGGGTCTTCTTCGGCGCGGGTGGTCTGATAGGCCACGATGCCGGAGACGCCGCCGTTCTCGGTTTCGGGATAGTCGATCTTGCCCCAGTCGATGCGGTTGTTCTGGTTCAGGAAAAGATGCATGGCCTGCGTCAGCACGGGTCCGGTCTCGCTGCGCGAGAGGCTGTTGCCTGTGTTGGGGTTGATGAGCGGGACGAAGTCGCCCGAGGCGTTGGTCACTGCGACGCCGGTCACGGGGTCGGTCTCGAACTGCATCTGCGGGTTGCGCACGCCCTGCGAAGGCATGGCCCAGCCGTTGTCGGGCGGGATGAAGCCGCCCTCGTCGATGACCGTGGTCATGCCGGTCGCCTTGAAGCGCGCGAAGTCGACCTCCGCCACCAGCCACTTGAAGAAGGGAAAGACTTCGGTCATGGCATAGTCGCCGGCGGCGTCGGTGGTCGTGCCCATGTAGACGGTGCCGTCGCGGAAGCGCAGGTTGACGGCCTGCGAGGGGATGCCCTCCTCGCCAGGGTCGCGGAAGCCGTTCTCGTTGGTGTCATAGAACACGCTGCCCTCGAGGGTGCCGAACCAGCGGTAGGAGAGCACGTTGCCCAGATTCAGCACGTTGCCGGGCGTGTTGGTGACGATGACCGTGTTGAAGCCGAACAGGGCGTCGAGCGGCCGATCCCAGGTCACAAGCTGATACGTGCCCGGCGGCACGTTGGTGATGGTGAAGGAGCCGTCCGGATTGCAGGGCGCGGCGTAGAGCCCGCGGCCGGCCACGTTGAGCGCGCCGACCTCATTGAGCCCGATCCAGGCTTCGTCCACAGCGGGGCCGGGCGCGAACATCTGGTTGTTGGGCGGACGCCCGAAATGGTTGAAAATGTTCGTGCCGGTGAGCGTCACGTTGCCGGCTTGAACGGGCGGCGGGTTCATGCCCCAGACGGTTTGCATCGGATCGACAAAGCCGAAGAAGGCGTGGTAGAAGCCCGGCCCGAAGCCTTCGATGAAGAGGGGCGACTCGTTGGCGGTGACCCACGCGTCGACCGTCAGGGTGCCTTCGATGGTGGCGGTCTGGTTCCAGCCCGCGTTGCCGTGGGCGCCGCCGTGTCCGCCCGTCCACGCGGTGCCGGTGGGGGGAATGGCCCGCACGCCGTATTTGCCCATGGCCAAGAACTTGATGGTCGCCTTGCCTGCCGCGTCGGTGAGGATAAAGCCGGTGCCCATCTGCTCGACCACATAGGAGCCTTCCTCGTCGACGAGGTACTCGCCGTCCGCGCCCTTGGCGTAGGTCGTGCCCAGCGGGTTGCCGAACACGTCGGTCATGATCGGTCCGCCTGCCACATCCGCGAGGGTGATCTGGAAGTCCGCCAGGCCCTCCTCGGTGGCGTCGGGCACGTTGTTGATCGAGTTGTTGTCGTTAAAAACGAAGACGGAGATCTGCGCGGTCGGTATCGGGTGCCGGTTCAGGGTCACGGTCACGCTGTCCTGGCCCGCCGCCACGGTCTGGCCGCCGGAGGCATAGCCGTCGGCGAGGACCGAGAGCACGTAGCGCCGCGTGTCGTCCGCCGCGATCACGGCCGGGCTGTTGGTGCTGCCGCCGGTCGCCATGACCGGGGCGTGGCTGCGGTGGATCGCCAGCGAGATGGAGTCGTTGGTGGCCACGCCGGGGACGGTGAGATGAGTGGTGTCCTCCTCCAGCATCCAGCGGAAGCCGTTGGTCACCGCGTTGCCGTCGCCGTCCACCACATGCAGCGTGAAGGCGTGAGCAGCACCGCACCAGGCCAAGGCGACAGCGGCGGCGAAGCCGGCCAGGGCCTGTCGGCGCTTGGACGGAGTGGCCTTCGCGCGCGGTCGCTCACTGCTTCTCTGCGAAAGTTGAACTGTCGTAAGGTCCGTCTTTGTGTGCTTCTTCATAAACTTCACCTCCGTCACGTAGCTTCTGAGTGCTCTTTTGCAATAGTTGTCATTATGGGCAGAAGGTGCCCGAAGCGCTATGGGGAGTGTTCCTACTGCTGCGGCCGAGCGGCCAATAGGCATGCCGGCGCGCCATGCGCGCGCTTTCCGTGCCGCCCTGTGAACGAAAGCAAAAATTCGCATGGCTGATACCGTTGCCGAAAAGTATATGGACTAAACGGGCGGTCCCATACACAGGGAGGGACGAGCGTCTGCTCGTCCAAGGGCAAGCAGACGCTTGCCCCTCCCGTGTGTCGGATGTCCGTATATAGTCGAAGTACTTTTCGGCAGTGGTATGACTTCTCTTGCTTCCATCCCGCGCCTGTGCCACACTCTCGACGAGTCTATCGTCAAGGCTGTGAGGTGACGGTTACGAAAGGGCCCCATGAATCTGCGACAACGCATGCTGACCTTGCTGGCGCCGGGTCTTCTGACTGTTCTGCGGGCCCCGGCTTTGGCCGCGCAGGACCGGCCGGACGAACTCGTGATGGACCTGACCCTGCGCTGCACGTCCACAGCCGCCGGGCGCGACAAGGTCTACGATGACGACATCATGTCGCCGCCCCCCTATCGCAAGGCTGAGACGCAGGACAGCATTACGGTCACCTATCGGGGGCAGCGGCGCTGGAAAGTCGAGCCTGCCTGCGAGACCTACTCGGGCATCATGGACGATCTGGGCGGCAGTGGCGTTTACAGCGTCAGCGGAGGCGGACATTACAGCAGCGAGTCTAAGCGCTGGATCGGCGGCAAGACCGACGTCTACATCATGGTGGATACCCGTCAGGCTTCGTGGACGCACAGCCTGAACAAGCCGAAAGACACTGCGGTGCCGGTGACGCTCGGGCGTGAAACGGGCTCCCTAAAGGCGGGCTTCACGATCGAGTTCAGCCTTGATGACTACATCGTTGCAAATGCCGTCAAGACGGTCGGCAAGTACCACTCTTGGGGGTGGCGGCGAGGGTCAACGACGCGAGACATCAGGAATAGGGAAACCTCGGCCCACTCCGGGGTCTGCAGCGGTAACCGCAGCGACCCTGACTGGAAAAAGCCGTTCACCGTGACGATCGACCGGAACAAGAAGAGTCTCTTGATCCAACGGCACGCCACCTTGAAATACGAGCATGCGACCGGCCTTGTCGGCAAAGACGCAGCCGTCGATCAGGCGCTGAAAATCCGCGCCACGACCGAAGTGGACTTCACGCTGCGCCTGAACCACTCGCCCGATGCCGAGGCCTTCATCGTGCCGTATGAGGACTACAAGCAGTGGCTGCCGGCGGCGGGTGCCAACGAGACCGTTGGCGGCAACAGGCTGACCGCCAGGATCGTGGTCGAGCCCAAGGACAAGAACTCCGGCAAGCAGCCCAAGGGCAAGGTTCGCGCGCTCCTGTCGGACACCTCAAAAGTTCCGGGCGTGTGCTGCAACCGGCCGCCCAAGGAACAGGCCCAGGACACGCGCGACCTCAAGATCGAGCCGCAATTCAACGAGGATTGGGACGTCGACGAGGACGGGCAGGCCGCCACGAGCAAAAAATCGGTGGACGACATTGACCTCACGGTGACCAGCTTTGATTTCGGCGCCAGCGGGAGGCTGCAGGCCCACGTCGAGATTGACGGCGGAGCCTCGGTTCAGGCCAGCGTGCGAGGGCTGGCCAACGAGCAGGCGGAGCTCTCGATGCCGCTGGACGACAACCACAACTATGTGGCCGATGCGTGGGAGGAGCAGAAGGGGATCCGCGGCGCGAATTACCCCGCCGAGTGGGACGAGAGCGATGACCCGGCGGGACAAAAGGCCAAGGGCGACGGAATTGGCCTGTACGAAAAATACCGCGGCTTTTATTTTCGCACGGGCCCGGGCAAGCGCGAGCATCAGCGCCTCAACCCGAAGCGGAAGCACCTGTTCATTCACGACGCCGACCAGCTCATGGCCACCTATGCGGCAGCCGGTCCGCTGGCGGCCGCCAGCAACTTGGAGCTGGTCTTCATCGACGCCTGCGACTGGACGGGCCGGGGGTCCAGTTCGGGCGATAAGCGGATCGTCAATTTCAACAAGGCTCCTTGGGGCCACGCGGTGGACCAGCACGGGCTCGACATCGCGTCGCGCCAAGCGGGTTCACCTTACCCGCCCGGCTGGGAGAAGCTGATGAAACAGAGGCAGCTGCCCAGCGGGTTCAGCGAAGATGATCCGCGCGTGGTGCCGACCGCGCACACCTTCACGGACGGCTGCTTCACCATGGGCCCGCCGGTGAACGTGTTCCAGATCGCGATCTTCCCTGACCGCATGGCGTCCATCGTGAAGATGAGGGCAAAGCGCTGCTTGTATCAGGCGGCCCCGTACGCGGCCAGCCGGGCAAGGGATGACGACAGCTGGAAGAAGAACAAGACCGAGCCCGGATGGGATGACAGCCAAGCGGCGCTGGATTTGGCGCTGGCACACTATGATGCCGCACACGCCGGCGAGTTCAAACAGGCGGTGGACCAGATGACCCGCGTGGCGCTGGTCCACGAGGTCGGCCACGGCGTGGGCGTGCATCACCATGAGCCCGAGCCCGACGACGGCGACAAAAAGTGCTACATCAAATATTTCAAGTATGGCGAAACGCCGCCGAACCCGGACGATCCGTATTACCTGAAGGCGCAGGCGCCGAGCGTCTTCTGCCGCGGCACCCTCTACACGCACGGGGGCAGAGGCTGCTATACGCAGATCGTGGTCAACGACCTTGAGCCGGGGGAGGGCCAGTGAGGCGCAAGCGCCGCGCCCGGTCAGGCCGAGGACGCGTTCCGCGAGCTTCGCGCGAACCGCTTGACGTGGGCCCGAGGCGGGCTGCGGCCGGGCGTCAGACGCGGACCACGCTGTTGAGCGTGCCGTGCCCGTTGGGCACCCCGTGCGGACAATTGGCATCCACGTGCCAGATGCCGTTCACCACGAACTTGTACTCGTGCGTCCCTGCGGGAAGCAGAAGCGTCGCCCGGAAAACACCGTCCTCCGGATGGTGGCTCAGCGGGTGGGTGGTCGGGTCCCAATTGTTGAACGAGCCGGCCACATAGACCTTGCTGTCTTGCTCCGCGGCGATTTCGAGTTGGACCGCCTTGCCGGTTTCGCGGGCCATCAGCCGCATCAGGCTCGCGAGATACCGGCTTTCAGCGCGCGCCACCTTGGTGGCCTTGCGCTGTGATCCGTCCTTGGACGATTGATCAAGGTGAACAGTTTTCATACGGACTCCCGTCGTTGCGGGTCAGGGAAGCCTCTCGTTCCTAATCGTAATCATTCTCGTAATCTTAATCCCCGCTGTTGGAGAGATTGGGATTACGATTAAGATTACGATCAGGATTACGGTTACGAATAAGCGTGAGATCTGCTCTTATCTGAGCGCCATTCGAGTGTGTCCATTGGGGCGAGGCTTTACCGGGCCGTTTCGTGTGTGGCGCAACGTTCAGGCCGGCGGCCACAGAATCAGTGAAACGGCGCTAAACAGCGAGGACGCTGTTCAGCGTCCCGGTGTCGTTCGGCACGAAGTCCGGGCACTTCGGGTCCACGCACCAGGCGCCGTTGACGACGTACTTGTACTCGTACCGGCCCGGCTGAAGCCGCAGCTTGGCTTTGTAGTGCCCGGAGTGCGGGTTGTCTTTCATCGGGGTGGCCCGCGGATCCCAGTTGTTGAACGTGCCCGCGACGCAGACCTCGCTGCCGGGCTCCGTCACCAGCTCAAAACACACAGACTTGCCCTCTTTGGCAACTGATCGCTTCATGTATGAACCTCCTTGTTTTTATTGCGCCCGACTCTGGGTTCGCCCCGGCACCGTGCCTTGGAGTCGGTCCGTTTGAACAGGAGAAACATACACACTTGGCGCTTCAGGCGGTATGGGGAATAGCCCCACCGCACGCTCAGGGCAGCTCGACGGTGAAGACCGAGCCCTGCGGCTGGCGCGCCTCGACGAAGATGCGGCCGCCGTGCGCTTCGGCCACCATCCGGCAGAGCGCCAGCCCCAGCCCGGTTTGCGGCACGCCGAGGCCTCGCATCTCCACGACCCCGAACTTATCGAAGACCGTTTCGCGGTAGCCCAGGGGAATGCCGGGCCCCTCGTCTTCAACGTGGATGCGGCACGGTGTGCCGTCGCCCTCGGCCGGCTGGAGCCTCACCGTGACGCAGGTGTGGGCCGGCGAGAATTTGATTGCGTTCGCAATCAGGTTGTTCAGCAGGCGCGTGAGCAGGCCAGGGTCCACGTCCGCGAGACAGGGGCTGTCTGGGGCCGCGAGCTCGAGCCGGATGCTTTTGGCCTCGGCCGTCATCTGGTGGCAGCGCAAGGCGGACCGCCCGAGGTCTGCCAGATCAGTGCGCGCGCGCTGCAGCGTGAGGTGGCCCTGCTCCATTTTGGCGACCGTGAGCAGGTCGCTGACGAAGCCCTCGAGGTGCTGCGTCTGGTCGAGAATCAGTGCGGCGAAACGGGCCACCTCTGCCGGCGAATGCGGGTCTCCGAGGGCGCTTGCGCACAGGGTGATGGCCAGCAGCGGGTTGCGGATGTCGTGCACGATCATGTCCGAAAGCTCTTCCCGCATGCGCAGGAGGATGTTGCGCTGGTCATACAGGTGCTTTGCGCGCAGCGCGTTGCGCACGCGGAGCAGCACTTCGGCGGTGTCGACCGGCTTGGTGATGTAATCGGTTGCGCCGGCCGCGATGCCCCTGATCCGGTCGGCCCGGTCGTGCAGGGCGGTGACCAGCAGCACCGGGATCGGCTGGGTCCGCTCGTCCGCCTGCAGCCTGCGGCAAACCGCGATGCCGTCCAGCTTGGGCATCATCACATCCAGCAGGATCAGGTCTGGCGGAGTGTCCGCGATGAGGCGCAGCGCCTCCTCGCCGTCGGCAGCCTCGGCCACCCGGTAGCTGTGGGCCTCGAGCAGGTCGCGCATCAGGCGCCGGCTCTTCTCCTCATCCTCGACGACCAGCACGAGGCTGTCGGCGGCGTTGTCGCGTAGGAACGGTTGTTTCATGGGCGTAGGTACTTTCAGCCCGCGGTGTTTAGCTGACGGGGTGTGGGCCGGGGTTCTCGAAATGGCGCTCAATGCGGGCCAGCAGAGCGCACAGGTCGAGCGGCTTTGTGATGTACGCTTCGCACCCGCAAGCGCGGATGCGGGCCTCATCCTCCGGCATGGCGTAAGAGGTCAAGACCCAGGCCGGAATCGCGCGGGTCCGCAGGTCGCCCTTGAGCGCCTGTATCGCGCCATACCCGTCCATTTCCGGCATCTGGATATCCATCAAGATCAGGTCGGGCGCGTGCGCGACGGCCTGCTCCACCCCCTGTTTGCCGTTATGGGCCTCCAGAATCCGGTAGCCCTTGACCGCCAGCAGCTCGGAGAGCAGCTTGCGGTTCCTGGGGTCATCCTCAATGATGAGAATCGTCGGCTGCATGGACGGCCTCCTCCGCGCGTTGCGCGCTGACAGCCTCGCGGGCGTCGAGGGGAACGACAAACGTGAAGCGGCTGCCGTGCCCCTCGCCCTCGCTCTCCACCCAGATGCGCCCGCCGTGCAGGGCCACGAGCTGGTAGACCAAGCTTAGCCCCAGCCCCGTTCCCGGGGTCTTGTCCACGGTGCCGTGGTGGACCTGATAGAAGGCGTCGAAAACGTGGCGCTGATGTTCCGGCGCGATGCCGATGCCGGTGTCGGCCACCGACACCGCGAGCCCCGGGAGCGGCTCTTGGGTCAACAGGGCCTGCACCCGGATGAAACCGTTGTCAGGCGTGAACTTGGTCGCGTTTGAAAGCAGGTTGAAGAGGATTTGCTTCAGGCGGCGCTCGTCCGCCGTGATCCTGAGCCCCCGCACGGGCTCGGCAATTTCAAAGTCCAGGCGGATGCTGTGCTTGAAGCAACGCTCCCTGACGAGCGTGCGGCTGTGCTCCAGCAGGGCTTCGATGTCGACGCTGGACCACTGCGGCTCCATTTTTCCAGCCTCGATTTTGGAAAGGTCGAGGATGTCGTTGATCAGGCTGAGAAGGTGTTTACCGCTGTCGTAGATGTCGGCGGCATACTCCTTCTGCTTGGGGGAAAGCGGGCCGAAATACTCGTGCTCCAGCACTTGGGAAAAGCCCATGATGGCGTTCAGGGGCGTGCGCAGTTCGTGGCTCATCGAGGCCAGGAAGTCGGACTTGGCCTGGCTGGCACGCTCTGCCTCGTCTTTGGCGCGGCGCAGGGTCAGCTCGGTTTCTTTGCGCTGCCGGATGTCGCGGATCACGCTCAGCAGCATTTCGCGGCCATCGATGGTGACGCCGCGGGAGCTGATCTCGACCGGCACGGCGTTTCCGTCTTTGCAGACGTGGAAACTTTCGAAGAGGATACCCTGCGCTTTTGCCTGCAGCATCTGGAGGTCCACGACCTCGGCGTCGTCCTGCCGCAGGGCGTGCAGCCGCAATTTCAGCAGCTCCTCCCGGGTGTAGCCGTAGAGGTGCACGGCGGCCTGGTTGGCCTCGACGATGTTGCCCTCCAGGTCCACCAGCAGCAGCGGATCGCGGGCGTATTGGGCGATCAGCTCGTAGCGGGCCTTGACGGCCTCGGCGTGCTTCTGGTCGGTGATGTCCTGCGTGGTGCCGAAGCCTCCCAGCAGGGAGCCGTCGGCGTCGAACTCCAGCTCGGCCCGCTCGCGCACCCACTTGACCGCATCGCCGACGACGATGCGGTGCACGATATCGTACGGCTCGCCCAGCAGGGCGGCCGACCATTTCTGTTGCACGTAGGCGCGGTCATCGGGATGAACGGTGCCGAGAAAGGTCTCGTAGGTCAGGGGCGTGCCTTTCTGCAGGCCGAAGATGCGCCAGCTCTCATCGGACCAGAGGAGCACGTTGCGGTGAATGTCCAAGCGCCAGCTGCCGACGTGGGCAACCGCCTGGGCGCGGTTCAGGTCTTCCCGGCTTTCACGCAGCGTTTTGCGGTCGCGCAACCGTTGCAGCGCCACGGCCACGTGCTGGGCGACGGCGGCCATCATGGAGATGTCCTCGTCCGAAAAAGAGGTTCGGCTGCGCGTGCCGAACGAGAGGGTGCCGAGA
>Ga0209066_10006025_pt1 | contig 12518 bp, 10 predicted proteins | sample All_14_2_FD_187198 | JGI IMG/M metagenome (GOLD analysis project Ga0209066, IMG submission 187198) | Freshwater microbial communities in response to fracking from Pennsylvania, USA - Allegheny Zone_MetaG_DW_15 (SPAdes) (version 2) ...
CGCGGTCATCGGTGCCAAGCCAGTTGTCGGCCGACGGCGCGCTCGGGTTCGGGCTCTTGGCGAAGTAGTTGATGGTGCGGTGGTGGTACGGGTTGGGTGGGTACAGCGCCCAGTTGCCTGGGCGGGAAAACTGCTGTTGGATGAACGGGTCAAGGTAGTCGGTCGGTGTTTCGAAGTCACCGCCGAAGGTGGTTTCGGGCAGCGTCTGCACCAGCGGCCAGTACCATTGACCTTGATAGCGCACCACCAAAGGTTTGTCGTTGGACAGCACTTCGGCCGCCAGGCTCAGCACCACCAGCACGCCCAGCACGATCAGGCTCCAGTAGCCCAGGCGATGTTGCTTGAAGCGCAGCCAGGCGCGACGAGTCGGCGAGACGGAGCCGATTCCCAGCTCACCGCCACGGATCGGGCTCTGCCGGTCCGTCGGCGGGCGGCCCCCTTGGGGGGTACCGAGCGACAGCGAGGTTGGGGGCTTCATTTCGTCAATCAAACTTCACGCGCGGGTCGACCCACACGTAGCAGAGGTCACCGATCAGCTTGGTCACCAGCCCGATCAGCGTGAAGAGGTACAGCGTGCCCAGCACCACGGGATAGTCGCGCCGGATCACCGATTGGTAGCTCAGCAGCCCCAGCCCGTCCAGCGAGAACAGGGTTTCGATCAGCAGCGAGCCGGTGAAGAACGCGCCGATGAACGCGGCCGGAAAGCCGGTGACGATGGGGATCAGCGCATTGCGCATCACATGCTTCCACAGCACCTTGCGTTCATCCAGCCCCTTGGCGCGGGCGGTCAGCACGTACTGCTTGCGGATCTCTTCGAGGAAGGCGTTCTTGGTGAGCATGGTGATCACCGCAAAGCTGCCTAGCAAGCTGGCGGAGACGGGCAGCGTGATGTGCCACAGGTAGTCCACCACCTTGGCGCCCCAGCTCAGCTCGTCCCAGTTGGTGGAGGTGAGCCCGCGCAGCGGAAACCACGACAGGAAGCTGCCGCCGCCAAACAGCACCAGCAGCGCCACGCCGAGCACGAAGCCGGGAATCGCATACCCCACCAGCACCAGCAGGCTGGTGGCAGCGTCGAAGCGCGAGCCCGCCCGCACCGCCTTGGCAATGCCCAGCGGCACCGAGATCAGGTAGCTCAGGAAAAACGTCCACAGCCCCAGCGTGATGGACACCGGCAGCTTCTCCTTCACCAACGTCCACACCGCCTTGTGGTGGTGAAAGCTCTGGCCCAGGTCGAACACGGCAAACGACTTGAGCATTTGCCAGAAGCGCTCGGCCGGCGGTTTGTCGAAGCCGTACAGCTTCTTGATCTCTTCGATCTGTGCCGGGTCGACCCCTTGGCGGCCGCGGTAGGCCGTACTGGCTGCTGGTCCCTCGCCGCCACTGTCGCGCCCTTGCAGCTGCGACACCATCTGCTCCACCGGGCCGCCGGGCACGAACTGGATGACGACAAAAGTGAGCGCCAGGACGCCGAACAACGTCGGAATCATCAGCAACAGGCGCTTGAGGATGTAAGACCACAGGTTCATCGCTGCCACCAGGTGTTCAAGGCCCATTCCTCGGCTTGGTAGTACAGCGGCGCTTTCGGCGGTTGTTCAAACTGACCGGCCCGATATGCCACGCGGAACTTCGACGAATACCAATGGGGCACCGCATAGAAGCCCCAGCGCAGCACGCGGTCAAGCGCTTTGCCTGCGGCTTCCAGCTGCGGGCGGGTCTTGGCCGACATCAACTGTTCGATCAACACATCCACCGCCGGGTCGGCCACGGCGCTCATGTTCGAGCCGCCGGTGACCAGCGCCTGGCTGGAATGGAACTGTCGGTACTGCTCGGCCCCCGGGTTCACCTGCCCGATCACGCGCGAGCTGATCACGTCGAACTCAAAGGCCTTCAGGCGCTTCTCGTAGACGGCGTAGTCCACCACCCGGTAACGCGACTGGATGCCCAGCTTTTCCAGTGCCTGGATGAAGGGCTGGATCACCCGGCCCATGCCGCCGGAGCTGTCGAGGAATTCGAAGGCAAACACATCGCCCTGGGCGTTGCGCAGCGCGCCGTCGCGGTAGGTCCATCCGGCCTCAGCCAACAGCGCGCGTGCCTGCCGAAGGTTGTCGCGCAGCGAGCCAGGCGGCAACGTGCTCGGCGGCAGCGGCACCGGCTGGGTGAACAACGCAGGCGGCAGCTCGGCCTTCAGGGGGGCCAACAGCGCCAGTTCGCCAGCCGCGGGCAAGTCCTTGGCTTCATACGGGCTGTTGGTGAAGTAGCCGCGCATGCGGTTGTACGAGCCGTAGAACAGCTGGCGCTTCATCCACTCGAAATCCATCGCCAGGCCGATGGCTTGGCGCACCCGCACGTCCCTGAACAAGGGCTTGCGCGTGTTGAACAGAAAGCCCTGGAAGCCCACCGGGTTGGCGCTCTCCCATTCGCGCTTGAGCAACTCGCCACTCTTGAACTTGCCGCCTTGGTATTGGCGTGCCCAGTCCTTGGCGCTGAAGGCCTGGATGAAATCGAACTCGCCGGCCTTGAAGGCTTCGAAGGCGGCCACGTTGTCGCCGTACATCTGGTACGTGACGCGGTCGAAGTTGAACTGGCCGCGCCGCACGTTCAGATCGGCGGCCCAGTACTTGGCATCACGCTCGTAGGTGATCGTCTTGCCGAAATCCACCTTGCCGATCTTGTACGGTCCCGAGGCGATGGGGTGCTCGGTCACGATCTCGTCGAACGGTTTGGGCTTGCCTGCCGCCGTCTGGCCCCATTGGCGGCTGAATACCGGCAGGCCGCCTACCGTGAGCGGCAGTTCGGGGTTGGCGCGCTTGAAGTCGAAGCGCACCTGGCGGTCATCCAGCACCACCGCCCGCACTACCTCGGAAAAGTAGGCCTGCAGCTGCGGCGAGGCCTGTTTGCTCACCAACTGGTCGAACGAATGCTTCACGTCCTGCGCCACCACTGGGTCGCCGTTCTGGAAGCGGGCCTTTGAGTTCAGACGGAACACCACTGACAGTCCATCGGCCGCCACCACCACGTCGTCGGCCAGCAGGCCGTAGGCCGTAGCCGGCTCATCCATTGAGCCCACCAGCAGTGTGTCGAACACCAGGGCCGACAGCCCCGGCGGCTCGGTGCCTTTGAGGGTGAAGGGGTTGAACTTGTCGAAGGTGCTGGCGATCAGTGGCGCCACCAGCGAGATCGCGCCGCGCTTGGGGGCGGCGGGGTTGACGTAGTCGAAATGCTTGAAGCCGACGGGGTATTTGATGTCACCAAACTGGGCGTAGGCATGCGCGGCCCAGGCGCCGCCTGATGCGGCCCACAGCAGCAATGCGAGCAGCAGGCGCTTCATCCGCAGTACACCGCAACGGTTTTGGTGATCAAGTAAGCCTCCAGCGCCTCGGGCCCGCCTTCAGAGCCGTAGCCCGAATCCTTCACGCCGCCAAACGGCAGCTCGGGCCAGGGCAAGGCGGGTTGGTTGATCCACACCATGCCCACTTCCAGGCGCTGCGAGAGCTGGTGGATGGTGCCGATGTCGCGCGTGAAGGCATACGAAGCCAGGCCGTAGGGCAGACGGTTGGCCTCCGTGATCGCCTCGTCCAGCGAGGCCACGCTGCGCACCGCGGCCAGCGGGCCGAAGGGTTCTTCGTTGAAGACGGCGGCGGTCAGCGGCACGTCGCCCAACACGGTGGGCGCAAAGAAGTTGCCCTGCTCGCCCAGGCGTTCACCACCGGTCAGCACCTTGGCACCCTGGGCGGTGGCTTCGGCGGTGAGGCGGGTCATGGCGGCCAGGCGGCGGTCATTGGCCAGCGGGCCCAGCGTGGTGCCGCTGGTGAGGCCGTCGCCTACCTTCAGGCTGCGGGCATGGGCCACCAGTGCATCGCAGAACGCATCGTGCACGCGCTGGTGCACCAGGAAGCGGGTGGGCGCGATGCACACCTGTCCGGCGTTGCGGAACTTGGCGCCGGCGCTGGCCTTCACGGCCAGCGCCACATCGGCATCCTCGGCCACGATCACCGGGGCGTGGCCGCCGAGTTCCATCGTCACGCGCTTCATGTGCTGGCCGGCCAGTGCAGCCAGTTGCTTGCCCACCGGCGTGGAGCCGGTGAACGAGACCTTGCGGATCACCGGATGTGGGATCAGGTAGCCGGAGATCTCGGCGGGGTTGCCGTAGACCAGACCGATCACCCCAGCGGGCACGCCGGCATCGACAAAGGCCTGAATCAGCCCCGCCGGAGCCGCGGGGGCTTCTTCAGGTGCCTTCACCAGGATGGAGCACCCCGTGGCCAGCGCCGCGCTGACCTTGCGCGCCACCTGGTTGACGGGGAAGTTCCACGGCGTGAAGGCCGCCACCGGGCCCACCGGCTCCTTCAGAACCTGCTGCTGCGTGCTTTTCAAGCGCGCGGGCACGATGCGGCCGTAGACGCGCAGGCCTTCGTCGGCAAACCACTCGATGACATCGGCGGCTGCCAGCGCTTCGCCCTTGGCTTCAGGCAGCGGCTTGCCCTGCTCCTGCGTGAGGTGGGTTGCGATGGTGTCGGCCCGCTCGCGCAGCAGCGCGGCGGCCTTGCGCATGATCTGGGCACGCAGGTGCGCCGGGGTGAAGCGCCAGGTGTCGAAGCCCTGCTTGGCGGCGGCGAGTGCGCGGTCCAGATCAGCGATGCCGGCATGGGCCACGCGGCCGATGGTGTCGCCAGTGGCGGGGTTGCGCACCGGCAGGGTCTTGCCATCGGCGGCGTCGCACCATTGGCCGGCGATCAGCAGGCGGGTGTCGGGGTACGTGCTCATCTTCAACTCCTCGTCAGTTTTCTTGGAAGCCACGAGCCAACGGCGCCGCAGGAGGCGAATCCAACCGAGCGACCGCCGTGGATCCGGCTTCGCCGGTCCGCCGTTGGTGCCCCCTTGAGGGGGCGCGCGCAGCGCGTAGGGGGTGGACCATTCAATCCCCCCAGACAACCAGCGTGTCGCGGCCCTGCACCACCAGATCCACCTTGCGGCCGACGGGCATCGTCACCAACGTGGGTTGGTGGCCAAATGGCAGGCCGGTGAGGAGGGGTGTGGCGCACACCGAGCGCAGCTGGGCGATGGCGGTCTTGAGCGTGTAGCCACGGTCCAGCGGTGACTTGCGCCAGCCGTTGAAACTGCCCAGCAATACTGCCTTCTGCGCGCCGAGCACGCCGGCCTGGTGCAATTGCAGCAGCTGGCGCTCGACGCGGTACGGGTGCTCGTTGACGTCTTCCAGAAACAGCACCCCGCCCTTCACCTTGGGCCAGTGCGGTGTGCCCAGCAGCGAGCACACCACGCTGAGGTTGCCGCCCCAGAGCTTGCCGCGCGCTTCCAGGCCGTCGAAGCCGGCTTCGGTGCGAAAGCCCACCGCCTCCAGTTCGCCGCGCATCGCTTCGGCAAAGCAGTCGCGGGTGACCTCGTCCACCCCGCCCTCTTCCTCGGTCTTGCCGAAGTGTTCCAGCGCCAACGGGCCGGCCCAGCTGGTGGCGCCGGTATGGGCCAGCAGGCCCAGTTGCAAGGCGGTGAGATCGCTGTGGCCCACCCAGCGGGTGCCATGTTCGACGCTGCGGGCGAGCAAGGCCCAGTCGATGCGGTCAAGCAGGCGCGTGAGGCCGTAGCCGCCGCGGGTGGCCAGGGCCACATCCGGAGCGGCCTGGGCGATGCGGTGCAAGGCCTGCAGGCGGGTGTCGTCGTCACCCGCAAAACGTTGGTGGCGGGCGGTGGCGGCGTCGTCCACCGTGACGTTGAAGCCCAGCGCGGTGAGCTGCTTGCGGGCGCGGCCGAGCGCGGGCTTGTTCACCAGCACGCCAGCGGGGGAGAACAGGTGAAGGGTCTGATCAGGCGCGGTGGTCATCCGGTGCGGCAGGGGTTGGAAGATCGAGAGGATGGGCCACTTCAGTGGCTTCACCGGCGGGGATGTCGTCCATCGCGTCATCGACGACATGGGCGACCGGGATGGCGGCGTTCTCTTCCAGCGCGGCGCGACGGGCACGCTGCTGTTCTTTTTGAGCCGCGCGGCGCTCGGCAAAGAACTCGCGCAGCACCTGGCCGCAGGCGTCGGCCAGCACACCGCCTTGCAGCGCTGTTTGGTGATTGAGCTGGGGCTGGGCAAAGAGGTTGACCACCGAACCGGCCGCGCCCGTCTTGGGATCGAAGGCACCGAACACCACGCGTTTGAAGCGGGCGTGCATCAGCGCCATGGCGCACATGGCGCAGGGCTCCAGGGTGACGTACAGCTCGCAGTCGGGCAGGCGGTAGTTTTCCACCAGCTCGGCGGCGTGGCGCAGGGCCACGATCTCGGCGTGGGCGGTGGGGTCGTGCGTGGTGATGGGGCGGTTGTAGCCGGTGGCGAGCACCTGGCCATCACGCATGATCACGGCGCCCACTGGCACTTCGCCGACCAGGCGGGCGTTGAGCGCCTGGTCCAGCGCCAGGCGCATGGCGTAGTCGTCTTGGGGAGTGGGCGCGTCTGGCGGGGTCATCGGCATGGGGCCCGGCCAGTGCGCCGGGCGAGCCGCAGTGTAGCCAAGGCCTGCAGACTCAGGACCACCGTGCCCCGCCCCTTCAGGCCGTGGGTTTCAAGGCTCGCGGCTCAACGCCCCGGGCACAGGCGTTGGCGCAGCGAGGCGCGCGCTGCAGCGGGCACCTTGGCATTGGCCTCCAGTGCCTTACAGGCGGCATCACCCACCGCGGCCGTGTTGCCCGTGGCGTCCAGCAGGCGCTCGATCAGCGGTGGGCTGGCACTGCCTGCGGCATAGGTCAGCGCCGTGCGGCCTGGGCGCGCGCCTTCGGTGTTGTCCAGCCCGCCAGCCCCGTCGGCCTGCCAGAAGGTGGTGCTGGCTTGCGCATTGGCACCGGCCGTCAGCAGGGTCTGGACGACCTCGGGTAGATCGGCCTGGGCGGCGGTCATCAGGGCGGTTTTGCCCCAGTCGTTGCGGGCGTTGACATCAGCGCCAGCGGCCAGCAGGCGGGCCACGCGCTCGGGGCTGCGCACGGCGGCCATCAGGGGCGTGTTACCGCCCGGGCCGCGGGCTGCAGCGACGTCGCCGACGCGATCGGTGCTGCCCCAGGTGCGGCGCCAGAAATCATCGAGAGCCGCATCAGGAGCGCGGTTGAGCAAGGCGCTGTGCAGGCTGCTGTAGCCGCGGTCGCGTTCGAGGTCGCCCGGGGCGGGCGCCACGGCATAGCGCGGTTTGGCGTTGGCGGCCAGCGGCGGGCGCGGCAGCGCCGGGTCTTGCCAATGTTCGGCGGCGCGGGCCAGGGCGGTCATCAGCATCAGGTCAGCGGCGGCGCGGGCTTCGTCGGGCTTGAGGCCTTCGCTGTCTTTGAAGGCACGTTGCAGCTCGGCATGGGCCACGCTGATCAGCGGCATCACACGGCGGTAGAGCTGCTTGCTCGGCACGTTGCGCTCAGACCAGGTGAAGAGTGCTTCCAGCGCCTCGTCATGGCGCTGGCGCAGCAGCGGCCAGCGGGCGTACAGATCAGCCTCACGTGCGGCCACCAGCGGCGTGTTGAGCAGCGTCCACTGCAGCTCGTTGGCCAGCAGGCCGGCGTCGCGGCGGTCATCGGGCGGCAGGCGGGGTGAGTCGGCGCCGGCGGCGTCATCGAGCAAGGTCTGCAGGGTCTTGAACTGCGGCAGCAGGCGCAGCGCGTTGGCCACCGGCGGCGTGGTGTAGGTGCGCCAGAGGCAGCGGCGTTGCAGGCCCTCGCCCGCCACTTCATAGAGCGCGGCATGGGGCGACTCGCCGCGGGCAGCCGAGGCGTAGTAGCCCCAGGTCTGGGTCACCAGCACGAAGGGGCGTTGCTCGAAGGTGAAGACGTCGATGCCTGCGTAGTCGCCGGTCTGGGATGACGTGCTGCTGAAGCTGCCGCCGGCATTGGGCAGGTCAAGCATCCAAGCAGGCACGGTGCGGTCGTCCAGCACGCGCTGACCACCCAGCAAGATGCCGGTGCCGCGCAGGGCGTAGCTGCCGTAGGGGCCGGCGTCATGCTGTTGCACCTCGATGCGGCGGCCGTCTGGCAGCGTGGCGGCGGGTGATGCGCCTACGCTGGCCAGCGCCTGGGCTCCGGCGAGCTTAGCGACATCCAGCGTGCCGGCCTGGGCGATGAGGCTGTTCAAGCCGGAAGTGAAGCGGGTGCACAGCGCTGGCTCCAAGGCCTGGGCTTCTCGGAAGATCACGTAGCTGGCCAGGGGATGCTCGACCGGTTTGGCGGTGGATTGGGTGGCCCGGGGCGAGGGCGTGGCACGCAACGCGGCCGTGCGGTCTCGCCAGGCATCGCGCAGGCAGGCCAGCGGCGCGGCCGGCAGCGCCTGGGCCTCATCGGGTGATGCCGTGATGCTGCACTGGCTGTACAACGCCAACTGCCAGTGGCGATGCGCGGCCAGCAGTTCGGTGCGGCCGGCCAAGTCTTGCCCGCGCACCTGGGCCCGCCAGGCGGCATGCAGCTGCTGATCGGCCTCAGCCAGGCCGGCATCGCGGCACACGTACAACTGCACCGGCGTTTCGGGCTGCAAGCAGTCGAAGCTGGCCTTGTAGCGTTGCGCGCGTACCGGCTCGGGGTCGGGCTGGCGGGCCGGAGGCGGCGTGCCGGCGCAGGCGGCGAGCAAGGCCATCAGCGCCGGCACGCTGGTGCGGCGCAGGGTCAAGGCAAAAGTCATGGGCGTGATCCGGCCGCGCGGGTGAGGCGCGGCTTGATGAAGTTGATGCTGCCGTAAATGCGGTACTGCTCGGCGCCCTCGGGCGGTGGCGGGAAGGGCTGGGCCTTGAGCACGGCGGCTTCGGCGGCGGCGTCGAGCAGGTCATCATTGCAGCGCTCGATTTCGTACGAGACGATCTGGCCCTGCCGGTCGACCACCACCTCATAAGGGATGGTGCACTGTCGCATCAGCTCGCGCGGATCGCCCTTGTAGCCCTTGGGCGCCGGGTACAGCGCGTTGGCTGGGTACACCACCTTGGCGATGACGCGCGACTTCACCGCATCGGCGTAGTCAGACGGCGCGCGGCGTGCCCCCGGGCCGCTGGGGGCGGCATCAGGGCGCACCCATTCATCGGTCTCCACATGGCGATGCATCGGCGGCGCCGGGGCGGCCACCACCGGTGGCGGGGCCGGCATCGCCACGGGCGCGGAGCGTGTCTCCATCGGCCTTGGCTTGGGCACCTGGCGCACCGTGGGCCGGCGCACCGGTTCGGGTGGCGGTTTGGGTTCAGGCGGTGGCGGCGGTTCAGGGGTGTCGTGCGGCACGGGCACCAACGCCATGCGCACGATGGCTGGTGGCTGGTTGACCACGGTGCGTTCAGACAGCCACAGCGCCACCAAGGCCGCGTGCACGGCCAGCACCATCAGCCACCCCACGCCGCGCACACCGGCGGGCCGGTGATAGGCAGACCAGGTGTTGACCGCGGTGGCAGAGCGGGTCCCGTCGATGAGCGGCATGTCTCCTCAGGGGCAGCGGTGTTGACTGACCTCGGGGCCTGGCCCACGCACGATCCTTGTCCTGCCCTCTCCTCTCGGTTATTGTCATTGTTCAGCCGGCGCTATCGAACCGTGCATTCCCGTAGCAATCACCCACTTTACGAGGAGACAACGTCATGAAGATCGTCCCGACGGGTGGCCGCTGGGCCGCCTTGCTGCTGTGCAGCGCCTTGCTCGGCGCCTGTGCCAGCGGCAGCTCTGACCCCTACAAGTTGCCGCCCCCACCGGCCAACGATGCGTTGCAAGGCGCTCAGGCCACGGTGTTCCGCACCGCTGCGGCGGCGTCGGACGCCACGGCCAGCGTGTGCACCACCACCGGCGGCTACTGCGCCGTGCCTGCGGGCACGCCGGCCGGCCTGCGCTGCACCTGCGAAGCCAAAGATGGTTCGTACCTGTATGCCGGCCAGACCGGCGAGGTGCCGCCGATGCACGAGTGGGCTGACCCGGCAAAGAAGCGGCGCTGAAGCGAGCGGGTCTTCAGCCTTGCAGCGGCCAGCGCCCCAGCATCACATGCTTGTGCTGGCCGAGCAGGCTGTGCACCAGCACGAACTCGGTGGCACGCCAGTGGATCGGCTCAATGGCCTGCGGGCCCACCAGTTGATCGTCATACAGCAGCGTCACATGCGGGGTGAAGCGCGTCTCTACCCAGCGCCCCAGTCCTGCCTTGGCCATGGCCACGCCCAGTGACTGCTGGAAACCCAGCAGCTCGGCCAGCCCGGCCTCGCCGCGCAGCACGAAGGGCCGTTTACGGGCACGGCCGGCAAAACTATCGGCGCGGTCGAACGTGACGTCAAATGCAGCAGCCCCCAAGCCTTCGGCCGCCTGCGTGGCCGCAACCACCACATGCGCCGGCACGCCCACGGTGTCACCCAGGTGATGCAGCGTGATGTGCAAGCGCTCGGGTTCGAGCGGCTTGCCCTTCAGGCCGCAGCGCTGACGCAGCGACTGGGCGGTCTGCGCGATGCACTGCGCGGTGGCCGGGTCGGGATACAGGGCGAAGAACAGCCGGTCAGTCGGGGCGACCGGGTCGTCAAAGCCCACCAGGGAAAACTGTTCGGCCATGACGTCGCGTGCCCCGGGGGCTTATTCCCACTCTATTGTCAATGGTCGGTCGCGGCTCAGCGTGAAAGCGCACGGTGTAACGGTCCGAGGCAAAGACGATACCGGCAGATATACCGTCGCGCTCAGGTACCGCTCCCAGGGCTCTTTGGCGTCGATCTTCAGCATCGATGGTTCACAACCGCAATTGGAGTGCGAAATGGGCATGTCCTGCGGTACCAAGACGGTAACGACTGATCGATCCGGAGTGCGGAGACGGTATTCAAGAGGTGGTGGACGGTATCACGATCTTCCCTGGTCTTGACCCAATCGCTTCGCCGGTTGGGTCTCGCAATACCGGCCAGCCTTTGCGGACGGACAGATTGCCTTCGCCGAGGTCGCCTGGGAGGCATGTCAATCCGTAGGCCCCTGGTTCGAGCCCAGGTCGAAGAGCCAAGTTGGGCTAAAAGTATCTTGTGGCCGATGCGTGACGTCCATAAAATGCACTACTTGTGAATAAGTAGTGCACTTTGGTGCCATCCCGTCATGTCTGCCCCGAAGCATGCCATCAGGCTGCTGCGTCTTGCTGCCAAGCAGCCCGCCCTGTCCGCGCGAGAACTGTCCGCTGCGGGCATCCCTGCCCGCACCGTCTCACGGCTGGCTGCACAAGGCCAGGTACGCCGCGTCGGCCGCGGGCTGTACACCGGCTCTGGCAGTTCGCCGAGCGTGCACCAGTCAGCGATCGAGGTGGTCAAGCAGGCGCCCAAGGCTGTGGTCTGTCTGCTGTCTGCCCTGGAGATCCACGGTATCGGCGTGCAGGCCCCCTTCGAGGTCTGGATCGCATTACCGGCCGGCACGCACGCTCCGAAGAGCACCCAGGCCGCCCTGCGTGTCACGCGCCTGTCGGGCGCGGCGTTCACCGAGGGCGTCGAAACCATCGTGCTCGACGGCGCGCCCGTGCGCGTCTACAACCTGGCCAAGACCATCACCGACTGCTTCAAGCTGCGCAACAAGGTGGGCCTCGACGTGGCACTCGAAGCCCTGCGCGAGGCCTGGCAGCAGCGCAAGGTGACGATGGACGAGCTGTGGCGCTACGCCAAGGTCAACCGGATGACCAACGTGATGCGCCCATACCTCGAGGCCCTGACCGGATGAGCGCGGATCGCTCGGCCTCGGTGCTCGCCCGCCTGCTCAACCGGTCGCGAAGCACCGGCGAGAACTACAACCTGCTGCTCTCGCGCTTTGTGATCGAGCGGCTGCTGTACCGGCTCTCAGTGTCACCGCACGCCAACGGCTTCGTGCTGAAGGGGGCCCTGCTGTTCGCACTGTGGTACGACTCACCGCACCGGCTAACGAAGGGCGCCGATCTGCTGGGCTTCGGTGCCGATGATGCGCAGTCGCTGCGAGCCACGTTCAGTGCGATCTGCGCCATCGAGGTTGATGATGGCGTGCGATATGAATCGCAGAGCATGCGGATTGCACCGATCCGTGAAGACAACGTCTATGGCGGCCTGCGCCTGACAGTCATTGCCTGTGCCGGCGGCGCGCGCCTGCCGGTACAGGTGGACATCGGATTCGGCGATGCCATCACGCCCGCGCCCGAGACGGTCACCTACCCCACCCTGCCCGAGGACATGGCGGCACCATGTCTGCGCGCGTACCCCGTGTACACGGTGATCGCGGAGAAGCTTCATGCCATGGTTGTGCTGGGCATGAGCAACAGCCGCATGAAGGACTTCTTCGATCTCGCAGTGATCGCCCGCACCTCGGCGCTCGATGGGGGAACGCTGGTCGACGCGATCCGTGCAACGTTTGCCCGGCGGGACACGCCACTGCCAACCGCCGCAGCGGTGGCGCTGACGGCCGAGTTTGCGGCCAGCCCGATCAAGGCGCGGCAATGGAACGCCTTTGTGACAAAGGCGGGTCTGCAGTCAACCAGTCTCCAGGAGGTCGCGATGACGCTGGACGCCTTCCTCTGGCCAGCCATCGAAGCGTGCTCGCGCAGCAACCGTTTCGAGAAAAGG
>Ga0209066_10006026_pt1 | contig 12517 bp, 9 predicted proteins | sample All_14_2_FD_187198 | JGI IMG/M metagenome (GOLD analysis project Ga0209066, IMG submission 187198) | Freshwater microbial communities in response to fracking from Pennsylvania, USA - Allegheny Zone_MetaG_DW_15 (SPAdes) (version 2) ...
CTCGAAGAGATCCCCGGTGCGGAAGAAGCCCTGGTCGTCGAAGGCGCTACGGGTCAGCGCTTCGGCCCGCCAGTAGCCGTCGAACGTCATGGCGCCGGCGATGCGCAGTTCGCCTTCACGGCCCGGCTCCGTGACGTCCTCGCCGGTCTCCAGATCGACCAGGCGGGTCCGGATCTTGGCGGGAAACGCCGCCGGCCAGTCGACGCCCTCGGCGCCGAAGCGGGGAAAGAAGCGCGCCCGCTGCTCGGGATCGGGGATGGCCTCGCCCGTGGAGAAGAGCGATGCGCCTTCGTTGGAGCCGAACACGTTCATCACGGTCACCCCGTGACGCTCCTGCCAGCCCTTGACCATCCAGGGCGCCAGCGGCGCCGAGCCCGAGCCGAGACACCGCAGACGGCTCAGGTCGGTCGCCGACAGAAGGGCCTCGTTCTGCAACAGCATGTTCAGGACCGCCGGCGGAGCGACGGTGTAGGCCACCTCCTCCTCCTGCATCTGCCGCAGGAAGATCGGCAGGTCGAAGGGATGGTGCTGCACCAGCCGCCCCTGGCAGACGAGCCAGGTCATCACCATCCCGCCGATGGCCGCGATGTTGATCAGCGGGAAAGGGTTGAGGATCGTGTCGCCGGCGCGCAGGCCAGCCGCCTCGACCAGGGCCTCGCCGTTGACCACCCATTGGTCGTGGTGCCGCGGCACGCCCTTGGGCATGGCCTCGGTGCCCGAGGTCCAGCAGACGGTCAGAGCCTCGCAGGCGTCCAGGTCGGCGGGCGTCGGATAGGGCGCGGCCGGCGCCTGCGCCATCAGCCGCCCGAGGCTCGACGCCCCGGGGGGCGGCGCCGCGTCCAGGCTGACGACGGCGGCGTCGATCACCCCCTCGGCCTTGAGCTCCAGGGCCATGGCGGCATGGTCCCAGCCGTGGAACACGCCCACGGTCAGAAAGACCTTGGGCGCCACGGAGGGCAGGATCTGGCGCAGCTCATGACCGCGATAGGCCATGGCGACGGGACTGAGGATCGCGCCCGCCCTCGCGCAGGCCAGGAAGGCGATGACTCCCTCCACCAGGTTCGGGAGCTGGGTGGCCACCACGTCGCCGCGGCCGACGCCGAGCGCGGCGAAGGCGTGGGCCATCGCGTCCACCCGGGCGTCGAGCTCGGCGTAGGTCAGCCGCTGCGGCGGCGTCCCGACCAGAGCTTCGCGGTTCGGCGCATCGGCCAGGGCCTCGGCCGCGGGCTGTGCGGCGACGCCGCGGCGGAACAGGGCGTCGACGGTCTCTCCGCGCCACCACCCCCGGCGGCGATAGTCGGCGACGCGTTCGGGAGGGCTGGGACGCACTTTCCGTCTCCTGTTCTGACTGGACCTGGTTCGCCGGCGCGAGCCGCTCGTCAGAATTCGCACGGTAAGTATCGTAATGCAAGTTGCGGCGCGCCAGCCCGGCGCGCCGCCCTCGCCGAGGAACCCGACGCTGGACTAGAGCATCGACACCAGCCGTTTGCGGATGATGTCCTCCGCCTCGGACATGATCCCGTCGATGAGTTCCTGAACGCTGGGAATGTCGTGGATCAGGCCCGCGACCATGCCGCAGCTCCAGCCGCCGGCGTCCATCTCGCCGTTGACGAAGATCCGCGGATAGACCCCGGCCACCTCGGGGGCGATGTCCTCGAACTTCAGGTTGGCGCCGAGCGTGCGCTCCTTCTCGAGCAGGCGCTCGACGCCGGCGTTGGTCAGCACGCGCTCGGTGTTGCGCAGGGGGCGCATGATCAGGCGGGTGTCCAGTTCGCTGGCTGCGACCAGGGCGTCCTTCACGTTCTGGTGGACCGGCGCTTCCTTCGTGGCGATGAACCGGGTGCCCATGTTCATGCCCTCCGCGCCCATGGCCAGGGCCGCCACCAGCGAGCGGGCGTTGGCCATGCCGCCGGAGGCCACGAACGGGATCTTCAGCTCCTCCGCCGCGCGCGGCAACAGGATGAAGTTGGGCACGTCGTCCTCGCCCGGGTGTCCGCCGCACTCGAAACCGTCGACGCTGACGGCGTCGCAGCCGATCGCCTCGGCCTTCAGCGAGTGGCGCACCGAGGTGCATTTGTGGATCACCTTGATGCCCGCCTCCTTGAGCAGCGGCATCCACTTCTGCGGGTTGTTGCCGGCCGTCTCGACGATCTTCACGTCGCCGTCGATGATGGCCTTCACGAAGCCCGGATAGTCCGGAGGCGTGACCGCCGGCAGGAAGGTCAGGTTCACGCCGAACGGCTTGTCGGTCATCTTGCGGCAGCGCTCGATCTCGGCCGACAGCTTCTCGGGCGTGCCCTGGGTCAGGCCGGTGATGATGCCCAGCCCGCCGGCGTTGGACACAGCCGCCGCCATCTCGGCGAAACCGACATAGTGCATGCCGCCCTGGATGATGGGGTGCTTGATGCCGAACAGCTCAGTGATGCGGGTTTTCATGGGCGGTGCTCTGTCAGAATGGGTTGGACGAAAATCGGTGGGGTCGCGAAGTCGACAAGCCTCGGCGACATGCATAGCGCGGCTTCCGCGGCGCATGGAAGGCGCGAGCGGGTTCACGGCAGGCGGCCGTCGCAGGTCAGGGGCGACCGGCGCGACCGCGCGGGGCCGGCCAGGACGCGCCCGACAGCCCGTTCGACACGCTGACCGCGACCGAAGCGTCGGCGGCGCCGGTTCTTGAGATTCATCAAGGCAGGCGCTCCGCGCGCGGCGCAAGTTCACCACGTTGAGCATCGTGGCTGACCTGCCGCGAACACGGGGGTCCGGGGGCGCGTCACATCGCGGTCCAGGATCTTCGCGAAAAACCCGGCTGGCCAAACTCCCCCCCAACCTGGCCGGTCGGTTAGAGCGCTCCGCCTCGTGCGGGGCGCTCCCTCTTTCTCCTCTGAACCTCCAGGCCAAACGGACGCCGACCGGCGCCCCGCCCTGGCGCGCTCAGGCGCCCTGACCAGCGGCGTCGACGACCATGGAGATCAGCGCCTCGGCGTGGATCGGCTTTGTCAGGAAGGCGTCGGCTCCCGCCCGTTCGGCCGCCGCGCGATGCTCGGGCATGGCGTTGGCCGTGAGCACGCAGATGGGCGCCGCGCCCGCGCCCGTCTCCTGCTCATGGGCGCGAATGCGCCGGATGGCGGTCAGGCCGTCCATCACCGGCATCTGCATGTCCATCAGGATGAGGTCGAATGCTCGGGACTTGGCGAGGGCCAGGGCCTCGGCGCCGTTCTCGACGCACGTCAGGTCGATAGGGAGGGTTTCCAGGATCAGCTCGACCGCACGCCGATTGATGACGTGGTCCTCCGCCAGCAGGACCTGGAAGCGGCGCTCCGAGGCGGGCGAAGCCGCCTGCCCGTCTCCCGCCACGCCGCACGCGACCGGCTCTGTGCTCTCCAGCGGCAGTTCGACGCTGAAGATCGAGCCGACGCCAGGCTGGGACGACGCGCCGATGAACCCGTTCATCAGCTCCACGAGCGACTTGCAGATGGCCAGGCCCAGCCCCGTGCCCCCGAAACGGCGGGTGATCGACCCGTCGGCCTGCTCGAAGCGTTCGAACAGGCAGGCGGCTTGCTCCGGATCGAAGCCGATCCCCGTGTCGCGGACCGTGAAGCGGATGCGGTGAACGTCACCCTCGGCCCCGACGTCCTCGACCGCTACGCGGATTTCGCCCCGGGCCGTGAACTTCACGGCGTTGCTGAGTAGATTCGAAAGGACCTGACGGATGCGCAGGTCGTCGCCCCGGAAGTGGCAGCGGACCGGCGGATCGACGTCCAGGAACAGCCCCACGCCTTTTTCCCCAGCGCTGGCCCGGAAGAGCGCGACCGTGTCCTTCACCACCGCGCACAGATCGAAGGGCTCGGACCGGATCGCCAAGCGGCCGGCGTCCACCTTGGCCAGGTCGAGGATGTCGCTGAGAAGGCCTTCCAGCGCACGCCCGGACGCCTCGATCAGGTGGACCATCTCGGCCTGCCTGGCCGTCAGCTCCGTACGGGCCAGGGCGCCGGCCACGCCCAGCACGCCGTTCAGGGGCGTGCGGATCTCATGGCTCATGTTGGCTAGGAACGACGATTTGGCGAGGCTCGCCCGCTCGGCCTGTTCCCGCGCCTCGATCAGGCGGTGCTCGGCGATCTTGCGGTCGGAGAGGTCCCTGACGATCGTCGTGAAGACGAAGCCGTCCCCCGTCTCCAGCTTGGCCAGGGACGCCTCGGCGGGGAACTCCTCACCGGACTTGCGAAGACCGAGGATCTCGGCGCGCTGGTGCATTCGCAGGCTTGGCGTCGCGCCCTGCGCAAAGCCGAGCACATGACGCCCGTGTCCTTCTCGAAACCGGGCGGGCATCAGCATCTCGACGCGCCTGCCGACCACCTCTTCGGCGCGATAGCCGAACGTCGCCTCCGCGCCGGCGCTGAAGAGCAGGATTTGGGCGGCCGGATCAGTCACCACGATCGCCTCGGGAGAGATCCGCAGCATGGTCTCGAGCATTTCCTGGCTGCGGCGGGACGCGGCTTCCGCCGCCCGCAGCCGGGTGACGTCCTGCACCGCGCCGACCATGCCGACAGCTTGCCCGTCGGGGCCGAATATCACTTCGCCCTGCTCGTGGACCGTGCGGACCGCACCGTCCGGCAGGACGATGCGGTGATCCATTTCATAGGCGGTCCCGGCGCTCAGCGCGGCGTCGATCGCCGCTTCGACGGCTTGCCGGTCCGCAGGATGGACGCGGTCGAGAAACGCCTCGTAGGTGGGCTGGAAAGCGCCGGACGTCAGGCCGAAGATGTGGAAGATCTGATCGGACCAGGCCAACTCGCCGGATTCGATGTCCCACTCCCAGCTGCCAGTGTTGGCCAGCCGCTGGGCCCGATCAAGGTGCTCGATGATCCGCGCTAGATTTCGCTGCGGACCCTGGCTCCAGCTTCGCATGTCTCCCACCCCCACGCGTCTTGACTGGCTATTGCGGCGCACTTCGCGCCAGCGGTCGTCCCGCCGCCGGCACGTCAGGCTTCCTTCCAGGCGGTGCGCGCAGACGCCGGGGCGCCGAACTCGCCGACGATCCGCCCCTGCAGCACCGGAGCGGGCGAGCGCCGTCCGAGCATCGCGCCGACCTGGAATCCGCTGATGCTCTCGGCCAGCTCCGCCGTCTCCGCCCTCAGCGCGTGACTAGCCGCGGTCGACTGCTCGACCATCGCGGCGTTGCGCTGCACGACCTGGTCCATCTGGTTCACGGCCGTATTGACCTCGGCCAGCCCCACCGCCTGCTCCTGCGCCGAGGCCGAGATTTCGGAGATCACGCTGTCGATCTCCGCCACCTTGGCGACGATCGACTGCAGCGCCGCGCCCGTCCTGCCCACCAGATCGACGCCCCGGGCCACCTGCTCGCTCGAGGCCGAGATCAGCGCCTTGATTTCCTTGGCGGCCTCGGCGGAGCGCTGGGCGAGCGCGCGCACCTCGGAGGCGACGACCGCGAAGCCGCGGCCGGCCTCGCCCGCCCGGGCCGCCTCGACCCCGGCGTTCAGCGCCAAAAGGTTGGTCTGGAAGGCGATCTCGTCGATCACCCCGATGATCTGGCTGATCTGGCGAGACGATCCCTCGATCTCGCCCATGGCGCGTTCGGCGCTGGCCACCACGCCCCCCGACTGCTCGGCCTCGGCCTTGGCGTCGGCGACCACGGCCCCGGCGCGCCGCGCCCCATCCGCAGTCGCCTTGACCGTGACCGTGATCTCGTCGAGCGCCGCGGCGGTCTGTTCAAGTCCGGCCGCCTGCTGCTCGGTGCGCCGCGACAGGTCGTCGGAGGCCTGCGCCAGTTCGTTGGAGCTGGTCCCGATCGCGTCGATCGTCACAGCCACGGCGCCGATGGTCTCCTCCAGTCTGGCCAAGGCGGCGTTGAAATCGTCGCGAAGCCGCAGGTACTCGACGGGAATGTCAGGCGACATCCGGTAGGTGAGGTCGCCCCCGGCGAGCGCGGCCATGCCCTCTCCCACGGACCGGACCACCGCGGATCGCTCGCCGGCGAGGATCTCCCCCTCCGCCTTCTTGCGGGACGCTTCCGCGGCCTGCAGATAGACCGATATGGCGTAGTCGACGTCCAGCAGCGTCGCCTTGGCCAGGGCCGCGAGTTCGGCGGCGACTTCGCGGGCGGATACGCCCTTCGCCCCGAAACCGGTCTTCGGCCAGCGCGCCTTCACCACCGACGTGATGAGCGCCTCCATGACGAGCGCATATCCGCCGATGTACCAGCGCGGCTCCAGCCCGATCCGGGCGTGGGTCTCGCCCACGGTCGTGACCGCGCGCACGTAGCGCTCGTCGAACTGCCCGCTGGAGATCGCCTCCCAGTGGCCGAGCTGCCGGATCTTGGCGCTGGCGACGTGTTGCTGGTCGGCGAAGAAGCGGCGCGTCTCGGGATATCGCTGGACCTGGACGTAGAAGCCGTCGAGCGCTTGGGGCAGCTCCTCCATGAGGATCGACTTTATTCGCCGCAGATCGGCGCAGGCCTCCGCGTCGAGGCGCATGAAACTCAAGCGATCGCTCAACGCATCATCTTGGGACATTGCGCTTCCTCGTTTCTATTCTCATGCTAGGAATAGCCATAGTTAAGATGAGTATAATGAGGAATCCGAGTCGCAGACTCTGCCATTTGACGCGACCACACCAGTGATGCCGCGTATAACGCAAGATATAGGCAATATATACTTTGGGTTGCGCGAAAATGACTCTCGCGTCACGGGAAACTTAATGAAATCATTGAATTTTTTTCCATATATAGCATTGGATATATATTGCTAAGGCGCTGAATTTCCAGCTATGGCTAAGCCGCATTTAACCCTTCGATTTTTGTGGTCATTATGGGCTTGGCCGCCTCCATGTCATCATGAGCGACACTCCGGAAGATTCGCGATCGCGCACCCGAATTGCAGGCGGGGCGGCGGTGCGCGCGCTCCTCATTCTCGAGGAAAAGCCGATCTGCCGGGTCGCCTTGGCTGAGCTTGCGGCCCAATGCGCGCCCTTCGGCCCGGCGCGCTACGCGTCTTCCTTCACCGACGCGCTCGCGACGGTCGAGGCCGGCGCGCCGACGCTGGCGCTCGTCGACCTGTTCACCGTCAACTATGACTTCCGCGGAATCCGTCGCCTGCTCGATCGAGCGCCCGCCATGGCCGCCCTGGCGATCGACGACCGCGTCAACCCGACCTTCGCGCGCCTGGCCAGAGACGCCGGCGCGCGCGGCTACGTATCGAAGAACCTCGCTCCCGACTCGCTCAGGGCCGCCGTCACTGCGGTCGCCGGGGGGTGCGCCTACTTTCCAGCCGAGGTCATGCCGGTGGCTCACGCGCCGCGCTCGCCGGCCGGTCTCTCGCCGCGGCAGCTCGACGTGTTGAAAAAGCTGGCCGTGGGCAAGACCAACAAGGAAATCGCCGAAGCCCTGGGCATCACGCCAGGCACGGTCAAGCTGCACATCCACGCGATCCTCAGGCTCACGGGCGCGCGCAACCGCACCGAGGCCGCCCTGATCGCCGGGCGCTTCATCGCCCCGACCATCGGCTGACCGGAGCCGCCTGCGCGCCGACGCCCGTAGGGGCTGGCGCTGGCCGCGCCTGCGCCCCTATGCTTGCGCCGAGCCCGGCGATGAAGACCGGGCCGATCGGGAGCGGGCGTGGGCATGGTGCGGCAGAAGGTGCTGGTTCTCTATCTGGCCAATTCGGCCCTGGATTCCCCGGTGGTCGCATGGGCCGTCTATGATGGATCCGGCGAAACGCGCCCGATGGCGGGGGACGCCGACCATCCGCCCTATCGCACCGGCGTCGACGCCTTGCGCGACGGCTGGCGGCTCATCCAGGCCTCGCAAATCCTGCCTCACGCCCGGGGCGAGGAGTTCGACTTGGCCTATCTGAAGTACGAGTTCTTCTTCGAACAGCTCGTGGAGACCGCGGCATGAGCGACACACCCCTTCTGAGCTCGCTGGACATGGCGCGGTTCGTCGCGCGCGGCTTCCTGCGCTTCGACGCCGTCGTGCCGGACGAGATCAACGCCCAGTTCCTGGCCGAGACCGGCGAGGCCCCCGCGCCCGTCGAGGGGCGCAAGGTGCTGGGCGCGCTCGGCGCGCTGTTCGCGCAGTCGGCCATTCCCGAGGTGGCGCCGGGAACGCCGCTGGCCCAGGCCTACGCGCAGGGCAGCGCCGTGCGTAGGCTCCTGGACCTGCCGCTGGTGCGCGGCGCGATCCAGAGCCTGGCCGGCCCCGACCCCGTGTTCGACCACCATTTTCTGCACGTCACCTTCCCGCCCGCCTACTACGAGGCCGGCGGCGGCGAGAACGTTTCCCAGCACACCCACCAGGACTCCACCGTCGACCCCGCCCGCGGCTTCGACCTGCAGGTGATGTACTATCCCCACGCGGTCACGCGCGAGATGGGCGGCACGCGCTTCGTCCCGGGCACCCACCTGCGCAAAGTCAGCGAGGTGGCGCTTGGCCGCTACCAGAACATCCGCGGCCAGCAGCACATGGTCTGCGAGGCCGGGACCCTTCTCTTCCTTCACTCCGGGATATGGCACGGCGGCGGCGTGAACCTGTCGGATCGCACGCGCACCATGTTCAAGATCCGCATGAACCCGAGCGCGCCGCAGGTGCGCCGCTGGGACCTGTCGACCCTGCCGGCCGAGCCCGCGCGCAGGCCCATCTTCTACGTGAAGACGCCGCAGCCCGAGACGGTGGAGTCCATCCTCATGACGCCCGAGCCGTGGTTCGAGCAGGACACCGGCCGCCTGGAGTTCGTCAACCGCATCAAGCTCTGGCGCCACCTGGCGGGCGACGCGGCGTTCGACGCCGACTATTGGCTGACCCGGCTTGAGAATCCGGCCCGAGCTGAAGCGGCCCTCTAGTTCACCTCGACGTCCCGCTCCACGACGCCGGTGTTGCCGCTTCCCGCGTCATGGGCGGTGACCAGCAGGCGATAGACGCCGGGCGCCAGCTTGGGAAAGGCCACGCCGAAGGTCGAGGCCGCGCCCGCGTAGTCGAGCTTCGCGCTCTGAACCGTGCGGCCCGCCGTCGTCAGGGTGGCGCGCACGTCGTATCGCGCCGCGTCCCAGTGCCCGCCCGGCGTGATCGGACAGCCGCACATCAGCGTCACCTTGGCGGACAGCGACGCCTGGCCGTTGCCCAGCGCCGTCCAGGCCGGCTCGACCACCAGGCCGGGCAGCTCCAGGACCCAACCGTCGCCGGTCACGGCCTTGCCGGGCAGAATCCACATGGTCGACGTGACGGCGGCCTGAGCCCACGGCTTGCCGACGGGGCCGCTCGCCTCAGCGCGCACGAGGGTCGGCGCGTCGATGTCCAGCGTGGCCAGAAAGCCGGCTGAGTCGGGCGTCGCGAGCGGCGCGCGGCGGACCCGGGGATTGACGATCAGCCGGTCGGTGTCACCGGTCCCACCGGTGGTGAGCCCTTCGGCCAGGACAGCGCCGCTCCTGGCGTCGGTCAGCACGATCTTCACGCCGCCCATGCTGTCGCCGATGAACTTGGCGTCCTTGGAGATCGCCCGGACCATCACCGGCGTAGGCTCAGCCGCCGCGGCCGTGGCGAGTCCCAGGGCTGCGAAGACGGCGAGCAGAAGGCGCAGGATCATCGTTCGGGCTCCCAGGATGACGGCGTCGACGGGACTTTCGGTCGAATCTGCTTACCGATCCAGGCGCCTTGGACGTCAGGCTCGGAGCCCTCGCCGCCGCGCCTCACCAGCGGCGGACGCGTCCAATGTCGACGTGCACGAAGTTGGAGCCGGGATAGAAGCCCACGCCGCCGCGCTGCAGGCTGAGCGCCGCATCGCGCACGCGCGTCAGCTCGACGCCGCCGATGCGCAGATCCATGGCCTGGCCCTGCATGTGCAGGCTGCGGGTGGCGACGCCGCTGGACGCCTGGTGCAGGGCCGCATTGGTCTTGGGCGAGCGATAGCCGGAGATGACCTGCACGGTCTGCTGCGTCTCCAGGCGCTGCGTCAGCGTGGTCACCAGGTCCAGCAGGCCAGGGGCGATCGAATGGACTTCGCCCGTGCGATGGTCGCGCAGCACGCGGTTCAGGGCGGCCATGGCGTCCGGAATATACTGCCCCGCCTCCCAGTAGACGGCCTTGAGCGCCTCTCCGGTGTGCAGGTTGACCAGCGACAGGCTGCGCGGAGCAGCGGCGGAAGCGAAGGCCGGTCCGCCCAGCGCGGTCAGGCCAGCGGCGCCCAGGGCGCCCTTCAACAGGTCGCGACGATGCGTCGACATGAGTTCCCCTCGACTTGAGCCCCCACAAGCGCCCCTTAGTGTGGTCAGTCGCCGGCCGTGGCGCAATCGGTGTCCCCCCGCGACATAGCCGCGCGCCGGTCCGGCGCCGCCGCGGCGAGCGCGGCGGCTAGTTTCGCATCCCAGCCGTAGACGTCGGGCCGGAAGTTCGTGCGCCCGGCCTCATCGACGACGGCCGTCCAATAGGCGACATACAGCGGGACTGACGTGTCGAGCGCCACGCGCGAGGTAGCGGCTGCGGCGATCGCCTGCTCGACCGTCTCCTCGCGGGCCCCCTGCCGGCCCAGCAGAACCGCCGCCAGCTCCTTCGGCTTCTCCAGCCGCATGCAGCCGTGGCTCAGGGCGCGGTCGACGCGGCTGAAGGCGGATTTGCCCGGCGTGTCGTGCAGATAGACGCCGAAAGGACTGGGCAGGTCGAACTTGACGACGCCGAGCGAGTTCTTCGGACCGGGCCGCTGCACCAGCCGGCCGTCCACGAACGAGAAGCCGTTCCGGGCCAGATAGCCGGAATCCCGGGCGGCCTTGGGCAGAATCTCCTTGGTCGCGATCGAACTCGGCACGTTCCACGGCGGATTGAAGACGATCGACTCGATGCGCGAGGCGAACATCGGCGTGTGGTGGTTCGGGTCCCCTACCACGACGCGCATGGCCAAGGCCGGTGCGCCGCCGCGGAAGTAGGTCGCCTCCGCGCCCGCGATGTCCACTTCCATCCGCTCGTCAGGCAGGCGGCGGGGCAGCCAGCGCCAGCGCTCCAGATTCATCTGGATCTGGGTGAGGCGCGCCTCGGCCGTGACGTTGAGCGCCGCGCGCGTCCTCGGACCCAGGACGGCGTCGACTTCCAGGCTCCGGCTCGCCTGAAAGCGTCGCAGGCCGTCCGCCAGCACCTCGTCGAACAGGTCCGGGTCCTCCGCCGTGGCTGGGCCGAAGCCTTCGCGGGCGAGCCGCAGGCGCAGCGGCGGGACCTGCGGATCGCGCTGGCCGGGACGTAGCGTGGATCCCTCCGGCAGGGCGTCCCAGCCGCCCGCGGCGACCAGGCCGGCATAGTCACGGCAGGCGGCCGCCAGGGCGCGATAGCGTGGATCCGTCGGCGCCAGGCCCGCGATCCATCCCTGCAGGCGTCCCTGAGCCCGCGCCGCGTCAAGTTCCGCCGCCACATCGCGGCGGGCGGGCTCGATCGCCCAGAAGGAATCGACCTGCGAAGGGCGGACCCGCTGACCAAGGTCGATCGTGGCGCGGTCGACGAGCGCCGAATGCAGCCCCTCGTCGTCCAGGGGACCGAGACGCGCCGGGCCGCCGGCCGCGCAATCGTCCAAGGCCGGAAGGATCAGGGCGCGTTCGGCCGCGCTGAACGGCGGCTCGATCGCCGCGCTCGCCGACGAGGGCGCGCCAGTCAGCGCCAGGGGCGCGATCGCCAGGAGCGCCCGAAGCGCGGCGCCAGCGGTCAGTCTTGAAATGCGTTTCACCATGCGAGCTTACACCTTCCCGGCGTGGAGGGAGGCGCTGCGGCGCGCCAAGGCCGCGCGAATCCGTTGAAGCGCCACGAGCCAGCCGGCGCTGAGCGCGGCGGCGGCGAGCGCTACGGCCAGGACGCCCGCCGCAGGCGCCTGCATCCGGAACATCGCCGCCGGCCCCGGCGCCACGAGCACGAGCGTCAGGATCGCGGCGGTCGCGAGCGTGATCGCCCAATAGGCCAGGCGGCGTGTGGCGAAGAGGCGTCCGCCGATCGACACGGTGTCGGCCAGAGCCAGAAGCAGGTTGCCGGCGACCAAGGTCACGAAGGCCGCGGCCCGCGCCTGCGCCTCGGGGCAGACGTCCAGCGACCACAGGTAGACCGCCATCACCGCGGCCAGCACGCTGGCGCCCTGCACCAGCGCCATGAGGACCTGAGCCGGACCGAAGAGCGACTCGCGGCGCGGCCGCGGCGGCCGCTGCATGGACCGCCGATCGCTCGGCTCGCTTTCGAAGACGAGCGCGCAGATGGGATCGATGGCAAGTTCCAGCAGCACGACATGCATCGGGAAGAGCAGCGGCGGAAGGCCGAGGAGCACCGGGGCGAGCGCGACGCCGGCGACCGGCACGTGGATGGCCGTGATGTAGACGAGCGCCTTGCGCAGGTTCGTGAAGATTCGTCGGCCGAGCCGCACCCCGCCGACGATCGAGGCGAAGCTGTCGTCCAGCAGCACGAGGTCGGCGGCCTCGCGCGCCACGTCGGTGCCCTTGCGCCCCATGGCCAGGCCGATGTCGGCCGCCTCCAGCGCCGGCGCGTCGTTGA
>Ga0209066_10006028_pt1 | contig 12516 bp, 14 predicted proteins | sample All_14_2_FD_187198 | JGI IMG/M metagenome (GOLD analysis project Ga0209066, IMG submission 187198) | Freshwater microbial communities in response to fracking from Pennsylvania, USA - Allegheny Zone_MetaG_DW_15 (SPAdes) (version 2) ...
CGATCATCCTGGGCAAACAGGAATCCCGCAACCCGATGGGCAGTGTCAAGTGCCGGATCGCCGTGGCGATGATCGATGCCGCCACCGCCGCCGGCCGGATCACCCCCACCACCACGATCATCGAGCCGACCAGCGGCAACACCGGTCTCGGCCTGGCCTTCGTCTGTGCCAGCCGCCGCCTCCGCTTGATCCTGACCATGCCCGAGAGCATGAGCATCGAGCGGCGCAAGCTGCTCAGGCACCTCGGCGCCGAACTGGTGCTGACCCCGGCGGCGCTGGGGATGAAGGGGGCCATCGCCGAGGCCGAACGGCTGCTGGCCGCGACCCCGGACGCCTACATGCCGGACCAGTTCGCCAACCCGGCCAACCCGGAGGCCCACCGCCGCACCACGGCCGAGGAGATCTGGCGGGACTGCGGCGGCACAATCGATGTCTTTGTCGCCGGCGTCGGCACCGGCGGCACGATCACCGGCGTCGCCGAGGTGCTGAAGGTCCGCAATCCCGCCCTGCGGGTGGTGGCGGTCGAACCGGCCGCCTCGCCGGTACTGTCCGGCGGCAGCCCCGGCCCCCACAAGATCCAGGGCATCGGCGCCGGTTTCGTGCCGCAGGTGCTGAACCGGGCGATCATCGACGAGGTCATCACCGTCGGCGATGACGACGCCTTCGCCACCGCCCGGGAACTGGCACGGAGCGAGGGCATTCTCTGCGGCATCTCGAGCGGCGCCGCCGCCTGGGCGGCCCGGGAAATCGCCCGCCGTCCCGGCCAGGCGGGCACGACAATCGTCGTCATCCTGCCCGACACCGGCGAACGCTACCTGAGCACCCCACTGCTGGCCGATTGAGGGCGACCCGGCAGTCCCGTTGACGACAACACTGCAGAAACCACTGGAAGATCGGGGAGGAAGGCACTATACTTTTCGGTGACCATGCGGCCTTTCCGGCCGAACATGTGATTCTAATTCCAACCTGAGGACCGAGACCATCGAAACACGTCACCTGAAGGTTTTCGTTGCGGTCTACAAAAACCGCAGCTTCACCAAGGCCGCCGAACTGCTGCATACCAGCCAGCCGACGGTCAGCGAGCATATCCACAACCTCGAGTCGCGGCTCGACTGCCGGCTCTTCGACCGCCTCGGCCGGTCGATCATGCCGACCCTCGAGGCCCAGCTCCTCTATCCCCGGGCCCTGGCGATACTCGAAGACCTGCGCAAACTGGAAGACGAAGTCCATGCCACCGGCAAGGGGGTGGCCGGCGAACTGATCATCGGCGCCAGCACCATACCGGGCGAATACCTCATCCCCAGGCTGGCATCGTCGTTCAAGGCGAGGTACCCGGGCGTCTCGTTCGAGATCAGGATCGGCGATTCCGCCGGAATCGTCGACAGTGTCGCCGACAACGACCTGCTGATCGGCATCGTCGGGGCCCGGATACCTTCCCGCAAGGTCAATTACCAACCCTTCATCGAGGACGAACTGATCCTCGTCGCCGCCGCCGACGCCGACATTGCGGAGACGATCGATTTGTCCGGACTGACCACCCTGCCCTTCCTGATGCGCGAGGAGGGGTCGGGGACGCGTAAGAATATCGAGGCCTTTCTCGCCAAAAAGGACCTCGGCAGCGAGTACCTGAAGATCTGCGCCACACTGGGGTCGAGCACCGCCATCAAGGAATCGGTCAAGGCCGGCCTCGGGGTATCGATCATCTCCCGCTTGGCGATGCAGGACGAACTCCAGGGTGGCCTGGTCAAGGAAATCAGGATCAAGGGCATGTCGATGAAACGCTCGTTCTTCATCATCTCGGCCCCCAAACGGAGCCTGCCCAACCACTACCGCCTTTTTCTCAACCGACTGATGGAGGAGCAGAGACTCTGATTTATCATGCATGTACCTGAACAGCTACCCCGGCCACGACATCTCGCGGCAATCCTCTTCCTCTTGCTGCCCGTCATGCCGCCTGCCGCCGGCGCGTCCGATTTAAAACTCGATTCAGTCGGATTCAGAGCCAGCACCTCGTTTCGGGGCGAAAACATCACCCAGGGGGATCTTTTCGTCGCCCACCGGTTGCCATGGAGTTGGTCCCTCTCTCCCGGATGGGATATCGCCACCCGCGCCGAGCTGGCCCTGCGCGACCTCCACCAGGAGAACGACGACGGTCTCAGCACCTCGATATCCACCGACCTCGTCCTATCGACACCGTTATCCAGAGTCACCTTCAATACCGGGGTCGGGGCAGGCGTTTTGGAAGATTCGGTGATCGGCGATCATGATCTCGGCGGCCCGATCTTTTTCCTGTTCCATGCCGGTGCCGCCCTCCGGCTGACCCCCATCCTGTCACTCGGCTACCGCTATGGCCACCAATCCAACGGCCATATTTACTCGAGGAATCCGAGCCTCAACCTGCATCAGCTGGAACTTCGTTTTTCCTTCTGATGACGATAGTCGGATGACGACCCGGGACTTTCCCCCGGTCGGCCGCCGCCCGGGGGAAAAAGGCCTTGATATTTGACTTTAATCTGTGCTAGCTTTCCCTGTTCCGGGTCCGCTGCTGCATACCGGCAACGGCCTTTGATCATCATGACCGGCGTGGCGGAACAACCGCAGCGACATTCCCCGCCCGCCGCATTGTCCACTCTCTCACGGTCCCGACCACAGCCCATGCCTACTCCACTCCTTCGCGTCGAAAAAATCGGCGGCACCTCAATGTCCCGGTTTCCGGAGATCATCGACAATATCATCCTCCGCAATGCCGACGACATCTACGGCCGCATCTATATCGTCTCCGCCTACAGCGGCATAACCAACGAGCTCCTCGAACACAAGAAGACCGGCAAACCCGGCATCTATCAACTGTTCAAGGAGCAGCAGAACTATCCCCGGAAACTGCTCGACCTGCGTGATCAGCTGTTCAAGCTGAACGAAGGCCTGGTGCCGGTCGGACTCGACCTCGACGAGGCCAACGACTTCATCGGCGACCATATCGATCTGACCATCAACATTCTCCGCAGCATGGACAACGTCCTCTCCTCGGGCTATGTCTCGCACAAGGCCCTGCTCCTCGCGGCACGTGAAATGCTGGCTTCCCTCGGCGAGATGCACAGCGCCTTCAACTCGGCAAATATCCTGAAGAACCAAGGATACAATGCGACCTTTATCGACCTCAGCGGGTGGGAGGACAGCCGGCAACTGACCATCGACGAGCGGATCAAGGACAGCTTCAAGGCCATCGATCCGTTCGCGACCATCTGTTTCGCCACCGGCTACACCAAGGGCAAGGAAGGCATCATGCGGGAGTTCGACCGCGGCTATTCCGAGGTGACCTTCTCGAAGGTTGCGGTCCTCCTCGGCGCCAGGGAGGCGATCATCCACAAGGAGTACCACCTGTGCTCCGGGGACCCGCTGGTCATCGGCGAGGACAACATCCACCCGGTCTGCAACACCAATTTCGATGTTGCCGACCAGCTGGCCGATGTCGGCATGGAGGCGATCCACCCGAAGGCATCGAAGCCGCTTGAGATCAACAACATCCCGATACGAATTAAAAACGCCTTCGACCCGGACCATTCCGGAACTCTGATCACCAAGGATTTCATTGCCCCCCGATCCAAGGTTGAAATCGTCACCGGTTCCGACAAGGTCGTCAGCCTGGAGATCCATGACACGCGCATGGTCGGCGAAGTTGGATTTGACCTGCGCATCATGCAGGTCCTGGCCAAGCACCAGGTGTCCTATATCAGCAAGGCCACGAACGCCAACACCATCGCAATGATCATCGCCGACCGCGACTGCTCGGCGGAGTTGCTCAGCGATCTGGGCGACAGATTCGAATCGGTCTCCAACCGGCCGGTGGCCATCGTCTGCGCCATCGGCTCGAATATCGGTCAACCCGGCATCCTGGCCAGGGCCGCCCAGTCACTGGCCGCCGACGACATCAATATTCTGGCCGTTTCCCAGACTCCCCGCCAGACCAATATGCAGTTCATCGTCGAGAGAGTGCAGTTCGCCAAGGCCCAGCGGGCCCTGCATCAGGCGCTCTGCATGTAGCAGAAAACGGCAAGGGCCGGGCATGCCCACTGCGACATGCCCGGCCCTTGCCGGCAACCACTCTGTCAGCCATCCCGGCAGCTAAATCCACTGCCCGTAGCGGCTTCGCACCGGGTCAGCCCCCGCTTCTCACCGTGACGGCTGGTCTTCCTTCAGAAATTTTCCCGATGGCACCAGGACTCCACGTTTATCGAGGCTGAAGTACAACCAGGCGGTCTCCATGCGTTTTCCCCCCTCTCCCTCATCGACCGAGACCTCGACCTCCTCCCGCCGGTACCAGTCGGGATGGCCCTCCAGGCTGTCGAGGGCGGCCAGTATTTTCTCATCGACACGGTAGAGTTCCCCGAAGATCGGGGAAACCGCCTCCTCCTTGAGGACAATCGGCGTCCCGGTTGTATACATCGCAAACTTGTTCACTGTCTGTGCCGACCCAAGAAATTCGGCGCCGCTGAGCAGACGGTGATTGCTGAACCCCTTCTTCAGAGTGCCATAGACAAACACGAGATAATGCATGAAATCTTCCACTTGTGAATTATTCCCCGGCATCCCCGCCGAACATAATCAAAGAATTTGATACAATAATTATAATATTTAAATGATACCTTCGTGAAAAGCAATCGAATAACGAATTGCCCGTCGACACAATTGCCTGTCATTACATACCATATAAGGTCTGTTTTGGAACACTTTTCATGCCTCGGAAGAACGCCGGGGCTATCTTCGCGTTGCCGGAAATCGTTACCTGTGGTATCACGGGTCACCGCTTCTCATACCCGTTTAACCGGAGGATACCGCCAATGCCGCCGCAGCCCACCGAAACGACGAACCTGAAAGGAATTGTCGCCGCCCTTCTCTCCGCCCTGCTGATGGGGACCATCGGCGTGTTTTCCAAGATCACCGGCCTCCCCGCCGAAACGGTCACCTTCTTCCGCCTCTTTTTCGGCGCCGGCTTCATGCTGATTTTCCTTCTTGCCTGCCGGCAGACCGGCTGTCTCCGGCAGTGGCCTACCTGGCCGGTCCTGATCAACGGCGGCATGTTGGCCGGCTTCATCATCTTCTATGTCCAGGCGATGAACCTGACAACGATGGCCAACGCCATTATGCTCGTCTACCTGGCACCGCTGACGGCATCGATGTATGCCCACTTCTTCCTTGGCGAGCGGCTGAATCGCGCCAGCGTCCTGCTGATCGCCGCGGCCCTCTTCGGTTTCGCCATGATGATGGAATTTCGCATCGATTTTTCCAGCGGCAGCAACCACTTCGCCGGAATCTGCCTGGCGGCCCTGGCATCGTGCTGCTACGCCGCCTTCATCCTCATCAACCGGACGATCAAGGAACATGTCCATGTCTACAGCCGGACCTTCTATCAGCTGCTGACGGGGGCCATCATCATGCTCCCTTTCCTTGTCGCCAGACCGCCGGCAATCTCAGTGACCAACTGGCTGTGGCTGACGGGCACCGGTCTTTTCCCCGGCTTCCTCGCCATTTTCTGCGCCGTTGTCGCCCTCAGCACCCTTCCGGCCGCGACCTTCGGTACCCTGGCCTACTTCGAGCCGATCGCCGTCATCGCCTTCGGCTGGCTGATCTTCAACGAGACCCTGACGCCGCTGCAGATCGCCGGCTGCCTGCTGATACTCGGCAGCGGCGTGATCAAGACCTGGCTCAGCGCCAGGCCGGCGGCGGTCGGGACCTGTCCCGCCACCCTTGATACTCCCGGCGATCAATCGAATGCCGATCGCGCATGACGCCCATTCCTCCTCCACGGCAGCGCCATTGCCGGCACGGAGGAACCCCGCCATCCATCGGCTGAACCGATTCGCGGCGATCGACAGCGTCTCTCCCCGGTGATTCCGCCGGGACTTTGCCAAGTCAGCCCCTTGATCATGAGATGAGACGCCGGGAAAATTGATGCGTCAACCGAAAGCGCCGGGCCACAGCGTTCACAATGATTTTTGACATTGGCATTTATCCCCGAAAATGCCTACATTCTGTGACAGGCGCCTTTCCCTGGCCGCCCATCCCTGCCGAGCTTCAGACAAGGAGGAAATCATGCTGCGCTGCTCCGGACCGGTTTTGATTGTCGAGGACGACGCCAACACGGCAAATCTGGTTAAGACCTATCTTGAACATGAAGGTTTTACGAGTGAAATCGCGACGGATGGCGAACAGGCCGTGCATCTGGCCCGGCATCGCCGACCCTGCATCATCATCCTCGACATCATGCTGCCCAGACTCGATGGCTGGGAGGTCTGCCGGCAGGTGCGGACCTTCTCCAATGTGCCGGTGCTCATGCTGACCGCCCGGGAGGAGGAGATCGACCGGGTGACCGGTCTTTCGCTCGGCGCTGACGACTATGTCATCAAACCCTTCAGCCCTCGCGAGCTGGTGGCCCGGGTCAAGGCCATCCTCCGGCGCTCGGCCCTCCAGTCGAACAGCCAGGGCAAGAAGCTGATCTCCGGCGGACTGGAAATGGATCTGGAGAAACACCGCGTCAGCCTTGACGGCAGAACCATCGACCTGACCACCTCGGAATACAAACTGCTCCAGGTCTTGATGCAGGCCCCCGGCCGGGTCTTTTCCCGCAATGAACTGCTCGATGCCGTATATCACGACGGCGAGATCGTCATCGATCGGGTGGTCGACGTCCATATCGGCAAACTGCGGCAGAAGATCGAACGGCAGCCGTCCCAGCCCCGCTATATCCGCACCGTCCGCGGATTTGGTTACGCTCTCGCCGACCCGGGGGATCTATGAACCCTATCCGACACCGCCTGTTGTGGAAATTGCTGCTGGTCAACGGGATACCGGTGGTGGTGATCATCGTTATTATCTGGCTGGCCATCAGTCACCCGGCAACCGGCAATCTTCCCAGGCCGCTGGGGAGCAACCCGATGGAGCCGACAGATATTCGCCAGACATTCATCACCTCCATCCACCACACCCTGATCTGGGCCAGCCTCGCCGCCCTGCTGCTGGGTTTTGTCCTCAGCTACCTGCTGACCCGCAGGGTGTTGAAACCGCTTTCCCAGATGAACACCGTCTCCCGCGCGGTGGCGGCGGGCAACTTCACGGCCCGGGTGGAGGTCACCACCGGGGATGAAGTGGGGGAACTCGGCATCTCCTTCAATTACATGGCCGACAGCCTGGAACGTATCGAACGGCTGCGCAAGAACATGGTGGCCGATGTCGCCCACGAACTGCGGACGCCGCTGACCAACCTGCGCGGCTATCTCGAGGCGATGAACGACCATGTCCTCATCCCGTCCCCCGAGACATTGAACATGCTGCTGGGCGAGACCCTGCGCCTGGTCAAGCTGGTCGACAACCTCCAGCAACTGGCCCGCGCCGATGCCGCCAGGACATCGCTGCACCGGCAGAAACTGGTAATATCCGAGCAGCTGCGGGAGATGCTTGCCCTGTACCGGCCGAGCATCGAAGAAAAGCACCTCGCGGTGACGACCACTTTTCCGGCGGAGGCCGACACAGTGCAGGCAGATCGGGACAAACTCCTGCAGGCGGTCCGCAATCTCCTCGACAACTGCATCAAATACACCCCGCCCGGGGGACAGGTCGCCATCTCCAGCAAACGCCACAACGATGGGCTGCAGATCCTGTTCTGCAACAGCGGCCCGGAAATCTCCAGCGACGATCTGCCCTTCATCTTCGAGCGCTTCTTCCGTACCGACCGTTCCCGCGGTCGCGACGCCGGGGGCTCCGGTCTCGGCCTGGCGATCACCCGGGAGCTGATCGAGGCCCACGGCGGCCGGGTCGGCGCCGACAGCAGGGATGGCCGGACCTGCATCTGGTTCATCCTGCCGGCTTGAATACATCTCTCCTCACCATCTTTACCTGATCTTTACACTGGCTTTATACCCTCATTACAGAGGGGCATTAACGTAGAAGCATCGGAAGGTGATTTAGCATCGCCTTCACATCAAATGAAACAGAGGAGAAACGTCATGAGAACTCTTACAAAATCGATCGCAGCACTCGTTGCAGTGCTTTCTCTTTCCCTGCTCCTCGCCGGCTGTGGGGCAAAATCCGCTGATTGGCAGGGGTATTCGTCGCCGGGCGCCGGAAGCGGCATGACCGCCGATAACTTCAAAGACGAAGGTCCCGGACGCACCGACCCGAGTCGGGGTGCAGGGATCTCCGACAATGACACCCACAATGACGGTGCCTTCGGACCCACCAACGAGGCGCGAGGCACGCAGTCGAACGAGAACTAACCATTGAGCGGGAACCTGCAGGGAGGCCGGCATGAAATGGGTTCGGACAGGCGCCATCACGGCGCTTGCGAGACTTTTCACTGCCGGCTTCGCTGTATCCACAGACAAGACACGAAACGCGGCAACGTCCTCCAGTCAGTCCACAATCTCCTCGACAACCGCGTAAGATACACCCCACCCGGGGGACAGGTCGCCATCTCCAGCAAAAGGCGCCACGATGGGTCGCAGATCCTCTTCTGCAACAGTGGCCCGGATATCCCCAGCGACGATCCGCCCTTCATCTTCGAGCACTTCCTCCGTACCGACCGTTCCCACGGCCGCGACGCCGACAGCAGGGATGACTGAGCCAGCATCCGGTCCATCCTGACGGCTTGAAGACATCTTTCAACCCCATCTTTACCTGATCTTTACACTGGCTTTATACCCTCCTTACAGAGGGGCATTAAGGTAGAGTCATCGGAAGGTGGTTTTGCAGCACCTTCATCAACTGAACCAGAGGAGAAACGTCATGAGAACTCTTACAAAATCGATCGTAGCACTCGTTGCAGTACTTTCCCTTTCCATGGTTCTCGCCGGCTGTGGGGAGAAATCCGCTGATTGGCAGGGATATTCGGCATCGGGCGCAGGAAGTGGCATGACCGCCGATAACTTCAAAGACGAAGGTCCCGGACGCACCGACCCGACTCGGGGCACGGGAGTCTCCGACAATGACACCCACAATGACGGTGCCTTCGGGCCCACCAATGAGGCGCGAGGCACGCAGTCGAACGAAAACTAACCATTGAGCGGGAACCTGCAGGGAGGCCGGCATGAAATGGGTACGGATAGGCGTCATCGCGGCGCTGGCGATACTTTTCACTGCCGGCTTCACTGTATCCACAGACAAGGAACAGAATAACGTGGCAACGACATCCCCGCCACCGACAACGGAGAAGGCCCTCTTTGCCGGCGGCTGTTTCTGGTGCATGGAAAAGCCCTTTGAAGATCTGGAAGGGGTTATTTCGGTGACATCCGGCTATGCCGGCGGTACCACGGAAAACCCGACCTACGGCAACTACGGTGCGGGAGGGCACACCGAGGTCGTTCAAATCATCTATGATCCGCAGAAGATCTCCTACGGCCGACTGCTCGACGTCTTCTGGCGGCAGATCGACCCGACCGACGCCGGCGGCCAGTTCGTCGACCGCGGACATGAGTACGTTTCCGCCATCTACGTCTACAACGAAGAACAGCGACAGCAGGCCGTGGCCTCGAGACAGCGGCTGGCGGCCAGCGGCATCCTGAGTGGGCCGGTCATCACCGAGATACTGGATGCCCCCCGTTTCTGGAAAGCGGAGGAATATCACCAGGATTATTACAAGAACAATCCGATACGTTACAAATTCTACCGTTCACGCTCGGGACGCGATGATTTTCTCCGCAAGACCTGGGGGAAGACCACGATTGATCTCTCCGGAGAAGGAAACGGACAGGACCTGCGGCAGAGGCTGACCGCCATGCAGTATCACGTGACCCGGGAAAACGGCACCGAGCCGCCTTTCAGGAATGAATACTGGGACAACAAGAAGGCCGGGCTCTACGTCGATATCGTCTCCGGTGAGCCACTCTTCAGCTCGCGCGACAAGTTCGATTCGGGGACCGGCTGGCCCAGCTTCACCCGACCGGTAGTACCGGAGAACATTGTCGAGCATGAGGACCGTGGCCTTTTCACCGTCCGGACCGAGGTCCGCAGCCGCAAGGGCAACTCCCATCTCGGCCATGTCTTTGACGACGGGCCACCGCCGACGGGACTGCGCTACTGCATCAATTCCGCCGCGCTCCGCTTTATCGAGGTTGATAAACTCGCCGAATCGGGATACGGAGAGTTTGTTGAGCAGATCAAGTAGTGCCCATCCGGAAACGAGCTATTTTTTCATGAATCGAGGCGCTCGACAAATTTGGCCGCAGGCATATTTTTGATATTTCGAAGATTCAATTCTGAGAGCAACGAAAAGCCAGAAAAAAAGAGCCTTATCCGACGGGCACGACGTAACCGCATCGCCTCGGGATGAAGGTTGGACCACGCCCAACCCCGGGATTTCTTTCGCCACTCTGCCTTCGCCTGGGATCACCGCCCCATGCCCTATCGCCTTGCAAGTGACCTGATTGTCGTCCTCCACCTGCTGTTCATCCTCTTCGTCGCCGCCGGCGGCCTGCTGGTCCTGCGCCGGCCCCGCATCGCCCTGCTGCATCTGCCGGCGGTCGGGTGGGGCGCCTTCATCGAATACAGTGGCGGCATCTGCCCGCTGACCCCTCTTGAAAACCACTTCAGCCACCTCGCCGGCCGGCAAGGCTATGCCGGCGGCTTCATCGACCACTATCTGCTCCCCATCGTCTACCCGGAGGGACTGACCCGGGAGATCCAGATCGGCCTCGGCCTGGCGGTGGTCGCCGTCAACGCCGGCGTCTATCTGCTGCTCATCCGCCGCTCCCTCCGCCGGCCCCGCCAATAGCGACGGCGATCCTCCAGCCGCACCTCTGCTGCGGGACAAGAGTCGTCATCGCCACAAGATGTTTGCCGCGAACCCGTCTTCTGGTATAGTTGGGCCTTGCCGGAACAGGGATGGTACTCCCTCGTTTCCTTTCCATTTTTCCAGCAAGGCATATTGATCGATGAACTTCACCCACGCCAATCCCACCCTCGAGACCATCTTTCACCGCCACAGCATCCGCCAGTTCCAGGAAACGCCGGTCGATGAGCAGCTTGTCAAGATCATCCTCGATGCCGCCAACCAGGCCCCTTCCGCCCATAACCAGCAGTCATGGCGCTTCGTCGTGCTGCGGGAGAAGAAACGTCTGGAACTGGCCCACCTCGTCGCCGGCCGGGCGGGCGACTTCCCCAAGCCCTCGTCGTCGATCCTGCGGATGGCCTCGCGCTGCCTGGCCAGCGCCCCGGTGGTGATCAGCGTCAACAACACCGGCAGCCTCATCGCCCACGGCAGCGAGCTGTTCAACATCGAACCGGAACGGTCCCGCGATTTCTTCCGGACCATGGAGATCCAGAGCTCCGCCGCCGCCGTCGAAAATCTCCTCCTCGCCGCCACTTCCCTTGGCCTCGGCAGTGTCTGGCTCGGCATCCTCTACCTTATCAAGGACGAGGTCCTCACCTTTCTCGGCGAGAGCAAGGGCGAATTCATGGCCGTCATCCCCATCGGCTACCCGAAAAAGGACCAGGGCGGACCGCAGAAGAAACCGCTCGACTATGTGCTGAAGGAATTCGACTGATCGTGAAAAAAACGGAATGGAGGGAGATCAGGCCGGCGGGCAGACGAGGTCGGCGAGGGCGATCCGGATGGTCGCCGCCAGTCCGTTATCCTGACTGTAGCGGATATTGAGGGCGGCAAGGCGTTCGTTGAAGCCGTCCATGAAGAGCAGGTCCTCCTGCTCGAGGACGTCGTCCTCGGCAAAGTTCAGAGGACAGGCCGAGACCTCGATCCGCTCCTCAATTTCATCGATATAGGCCAGGGCCATGCCCTGGGTACGGCAGATGATCGGTCGCAGCGGATAGACGGCGCAGCGGTCGCCGTGGAGAAAAACGCACCGGCCTTCCTGGCGTGGCCCACCCGCCGGCCGACCATCCAGCCCCGCAAGCAGCATCGCCGCCTCCAGCGGCAGGACCGAAAAGTCCATGCAGCAGGCCGCACATCCCGGCCGGCAGCGGATTTTTCCGGCCAGCCGGCCCGCGGCGAGTTCATTCACAGCCCGATCGATCTCCATGACGAGTCGGAGATAGGCGGCGCGGACCTGGTGGGCGGGGGCCGGTAATTTGCGGGGTTCGATCATCAATGGCGGAGTCGGGCGGCGCCGGCCATGGCGGGAGAGATGATTCTCTCACCTTGCCAGCCGACAGAAATTGTTTATATACTAAGTACTAAGATTTACCCACTGTATGCGGCGGCGTCCATGAGGGGATGCCGTCTCCCATTTCCATCTGACGGAGGATATCGCCATGCTGCACAAGTCGAAACATCTCATTCTCGCCATCGTCGTCACTCTCTGTTCCGCCCTGCTGATCTCCTGCTACACCCCGGCCGGGAGAAGCACCGGGGAGGTCGTCGACGACGCCGGCATCACCACCCAGGTCAAGGCCGCGCTCCTCGCCAACAAGACCCTCGATGGCATCTCGATCTCCGTCAAGACCTTCTCCGGCGAAGTCACCCTCACCGGGGCCGTCGACACCCCCGCGCAGGTGCGCAAGGCCTCGGAG
>Ga0209066_10006030_pt1 | contig 12515 bp, 8 predicted proteins | sample All_14_2_FD_187198 | JGI IMG/M metagenome (GOLD analysis project Ga0209066, IMG submission 187198) | Freshwater microbial communities in response to fracking from Pennsylvania, USA - Allegheny Zone_MetaG_DW_15 (SPAdes) (version 2) ...
GCCTTCCACCCGCGTGACGCCGAGTTGCAGGCGGCCTGGAATGCGGCCCAGGCCCAGGTGGTGGGCACGCCGCGCCACCTGGCCACGCTTGGCAGCTTCGGCTTCACGGCCGACGATCTACCTGGCAGCGTGCGCACCGCCGATCTGGTGGCCAGGTAGCGCTGCTGATGCCGCTTCAGCGCGCCAGCTCGGCGCGCATCGCATCGATGACGGCGCGGTAGTCCTTCTGGCCGAAGATGGCGCTGCCGGCCACAAAGGTGTCGGCGCCGGCATCGGCCACGCGGCGGATGTTGTCGGTCTTGATGCCGCCATCGATCTCCAGGCGGATGTCGCGGCCTGATCTCGCACGCTCAGCGTCGATCAACTTGCGCACCTTCTCGGCCTTGCGCAGCGTGCTGTCGATGAAGCTCTGGCCGCCGAAGCCGGGGTTCACGCTCATCAGCAGCACCACGTCGACCTTGTCGATCACCCATTCCAGTACGTCGATGGGCATGGCCGGGTTGAACACCAGGCCAGCCTGGCAGCCCTCGCCCTTGATCAGCTGCAACGTGCGGTCAACATGCGCCGAGGCATCAGGATGGAAGGTGATGATGTCGGCCCCGGCCTTGGCGAAGGCCTGCGCCAGCGCATCCACCGGCTGCACCATCAGGTGCACGTCGATCGGCGCGGGCGTGCCGTCGGGCTTGACGGCATGCGGCTTGAGCGCCTGGCACACCATCGGCCCGAAGGTGAGGTTGGGCACGTAATGGTTGTCCATCACGTCGAAGTGGATCCAGTCGGCACCCGCGGCCAGCACATTGCGCACTTCCTCGCCCAGGCGGGAAAAGTCGGCCGAGAGGATGCTGGGGGCGATGCGGTAGGTGGGTTGTGACATGGCAATCGAGGCGTCAAAAAGGCAAAGTCGGCCGACAGGCGATCAAGCCGCCGGCGGCGATGATAGGGGCGCGGCCGGCTGCGGCGGCAGCACCTGCTCGGGCCGCACCCAGGTCCATTGGCCCACTTTCAGGTCAGCCGGCAATTGCAGCGCCCCGAAGGCGCTGCGGTGCAGCACCTCACAGCGGTTGCTGATGGCCGCCGCCATGCGCTTGACCTGGTGGTACTTGCCTTCGGCCAGCGTGAGGCGCAGGCCATAGAAGCCATCCGGGCGCTCGCCCGTCACCTCGGCGGCCAGGGCACACACCGGCTTGGGGTCATCCACCAGCACCACGCCGGCGCACAGTTGCGCCGCCTGGGCTTCGCTCACCGGGTGCTTGCAGCCGGCTTCATAGACCTTGGGCACGTGGTGCTTGGGCGAGGTCCAGCGGTGCAGCAGCTGGCCGTCATCCGTGAACAGCAGCAGGCCGGTGGTGTCTTCATCGAGCCGGCCAATGCTCTGCACATCGCGGCGGCGCAGCGGCGCCGGCAGCAGGGTGTAGACGCTGGGATGGTGCTTGGGCTTTTGCGAGCACTCCATGCCGGCGGGCTTGTTCATCACGATCAGCGCCTTGGCGTGGTACGGCCAGCGCTGGCCTTCGACGCTGAAGAGCGTGCCCTCCTCGGGTTGCACCTCGAAGAACGGGTCGTCGATGATTTCGTCGCCCAGGCGCACCAGGCCATCGAGGATCAAGCCCTCGCATTCGCGGCGCGGGCCGAATCCTTGGGAGAACAGCAGTTGAGACAGTTTCACGGGGCGAACGAGACAGGGTTGAGCACCCCGCATTGTCCGACGCCCCGCAGCCCGGCCGGCTCAATCGCGCGCCGGTGCGGCGGCGGGCAGCTGCGCCAGCTCATCGAGGATCGGACACTCCGGCGCAGCGCCGCCCTCGCAACAAGCCACCAGCGTCTCGAGCGCACGCTTCATTGCGGCCATCTCGGCCAGACGCCGTTCCAGGTCGGCCACATGGGTCTGGGCGATGCGCCGCACATCGGCGCTGGCGCGGCGGCGGTCCTGCCAAAGGGCCAGCAGCATGGCGATCTCGCCCATGCCGAAGCCCAGTGAGCGGGCGCGCCGGATGAAGCGCAGCGTGTGCAGATCGGCCTCGCCATACAGCCGGTAGTTGGCCTCGGTGCGCGCCGCCTTGGGCAGCAGGCCCAGCGATTCATAGTGCCGCACCGTCTTGGTGGTGACACCAGCCTGGGCGGCCAGCTCGCCGATGCGCCAGGGTCGGGCTGCCATGGCCGTTCGCTCAGGCGTTCAGACCGGCGAGCGCTGCTCGTCCAGGCCCAACAGGGCCTGCGGCACCGCCTGTGCCTGGCGCCGCAGCAGATCCGCGCTCAGCCGCTCGGGCCGGTGGAAGTGGAAGCCCTGGGCCCAGGTGACGCCCATCTCGCGCAACTGCAGCGCCACGGCGCCCGTCTCCACGCATTCGGCCACCACCGGCTTGTCGAGCAACCGGGCCATCTCCACCATCGAGCGCACCATGGCCACATGGGTGTCGTCGACATCCATGTCACGCACGAAGACGCCGTCGATCTTGAGCGTATCGAACGGCAGCTCGCGCAGCGTGCCGTAGGAGGCGAAGCCGCTGCCGAAGTCATCGAGCGAGAAGTGGCAGCCGCGCGCGCGCAGCTGCTCCATGAAGTCGCGCGCCAGGGCCAGGTTGACGATGGCCTCGGTCTCGGTGATCTCGAAACACAGCAGGTGGGCGGGCACCTGCTGTTCATCGAGCAGGTCCATCACGTAGGGCGCCAGACCGGGCTCGCGCATCGACACGGCTGAGAGGTTGACGGTGATCTGGCTCAGCAGCGCATGCAGGCCGCGCTCGCGGCCCAGGAAGGTGATCACCTCACGCAGCATCCAGCGGTCGAGATCGACCACCAGATGGAAGCGCTCGGCCGGTGGGATGAAGCTGCCCGGCAGCACCAGCTGCTGGCGCTGCGGGTCCCACAGGCGGATCAGCGCTTCCACCCGCAGGCCCTCGGGCCGCGCCGCGCTGAGCGGCTGCAGGCGCTGCACAAACACCTGCAGGTGGCCGTGCTGCAGGGCATCGAGCAGCACGAAGGTCCAGTTGATGGATTCGCGGTGGTCTTGCGTGGAGCCGCCGTTGGCCTGGTAGCTGCGCACCGTGCCGCGGCCTTCGCGCTTGGCCAGGTAGGCGGTCTCGTCGGCCATCAGCATCAACTGGTCGAACGAAACAATGTCAGCATTGATCGGCACCACCGCGATGGCCGCGGCAAAGCGGAAGACATGCGTCTCCCATTCGAACTTGAAGTGGGCCAGCTGGGCCTGCACCAGCCGCGCCAGCGCCAGACCGTTTTCGGCCACATGCTGCTCGCTGACGATGCCGAACTTGTCGCCACCGAGGCGGGCAAAGAAGTCACCGCGGCCCAGCAGGCCGGCGATGTTGTCGGCAAAGGTGCGCAGCAGTTCGTCGCCAGCGATGCAGCCGCAGCTTTCGTTGACGAGGCGGAACTGGTCGATGTCGATCAGCAGGAACACCGCCGCGCTGCGCTCGCGCTGCACCCGCGCCAGCACCTCGCTCACGTGGGCGTCGAGGGCGTTGCGGTTGTAGAGCCGGGTTACAAAATCATGCGTGGCCAGGTAGTTGAGTCGGTCCCGCATGTAGCGGCGCTCGTTCACCTCTTCGCGCAGCTGGCGGTTGGCCAGCGTGAGCTCGGCGGTGCGCTCGCGCACCTTGTCTTCGAGCAGGCGGTTGAGCGTCTGCAGCTCCAGCAGCATGGCGCGGCGTTCCAGCTGGTGGCGCACCCGGGCGCGCACCTCGTCGGCCTGGATGGGCTTGGTGATGTAGTCCACCCCGCCGGCGGCAAAGCCCTGGCTCACGTCTTCATGCCGGGCGGTGACGAAGATCACCGGCACCTCGGCCGTGCGGGCATCGGCCTTGAGGCGGCGGCAGGTTTCGAAGCCGTCGATGCCGGGCATCATCACATCGAGCAGGATCAGGTCGGGCGGCTGCTTGAAGGCCAGCTCCAGCGCCCGCTCGCCGCTGGTGGCCACCTTCAGGCGGCAGCTGAGGCCGGCCAGCGTGTCGCTCAGCAGATCGATGTTCTGCGGCGTGTCGTCGACGATCAGGATCTCGGCCGTCGTGGCGGGTTGGTTCACACTGCTTCTCCCTGCGGCCCATGTTGGGCGATGTCATCGGCCTGCTCGGCCAGCGCGGCGAAATCGTACTGCCGAGCCGCGGCATCCAGGCGGCGCCAGGCCGTGGAGCCCAGCACATCGGCCGACAACTTGTTCATGCTGGCCCGCACGGCCTGCATGTCGCCGCTGCGGGCCAACTCGGCCAGCTCAGTCAGGTCGGCCACGGTGGTGGGGGCCCAGTGGCCGGCCAGATCGGCAGCCGCGGGTGATGCGCCGGCCGCGGCGGCCTCGTAGCGCCAACGCACGCGGGCGTGGCGCGCCAGCATCTGCCGGATCTCGGCGAACTCGTACGGCTTGCCGACAAAGTCGTGAAAGCCTTGCTGCACATAGAAGCGCCGCTCATGTTCAAGGCTGGAGGCCGACACCGCCACCACCGGCAGCGCCGCAAAGCGCGCCTGCGCCCGCAGCCGCTGCAACAGGGCCAGGCCATCGAGCACCGGCATGCGGATGTCGGTGAAGACGATGTCGAAGGGCTGCTCGTTCAGCCGCTGCCAGGCTGTCTCGCCATCCCCGGCCTCGCTGACCTGGCAACCCAGTCCCGCCAGCGCCTGCACCAGGATCACACGGCTGTCGGTGTCGTCCTCCACCACCAGCACGCGGCAGGGCGTGGCCGGATCGAGGCCCAGCACGCGGCCGGTGCTTTCCGGCTGTGCTGCGTCGGTCAACGGGGCGGCTTCCAGCGCCAGCGGCAGCCACACCCGCGCCACCGTGCCCTGCCCCGGCACGCTGCTCATCGTGAGGTCGCCGCCCATCGCCCGCGCCATGTGGCGAGACAAGGCCAGGCCCAGGCCGGTACCACCCTTGTCGCGCCCGGCCGCGCCTTGCTGGAAGGGCGTGAACAGCCGCGCCAGCTCATCGGCCGCCAGGCCGGGGCCGGTGTCTTCCACCTCCAGCCAGAGGCGCTCGCCCTGCCGGCCGGACCGCAGGCTGATCTGCCCCTGCTCGGTGAACTTGAGCGCGTTGCCCAACAGGTTGATGACGATCTGGCCGATCTTGTTGCGGTCGCCCAGCACCCAGCTGGGCTGCGGCAGATCCAGGCCCACCTGCAGCGACAAGCCCTTGGCCTCGATGCGCGGCGCGAACAGGCGCACCACGTCATCCAGCTCGCGCCAGACCTCGAAGCGCTCGGGCTGCAGCGTCATGCCGCCCGATTCGATCTTTGACAGGTCGAGCACGTCGTTGATCAGCCGCAGCAGCCGCCGGCCGGCACCATGGATGGCGGCAACACGCTCGCGGGTATCGCTGGCCAGGCGGGTGTCTTCACGCAGCAGCTGGGCATAGCCGATCACGGCATTGAGCGGCGTGCGGATCTCGTGGCTCATGTTGGCCAGGAACATCGACTTCGCCCGGTTGGCCGATTCAGCCTGCGCGGTGGCATCGCGCAGCGCGTCTTCGAGCTGGCGGCGCTCGTCGATCTCGCGCTGCAGTTGCTGGTTGGCCTGCGACAGATCGTGCGTGCGCGCGCCCACATCGGCCTCCAGGCGCTGGCGGGTGAGTTGCTCGTCGAGGTCGCGGCGGCGGCGCAGCACCATGAAGCCGCTGAGCAGCAGCGTGAATGCCAGCCCACTGCAGAAAACGCCCACCTGCAGCCAACTCGGCCGCAGCGAGGCCGCAGCGTCGGCCGGGCGCGCCAGCAGCCGCCAGGTGCGATCACCCACCTGCACGGCGAGCTGTTCATGCACGCCCTGGGCGCGGCCCACCGCCGCCGCGGGCAGAGGCATGACCTGTTGCCCCTCCCAGGCCAGGCCGACCAGGCCTTGGGCCTGCGCATCCAGCCATTGCAGCCGCAAGCCCGACAACACCTGCGGATCGTTCTGCCCCTGCAGCAACGCGGGCAGCGACAACGTCACCGACACCAGGCCGCGCATGCGGCTGGGGTCATGCAGGCCCATGCCCTGCACGCCGTCGGCCAGCACGGGCACGTACAAGCGCACGGCCAGATCGGGCGACGCGGTATCGGTGAATGGCACGGTGGCCGCCATCACGCCCTCGTCGTGCGCGCGCCGCACCGCCGGGCCCAGGACCGGGTCGGCCAGCTCATCGTGGGTGACGCGGGCGGTGGATTCGGCGGCCGGCTCAGTCCAGTGCACCGGGTACTGGCCCGCACCGGCTTCATCCAACCGGGGCAGCCAGGCAAAGCTGCGCTCCCAGGGGCTGCGCTGGCGCATCGGTGCAGCCACGGTGCGGAATTCGGGGGCGTCGATGTCGGTCTTGTAGTACAGCGCGCGCAGGGTTTCGAGGTCGCGCTGGGCCAGGTCGATGCCCTGCTGCAGGCGCATGGCCACGCCGCGGCTGGCGGCACGGAACTGCTCGATGCGGGCCTCGCGTTCCAGGTGGCCGACGATGAAGCTGGTGATGAGGCTCAGCCCCAGGCCCATGCAGACGATGGGAAAGGCCAGGCTGGCGATCGGGTCGCGCCGGATGGCCGGGTGCCGCCACAGCAGCAACGGCGGCGCCACCACCAGCATGCCGGCGCAGTCACCCGCCCACCAGACCAGCCAGCCATAGGCCCAGTCGTCAGCCGACAGCACCCCTTGCCAGAACAGGAAGCCGTTACCCACCGTGGGCGCCACCAGGCAGGCCAGCGCCACGCAGAGGGCAAACCGCAGGGTTTGACGGGCCGGTTCGCGGGCCAGCCCCTCGGGCACCCGGCGCACGGCCCAGGCCGCCAGACTGGCCTGGCCCAGCGACGACGCGGTGAGCAGCAACGCCCCGCCCGCCGCGGCCGTGGGCGCATCGGGCAGCATCTGCATCAGGAAGCCCTGCCAGTTGAGCAGGAAGGCCCCCACCGCCAGGCCCGGCAGCGCGCGCACCCCCCACAGCATCAGCGCCGCCAGCGCCAGCCCGGAGGGTGGCCAGATCGCCGTCACCTGCGACGGGCCGATGGCCGTGGCCATGCCAGCACGAGCGGCGATGAAATACGCTGCCGCCAAAGCCAGGTTGGCCATCACCCACCGCCAGCGTGTCGTCACCCCCTGCCCCTCCTGTGCTGTTCTCTGACTGTCGCTCAAGGAAAGCCCGGGCCGTCCCAAGTTTCCTTGCCCCCGTGGGGGCGGGCCGGGCACAAGCCCGGCCCTGGGGGCCCGAAATACCGGGCGCAGCCTAGCGACTCAGCGCCCGCCTGCCCAGGGGGTCTTCACCCGGGCGGGGCATTGATCTCGTCAATTGGTGGGCGAACTGCCGCGCCAGCGCCGCAACAGCAATGCGTTACTCACCACGCTGACGCTGCTGAAGGCCATGGCCGCGCCCGCGATCATCGGGTTGAGCAGGCCAAAGGCGGCCAGCGGGATGCCCACCACGTTGTAGGCAAAGGCCCAGAACAGGTTCTGGCGGATCTTGCGCCAGGTGCGGCGTGAGATGTCGATGGCGCCGGCCACCAGCGCCGGGTCGCCGCGCATCAGGGTGATGGCTGCCGCCTGCATCGCCACATCGGTGCCGGTGGCCATGGCCAGGCCCACGTCGGCCGCTGCCAGGGCCGGTGCGTCATTGATGCCATCGCCCACCATGGCCACGATGCGCCCACCGGCCTTCAGCTGCTCGATCAGCGCGGCCTTGTGCTCGGGCAGCACCTCGGCATGCACCTCGTCGAGGCCGAGCTGGCGCGCCACGGCCTCGGCACTGCCGCGGTTGTCGCCCGTCACCAGCACGGTGCGCACGCCCAGTGCCTGCAGGCTGCGCACGGCCGCCGCGGCGCTGGGCTTGAGCGTGTCGCCAAAGGCCAGCAGGCCGATCAGCCGCGGCGCGGCGCTCACATCGGCCAGCCAGGAGACGGTGCGGCCCTGCGCCTGCAGCTCGGCCGCGCGGGCCTGCAGCGCCGTCAACGGCACCTGCAACTCGGCCATGTAGACGCTGCTGCCCAGCCGCAACGCACGGCCTTCGACCAGCGCGCTGACGCCCCGGCCCGCCACCGCCTTCAGCGCCGACACATCCACCGGCAGCGCCAGCCCGGCCGAGGCCTGCATCACCGCTTTGGCCAGTGGGTGTTCGCTGCCCGATTGCAGCGCGGCAGCCAGGCGCAGCAGGCTGTGCTCGTCGTCCAGCGCCGGGTCGGCCGCAGCCTGCGCCAGCAAGCGCGGGTGGCCTTCGGTCAACGTGCCGGTCTTGTCGAAGGCCACCACCTGGATGCGATGCGCCAGCTCCAGCGCCTGCGCGTCCTTGATCAGGATGCCCTGGCGCGCCGCCGCGCCAGTACCGGCCATGATGGCCGTGGGCGTGGCCAGGCCCAATGCGCAGGGGCAGGCGATCACCAGCACGGCCACCGCGTGCAGCAGGCCAGCCGTCCATTGACCGGTGATGACACCCCAGCCCAGCAAGGTGAGCAGCGCCAGGCCCAACACCACGGGCACAAACACCGCACTGACCTGATCGACCAGCCGCTGGATCGGTGCCTTCTTCGCCTGCGCGGATTCGACCAGCCGCACGATGCGCGCCAGCGTCGACTCCGCCCCTACCGCCCGCGTGCGCAGCAGCAGCCAACCTTCGCCGTTGACGGCACCGCCGGTGACGTGGTCGCCCACCTGCTTGGCCACCGGCAGGCTCTCACCGGTGATCAACGATTCATCCACCTGGCTCGCGCCCTGCAGCACCTCGCCATCCACCGGCACGCGCTCACCAGGCAGCAGCTCCACCTCATCGCCCACACGCACCTGGGCCAGCGGCAGCACCTGCGTCTGGCCGGCGCGACGCACGCGGGCGGTGTCGGGCCGCAGGGCTTGCAGGGCACGAATGGCGGCGGTGGTCTGGCGCTTGGCGCGCGACTCCAGGTATTTGCCAAGCAGCACCAGCGTGATGACCACGGCCGAGGCTTCGAAGTAGTAGACCGGCATGCCGTCGACGGCGATGCCCAGCCAGGGCTTGAGCAGCTCGAACACGCTCAGCCCGTAGGCCGCTGAGGTGCCCAGCGCCACCAGCAAATCCATGTTGCCGCTGCGGGCCTGCGCCGCCTTCCAACCGGCGCGATAGAAGCGCGCGCCCAGCCAGAACTGCACCGGTGTGGCCAACGCCCATTGCAGCCAGCCAGGCAGCATCCAGTGGCTGCCCCACAGCATGGCCAGCATCGGCGCCATCAAGGGCAGGCTCAGCGCGATGGCCGCCGCGATGCGCCCGCGCTCGCGGCGGGCCTGGGCCTGTTGGCGGTCTTCAAGCGCCTGGCCAGCATCCCCTTCCTGCTGCAGCCGGGCCTCATACCCGGCGGCCTGCACGGCAGCGATGGCCGCACCGGCATCCACCTGCCCGCCAGCGCCGGGCAGCAGGTGCAGCGCGGCGGTTTCAGTGGCAAGGTTCACTTCGGCTGACACCACCCCCGGCACCTTGGCCAAGGCCTTCTCCACCCGGCCCACACAGGAGGCGCAACTCATGCCGCCGATCTGCAGGCTCACGCTGGCCTCGGGCACCTGGTAGCCGGCTTTCTCGACCACGGCCCGCAGGCCGTCGAACGACACGCCGGCATCGGCCTCGACCTGGGCCACTTCAGTGGCCAGGTTGACCTGTACCTCGCGCACGCCCGGCAACGCCGCCAGCGCTTTCTCGACGCGGCCCACGCACGAGGCGCAGCTCATGCCGTCGATGGGCAAGGTCCAGTGGCGCGGCGCTGCTGCCGCAGCCGAGGTCACGGGCAGGTTGAAGGTCGTGGTGGTCATGGCACTTCCTGGCAAGTCTCGATGCTCGCCAGTCTCGACCTTGCCACAAGGGCAAGGTCAAGGCGGTGGCCGGGCGCAACCCTGAGCAGCCTGGGGTGACTTGACCTTGCCCCTGGGTCAAGCCGCAGGCTCGGGCCTTGGTGCAAGATCGCATCCCAACAGGAGTCCCATGATGATCACCTTCGAGATCCCCAACATGAGCTGCGGCCACTGCGTGCGCGCCATCACTGAAGCAGTGCAGGGCGTGGACGCGCAAGCCAAGGTAGAGGCCACGCTGCCCGAACACCGCGTGCAGGTGGACAGCCAGGCCAGCCGCGACCAGCTGGTGGCCGCGCTGACCGAAGCCGGTTACGCGCCGGCCGCGGGGGGTTGAGCTTCACGGGCCCGGTTCGAGCCGGCCACCAGGTCGAAGCGGAACAGCCGGCATTCGATCGGGCCGTTGAACATCGGCACGCGGCGGCTTTCCTTCAGCCGCATGGCCTGCGGCAGTTTGGCATCGGGGCTCAGCACCCAGGCTGTCCAGCCGGCGTAATGGCGCTTCCAGTGCGCCGCCAGTTGGTTGAAGAAGACATCGGGCGAGCCGGTTTCAAACTGCTCGCGGGCGCCGGCATCGTCACGGCGGCCGCTCACCTCGCCAGCCCGGAACACGCGCGGCGCACGGCTCGCTTCAGCGCCTGAGCCGGTGCCCTTGGCTTCGATGCGCTCGCCATACGGCGGGTTCAGGATCAGCAGGCCGCATTCGGCCGGCGGCATGCGCTGCAGGGCGTCGGCAGTCTTGAACTCGATGGCGTCCAGCACGCCGGCGCGCTCAGCGTTGCGGGTGGCGAAATCGGTCATGCGGAACGACACATCACCGGCGTAGATGGGCACGGACGGCGCATGGGCACGGGCGCGCACCTCGTCCTTCATGGCATGCCATTCGTCGGCCATCGTGCGAAACGGGCCCAGGCGCTCGAAGGCGAAGTGGCGTTGCAGGCCAGGCGCGATGTCGCAGGCGATCTGCGCGGCTTCGATGGCAATGGTGCCGGCGCCGCAGCAGGGGTCGAGCAGCGGGCCGTCTTCGGCGCGGCCATGCCAGCCGGCGGCGGCCAGCATCGCGGCGGCCAGCGTTTCCTTCAGCGGCGCTTCGCCCTTGGCTTCGCGCCAGCCGCGCTTGAACAGCGCTTCGCCGGAGAGATCGACATACACCGCGGCGTCGTGCTCGGTGAGGTGCAGCACCACCGACAGGTCGGGGTGCCGCGGGTCGACATCGGGCCGCTCGCCGGTGGCCTCGCGCATGACGTCACACACGGCATCCTTGATGCGCAGCGAGGCGAAGTGCAGGCTCTGCAACGGTGAGCGCACGGCGGTGGTGTCCACGCGCAGGGTCTGGCGGGCGGTGATCCATTCGTCCCAGCGCACATCACGCGCCAGGTCGTACACATCCATCTCGCTGCGGTACGGGCCTTCGGCCACCTGCCACAGCACGCGCGCGGCGAGGCGGCTTTCCAGGTGCAGGCGCATCGCGCTGGCAGGGCTGGCCACGAGGTGTACACCGCCCCGGCCGGGCTGAACGGAGGCGGCGGCCTTCTCGGCCGCAGCCCGGGTGAGGATGGCACGCAACTCATCGGCCAACAGGGGCTCCACGCCGGCAGCGCAGGGAACAAAGATCGGGGCGGGATTCAACATCAGGGGCGTCCGGCAGGCAGGCAAGTCAGGCGCGATTGTCGCCGCCCGCCGGCTTGAGCAAGGTCAAGCCGGCACAAGAGGGCTCCTGCATCATGGCCGCCATGGCAAACAAGCAACCCGACGCCGGCCCACCCAAGCCCGCCACACCGCCAAGCTGGCAGGACCAGATGAAGTCCTGGTGGCCCAGCAACCCCTGGCTGCTGGTGCTGGCCTTGGTGGCCCTGTTCACGCTGCGCGACCTGTGGATCACCAGCCTGCAGGTGCAGCCCATCCCCTACAGCGAGTTCGTGCAGCAGCTGAAAGACGGCAAGCTGGCCTCGATCCGCATCGGCAGCCAGACCATCGAAGGCGAGCTGAAGGCGCCCACCGCTGATGGCCGCAGCCGCATCGTCACCACCCGCGTCGAACCCGGTCTGGCCAGGGAACTGGAACCCTACGGCGTGCGCTTCGAAGGCGTGGTGGAAAACACCTTGCTGCGCGACCTGCTCTCGTGGGTGATCCCCGCGGCCCTGCTGTTCGGGCTGTGGAGCTTTCTGGGCAAACGCATGATGCAGCAGGGCGGCCTGGGCAGCATGCTCAGCGTGGGCAAGAGCCATGCGCGGCTGCACAGCGAAACCGGGGTGCAGGTGAAGTTCGACGACGTGGCCGGGGTGGATGAAGCCAAGGCCGAGTTGCGCGAATCGGTGGAGTTTCTGAAGAACCCGCAGGCCTACGGCCGCCTGGGCGCGCACATGCCCAAGGGCGTGCTGCTGGTGGGCCCGCCGGGCACCGGCAAGACGCTGCTGGCCCGTGCCATGGCCGGCGAGGCCGGTGTGCCGTTCTTCAGCATCACCGGCTCGGAATTCGTCGAGATGTTCGTCGGCGTGGGCGCCGCGCGGGTGCGTGATCTGTTCGAGCAGGCTCGCGCTGCGGCGCCCTGCATCATCTTCATTGACGAGCTGGATGCGCTGGGCCGCTCGCGTGGCCTGGGTGGGCTGGGTGGCGGGCATGACGAGAAGGAGCAGACGCTCAACCAGCTGCTGGCCGAGATGGACGGCTTCGACGTCAGCCAGGGCGTGGTGATCCTGGCCGCCACCAACCGGCCCGAGGTGCTGGACGCCGCACTGCTGCGCGCCGGCCGCTTCGACCGC